>Ga0208185_1000014_pt1 | contig 100945 bp, 87 predicted proteins | sample EasRivMeERMLT700_FD_187532 | JGI IMG/M metagenome (GOLD analysis project Ga0208185, IMG submission 187532) | Soil microbial communities from meander-bound floodplain in the East River, Colorado, USA - East River MetaG ERMLT700 (SPAdes) (version 2) | ecosystem: Environmental > Terrestrial > Soil... | reverse complement strand
TCAAGCGCGGCGCCGAGCCGGAATCGCGCCAGGGCAACGCAGAGGTTCTGGCAATTGCGGATCGCCGCGATGCGATCCTGCAGGCGATCGATCGCGCATCGCGCGGAGACGTCGTGCTGATTGCCGGTAAGGGGCATGAGAAGTACCAGGACATTGGCGGCCGCATCACGCCGTTCGACGACGTGGCCGTCGCGCGCGAGGCGCTGGAAGCGCGCCGCGTGAAGTCGCGGGTTGGGTGAGTGCACTTCGTCTCACCGTCGGATGGCTGGCCGCAGCCGTTGCCGGGCGGATCGTCTCGGGCGATCCGGAGCAGGTTGTCGGCAATGTCGTCACCGACTCGCGGTCGCTCGCGGCGGGCGATTTCTTCGTCGCGCTTCGCGGGCCTCGCTTCGATGGCCACGCATTCGTCGATGAGGTGCTCGCACGAGGGGCCATGGGCGCGTTGATCGAGGGTGTAGGGCGGGGCTTCACGCCACGCCAGGCGGGCCGTCAAGGCCCGCCCTACAACGCCCCGGCGATCGTGGAGGTCGGCGATACGACGAGGGCGCTGCAGGACCTGGCGCACACAGTGCGGAAAGCGGCGGCCACCAGGGTGGTGGCGATTACGGGAAGCGCGGGGAAGACGACGACCAAGGAAACGATTGCGGATTTTCTGTCTGCCTCGTTTCGCGTCGTGAAGAACAAGGGGAATCTGAACAATCACATCGGGCTTCCGCTGTCGCTGATGCAGCTTCGCGACAAGCCAGACGTGGCTGTTATGGAACTGGGCATGAATCACGTGGGGGAGATCAGCACGCTGGTGGCGATTGCCGATCCGGACGTTCGCGTCTGGACAAATGTCGGTGACGCGCATCTGGGATTTTTTGACTCCCTCGACGCGATCGCGGATGCAAAGGCGGAGATCCTGGAGAGAGCCGAACCGCTCGACGTGCTGATCTGCAACGCGGACGACCCGCGCGTGATGGCGCGCGCAGCGGGCTTTGCCGGCCGCACGATCACGTTCGGCGAAAGTGATCGCGCGACGGTGCGCGCGAGGGATATCGAGGATCGCGGCATCGACGGCATGCGCGCGCGCGTCGTGGCGCCGGCGGGCGAATGCGTCATCGAGACGCCGCTGCTCGGCCGGGGCAACCTGTCGAACGTGCTGGCCGCGACCGCGGTGGCCATCGAGTTCGGCGTGCCGCTGTCCACCATTGCCTCGCGTGCAGCCGCGCTGCGTCCGGCGGATCGCCGGGGCGCGGTACACCGGCTGCGCGGCGGCATCACGCTCGTCGACGATTCGTACAACTCGAGCCCGGCTGCGCTGAGGCGCGCGCTCGATGTGATTGCGACGGAGGGCCGTGCGTCGCGCAAGGTCGCGGTGCTGGGCGAAATGCTGGAGCTTGGTGATCACGCGACGGCCCTCCACCAGGAGAGTGGACGGGTTGCCGCATCTGCCGGTCTGCGCCTCCTGTTTGCCGTCGGCGGCGCGCCGGCGCGCGCGCTTGCCGATGCCGCCATCGCGTCTGGGATGTCGCAGGCGTCGGTTATCTATTTCGAAAAGAGCGAGCAGGCCGCCCCCGCCGTCGCGGCGGCCCTGCGCTCGGGCGATCTCGTGCTCGTCAAAGGGTCGCGCGGCACGCGTACGGATCTCATCGCGGATCGGATTGCAGCGGAATTTGCCTGATGCTTCTTTATCTGCTCTATCCGCTGCACACCTACGCCACCGTCTTCAACGTGACGCGATACATCACGTTCAGGACGGCAGCCGCCAGTCTCACTGCGCTGGCGCTGAGCCTGGCGCTCGGTCCGTGGATGATCCGCAAGCTGCGCGACTTCCAGATCGGGCAAGTGATCCGGCAGGAGGGGCCACAGTCGCATCGCGCCAAGGCTGGCACGCCGACCATGGGCGGGCTGTTGATCCTGGCATCCGCGATCATCCCGACACTTCTCTGGGCCGACCTGACGAACGCGTACGTCTGGATTGCCGTGCTGGCGACCCTCGGTTTCGGCGCGGTCGGCCTGTGGGACGACTACCTGAAGATCGTCCGGCGGTCGCATCACGGTCTGATCCCTCGCTACAAGATGGGGCTGCAGATCGTCATTGGCATCGGCGTCGGCCTCGCGGTGATGGCGCTCGCTGCGAACAACCTGTACAACACGCGGCTGATCTTTCCCTTCTTCAAGAACCTCATCCCCGACCTGGGGTGGTTTTACGTGGGGTTCGCCGTGCTCGTGCTCGTGGGCGCGACCAATGCGGTGAACCTCACAGACGGCCTCGACGGCCTCGCGATCAGCACGTTTGCGGTGTCCGCGGCGGCGTTCACCGCGCTGGCCTATGTCACCGGCCATGCGGTGCTCGCCCAGTACCTGCTGCTCGTCCGTTTCGCGCCGGCAGGCGAGCTGACGGTTTTCTGCGGGGCGCTCGTCGGTGCAAGCCTGGGCTTCCTCTGGTACAACTCGTACCCCGCCGACATCTTCATGGGCGACGTCGGATCGCTGGCGCTCGGTGGCGCGCTCGGTACCGTCGCGATTCTGATCAAGCAGGAGCTGCTCCTGCCGATCGTCGGCGGCGTCTTCGTCATCGAAGCGCTCTCCGTGATCATCCAGGTTGCCTCCTTCAAGCTCACCGGCCAGCGCGTGTTCAAGATGGCGCCGATCCATCACCACTTCGAGCTCATTGGGTGGAGCGAGCCGAAGGTGATCGCACGCTTCCTGATTGTCGCGGTCGTCTTTGCGTTGTTCAGCCTGACAACGCTGAAGCTGCGGTGATGGCGTGGATGCGACTGGATTCTCGGTGCGAGGGCGGCGGGTCGTGGTTGTGGGTGCGGCACGAAGCGGTATTGCGGCCGCGGAACTGGCGACTCGCCGGGGGGCCACAGTGACCCTCACCGAAGCGCGGAACGGGTTCGAAGGCGAAGAGCGATTGACGGCAGCCGGCGTGGCGCTCGAGCTCGGTGGTCATCAGTCCGCCACGCTCGCAGGCGCCGACCTGATCGTCGCAAGCCCCGGCGTGCCGCTCGAACAGCCGGTGTTCGACGATGCGCGGCAGCGCGGCGTTGAGATCATCGGCGAGCTCGAGTTCGCGTGGCGATGGATTACCGGTCGCGTCGTTGCCGTGACCGGCACGAAGGGGAAATCGACGACGACGACGCTGATTGGGCGGATTCTCGATGCCGCGGGTGAGCCGGTCCTTGTTGGCGGAAACATCGGCACGCCTCTCAGCGCGCAGGTCGAGCAATCGACGCCAGGAACGATCCACGTCGTCGAAACGAGCAGCTTTCAGCTCGAGACCACGACGTCGTTCCGTCCGTGGATTTCGGTGTGGCTGAACTTCTCGGATGACCACCTGGATCGGCATCCGACTATCGACGCGTACGTGTCGGCGAAGGCGCGCATCTTCGCGAACCAGACCGCCGGTGACTGGGCGGTGCTCAACGCCGACGATCCGGCCGTCGTCGAGCAGGGTAACCGGACCGCGGCGCGCCGCGTCTCGTTCTCACTCGCGGGCCTGGCCGCCGATGGCTTCGTCGTCGATGGCGACTGGATCGTGCGGCGCACCGGTACCCAGATCGAGCGGCTCATTCCGCTGGGCGCGGTCGAGCTGACGGGGCGGCACATGTTGAACAACGTCCTGGCCGCGGCCGCGGCGACGTATCTCGCTGGCGCGCGGCCGCAGGCGATGGTCGATGCGCTTCGCGGATTCCACGGTCTGCCGCACGTGATGGAACCGGCGGGGCAGGTTGGCGGTGTGCGGTTCGTCAACGACTCGAAGGCCACCAACGTCGAGGCCGCTCGGCGCTCGATTGAAAGCTTCGACCGCGGTGTCGTCGCGATTGTCGGTGGGCGGTTCAAGGGCGGCGACTTGCGCGACTTGCGTGAACCGCTCGCCGCGCGAGGTCGGGCGGCAATCGCGATTGGCGAGTCGACGCCGCTGGTGCGCGAGGCGCTGACCGGCGTCGTGCCCGTCATCGCGGCGGCGTCGATGCGCGAGGCGGTCGAGGAAGGTTTCAAAGCGGCGCAGCCGGACGGCGTCGTGCTGCTGGCGCCCGCGTGTTCGAGTTTCGACTGGTTCCGCGACTATGCGGAGCGCGGGGAGACATTCAAGCGGGAAGTTGAGCTGCTTAAGCAGAAGGTTGAAGCGGAAGGTGAGCGCGAATAGATCGTGACAAGGGCACAAAGACGATTTGAACCACGAAGGCCACGAAGAACACGAAGTAAAAAAATTCTTTCGTGGTTGAAACCGTCTTTGTGATCTTCGTGGCGACCGTAGGGAGCGAGCAGTGAGCTGTCGTCAGTCGGCCCGGGCGTGTGGGAATCTACCGCTGGGAACTCGATCTACCCCGGATCGAGAGGTGGGTGTCCCATTCCACGAGCCGGCTGATGACTGCTGACTGCTCTGTGACCTTGCCGCCAGCGATCGACTGCGGCTTCGGCGGCGCGGCACGGATCGCGGATCTTAGCGGATCTGCGACACGACTAGCGCGAGGTTTTATGCCTCGCGTGCGAACCGTAAACGGGTCCGCATGACCGGCGCACTAACAGTTTTCGGGTGTTTGGGGGCTCATCTTTAATGGCGCGTAAGCTCAAGTCCGACAGGATCCTGTTTACCGCGGCGCTCCTGCTTGTCTGCGCCAGCATCGTCATGGTGTACAGCGCCTCCGCGGTTGTGGCGCTCGAGCGCTTCCAGCAGCCCTATTTCTTCGTGACCAGGCAGGTGCTCTGGGCCGTGCTTGGCCTCGCGGTGCTCGCGGTCGCGATGCGCGTCGACTACCGCACCTACAGAAACGAGGCGTTCATCTGGTGTCTGGTCGGTGCCGTCGCGGTGATGCTGGTCGGCGTGCTTTTCAGCGGACCCGTCAACGGGACCCGTCGGTGGTTCGGTGTCGGCGGGCTGGGCATTCAGCCATCCGAGCTGGCGAAGGTCGTCTGCGTGTTTTTCACGGCGCTCATGCTCGAGCGGCGCATGCACCGCATCGATGATCTTTCGTACTCGCTCGTGCCGATCGGCCTTGTCGTCGGGGTCGTCATCGCCTTGATCCTGCTGCAGCCCGATTTCGGCACGTCGATGTCAGTTGTTCTGATCGTCACGGTCATGGTGTTCGCCGGCGGGTTGCACTACCGCTATTTCGTCGGGCTCCTGCTGATCGCCCTTCCCGCGATCTATCTCGTGCTCGTCAGCGCCTCGTACCGGCGGCGGCGCCTCCTCGCGTTCTGGGATCCCTGGGCGGATCCGCTTGGCGACGGTTTCCAGATCATCCAATCCTTGATTGCCGTCGGGACCGGCGGGGTCTTTGGCCGAGGGCTGATGGCAGGCGTGCAGAAGCTGTTTTACCTGCCCGAGCCTCATACCGACTTCATCTTCGCTGTCATCAGCGAGGAGGCCGGGCTGATCGGTGCGACCGCGATTCTGGTCTGCTTCTGCGTGATCGCCTGGCGCGGGCTGCGAATCTCGGTGCGCGCCGAGGATCGCTTCGGAGCGTTCGTGGCCCTGGGACTCACGACGATGATCGCGGCCCAGGCCCTTGTCAACATCAGCGTCGTGCTCGGGCTGATGCCGACCAAGGGCATCCCGTTGCCCCTCGTGAGCGCGGGAGGATCCTCGCTGCTCATCAACCTGCTCGGCATGGGCGTTCTGCTGAATATTTCTCAGCACGAGTCGGCCGAGACATGAAGTGCCCCTGGAGCGTGCGTGAGCCTTTCAGTCTTGATCGCAGGCGGTGGGACGGGCGGCCACCTTTATCCCGGAATCGCCGTGGGGCGCGAGGTGATCGCACGCGTGCCCGACGCGAAAGTGGCCTTCGTCGGCACGACGTCGGGCATAGAGGCGCGTGTGATTCCGCGCGAAGGGTTCGCGCTCGACACGATTCGCAGCGCAGGGCTGAAGGGCAAGTCGCCGTTGGCGCTGGCACGCGGTGTCGCGTTGCTTCCGGCGAGCGCGCTGGACGCGTGGCGGGTGATCTCCAAGCGCCGGCCGGTGGTCGTCATCGGTGTCGGGGGATACAGCTCTGGCCCCGTCGTGTTCCTCGCCGCGATGCGCGGGATTCCAACGCTACTCATGGAGCAGAACGCGATGCCGGGTCTTACCAACCGGCTGCTCGGGCGCGTGGTGAAGGCGGCGGCGGTGACCTACGAGGAGAGCACTCGATTCTTCAGGGGGCGGGCATTCGTGGCAGGCAATCCGGTCCGGCCGGAATTCTTCGGAGGGGTAGATGACGAACGCAGTTCGCCTCCTGGGGCGGCTCGGATCCTAGTCTTTGGCGGCTCTCAGGGCGCGCACGCGATCAACGTGGCCATGGTGGAGGCAGCGTCGCGGCTGGCTGCCGCCGCACCAGGTCTGGCGATTACGCATCAGACGGGAGAGCGAGATGTGGAAATGGTCCGGGACGGCTACCGGCGCGCCGGCATCGAGGCACGCGTCGAACCGTTCCTGTTCGCCATCGACCGCGAGATGAAGACCGCCGATCTCGTCGTCTGCCGCGCCGGCGCCACCACGCTGGCCGAGCTGACGGCGGCAGGTCGGCCCTCGATTCTGATCCCGCTGCCGACGGCGACCGACGATCATCAGCGCAAGAACGCGGACGCGCTCGTGACACACGGGGCTGCGCGGATGATCGACCAGCGATCGTTGACGGGCGAGCTGCTCGCGGCCCAGATCGTCTCGCTGGCGGCGAATCAAGCGGAGCGGGACAGCATCAGTGCTGCGGCGCGAAGAATGGCCAAGCCAGATGCCGCGAGGTTGATCGTCGATCGAGTATTGCAATTGGCGGGCAAGTGAAGGGGTCGGACTCCCGACCCCATGGATAGCCAGACGTGCTCGGGAAGACGCGGCGGATTCATTTCGTGGGGATCGGCGGGATCGGTATGAGCGGGATCGCCGAGCTGCTCGCCAACCTCGGATTCGACGTGAGCGGATCCGACATGCGGCGATCGGAAACGACGGACCGGCTGACAACGAAGTTCGGCGTGAAGGTGTACGAGGGTCACCAGCGGGCACACGTCGGCGACGCGGAAGTCGTCGTCTTCTCGTCGGCCGTTGGAGCGTCCAACCCGGAGATCGTCGAGGCATCCCGGCGCAGCATCCCGGTGATTCCGCGCGCCGAGATGCTGGCCGAGTTGATGCGGCTGCGGTTTTCGATCGCGGTCGCCGGCTCGCACGGGAAGACGACGACGACGTCGATGATTGCGGTGGTGCTCGAGCGGGCCGGCGTCGATCCGACGGCGGTGATTGGGGGGCGGCTGAGCGCGTTTGGCAGCAACGCGCGACTCGGGCGCAGCGAATACCTCGTGGCGGAAGCGGATGAGAGCGATCGGTCGTTCCTTATGCTCTGGCCGACGATCGCCGTGCTGACCAACATCGATCACGAGCACATGGAGAGTTACGGGAGCTTCGCCGACTTGCAACAGGCCTTCGTGGAATTCGCCAACAAAGTGCCGTTTTACGGCAGCGTCGTCGCGTGCGCCGACGAGCCGGACCTTGCCGCCGTGCTCCCGCGCGTGAATCGGCGAGTCGTGACGTACGGACTGAACGATGGACCGGCTGAAGCCGGCCCCTCCGTACGCGGTGTTGACGTGGAGCTCGGCGCGTTCGGCGGCCGCTGTGTGGTCTACCGCGGCGACGGCTCGAGCCGCGAGCGGCTCGGCGCGCTGCAGTTGTCGATACCGGGCCGCCACAACCTGCAGAACGCGCTTGCGGCCGTTGCCGTCGCCGATCGGCTTGGCATCGATTTCAGCCACGTGGCGTCCGCGCTCGCCGACTTTCGAGGCGCCGAGCGTCGTTTCGAGCGTCGCGGCGAAGCAGGGGGCGTGCTGGTGGTCGACGACTATGGCCATCACCCGACCGAGATTGCGGCGGTGCTCGCAGCCGCACGTGCCACGCTCGGCCGGCGCCTGGTGGTCGCGTTTCAGCCGCATCGATACACCCGCACCCACCGGTTGATGGACGCGTTCGGACCGGCGCTCCGCGAAGCGGACGAGATCGTGCTGACCGACATCTACGCCGCCAGTGAAGACGCAATCCCGGGCGTGACGATCGAGGCCCTCGCCGAGGCCGTCCGGAGCGGCTCCGGCCGTCCGGTGCGCGTCGCGAAGAGTCTGGACGACGTCATTCCCGCCATCCTGGAGATTGCCCGCCCCGGGGACGTGGTCATCACGCTCGGCGCAGGCTCGATCGGATCGCTGCCGTCGCGGCTCATCGAGGCGCTAGGGCAACGCGGGGGAGGACGTTGATGCGGGTTGCAGCGCCCGCCGACAAGCGATTTCGCCGTGCGCGTGTGACGCCCGCGCGCCGGTCTCGATTCCTGCAATTCACCTGGATCAAAGCGGCACGAGCAGCCGTGCTGCTCGCCCTCGGCCTTTACGGGGTGTATCACGTCACGGTGCTCGTGCTCAACGCCCAGGCGCTCACCATCACGCGGATCAGCGTCAGCGGCAACTCGCGCATGTCGCGCGGCGAGGTGGTCGCGTTGCTCGATGGCCTGCGCGGCACGAACATGGTGACGGCCGATCTCGAGTCATGGCGACAGAAGCTCCTGGGCTCTCCGTGGGTCGCCGAGGCCGCGATTCGACGCGTGCTGCCCGGAACGGTTGCCGTCGCGATCTCCGAGCGGCAGCCGATGGGCATCGGCCGCGTGGGCAACGATCTGTACCTGATCGATGACCGCGGCGGCATCATCGATCAGTTCGGTCCCAACTACGCCGAGTTCGACCTGCCGATCATCGACGGGCTTGCGGCGCCGCCGCGCGACAACGGCCCGCTGATCGACGAGGTGAGAGCAGGCTTCGCGGCGCACGTGCTCGCGTCCCTCCAGGCGCACCCGAACCTTGCGAAGCGCGTGTCCGAGCTCGACGTCCGCGATGCGCGCGACGCTGTTCTGGTCCTCAAAGGTGATACGACGCTCGTTCGGCTGGGCAACGAGCAGTTCGCCGAACGGCTGCAGTCGTACCTCGATCTCGCTCCGGCTCTTCGCGAACGGGTTGCCGGGATCGATTACGTGGACCTGCGCTTCGATGAACGCGTGTACGTCAGACCTCAGGGCTCCGGATCGCGGCCGCAGCCAAGCAGTCGGAAACCCCGTCAGGAGGACTAGTGGCGTATCTCTGCCGAATTATTACCAGGCTGCAACGTTGTTTCGGCCCGCAGTTCGCGCTCGGAGGCCTGTTGTGACTCTTACTCAATCAGTCCGGACGGTCCGGTAGTGGCGCGAAGAGAGCGATATCTCGTTGGCCTCGACGCGGGCACCTCGCGCGTCACCGCAGTCGTTGCCGAAGGTCTCGATGACGGCACCCTTGAGATCGTCGGACTTGGTGTCGCCGAATCGCGCGGCATCAAGCGGGGCGTGGTCGTCAACGTCGATGCGGCGGTCGATTCGATCAAGAAGGCGATCGAGGAGGCGGAACTGATGGCCGGCGTCGAGATCGACTCCGTCCACCTCGCGCTGTCGGGGCCTCATATCAAGGGATTCAACAGTCGCGGCGTGATTGCGGTCGCGGGCAAGAACCGTGAGATCACGAGGGACGATGTACGGCGCGCGATCGACGCCGCAAAGGCCGTTGCGCTTCCGAGCGGCCGCGAGATCCTTCACGTCCTGCCCCAGGACTTCGTTGTCGACGAGCAGGACGGCATCGGCGCGCCCGTCGGCATGACCGGTGCCCGCCTCGAGGTCAACGTCCACATCGTGACCGGGGCGTCCTCGTCAACGCAGAACCTGATTTCCTGCGTGAATCGCGCCGGGGTCAACGTGGCGGACACCATCATCGAGCAGTTGGCTGCCTCCGAGTCGGTCTTGACGCAGGACGAGAAGGAGCTTGGCGTCGCGCTCGTCGACATCGGCGGCGGCACCGCCGACCTCGCGATATTCGAGCGCGGCAGCCTCTGGCACACCGGGGTCGTGGCGGTTGGCGGCGAGCACTTCACGAGCGATATCGCCGTCGGCCTGCGTACGCCACTCCCGGATGCGGAGAAAGTAAAGCGCAAGAACGGCTGCGCGCTGTCCTCGATGGTGGACGAGGACGAGACCATCGAGGTGGCAAGCGTCGGCGGCCGAAAGCCTCGTCTCATGGCGCGCCGCATCCTGTCCGAGATACTCCAGCCGCGGGCCGAGGAGATCTTTCATCTCGTCTGGGACGAAATCCGCCGTGCGGGATACGAGAAGGCGCTTAATTCGGGCATCGTGCTGACCGGAGGCGGCTCGATTCTCGAGGGTATGCCGGAGATCGCCGAGCAGATCTTTGATCTGCCTATTCGGCGTGGGGCGCCGATGGGTGTCGGCGGGCTCGCCGATCACGTGAGCAGTCCGGGGTTTGCAACACCGGTCGGGCTCGTGCTCTATGCGCATCGCAACCGCGAGCCCGACGGGCCGCGCGGCGGTTCGGGCGCGTTGGTCCGCATGGCCGGCAGGCTGCGCGGGATTTTCAAGGAATTTTTTTAAGGCGGGTCGACAGGACCCGCCCTACCGAGGAGGCCAGGCATGAAGCAATCCGATCAGCGCAACGCACAGGACCTGCGGCTGACGCTCGATCCCGGAGTGCGACGGGGCGCGAAGATCAAGGTGATCGGTGTCGGCGGCGGCGGCAGCAACGCGGTCAACCGCATGGTGGAGGTCGGCCTCTGCGGCGTCGAATTCATCGTCGCGAACACGGACGCGCAGGCGCTCGATCACAGCAAGGCCGCCGTGAAGATCCAACTCGGTCAGAAGCTGACGAAGGGTCTCGGCGCCGGCGCGGATCCGAACGTCGGCCGCCAGGCCGCGCTCGAGGACACCGACATGATCATCCAGGCGCTTTCGGGCGCGGACATGATCTTCGTGACGACGGGCCTGGGCGGCGGCACCGGCACTGGAGCCGCGCCCGTCATCGCCAGCCTCGGTAGCGAGCTTGGCGCGCTGACGATCGGCGTTGTCACGAAGCCTTTCAAGTTCGAGGGCAAGAAGCGGGCGCTGCACGCGGAAGCAGGGCTCGAGGCGCTTCGTGAATGTGTCGACACGATCATCACGATCCCGAATGAGCGGCTGCTGCAGGTCGTCGACCGACGGACGACGATAAACGAGGCGTTCGGGCTGGCGGACGACGTGCTGCGGCAGGCGATCCAGGGGATCTCGGATCTGATTCTGGTGCCGGGACTGATCAACCTCGACTTTGCCGACGTCAGGACCATCATGTCCGGCATGGGCGTGGCGATGATGGGGACCGGCATGGCCGATGGCGACGGCCGGGCGATGCATGCCGCTCAGCGCGCGGTGTCGAGCCCGCTGCTCGAGGACAGCTCGGTGACCGGCGCGCGGGGCGTGATCATCAACGTCACGGGCGGTCCCGACATGTCGCTGATGGAAGTCAACGAGGCGTCGTCCGTGATCCAGGAATCGGCGCACGAGGACGCGAACATCATATTCGGCGCCGTGATCGATCCGGACCTGACGGGGAAGATAAAGATCACGGTGATCGCGACCGGGTTCGATCGCAAGGGGAGCCATCGGACGATTTCCACCGCGGCAGTCCAGACGCCTGTCGACCTGACAAACTACACCGCGCATCTCGCGCGTGCCGACGCGGAACACGCCGAACCCGCCGTGCAGACGAAGACGGCCGCACAGTCGGGCAGCCAGGCTGCATCGTTGACGCTCAACCGCCGGCCTGCGCTCGAGCTGTCTCTTCCGCCGGCCAACGGCGGAGGCGGTCACGAGTCAATGGAGGTGAATGGGCTCGATCTCTCGTCGCCGCTCGACGTGCCCGCGTTTCTGCGCAGGCAGAATTAGCAGGGCGGCCCACAGGGGTCGCGTACACTAGATAGACCCCTGACACGCGAGTACGGCGGCGTCGCAGCTCGACTGCGCGCCAGAGTCCGGGGCGGTTATCTGTACCCATGAAACCCTGGCACCTGCAGCGTGAGCGCGCCCGCGAGCTCCTCTCCAAAGAGGTGGGCTACGTGTCGAAGCCGCATGGCGGCCGGCTGCGCGTGGCTCTCGCATTTCCCAATACCTACTTCGTCGGGATGTCGAACCTGGGCTTTCAGACGGTGTACAAGCTGTTCAACGCGGAAGAGGACATCGTCTGCGAGCGGGTATTCCTGCCACCGAAGAGTGAGCTTGCCGCGCAGCTGTTGAGCGGCGAGCGGCTCGTGACGATCGAGTCCCAGACGCCCGTCAACGATTTCGACATCTTCGCGTTTTCGGTATCGTTCGAGTGGGACTACACGAACGTACTCGCGTTGCTGCGGCTGGCAGGGCTCAAGCCGCGCGCCGGCGAGCGCACACATCACGACCCGCTCGTCATGATCGGCGGGGCCGTCACGTTCGTGAACCCTGAGCCGCTCGCGCTGTTCGCGGACATCATCGCGGCCGGCGAGGGCGAGGCGCTCATTCCTTCGCTGCTCACCGCGTTCAAGGGGGCGTCCGATCGCGCCGATCTGCTTCGACGCCTTTGTACCGAGCGCGGGTTCTACGTGCCGTCGTTCTACGACGTGCGGCACAACGACGACGGCACGATCGAAGCCTTCGCGCCGAAACCCGGCACCGGCGCGCCCCCGATCGTCAAGAAGGCGGCATTGCGGACGACCGATGCGGTGGATCCGCCGGCGACGACGATCTTCACGCCCGATACCGAGTTCGGCTCGCGCTTCCTCGTGGAAGTCGTCCGCGGCTGTGCGAACCTGTGCCGCTTCTGCTGGGCGGGATACAACTACCTGCCTGTGCGCGCGTTTCCGAAGGACAGAATCCTGCAGCTGGCCCAGCGCGCTCGCAGTCACTCCAACCGGGTAGGCCTCGTCTCGATCGCGCTGTGCGATCACCCCGACATCGAAGAGATCCTGACGCGGCTCGTCGAGATGGGCTACTCGATCAGCCCGGCATCGCTGCGGCTCGACGACCTGACGCCGACGATCCTCCGCCTGCTGCGACAGAGCGGCGAGCGCACGATCACGATTGCGCCGGAGACGGGATCGGATCGCCTGCGCCGCGTCATCAACAAGACGATCACGAACGAAGAGATCCTCGCGGCTGCGGAGCTGATCTTCGCCAGCGGCTTCGAGAACCTGAAGCTGTACTTCATGATCGCTCTGCCGACGGAGACCGAGGACGATCTCGTCGCGATCCGTGATCTCTCGGTGCAGCTCCGCGACGTGATGATGCGTCATGCGCGCGGCCGGGGGCACGTCGGCCGAATCGTCGGGAGCGTCAACCCGCTCGTGCCCAAGCCAGGTACCGCCTACCAGTGGCTGCCGATGGAGGATGACAGCTCTATCGAGCGGAAGATCCGCCGCATGCGAATGCTGATGGCGGATATCGACAACGTCTACTTCAACATCAAGTCCGAACGGCATTCGTTCTACCAGGCGCTGCTGTCGCTCGGCGACCGGCGCGTGGCGCCGGTGATCGAGGCGGCGGAGCGGAACGGCGGCAACTGGCGCGCGGCCCTCGCGGAAACGGGCGTCGATGCCAGTTTCTTCGTCTTCCGGGATCGCACCCACGACGCGGTGCTGCCCTGGGACATCATTGACGGGGGCCTCAAGGACAATTTCTTCCGCTCCGAGTTCGACAAGTCGCTGCGCGAGGAGTCGACACTCCCACCGAAGCGGCAGAAGGAAAACGCCCGGCTGTTGCCGGTGCTCCAGTAGTGCGGCGCTTGCCGCGACGAAGCGCGAAGCGCGAAGTCGGGCGGCTGCTCGTTGCGGCGGGCACATGCGCTCTCGTCCTCCTCTTCATCGTCATCATCACAGGCGGCTTCACCATCCGCGCGGGACCGCTGTACTTCTCCGCGCACAACTGGCGCGGGCCAGCGCTCATCGCGCTCGTCGCGTTCGGGGCCGCTGCATTCGCCGGTCGCGCCACGTTTCTGAACGCCGCCTCGTCAACGTGGAACTTTGTTGACGAGCACGCGCTGGCGATCGTGACCGTTGTCGCCGCTGCAACCGCCGGCGTCGGCGTCGGCTACGGCACCTATTCCGCTTCGGGATCGGACGCGTCGGGATATATCAGCGAGGCGCAACTTCTCAGCTCCGCCCGTATCGCCATCGAAGAGCCGCTGGCGCAACAAGTGGCGTGGCCCAACGCCACGTGGGCGTTCTCGCCACTCGGCTATCGGCCCGGCAGAACGGCAGGCGAGCTGGTGCCGACCTATCCGGCTGGCTTGCCGTTGTCGATTGCGCCTGTCTTCCTCCTTGAGAATGAGCTGGCCGCGTACCTCGTGGTGCCTTTTCTCGGGGCCTTCGCGGTGCTCTTCACCTATGCGCTCGGAGCGCGGCTGCATTCCCGTCCGGCGGGTATCGCCGCCGCGGCGCTGCTGGCGACGAGCCCGGTCTTTCTGTTCCAACTGGTCCAGCCGATGAGCGACGTTGCTGTCACCGCCTGGTGGGCACTGGCGTTTGTCTTCGCGCTATCACCGGTGCCCGGTTCTCCGCTTGCCGCCGGCGCTGCCGCGGGACTGGCTGTACTCACGCGCCCGAATCTTCTCCCGCTCGCGGCGATTGTGGCGCTGGCGGTGATCAACTGGCCGCGCGGTGGCCATGACCGCCGGCTGCAACGGCGCACCGTATTTGCGTTCGTCGCCGGCATCGCGCCGGCGATTGGCGTGTTCGTGTTCCTCCAGTGGCGTCTGTACGGCAGCCCGTTCATGTCAGGGTACGGTTCGGCCGGCGAGCTGTTCGCTGGCAGCAACATCGCTCCCAACATCTCGGCGTATGCCAACAGAGTCCTTCACGGCGAACGAGCGGCGCTTGGCCTTGCAACGCTCGCCGTGATTCTCTTGCTCGTGCGCCGCGGTCACGGCGAGGACAGCCCGGGCCTCAAGCGGCCGCTCGTGCTGGCGACGCTGGCCGCCGGCATGGTCGTTGTGTTGTACATGCCCTACGCAGTGTTTGCTGAGTGGTCCTACCTCCGCTTCCTTCTTCCCGCGTTTCCGTTGCTGTTCGTCCTCGTTGGCGCACTCCTCGTCAACGCATCGCTGCGTCTCCCGTCGCCGATTCGCGGTCTCGTGTTCATCGCGGCGCTCACCATCGCCTGTTCGCTGAACATCCTCCTGGCGGACCAGGAGCAGGCGTTCAACCTCCGCCGATACGAGTCCCGGTATCGCATGGCAGGCGCTTACCTCAAGGCCGCGCTGCCCTCGGACGCGGTCATCGTTGCGGTGCAGGAAAGCGGGAGCGCCCGCTATTACGTCGGCGTGCCGATTCTTCGATGGGATCAGCTCGACGTCGACCTCGATACCGCGCTGGCAGCAATGCTGGCGATCGGGCGGCACCCTGTCCTGCTCGTGGAAGACTGGGAGACTCCCGATCTTCGAATGAGATTCCCCACATCGGCGAACGCGCGCCTCGACTGGCCTGCCCGAGCCGAGTTCGGCGATGAGACGCGCGTCCGCCTGTTCGATCCGACTGACCGGGGCGCGACCAGGGATTGGCCTGCGGATCGGGTCCATTGATCGGTGCGCGTCCAACGCGGTCCTACGACGCGACGGCGGCCTTCTCCTCGAATTCCGCGTACGCCTCGAGGATCAGCTCGCGAACGCGATCCTGGGCGGTCGCATCGCCGGTCGGGCGGAGCAGGGCAAAGCTACGCCGCTCGCCGTTGACCGAGTAGGTACGCGCCGGGAACGTGACGTTGCGGCCGCCACCGGTCCGCCGTTCCCACACAGTGAAGCCAATCAGTTTCAGGCCGTCGAGGACGCCCTCCGTGAAATGAAGTTCTGCCTCGGCAAGCTTGCCTGGGGGGTTGCTCTTATCGTTTGTTGTGAATTTGACGACCACGGCGTCCTCCATGTGCGCTGGCGCCGCGAAGAGGGCAAAGGAGGGGCCCGGATGGATCCGCGATCGGTGTCGCTGGAAGTGATTCAGTGGTCAGGTGTTGGGCGGCGGCGCGCGATTCGTGCCGGATCGCCCTCTTCTCACCTGTTAACCCGGGTTGTCAGTTGCGGGCCTCCGAAGCCCTGATGACGCCCGCGATGCGCCCTGCCCGTTCCTTCTCGGCGCGATACGACGTCAGGACGTCGAGATGCATGGCGGTGCAGAGCCCCGCGAGGTGAATATTGTGTGCTGCCACGCCCGCAAGAATCAGCTGGTCGCGGTTCGCGCCCGGCACGTCGAGCCGCATCCGTGGTCCGTCAGTTGCACTCGGGACTGGCCGGAAACCGCCGCGGGGAGCGGGCGGCGCCTGGAACCAGCGCTCGATCAAATACCTCTCGTGTCCCGCTGATGCGAACGCGTCGACGACGTCCGTTCCGACTTCGTAGCAGCAGGGACCGATCGCCGGACCAATCGCAACAACGACGTCCTCAGGCCGGCTCTCGAACTCGCGTCCCATGGTCTCGAGCGCGGCCAGCGTGACGCGCGCAGCCGTGCCCCGCCAGCCCGCATGAACCGCCGCGACGACGCCAGTCCGACGATCGGCCATCAACAGGGGAACGCAGTCCGCCGCGCGGACGACGAGGGCGATGTCCGGCTCGGCGGACACCACGCCATCCGCGTCCGGACGATGGGTCTGCAGTGCCGCCAGCGCGGGGCCGTCGATACCGCGAGGAATCGTGATGACGCGACGACCGTGCACCTGGTTGAGCGTGATGAATCGATCCGGTGCCACACCAGCCGAGGGGGCCAGCTTCTTCCACGACTCGCGCGACGGTAACTCCAGTTGTCGTGTTGTAAACAGGTGTTGCGCGGCCTCACCGAGCGGCAGGCACGTGAGCGCTGAGCCCCATGTCTCGCGCGTCCAGTGGAAGGCCTCAGGAACCGGCGGCAGGGTCATGTAGGATGTGGACCAGATGCAGATTATAGGTGTGGGTCTCGACGCGACCGAGATCGAACGCGTCGCGGACATGATCGAGCGCTACGGCGACCGGTTCCTCCAACGGGTGTTCACAGAGGAAGAGATCGCCTATTGTCGCGCCAGGAGGGACTTTGCCTCGTCATTCGCGGCGCGTTTCGCGGCGAAGGAAGCGGCTATGAAGGCGCTGGGAACCGGCCATTCGCGCGGCGTGTTCTGGACCGGTATCGAGGTCGCGCGGCGCTACGGCCCGCCCCAGATTCGCTTTCATCGCGGCGCCGCGGAGCGCTTCAAAGCGATGGGTGCCACGACCTCACTTCTGACGCTTACACATTCGCGCGAACTCGCCATAGCGCATGTGATTCTGCTACGTGATTAGGTCCGGCTGAAGCCGGACCCTATGTAAGTCCGGCTCAAGCCGGACACTACCGACTCGTACGAGAGTAGGCAGCGCTGCTGGCTTCACGGGTACGTATAAAACCCGCGCTTCGTCTTGCGGCCGTGGTACCCCGCCAGGACCATTCGCTTCAACAGCGGCGGCGGCGCGAATCGTGGCTCGCGGAACTCTGCGAACATGATGTTGGCAATGTAATACGTCGTGTCGAGGCCGACGAAGTCCAGCAGCGTGAACGGTCCCATCGGATGGCCGCAACCGAGCTTCATCCCCGTATCGATGTCCTCGATGGTTCCCAATCCACGCTCGTACTCACGAATCGCGTCGAGTAGATACGGCACGAGCAGCCGGTTCACGATGAAGCCGGGACGATCCGGCGCCGCGATCGGTTCCTTTCCCAGCGACGTCGCAAATGACGTCAACGTCTGATTCGTCTCCTCGCTCGTCGTCAGCGCGGGAATCACCTCGACGAGCTTCATCAGTGGCACTGGATTGAAGAAGTGAAGGCCGCCGAAGCGCTCCGGCCGCTTCGTCGCTGCGGCGAGCTCGGTAATGCATAGCGAAGACGTGTTGGACACGATGATCGCATCCGGTCGTACGACGGCTTCCACCGCCTGGTAAATTGCGCGCTTCTCGTCGAGATTCTCGACAATCGCCTCGACGACAATGTCGCAGTCCTTGAAATCTTCGACGCCGGTGGTGCCCGTGAGGTTGGCGAGCGTCGCGGCTTGCGCCGCTTCAGTCACCTTCCCCTTGCTGACGCCGTCCGCCAGGAATTTCCTGATGCGGCCCAGACCCGCCTGCAAGGCGCCTTCGTTCACTTCGCGGACGATCGTCTTGTAACCTGCGCCGGCGGCGACCTGCGCGATTCCCGATCCCATCAGGCCACATCCGACGACAGCCACCGTTCGAATTTCCATCTACAGGACCTCAACGACTGCTGCGATCCCTTGACCGCCGCCGATACAGGCTGACGCGATGCCGCGCTTGAGCCCTCGCCGGCGCAGCTCCAGCGTCAGTGTCAGGAGCAGGCGCGCGCCCGTCGCCCCAAGCGGATGCCCCAGCGCGATCGCCCCGCCATTCACGTTCACCCGCTCGCGATCGAGACCGAGTTCCTTTTCGACGGAGAGGTATTGTGCCGCGAACGCTTCGTTGATTTCGAAGAGGTCGATGTCGGCCAGCGACAGATTCTGCTTCTCCAGCACTTTGCGGATCGCCGGGGCAGGTCCCATTCCCATGATGCTGGGATCGACGCCGACCGTCGCCCAACCCGCGAGGCGCGCGATCGGCGCGAGTCCACGGCTCTTTGCACCGGCCTCGGATGCCAGAATCACTGCCGCGCCGCCGTCGACGATGCCGCTCGCGTTGCCGGCAGTCACGGTCCCTTCCTTCGAGAACGCGGCGTTCAGCTTCGCGAGCCCTTCGAGCGTTGTGTCGGGCCGCATATGATCATCGCGGTCAACGGTCGTCGTTCCGCGGCGTGTCTTGATCTCCACCGGTACCACTTCCTCTGCGAGCCGCCCCTGCTTCCACGCGTCGTCCGCGAGCTTCTGGCTGCGAATCGCATAGCGATCCTGTTCCTCGCGCGAGATGCTGTACTTCGCCGCGCACTTTTCGGCGGTCTCCGCCATGAAGAGGCCGCACATCGTGTCGCGCAAGCCCTCGTACAGCGAATCCTCGAGGGCTCCCTGCCCAAGCTTCAACCCGGCGCGCAGGCCGCGGATCACGTGCGGCGCCTGGCTCATGTTCTCGACCCCGCCCGTGAGGACGACGTCGGCTTCGCCGGCGAGGATGTGATGCGCGCCGCTCACGGCAGCCTGGATGCCGGAACCACAGAGGCGGTTGACGGTCAGCGCGGGTACCTCGATGGGGACGCACGCCTTCAGCGCAATGTGCCGCGCGCCGTAGATCGCGTCCGCGCTCGTCTGCAGGACATTGCCGAACACAACGTGTTCGATCCATTCCGGCTTCACGCCGGTTTTCTGAAACGCGCCTCGCGCCGCGATCGCGCCGAGGTCGATCGCCGACACGTCCTTCAATGCACCCACGTACTCCGTCATCGGCGTGCGGGCGCCGCCGACGATCAACACATCTTTGGTGGCCATTGTTCCCCTCAGGCGGACCTAAAGGTCCGCCTCTACGACTCTCTCTACGATTCCTTCAGCGTGCGGCGGAGGATCTTGCCCGAAGGCGTCCTGGGGATGGCGTCGGTGAACTGCCACTGCCGGATCATCTTGTAGCCGGCAAGGCGGGTCGAAAAGAATTGCGCGAGCATCCCGTCGTCGAGCGTACATCCCTTTCGACGGACGACGAAAGCCCTAGGCACTTCGCCCGACTCATCATCGGGTACGCCGATGACGGCGCAGTCGACGATGTCGGGATGCTCGAGCAGCACCGCCTCAAGCTCCGCTGGCGCAATGCTGAAAGCCTTGCACTTGATCATCTCTTTCTTGCGGTCGACGATGAAGGCGTACCCCTGCTCGTCCACGCGGCCGATGTCGCCGGTGTGCAGCCAGCCATTGCGCAGCGTCTGCGCGGTTTCCGCGGGCGCGTTCCAGTACCCCTGCATCACCTGTGGGCCGCGGATGACAATCTCGCCCGTGTCGCCGGCCGGCAGCGTTCTTTCACCGGTCTCGAGATCGACGACGCGCTGCTCGGTGTCTGCGACAACGAGTCCGACGCTCTCCAGCTTGATTCGCTCCGGTTCGAGCGGGCTGTGGTGCGTGGCGGGCGACGCTTCCGTGAGACCGTACGCCTGGATGACGCGGAAGCCGAGGCGCCGTTCGACGCGCCGCGCGACATCCGGCGCGAGCGGTGCCGCTGCGCTCAGCGCGTACTTCACGCTGCGGAACTGAGCGCGATCCAGCTCCGGGGCATTGGCCAGCGCGAGTAGCACCGGAGGAACCACGTGCAGCCAGGTCGCGCCGTACGCCTGGACGACGCGCGCCAGCGCTTCGAGATCGAAGCGCTCCATGAGGATCTGGTGTACGCCCCGCGACAGGCCAACCCCCATCAACATCACGCCGTAGATATGCGAAAGCGGCAGATACACGGGATATGTGTCGTCGACCCCGATGCGGCTGACGTGTCCAACCTGCGCGTGATTGCAGACCAGGTTTCGGTGGGTCAGCATCACGCCCTTCGCCAGCCCGGTGGTGCCGCTCGAGTAGGGAAGGGCGACCAGTTGATCCGCATAGACGTGGACCGAAGGCGGATCGCTTGACGCCGCGTCGACGACGGCGTCGTACGGGAGCGAGTAACCGCCGCCAGCCGGTGCCTCGCCGCCGACGATCACAACGCGTTCGACCGTCGGGAGCCGCGCGCGGCACGCATCGACGAGGGGCAACAGGCTTGCGTGCGTGACGATCATCTTCGAGCCCGCGTCGTTGACCTGGTAGGCGATTTCCCGCTCGCGGTACGACGGATTCATCGGACTGACGATCGCGCCGAGCTTGCTGGCCGCATAAAACGCGAACTCGAACTCCGGGCAGTTCGGCAGGTACAAGGACATGCGGTCACCGGACGAAAGGCCGAGCGCGGCGAGACCGTTTGCCAGGCGGTTCGATTCGTGATCGAACTGCGCAAAACTGATCGGTTCGTCCTTGAAGGTGATGGCGGGACGATCCGGGTGGCGCGCTGCCGTGGCGCGCATCGCCTCGTGCAGCGGAATGTCGGGATAGGTCAGGGTCGGCATCGGTTGCACACGTTATCACCGGCGCGTGCGAGAATGCGCGCGCATGGCCAACGCAATGACGCGATCGGCGTGGCGGATGATCCTGCTCGCCAGCCTCGGCGGCACGCTCGAGTACTACGACTTCGTGCTGTTCGGCATCTTCGCGCGGGAGATCGGGCAGGCCGTGTTCCCGAGCCAGGATCCGCTCGTCTCGCTGATGGCCACGTTCACCACATTCGCCGTCGGCTACCTGGCGCGTCCCGTCGGCGGTCTCGTCCTCGGCCGTCTCGGCGACAAGTTCGGACGTCGAGGAGTGTTCCTCGCGTCGATCTTCGTCACCTCAGCGGCGACCCTCGGCATCGGACTCGTGCCGACCTACGAGTCGTGGGGCATCGCGGCCAGCGTGCTCGTCGTGCTTCTCCGCCTGACGCAGGGATTCTGTCTCGGTGGAGAGTTGCCTGGTGCCATCACCTACGTCGTCGAGTCCGCCCCGCGCATGGCGCCGTTCGTCTGCAGCGTGGTGTTCGCCTGCGTCACCATGGGCGTGGCGCTCGCAACGACGATCGCGCTTGTGGTTGGAAGGATTCTGGGTCCGGCGGAGGCCGCCCTCTACGGCTGGCGCATCGCCTTCATCATCGGCGGGCTCATGGGTCTCGCAGGCTACTGGCTGCGCCGATCGTTCGAGGAGTCGCCGGAGTTCGTGCAGCTGAAGCGCCTGGCCGCTGCGTCGAAGGAGCCAATCGGCGAGCTGGTACGGACTCACCCGCGGCAGATCGTCGCCGGCATCGCCGCACAGGCGGCGACGGGCTCCTTCGCCGGCCTCTTCTTCGCGTACATGCCGGCGTATCTGGGGGCCGTTGCCAAGTACGACCCGTCCACTGCGGTGTTTGCGCAGACCTACGGAGTGATTCTTCACGCCGCGCTGATTCTGGCCGCCGGCTGGCTCGCCAACCGCTACCCGCCGCACGCGCTGTTGCGCGCCGGCGGGGTGGTAATGGCGGTCGGCGCGTACCCGTTCTACGCGGCGCTCAGTAGCCACAACGTGAACATCATGCTTCTGATGACGCTCGCCGCGCTGGCCGGAGCCCTGGTGAACGGGACGTTTGCATTCGTGACCGCCGATCTATTTCCGACGCGCATCCGGTTCAGCGGTGTCGCCGTCGTGCAGAACATCAGCCAGACGGTGTTCGGCGGGACGGCGCCGCTCGTCGCGACGGCGTTGATACGTGACCTGCACACGCCGGCGGCGCCCGCGTTGGTCGTGGTTGTCTGCGGCGTGATGACGTTTGCCGGGAGCTTCGCGGCGGGACGTTACGGCGGGCGGGTCAGGGTCAGAAACGAAGCGGCCGCCTAGCTTTCATCGCCGCGCCGGCGGCTCTTCATTCCGTTGACGCTTCGTCCATCGCCTCGTTCGCGAGTCGATCGGCGTCCTTGTTGAACTCCCGCCGCACGTGCTCGAACTTCACCTCGCCGATCTGCCGCGAGAGCGCCCGCGCCTGCTCGAACAGCGGCTGAAGGCCGGGACTCTTCACGCGGTACTCGCCGCGCATCTGCTTCACGAGCAAATCGGAGTCGGCCCGGACATGCAGCCGCGACACGCCGTGTTCCACCGCCCACGCGAGCGCGGCGATGAGTCCGCTGTACTCGGCGACATTGTTCGTCGCAATGCCAATCGATTCCTTCAGTTCGACAACGCTGCCGTCGTCCTGTTCGATGCGGACGCCATAGCCGGCCGGACCGGGATTGCCGCGCGATCCGCCATCGACGTTGGCGCGCGCAGATCCACTGCGCTGCGGCGGCCCAAACAGTGAGGGCTGACTCAAGACGCTCAACGTTCAACCCCCAACTCCCAATTCCCAAGGCGCCCGCAGCCTGAACACCTTGGGAGTTGGAAGTTGGGAGTTGGGAATTGGGAAATGCCGTTCACGAGGCGTGGGTGACGGCCGGTTCGACCGGCGGCGGGGGAGGCACGTAGTACAGGATGCGGTTACAGCTGAAGCACTGGATGATCGCATCGTTCCGCCGGACTTCCTGGAAGACCTGCGGACGAAGACGGACGTGGCATGCCGAGCAGAGTCCATCGCGGGTCGCGATGCAGATCGCGATGCCCTTGCGGGCGCGTGCCACTTGGTCGAAGAGCGCAACCAGCCGCGGCTCCATCGCGGCGATCACCGTGGCCCGCTGCTCGGTGGCCTGCGAGAGCGCCGTTTCAACGGTCGCGAGCTCCTCGGCCATCGCCTTTTTTTCCGCCTCGACCTCTTTCTGCTGCACGGCCAGCGCCTGCTCGGCCTTCTTGATCTCGGCGGCCAGCGCGTCGGCTTCCATCATCCGCTCGAGGACCTTCTCCTCGACGACGCCAAGCTCTGTCTGGGCGGTCTCGATTTCGACTTGCATCGCCTGGTATTCGCGGTTGGTTTTTACGGCTGAGAGCTGATCTTTGAACTTGGAAAGGCGGGTCTGGAAGGTGGCGGCATCTTTTTCCTGCTCGCGGCGCAGCTCCTGGCTGGTTTTGAGCCGCTGCTTCGCATCGTCCACGATACCTTTGGCGCGACTGAGGCGCATATCGGCGTCCTGCACCCGTTGCGGGTGCGCGGCGACACGGCGCCGGGATTCCTCGATGGCGCTCTCGAGGTTCTGCAGCTGGATGAGACGTTCCAGATCAGGAGACATGCGGAATGCTGAATGGCGAATGGCGAATGGTGAATGAGGAGGGGAAATTCAGCATTCGAAATTCAGCATTCGTCATTTCAACTATGGCTTGCCTGGCCGAAGCTCGCTCGCACGCCAGGCGAGCGAGGGCTGGTGGGCCCGCCTGGATTCGAACCAGGGACCAACCGATTATGAGCCGGCCGCTCTAACCGCTGAGCTACGGGCCCCAAGAAAATCCCAAACCCCAAATCCCAAATCCCAAATCAAAAACGGGGAGCCCCTTGGGATTTGGGTCTTGGGATTTGGGTTTGGGATTTCTAAGTACGACCCTCCAAAAACGCCTTCAGCTTGCGCGACCGTGACGGATGCCGCAGCTTGCGCAGTGCCTTGGCTTCGATCTGCCGGATGCGCTCGCGCGTCACCGCGAAGTTCTGGCCGACCTCTTCGAGCGTGTGTTCGCTGCCGTCGCCCACCCCGAACCGCATCTTGATCACCTTCTCCTCGCGCGGGGTCAGCGTTTTCAGCACCGACTCGGTCTGTTCCTTGAGGTTCAGGTTGATCACCGCCTCGGCGGGCGAAACGATGTTGCGATCCTCGATGAAGTCGCCAAGATGCGAATCTTCCTCTTCGCCGATCGGCGTCTCGAGCGAGATCGGCTCCTGCGCGATCTTGAGCACCTTGCGGACCTTCGCGACCGGGATGTCCATCCGTTTGGCGATTTCCTCGGACGTCGGTTCGCGACCGAGCTCCTGCACGAGCGCGCGCGAGGTGCGAATCAGCTTGTTGATCGTTTCGATCATGTGGACCGGGATGCGGATCGTCCTTGCCTGGTCCGCGATCGCCCGGGTGATCGCCTGGCGGATCCACCACGTCGCGTAGGTCGAGAACTTGTAGCCGCGGCGGTACTCGAACTTGTCGACCGCCTTCATGAGGCCGATGTTGCCTTCCTGAATCAGGTCCAGGAACTGCAGACCGCGGTTCGTGTATTTCTTCGCGATCGAGACGACGAGCCGGAGGTTGGCTTCCACCAGCTCCTTTTTTGCCTGCTCGGCCTGCGCTTCACCGCGCTGGATGACCTCGATCGTCCGGCGGAGTCGCTCGGGCGTCTCCTCGAGATCGTCGATCATGCTCTTGACCTGGGTCTTGATGTCCTTCTGCTTCCTCAGGAGATTCTTCTTGTCCTCCTCCTTGAGGCGGGGACTCTTCGTCTTGAACTTCGGGTTGATCTGGCGCTCGAGGACGTCGACGTCGCGCTGGACGCGCACCACGGCGTCAACGGCGTCCTTCACTTCGTCGATGAGGCGGCGCTTCATCGTTTCGGTGAACTCGATCCGGCGGATCGCGCGGGACACGTCGATGCGGGCGCGCAGTGACCTCACGCGCGCGCGCCGGTACTTCCTCTTGTCCTTCTTCAGGACGAGATCCAGCTTCTCGGCGAGCTTCACGTAGTTGCCGCGCGCCTTGCGGACTTCCTCGATCTGCCCGAGAACGTCGACCTTGCGATCCTCGATCACCTCGTCGGTGATTTCCTCGTCGCTGAAGATCACGAGCTCACGAATGGTGCGCTCGCCGGCGCGCAGCTGATCGCCGATCACGAGGATGCGCTTGGCGATCGTCGGCGTGCGGGAGATCGATTTGATGACCGCAAGCTTGCCGCGCTCGATGCGCTTCGCGATCGCGACTTCGCCCTCGCGGGTGAGGAGGGGGACCGTGCCCATCTCGCGCAGGTACATGCGGACAGGGTCGTTCGTCTTGTCGAGGGCGCCCGGCGTGAGATCGAGCTCGGGACCTTCCTCGGATCCATCGCGGTCGAAGTCTTTGTCGCCGCGGTACGCCTTGTCGGAATCGACGACCTCGATGCCGGCGCTGCTGAAGGCGTTGAAGAGGTCGTCGAGGTCTTCCGAGGAGGTGACCTCCGACGGAAGCATCTCGTTGACTTCGTCGTAGAGAAGGTAGCCTTTTTCCTTGCCGACCTGAATCAGCTGGCGTACTTCATCGTATTTTTCTTCAATCGACAAGGCTGGTCCTCCGGAACACGTCTATATAAGGCCTTCTATCCGCTGAATCAGGTCGTACTTTCGAACCAGCAGCTCCTGGAGCTGCTCCCCCTCATGTCCGCCGACCTCTTGCAGCCGATCGATTTCGCGCTGGATGGCCGCCCGCTCCCGCTCGTAGCGGAGGCGCTTGATCATCCGGACGCACCCGCCGGCGTCGTGCACGTGCGCCTCGGTTTCACTCGCGATGGCGGCCACGAGTTGAGCGTCCACGGTATTTAGACGCTCGAGAAGCGCAGATGGAGTGAACTCAGTATTTTCGTTCAGTTTGTGCGCGAGATCCAGCACCGTTCGGGACGCCAGCCCATCTAAATCCGTGCCATCCAGGGTCTCCAACGCCCCGAGCGCCCCCTCCGGTTGGTGGACCAGCAGCCAAATCAGCCCTTTTTCGGCCTTCGTGACGTGCCCGAAGCTCGGAACGTCACGTTTTGTCAGTGAGGCCTGCTTCTGGACCACGGCTTTTCTGATTTCCGCACGAACGACTTCGTCAGTGACACGCGCTTTGAAAGACAGCCTGTCTGCGAACCGATCTCTCATTGAAGCGTCCGGGATGCGCCCGGCAATTGGAAGCATTTCGCCCAGAAACTTCACGCGACCTTCATCGGTATTGAGATTGTGGCCCGCAGCCACCCGGTCAAGGAGATATTCGAGGTACGGACGGGACTGCTCGAGGAGCTCACGATATCCCTGGCGGCCCTGCCTCCTGACAAACGTATCAGGGTCCTCGCCCGGTGGCAGTATGGCGACATTCACGTCAAACCCCTCGGCCACCAATATTTCACACGATTTGGCGGTTGCGCCCTGGCCGGCGGTGTCCGGGTCGAAACTGAGCACGACCTTGCTCGTGAATCGTCGCAGCTGCTGAGAGTGCTGAGGCGTAAGCGCCGTGCCGCACGACGCGACAACCGCCTGGAACCCCGCCTGGTAGACCTGCGCGAAATCGAAGTAGCCCTCGACGAGCACGGCAAACTTGCCGTTTCGGATGGCGTTCTTGCTGAGATGCAGCCCGTATAGCGTGCGGCCCTTCGAGTAGATCGGCGTCTCCGGCGAATTGAGGTATTTCGGCTGCTGGTCGGCGTCGACGGCGCGCCCGCCGAAGGCGATCACGGACCCGGTGTCTCTGCAGATCGGAATCATCAACCGGTTACGGAACCGATCGATCACCGAGCCATCGTCTCGTTGAACGAGAAGGCCGGCGCGGACAAGCAGCGCCTGCGAAAACCCTTCCTTGATCAGCGCCGCTTTCAGTCCCTCACGGCCGGGCGGCGCGAACCCAAGGCCCATCACCTGTCGCGTGTCGTCGGTGACGCCGCGCTCGGCGATCTGCCGCCGGACCCGCGCGCCGGCGTTCGAGGCAAGCTGTTGCTGGAACCACGCGGCCGCGGACTCGTGCACCTTGAGCAGCGTCTCGCGTTCGGCGGCGTTGGCGCGCTGGTCGTCGGTCTGCTCCATCTCGGGCAGCGACATGCCGAAGCGCTGCGCGAGCAGCTTCACGGCGTCGGCAAACCCGATCTTCTCGTGCAGCTCGAGGAACTTGAACACGTCCCCGCCGACGTTGCAGCCGAAACAGTGAAAGAAGCCTTTGTCGCGGGTCACGTGGAACGACGGCGTCTTCTCGCCGTGGAACGGACAGAGACCCTTGTAGGTTGCGCCCGTCTTCTTCAGCGACACGTAGTCCTGGATTACGACGACGATGTCCGCGTGATGTTTCAGGTCGTCGATGAACTGCTGCGGGAATAGGCCCATTGGCGTAATTCAAAATGCAAAATGCAAAATGCAAACACGACGTGGCTCGACACCTCGTACTGTTTGCATTTTGCATTTTGAATTTTGCATTTCAGTCCTTCAACTCGACTATCGTAGCCCCGCCTCCGCCTTGATCCTGCGGCGCCAGCTGGTAACTCGCGACAAGCGGATGATTCTTCAGGAACTCGCCGATCGCGCGGCGAAGCTGTCCGGTGCCGTGGCCGTGAATGACCCGGATCGTATGCTGATCCGTCACGGTTGACTCGTCGAGAAATTTTTCAAGGCGGGTGAGCGCCTCGTCGACGGTGGAACCGATGACATTCAACTCGGACAGCAAGCCCTCCCGCGGCTGAAGGTCGACGTGCACGTTGACCCGTGCCGCGGGCGGAGGGCCGTCAATCACCCGCAGATCGCGAACAGCGGCGCGCAGCCGCTTCCCGCGCACATCGACCTCGGCCTGCTTGCCGTGGAGCTCGATGACCGTCCCTTCGAGTCCGAGCCCGCCGACCATGACGCGAGCGCCCGCCTCGATGGGGCCGGTCGCGGCGCCGGCTTTCTTGTCCGACGAAGCGCGGAGCGCGAAGTCGGAAGCCGGCCTTTCGCCGATCTCGCCCACCGCTTTGGCGAGAATGTTCTCGACCGCCGCTCGCGCCTCCGATCGCGTCGTGCCGGTTTGCCCTGTGTTCACCAGGCGTGGCGCGCGTGTCTTCAGCTCTTCGATGACCTTGTCGATCTCGCGGCGCGCCTCACGCAACTGCGCGTCAAGCCTGGTATCGAGCTTCCGGCGGAACGTCTCCTCGCGCTCCTGAACTGATTCTTCGCGGCCGCGCAGCTTCCTCTCGGACTCCGCTACTGTGGCCCGCTGCTGCGATAGTTCCTTCCGTTCCTGCTCGAGCGCGCGGAGATCGTTGTCGACCCGCGCCAGGTGGTCCGCGAGCTGCTTCTGCTCTTCCGTAAGATTGTCGCGTGCCGACGCAATCACGGAGGGCGGCATCCCGAGTCGAGCGGCGATCTCGATCGCGAGACTGCGGCCGGGCGACCCGTAGATCAGCCGGTAGGTTGGCGCGAACGACTGGGGGTTGAAGCCGAACGCCGCGCTGGTGACGCCATCGGTCGTCGACGCGTACGACTTCAGCGCGTCGTAATGCGTCGTCGCGACCAGGTGCGCTCCGCGCGTGCGGAAATGGTCTATCACCGCGATCCCGAGCGCGCCGCCTTCGACGGGATCCGTGCCCGCGCCCACTTCGTCGAGCAGCACGAGCGCCGGCAGGACGAGGTTCCGGTCCATCGAGACGACGTTCGTGATGTGCGCCGAGAACGTGCTCAGGCTCGCCGAAATCGATTGCTCGTCGCCGATGTCGGCGAACAGCGATTGGAACACCGGCAATCGCGATCCGGTTTCCGCAGGGATGTGCAGTCCAGCCTGCGCCATGACCGCGAGAAGGCCGGCTGTCTTGAGCGCGACAGTCTTGCCGCCGGTGTTCGGGCCGGTGATGAGAAGCACACGCGTGGGCGGAATTAAGAGGATGTCGACCGGGACCGGAGCTTCCGGGATCCGGGATCCGGGATCCGGGATCCGGTTGTTCTCGAATCCCGAATCCCGAATCCCGAGTCCCGAGTCGAGCCGCTCGTTGACCTTGCGCATCAGAAGTGGGTGCCGCGCTCCGCGCAGCTCGAAGGCGCCATCGCTCGAGATCATCGGCTCGGCGCCGTCCACGATCTGGGCGAATCGTGCGCGGGCCTGGATGACATCCAGCTCCGTTGCGACGTCGATGGTCCTCTGTAGATCGTCCGGTCGCGCACGGAAATTGTCGGTCAGCGCCAGCAGGATGCGGCGGACCTCTTCGGCCTCCTGCTCTTCGAGCGCGACGATATCGTTGTTGATCTCGACCGTGGTCAACGGCTCGAGAAACAGGCTCGCGCCGCTGGCGGATGCGCCGTGGATGATGCCAGGGATGGCGGAGCGATGCTCGGACCTGACAACCAGCACGTAGCGGCCGTTGCGATCCGTGACGACCTGTTCCTGCAGGTACTTTGACGTCTCGCGTCCGCGCACGAACGATTCGAGCGTCGTCCGGAGTTTCGCGCGCTGGCGGCGCAGGCGATCGCGGGTCGCGGCAAGCGCCGGGCTCGCATGATCGGCGACCTCGCCCGACGGATCGATCTTGTGCCGGACGTCCGCGATCTCGCCCTTGAAGGAGGCGATGCGCTCAACCAGCCCTCCGAGGATCGAAAAGGTGCCGGACGCGTTCCTGATGGCGGCTCGCGAGTGCTCGATCGATTCAAGGTAGTCGGCCAGGCCAAGCAGCCGCAGCGATTCGAGCGCGCGTCCGTCAACGCCGAGCGCGTCAAGGATGGCGTCGAGGTCTGACGGCGCCCGAAGCGGAAAGCCCGGATGGTCGGCGAGGAATCTCGTTCCTTCGCTGGTGGCCTTTTGCGTCGCGACAACGGCGCCAGCGTTCGTCAGCGGCTGCAGCTCCGCCAGTCGATCCTGCCCGGTAGGCGTTACCGCGAGGCCGGCAACGACCGAGACAATGCGGTCGAACTCCAGTGCCCGCAATGCCGATGCATTCATTGGTTCAGAGGGTTCGGGGGTTCAGATCGTTCAGAAGGTCCTGTTCCAAAGGTTCAGACGGTTCGAAGGGTTCAAGGCGTTCAGGGGGTCCGCTGGTTCGAGTTTACAGATGATTGATCAAGCTGGCCATCGCGGCGCCACCGAATCCGTTATCGATGTTCACGGTGGCGATGCCGTTAGCGCAGCTGTTGAGCATGCCGAGCAGCGCCGCAACGCCGCCAAAGCTTGCGCCGTATCCAACGCTTGTCGGGACCGCAATGACCGGCACCTTCACGAGTCCGGCGACCACGCTCGGCAACGCACCTTCCATGCCGGCGACAACGATCACAACACGGGCGTTCTGGATTCGGTTCTGCTCGCTCAGCAGACGATGAATGCCAGCGACACCGACATCGTAGAGACGGTCGATCGTATTGCCCATCAGCTCCGCGGTGACCGCCGCCTCTTCCGCTACATGGAGATCTGACGTTCCGGCACATGCGATGAGGATGGTGCCGTGCCCTCGCGGAATCTCGCCCTGGGGCAACGTAATCGCCCGCGCCTCGGCGTGATAGATCGCTGCGGGCGCGACCGCGCGCACCGCCTCGTAGGCCTCCGGCTCAGCACGCGTCACGAGCAGTGCCTGGCCTCGCGCCACGATACGCGACGCGATCGCAGCGATTTGGGCGGGCGTTTTGCCTATGCCGAGGATCACTTCGGGAAACCCCTGGCGGAGTTCCCGGTGCGTGTCGACACGCGCGAAGCCGAGATCCTCGAACGGCGCGGCGCGCATCGCTGCGGTGATTTGCTCGGATGCCGCCGCCGGATCGACTCGACCGGTGCGAACCGACTCAAGCAATTTTTGTAGCTCTAAGCTGTTCATGTCTACGTTTTGGTCGCTTTCCCGAAGGGGACGGTATCCGTATAATTATTCAACGGTGTCTACAGCGGGCCCTTCCACTCTATGAGTCTCGGCGAAACCCTCATTCTCGCGACCTACTTCTTCGTCCTCGTCATTCTGGCCGTGTACGGATGGCACCGGTATTACCTGGTCTATCTGTACATGAAGAACAAGGACAAGGTGCCTGTCCCGGGCGTGCCGCTCGACACACTGCCGGTTGTCACGATCCAGCTCCCCATCTACAACGAGATGTACGTCGCCGACAGGCTGATTGACGCCGTCTGCGAGATTGACTATCCGCGTGAGCTGCTCGAGATCCAGGTGCTCGACGACTCGACCGACGAGACGACCAGCGTGGCCGAACGCGCGGTCCGCCGCAACGCGGCGCAGGGGATCGACATCAAGTACATCCACCGCAGCGATCGTACAGGCTACAAGGCGGGCGCGCTCGAGGCGGGACTCAAGGCGGCGAAGGGCGAGTTCATCGCGATCTTCGACGCCGACTTCATCCCGACGGCCGACTTTCTGCACCGCACGGTGCCGTTCTTCGGGGATCCGAAGATCGCGATGGTCCAGGCGCGCTGGGGGCACATCAACTCCGAATACTCGCTGCTCACGAAAGTGCAGTCGATCCTGCTCGATGCGCATTTCGTGCTCGAGCACGGCGCCCGCAACCGCTCGGGCATGTTCTTCAATTTCAACGGCACCGCCGGCATCTGGCGCCGCGAGGCGATCGGTGATGCGGGCGGGTGGCAGCACGATACGCTCACCGAGGATCTCGACCTCAGCTACCGCGCGCAGCTGCGCGGCTGGCAGTTCATCTTTCTGCCCGGACTGATTGCGCCAGCCGAAGTCCCGGTCGAAATGAACGCGTTCAAGTCGCAGCAGCACCGGTGGGCGAAGGGCTCGATCCAGACATGCCGCAAGTTGCTCCCGCGCATTCTGCGGTCGAACCTGCCGCTCAGGGTGAAGACGGAGGCGTTCTTCCATCTGACGGCGAACTTCAACTATCCGCTGATGTGCGTGCTCTCGGTGCTGATGGCGCCGTCGATGGTCATCCGCTACAACATGGGGTGGTACGAGATGCTGCTCATCGACGTGCCGCTGTTCTTCGCGGCGACGGCGTCGGTGGCGAACTTCTACATGGTCTGCCAGCGCGAGCTGCACGACGACTGGATCACACGCGCGAAGTATCTCCCGTTCTTGATGTCAATCGGCATCGGCCTCACCGTGAACAACACCAAGGCGGTGTTCGAGGCGCTTTTCAACCAGGAGAGCGAGTTCGCGCGCACGCCGAAATACCGCATCGAGGCGAGCGCCGACGAGTGGATCGGCAAGAAATACCGGCAGAGCGTGATCATCCAGCCAGTGATCGAGCTCGTGCTCGGCCTCTATTTCACCGCGACGGTGTTTTACGCGCTCGCAAACGGCATCTACGGTACCCTGCCGTTCCTCGTGCTCTTCCAGATAGGCTTCCTCTACACCGGCCTGCTCTCCATCGTCCAGCAGTACGCGGGCGATAGCGTCGTGCTGGAGCCGTCGGAGGAAGAGGCGTAGTCAAATCCCAAATCCCAAATCCCAAATCCCAAGTCCCAAGTCCCAAGTCCCAAAGCTACTAGCCAAGATTCAACCACGAAGGACACGAAGTACACGAAGGATAGGCTTCATTACTTCGTGACGTTCGTGACCTTCGTGGTTCAACCGTCTTTGTAATCTTTGGGCTACGCGTTGTTCACATTTTGCATTTTGCATTTTGAATTACGATCAGGCCCGCATGACAGCTGACAAACCAAAGGGCGGACTCGAGGACGTCGTCGCCACCTCGTCTGCGATTTGCTACCTCGATGGCGACCGCGGTGTGCTCGCCTATTGCGGCTACGACATCCATGACCTGGCAGACGCGGCGACGTTCGAGGAAGTCTGTTACCTGCTGTGGCATCGGCGCCTGCCGACGCGTGCCGAGCTCGGAGACCTCCAGTCCCAGCTTGCCGCGGCGCGGCCGCTGCCCGAGCCGATCATCCGGCTGATGCGCTCGTTGCCGCCTGTCGACGGGATGGACGCGCTCCGCACGATCACGTCCGCGCTCGGCCACTACGACTCGGAAGCGGACGATGCCTCGCCACAGGCGCAGTATCGGAAGGCCGTGCGGCTGACGGCGCAGACGGGGACGGTTGTCGCGACATGGGGACGGCTCAAGGCCGGCGGCGGAGCGATCGCACCCGACCCCGTGATGGGCCACGCCGCGAATTTCCTCTACATGCTCACCGGCGAACGGCCGAGCGCAGCCGCCATCCGGGCGTTCGACGTCGCGCTGATCCTGCATGCGGACCACGAGCTCAACGCGTCGACGTTCGCCGCGCGCGTCGCGGCCGCGACGCTCACCGATATGTATTCAGCCGTCGTGGCGGGAATCGCGGCGCTGAAGGGGCCGCTGCACGGCGGGGCGAACGCTGAAGTGATGAAGATGCTGCTGGACTTCGGCCAGAACGCGGCCGCCGAGCGGATTGATGACGCCATCCGCGCGAAGTTCGCGCGCAAGGAGAAGATCCCCGGCTTCGGCCACCGCGTCTATCACACCGAGGATCCCCGCGCGACGCATTTGCGGCAGATGTCGCTCGAGCTCGGCAAACGCGCCGGCAACACGGCGTGGTACGACATGTCGCAGCGCATCGAGACGCTCGTGAAGACCGAGAAGAAGCTGAATCCAAACGTCGACTTCTACTCCGCCTCCACGTATTACACGCTCGGAATTCCGATCGATCTGTACACGCCGATTTTCGCCGTCAGCCGCATGGCCGGCTGGACAGCGCACATCCTCGAGCAATACGCGAACAACCGGCTGATTCGCCCGCGAGCCGACTACACCGGACCCGACTATCCGCAGCGCTTCATCGCGCTTGACGCGCGCTGAAGCTCAACTTCCAACTCCCAACTCCCAAGGCGACTGAGGCCGGAAATTTTCTTGGGCGTTGGGCGTTGGGCGTTGGGCGTTAACGGCACGGTATAATTCGATGTTCGTACCTGAATGGATCCCGCCCACATCCGCAATTTCTCCATCATCGCCCATATCGATCATGGCAAGTCGACGCTGGCGGACCGTTTCCTCGAGCTGACCGGCGCGTTGCAGGCCCGGGAGATGGAGGCGCAGGTACTCGATGCCATGGATCTCGAGCGCGAACGCGGGATCACGATTAAGGCGCACCCGGTCCGTCTGAACTACACCGCGAAAAACGGCGAGCAGTACGTCCTCAACCTGATCGATACGCCGGGCCACGTGGATTTCGGCTACGAGGTGACGCGATCGCTCGCGGCATGCGAAGGCGCGCTGCTCCTGGTTGACGCGTCGCAGGGGGTCGAGGCGCAGACCCTGGCGAACGCCTACCTCGCGGTCGAGAACAATCTCGAGATCATTCCGGTCATCAACAAGATCGATCTGCCGAGCGCGCAGCCGGACGAGTGCAAGCGGCAGATCGAAGACATCATCGGCCTCGACAGCTCGGGCGCCATCCTCGCGAGCGCGAAGGAGGGCACCGGCACGCTGGATATCCTCGAGGCGATCATCGAGCGGTTCCATCCGCCCACGGGCAATCCCGACGCACCGCTCAAGGCGCTGATCTTCGACTCCTGGTTCGATCCCTACCGCGGCGTCGTCATCGTCGTCCGCGTGATCGACGGCATGCTCAGAACGAAGCAGAAGATCCGGCTGATGGCGGCCGAGCAGGACTACGAAGCAGACAGCCTCGGCGTCTTCTCGCCCAAGGCCATTCCGGTTGACGAGCTCGGCGTCGGGGAAGTCGGCTTCGTCGTGGCGAATATCAAGCGCGCCGCGGACGCAAGAATCGGCGATACGGTCACCGACGTCGCGAGGCCGACCACCGAGCCGTTCCCCGGGTTCAAGAAGCTGAAGCCGATGGTCTTTGCCGGGCTCTACCCCGTGGAGAGCCATCAGTATGCGGAGTTGAGAGAGGCGCTGGAGAAGCTGCGCCTCAACGACGCGTCGTTCTTCTATGAGCCCGAGACGTCCGCGGCGCTCGGCTTCGGCTTCCGCTGCGGTTTCCTCGGCCTGCTCCACATGGAGATCGTCCAGGAGCGCCTCGAGCGCGAATACAACATGGACCTGATCACCACCGCGCCAGGCGTGCTGTATCGCGTGACGACGACGGACGGGGTCACGCAGGAGATCGACAGCCCGTCGAAACTCCCGGATGTCGGGCGAATCACGAAGATCGAGGAGCCGGTGATCACGGCGATGATCCTCACGCCGTCCGAGTTCGTGGGTCCCATCCTTAAGCTCTGCCAGGACAAGCGCGGCGTGCAGAAGAAACTCGAGTATCTGAAGTCCGACCGCGTGCTCATCACCTACGAGCTGCCATTCAACGAGGTCGTCCTGGACTTCTATGATCGGCTCAAGACGATGTCGCGCGGCTATGCGTCGCTCGACTATCACGTGACCGACTTCTGGGAGTCGCCGCTCGTCAAACTGGACATCCTGGTGAACGCCGAGCCGGTCGATGCGCTGTCGATCATCGTCCACCGGGACGCCGCCTACGACCGCGGCCGCGCGCTTGCGTCGAAGATGCGCGAGCTCATCCCGCGCCAGATGTTCGAGATCGCCATCCAGGCGTCGATCGGCACCCGCGTTATCGCCCGTGAATCGGTCAAGGCGCTCCGCAAGAACGTCCTGGCCAAGTGCTACGGCGGCGACATCTCGCGCAAGCGCAAGCTGCTCGAGAAGCAGAAGGAAGGGAAGAAGCGGATGAAGCGCGTTGGGCGCGTCGAGATTCCGCAGGAGGCCTTCCTGGCTGTCCTCAAGATGGGGACGGAGTAGGATTGATAGAGATGGCAAGAGCAGCACGAGAGCAGGGAACGGAACCGGTGGTCGAGTACCGCAAATCGACGGTGCGCGAGTACTTCGAGTCGATTTGCGTCGCCGTGATCCTCGCGCTCTTCGTGCGCACGTTCGTCGTCCAGGCCTTCAAGATCCCAACCGGCTCGATGGAGAACAACCTGCTCATCGGCGACCACCTGCTCGTCAACAAGTTCGTCTTTGGTCCGACGCTCAGCCCCATCGAGCAGAAGCTGCTGCCTATCGATTCGATCAAGCGCGGTGACGTCATCGTCTTCAAGTTTCCAGAGGATCCCGAGCGTGACTTCATCAAGCGCACGATCGGCCTCCCGGGCGACACGATCGAGCTGCGGAACAAGAAGGTCTACATCAACGGCAAGGCGCTCGACGAGCCGTACGTGCATTACCTCTTTCCGCCGCCGGGTGATACGCCGCAAGAGGACTTCGATGTCCGCGTCCATTACGGGCCCGTCACGGTGCCACCCGACCACTACTTCATGATGGGCGACAACCGGGATAACTCGGAGGACAGCCGCTACTGGGGGTTCCTGCCTCGAGAGTACGTGAAGGGCAAGGCGGCGTTCGTCTACTGGTCGTTCGAGGACGGCGAGGAGGGCCAGCCGTCAGGCGGTTTCGCGCGTTTCTTCACGACAATCCGCTGGAATCGCCTGTTTCACCAGATTCATTAGGGGACCTGCCGCCCCGCCTGCCCCGCCCTACGGATCGGAGGCCGAACCGCCGACATTACAGGGTAGGGGTGGGTCTTTGCACCCCCCGAACAATTCATGAAGACATTCATTAAGATTTTGATTGCGATTGCGATTTTGAATGCCGCTGGCCGTGCCGGAATGGCGGCTGCCGGCTATTACCAGCTGAAAGACGCGTCTCAGGAGCTCGTCACCTTCGGGGCGCAGGTGTCGCCAGGCGACATCCAGAACCACATCCTTCAGAAAGCACAGGTCTTCAGCGTGCCGCTCGAGGTAGGAGACGTCGAGGTGACCCGGGATGGCCCCCGTACGACCGCCAAGGCGTCGTACACCCAGGGCGTAGAAGTGTTCCCGAATTACATCTATCCGATTACCTTCCGATTCTCCGTTGAGGCGCTGTCGATGGCAGGGCTCAACGGCGAAAAATAACTCGCTACCTCACTAGTCCGAGAAGTTCCCTTCCACGAGCCGCGTCAGCCCCGGCGTCGTTGCCAAGCTGACCCACCTCAGTCCGTATTCGGGCCACGTACTCTGTGTCGCTCAACGCAGCGAGGTTAATCTCGACGTTCATGCGGGCGCCGCGGAGCGCTGCGAAAAGCAGTTCAATCGCCACCCCGACGTCGCTCGCGGCGTTGCGATTGCCATTGGTGGCTACCGTGAGTGCACCGCGCAGCGCCTGTTGACAGGCGCGCATCGTGTCGAGCGGCACCTCGGTCGCCCGCAGTGTCGCCGTCTCGATCGCCTGTTGCCGGCGCGACCTCTCCACGTCGGAACCCTTGGGGAGCTTGAACGCAGTCATGACCTGGCCGTACGCCTCGCTGTCGCGGTCGACGAGGTCGAGCAGGGAATCACGAAGAGGGCGGATGCGTGCCGCTGCGGCCGCCAGGTCGGCCGTTTCTTCCGGTGCGCCGCTCTTCGTTTTCGGAATTCCCGCGACCATCAGCAGCAGGGATGCGCCAACCGCGCCCGCCAGCGCGGCCGCAGATCCGCCGCCGGGGACCGGATCCGTCGACGAGAACGCATCGACCAGATCGGCGAGCGCCATCTCGGAGTAACCCGGTTGGCCGCTGGTGGTTGGTGGTTCGTCACTCATCTCACTGGGCCAGCGACACAACTTTGCCGCGCTTGATGACCATCCGAATCGACGGCGCGCCGACACGAAGCACGTCCGCGAGGCCGCCCTTGATGATCACCGCGTCCATCAGCTTACCGGGCTCGAGGCTGCCCGCTTCGTGAGCGCGATCGATCGACCACGACGCATTCAGCGTCGCGGCAATCAAGGATTCCTCGAGAGTCATATCCATGGCGAAACAGGCGAGCGCCATGGCGAACGGCATCGACGGGGACAAGCCCGCGCCCGGATTCACATCACTCGCCAGGGCGACAGGGACGCCGCGATCGATGAGCAATCGCGCCGGGGCAAATCGGCCGAGCTTCAGGTAAAACGCCGCGATCGGAAGCAGCGTCGCGCAGACGCCCGCATCGGCAAGCGCGTCGGCGCCGCGTTCGTCCACGTGCAGGAGATGATCGGCGGAGCGTGCCCTGATCCGCGCGGCCACGCTGGCGCCGCCGCTTGGACCGAGCTCGTCTGCGTGCACGCGTGGCGCGAGGCCGGCCCGCAGACCTGCCTCGAGAATCTCCAGCGATTCCTCGGGTGTGAACACTCCCTCTTCGCAGAACACATCGCAGAATTCGGCGAGCGCCTGCTCGGCCACGCGCGGAATCATCTCGTCAATGACCAGCGAGACGTACTCACCCCGCCGCGTGCGGTATTCGATCGGGATTTCATGCGCCCCCATGAACGTCGGGACGATATCGATGGCGTGTTCTTCGTCGAGCGTGCGAATGGCGTGGAGCTGGCGGATCTCGGATTCCACCTCCAGGCCGTAACCGCTCTTGGCCTCGCAGAGCGTGGTGCCGGCAGCGAGCATCTCGTCGAGACGCCCGCGCGTTTCCGCCACCAACTGGTCCTCGGTCGCCGCGCGGGTGGCTTTGACGGTCTGCACGATCCCGCCGCCGTCGCCCGCGATCGCGGCGTACGACTCCCCGCCGAGCCGGCGCTGCAGCTCCGCGCGTCGATCGCCGGCGTACACGACATGGGTGTGGGGATCGACAAAGCCGGGGACCACGGTGCAGCCGCGCGCGTCGATGCGCGTGGCGCCCTTCTCGACATTCACACCGACCGGCAGCGCCATTGCGGCGCCGACGTACGTGATGCGGCCTTCATAGGCCGTGATGATGCCGTTGTGAAGGGAGGAAATCTCGCGCTGGGCAAGGCCTCGGCGGGGCGCCGGCCCCGCGCAGGTCGCGATTAGATCGGCGTGCTCGATCAGGAAGTCCGCGGGTTGCACGGACGGAGCTTAACGTAATTCAAAATGCAAAATGCAAAATGCAAACGTCAATAAATCGTCGTCGTGCTGGAGCAGCGTTGGCGTCATTCAGCGTTTGCATTTTGCATTTTGAATTTTGCATTGACGTCGTCCATCGTGACGCCGTGGACGACAATGCGCTTCAGCCGTGAACGTTGCCCGGACACAATCGAGACCGATCGCTTCGGGACGCCAAGCGCGTCCGAAATGACCTGAATCAGCTCTGCATTGGCGGCGCCTTCAACAGGAGGGGAATTGAGCCGGACGAGCAGTGCGCCATCGCGCGTCCCCGCGATGCCGGACTTGCTGGCCCTGGGAATCACACGAACACGCAGCTCGACACTCAATTCTGAGCTATGCGACGCCGATCTTCAGGAGGTGCGGCACCAGCCGCTCCGCGTGCTCGCGGCTGTCCTGCTCGCGGATGAAATCGAGGGTGTTGTGCAAGGCTGCGATCGTCGACTCGACGTTCAATTCCGCCTCGCGCCGCTTGAGGCGCAACCCGTCGATCTCGCGCTCGATGTCCTCGGTTCGCGCCTGGGTCTTCTGCAGGAGCAGGTCAGCGCGCCCCTCGGCTTCCCGCACGATGCGCGCGGCTTCCTGCACCGCGTTCTCGCGCATGTCGTCAGCCACCTTCTGCGCGGTTATAAGCGTGTTCTTGAGGCTGCTCTCGAGCTCACGGAACTGAACGATCGACCCTTCGAGCCGCGCGATCTCCTGCCGCAGCCGCTCATTCTCACGCAGCGCATGTTCGAAACCATCGGCCGCCTCCTGGAGGAACGCCGTGACGTCGACCTTGTCGAAGCCGCGCATGGTGGCGGCGAAGCGCGCCTGCCGCATGTCGAGCGGCGTGACGGTCATGTGGCGTTCGGGCGAGGGCAGTCGCCTCGCGTCGGCGGTCGGCGTCAGATCGTCAGATTTGAACATGTCGGCTCCCAAAAATCGCTGTTCCCACCCTCACCATCGTCGACCCTTCCTGGATCGCCACTTCGAAGTCGCCGCTCATGCCCATCGACAGCTCGCTGAGCATCGCAGGCGGAACACCGGAGGCCAGCCATCCATCCCGCAGGTCGCGCAGCTGTCTGAACCAGGGCCGCGCGTCCTCGGGCGAATCAGGCAACGGTGGCAGTGTCATCAACCCGGTTACCCTGGCAGCGCGGCATGCGGCCGCGGCGTCGAGCAATCGAGGCACCTCGTCTGGCGACGCGCCGAATTTCGTCGCTTCGCCGGCCAGGTCTACCTGCAGTAACAGTTCCGCCGTCCGCCCCGCCTCCGCTGCTGCTGCATCGATTCTCTTCAGCAGCTCGAGGCTGTCCACCGAGTGAATCGCAGCAAATACCGGCCCTGCCTTCCGGGCCTTGTTGAGCTGCAGATGGCCAAGGAGGTGCCATCTGATCTCTAGGTCGGTTGCAGACGCGATTTTCTGTAGGGCCTCCTGGACGCGATTCTCCCCAAAGTCGCGGTGCCCCGCGGCGTACGCCTCGCGAACTGCGTCAATCGGGAAGGTCTTGGAGACGGCGACGAGCCGAATCGAGGAAGGATTGCGGCCAGCGGACCGGGCCGCGGCGGCAATGCGCTCGCGAATCCCGGAAAGCCGGTCGGCGATATTGGACATCAAGGTCGCGGGGGCGTGAGACCGCCCCCGCGCGTCTGGGGCGCGCTGCTGCTGGCTTCGCTACGCCTATTTCGGCAGCATCTGCTGTAGAGCCGGCAGCGACGACTGCACCTGCGCAGCCTTCGGATCGCTTGGCGCCAGCTTCAGGAACGTCTGGAGCGCGGAGACGGCGTCCGGGATCTGCCCGAGGTTCAGCGCGGTCATACCGAGCTGGTAGAAGGCATTCGCGTTGTTCGGATCCGCCTTCGTCGCGGCGTCGAACTGCACCTTCGCCTCGGCATACTTGCCAGCGTTGAACAATACGACGCCCTGGTTGTAGATCGACTCGGCGTTGCCGCCGCCGGCGCCGCCTGTCGTTCCTGACAGCTCCGTCGCCTTTGCGTTCATCGCAAGCGCCTCGTCGAACCGCTTCTGCGCGTTGTAGACGTTCGCGAGACCGTTGTATGGATCGGGGTTGGTCGGCTTCAGCTCGACCGACTTCTTCAGCGCCGCTTCGGCCTCCGGCCACTGCTGCTTGTGCGTGTAGGCGATGCCGAGGTTGTAGTAGCAATCGCTGCAGGTCGGGAGCTTCACGATGACGTCGTTCAGCTTCTGAATCGCCTCATCATCCCGTCCTGCGCGAAGCGCTTCTATGGCGGCGCCAGCTGCCTCCTGCAGTTGCCGTTGCTCGGGGCTCAGGCCGGCCGCGGCCTGCGGCACGAGCGTGAGGTTCGCCTCGGCCGGCGTGCCCTGCGTCACGTTGACCTTCTGGGTCGCGACCAGTTTCTCCTTGGTCACCGTGATCGTGTAGGGGCCGGACTGCAGACCGACTTGCACGTACTCGCCCCGGTTGTTGGTCTTCGTCTCGGCGTTGCGCGCCGTACCCTGAATGACGACTTTGGCGTCGACCACGGGCTGGTTCTTCTCGTCTACGACCTTGCCCTTGACGATGCCCTGGGCGAACGCAGGGGCCGAAAATACCAGCGCAACCAAGAGCGCCAGGACACCCCGGTACAGATGGGTCCGCATGCTGATCCTCACTTTGTTGAAAAACGAAACGATCCGCGGGCGTTGCGGTCCAGTTAACCGGTGCCCTGTCTAGAGCTTAATACGAATTATACGAAGAACCGTTCAACCGCAGCCAGGTCCTGGGTTACGGGCGCCGGGGGAAGAGACTCTAAAAATCTACGCCCGTAGCCCATTGTGCGCAAGCGGGGGTCAAGAATGGCCAAAACTCCGCGATCTGTCCGGTGGCGGATGAGCCTCCCAAGACCCTGCTGGAGGGCGAGGATCGCGAGCGGCACCTGGTAATCGGCAAAGGCGTCGCCGCCGCGGGCGTTGATCGACTCGATGCGCGCCGCTGTTATCGGGTCGCCTGGGGAGGCGAACGGCAGCTTGTCGATGATGACGCAGCTGAGCGCCTCCCCCACCACATCAACGCCCTGCCAGAAACTCGACGTCGCCAGCAGCACGGCATTCGGCGTCGACCGGAACTGCTCGAGGAGGATCGATCGCGGCGCCGTGCCCTGCACGAGGATCGGAAACGGCAGCGACATCTCGACAAACTGCTGAACGGCGCGGAGCATCGCGTAACTCGTGAAGAGGACGAATGCGCGTCCGCGCGATCGCTTGAGAATCTCGATCACCTCACGCGCCGCCGCCGCGCTGAAGGTCGGCGCCTTTGGCGACGGGATCCGCCGCGGCAGGTACAACAGAGCCTGGCGCGCGTAATCGAACTCGGACGGAACGCGAATTTCGGCCGCATCGCGGATCCCCAGCCGGCTCTTCACGTACGCGAAGGATCCATCCACCGCGAGCGTGGCGGAGGTGAGCACGGTCGCGCGCATGCGATCGAACAGCGCTTCCCGGGCGATGCGTGAGACGTCGATCGGAGAGGCGCGAAGGAAAATCCCGCGGCCTCGAATCTCCAGGTAGTACACAAAGTCAGCGTCGGCGGCGCGGATCAGGAAGCGGAGGTCCCTGTGCAGATCGCCGGCGCGCCGCGCCAGCGTTGCGAGCGCCTCGTTGTTGTCGATCGCCGAGGCGTCGGCTCCTGATGCCTTGGGTTGTGACAATACGAGGGATGCTTCGAGGCCCTCGAGCGCGCCCGCGAGCATCGCTCCGTCCTCGAAATGCTCGACAAGCGCCTCTGACGTGTAGCGCACCTTTGTCTCTAAACCCCCGTGCATTCGGGCCATTGAGAGGCCGCTGAAGAACATCTGGGAGCGTTCCGTGACGCGGGTGATCGCCCGATACACCTCGTTGCGGGGCGGGCCTTCCAGGCCCGCCATGTTCCGTTCCGCATCACGCACCAGATCCTCGATGCGGTAATTGCTGACGGCGATTCCGAAGTACTGCGTGGCGACATCTTCGAGCTGATGCGCCTCGTCGACAACCAGCGTCGCGCAGGAGGGAATCACCTCGCCGTATGCGCTCTTCCGTACCGCCGCATCCGCGCACAACAGGTGGTGATTGACGATGACGACGTCGGATTCGGCGGCGCGCTGACGCACGAGCGTGACGAAACAATCGCCGTAGCGCGGGCACTCGCCGCCCAGGCAGGTCTCGGCATCCGCTGCGATGTCCTTCCACAGCGGCAGGTCTTCCGGGAGGTCGCGCAGCTCCGCCCGATCGCCCGTCGTGGTGCTTTTCGCCCATTGATCAATGACGGGCAGCATCAAGCGGTCCCCGCTCTCGATGAGTCGCCCGCCTGCCGAGGTGTTGCCCTCGACGCCATCGCGATACATCTCAAAGCGATGGAGGCACAGGTAGTTCGACCGGCCCTTCATGAGCGTCGCGGTGAACGGCACGTTCAACACCTCCCGCAGGGAAGGGAGATCTTTGAAGAAGATCTGTTCCTGGAGGTTCTTGGTGCCGGTGGAGACAAGGACGCGCTGGCGACTGAGGATGGCCGGGATCAGGTATGCCAGCGTTTTGCCGGTGCCGGTGCCGGCTTCGGCGACAAGCGTCCCGCCGTGCTCGATGCAGTCGGCCACGGCAGACGCCATCTGGCGCTGACCCTCGCGGACCTCGTAGCCATCGACGGCGCGGGCCAGCGCGCCGTCATCGGAAAAAGCGGCGGCAACTGCCTCGTTCAGCGTTGTAGTTCTGGATACAGCGGGAAGTTCCGGCACAGTCGCTCGACCTCGTCTTTCACCATGCCGAGCGCGCGATCGTCGTCGGGCGTCGACAGCACGCGTGCGATGAGATCGCCGACCTGATCCATCTCCGCCTCGCGCATGCCGCGCGTCGTGATCGCTGGCGTTCCGATGCGGATACCGCTGGCCACCATGGGAGGGTTCTGGTCGAACGGGATCGCGTTCTTGTTGACCGTGATTCCGGCCTTGCCGAGGGCGGCTTCCGCGACCTTTCCGGTGAGGCCCTTCGAGAAGACGTCCACCAGCATCAGGTGATTGTCGGTGCCACCGCTCACCAGGCGGAACCCATGGCCCGTGAGCGACGCCGCAAGGCGCGCCGCATTTGCCGCGACCTGGCGCTGATACCCCGCAAACGACGGCTCCAACGCCTCCTTGAAGCAGACGGCTTTGGCCGCAACGATGTGCATCAGCGGACCGCCCTGGACGCCGGGGAAGACCGCGCGATCGAGATCCTTCGCGTACTGCTCCCGGCACAGGACCAACCCGGCGCGCGGCCCGCGCAGCGTCTTGTGCGTCGTCGACGTCACGAAGTCGGCGTGAGGGACCGGGCTCGGATGGACGCCGCCGGCGACGAGCCCCGCGATGTGCGCCATGTCAACGACCATCGGCGCGCCAACCGCTTTCGCCACCGCGCTGATGCGCGGGAAGTCGATGATGCGCGGATAGGCGCTCGCGCCGACCATGATCATCTTCGGCTTGTGTTCGTGGGCGAGCTTCTCCAGTTCCTCGTAGTCGATCCGCTCGTCGTCACGGCGGACGCCATAGGGCACGATCGTGTAGAGCTTCCCGGAGAAGTTCAGCGGATGACCGTGCGTGAGGTGACCGCCGTGGGCGAGGTTCATGCCGAGCACCGTCTCGCCCGGTTTGAGCAGCGTGAAGTAGACCGCCATGTTCGCTTGCGCGCCCGAGTGCGGCTGGACGTTCACGTGGTCCGCGCCAAAGAGCTGCTTCGCACGCGAGATGGCCAGCGATTCGGCCACGTCGACGAACTCGCATCCGCCGTAATATCGCTTCCCCGGATAGCCCTCGGCGTACTTGTTCGTCATGACCGAGCCCGCGGCCTCGAGCACCGCGGCGCTGACGAAGTTTTCAGAAGCAATCAGCTCCAGGCCCTCTGCCTGACGGCGAACTTCGTTTTTGATCGCGTTCGCGATCTCCGCGTCGGTGTCGGCAAGCAAGCGTTGCATCGATGAAAGCGATGAAGCAGAGGCGGGCATAGCGAGTGATTGTACTATTCAATGCCCAAGGCTCAATGCTCAAAGCCCAATGCTCAAACCAAAACCACGAAGATTCGAAGGACACGAAGTATCGATTAAACCCAATGCCAACCACTCAACGTCGGGCTGTCGTAATCTCCGCGCGAGGTGAAGAGCGCGTCCGCTCCGGGCACCCGTGGATCTATCGCTCCGATGTCGTCGACGTGCACGCCGGCGGCGGCGACATCGTTGAGGTGATTGGTCCACGGCGTCGCAGAATCGGCAGCGCGCTGTTCAGCGATCAATCGCAGATTTCGCTCAGGGTACTGACCGTCGGCGAGAACGTGGCAGACGAGTCGTTGTTTCGGACGCGGATCGAGGCGGCGATTCGCGTGCGCGAATCGCTTGGACTGGATGCGAGCGCCTATCGCGTCGTGCACGGCGAAGCGGACCTGCTGCCGTCACTGATCGTCGATCGGTATGGTGACTACCTCGCCGTGCAGGCGCTGTCGCAGGGCACGGATCGCCTGTTGCCGGCACTCACCTCAATGCTTGTCGATCTGCTGAAGCCGGCCGGCATCCTGGCGCGGAACGATCCGAAAGTGCGGGCGCTCGAGGGGCTCGAGCAATCGATTGCGGTGCTGCATGGCGATGTGCCGGAATCGGTCATGGTGCGCGAAGGGCCGATCGAGTACGACGTCGATATGCGCAAGGGGCAGAAGACGGGGCTGTTTCTGGATCAGCGCGAGAACCGCGAGGCCGCCGAGCGTTATGCGCACGGGCGGCTGCTCGATTGTTTCAGTTACACCGGCGGATTCGCGCTGCGACTCGCGCGCAAATGTCCTGAGGCCGAAGCGCTCGACATCTCGGCTGACGCGGTGGAACGGGTTCGAGCGAACGCGATTCGCAACGGCGTGCCGCACCTGCAGGCACGCGAGGTCAATGTGTTCGACGAACTGCGCCGGCTCGAACGGTCAGGAGCGCGCTACGACACGATCGTGCTCGACCCACCGGCCTTCGCGAAGAACAAGGCGTCGATTCCGAACGCGATGGCCGGGTACAAGGAGATCAACCTCCGCGCGATGCGCCTGCTCAACCCCGGCGGGTACCTGATCACGTGCAGCTGCTCGTACAACGTGAACGAGGAGATGTTTGCCGAGGTGATTCACCAGGCGTCAATCGACAGCCACACGCCGGTCGCTATCGTGGAAAAGCGCATCCAGGGCCGCGATCACCCGGTGCTGGTCGGCGTTCCAGAGACGTACTACCTGAAGTGCTTCATCCTTCGCCGCGTCGAGTAGCTGGTGCGTGCCGCTGTCACGAGCCACAGAGACACAGAGGCACAGAGGCACAGAGGCACAGAGAAGACCCAATTAGCTTTGTGTCTCTGAGTCTCTATGGCCCGTATTAGGAAGCGAGGCAAGCCACCTGGGCCGCCGTTGTCGAGCCCGGGTGCCGGGTGTACGATGCATGCCGCTCGCGCGTTAATTCAGAACAGGAGGATCCCGTGAGGCGGCTCGCGATCGTCGTCGCTCTGCTCGTGTTCGTGTCCACAGGGCTTGCCCAGAGCGGTCGCGGTGCCATTACGGGGACGATCGTCACCGATGGTGGCGACGCTGTTGGCAGTGCCACGATTCAGGCGAAGGAGCAGTCCACCGGCAAGGTGTTCACTGCGGTCACATCGAAGACCGGCCGCTACAGGCTGGCTGACCTCCCGGCAGGCACCTACGAGATCTCTGTCCCCCAACTCGGATTACGAACGTCCCGCTACGCGAAGCCGAACGTTGTCGTCGAAGCGGCGAAGACGCTGTCGCTCGATATCGCGCTGATGCCGAACAACTTTGGAATCCTTGGCGACGACGCGGGGTTCCTCCAGATGATGAACAAGTACGCAGACATCAAGGGACCGGCGCCGCGCATGCCCGATGGACATCCTGACTTCTCCGGCGTCTGGCTGGCCAACGTGGATCCGAACCCGGAGCCCGCGTCGATGCTGCCGTGGGCCGTCGCCGAGTGGACCCGCCGGCGGGACGCGAATTTCGCAGGCATGCCGACGGCGACCTGCCTGCCGACCGATCCGACGCTGACGCTCCCGGTCTTCTACAAGATCATCCAGACGCGTTCGCTGCTCGTGCATCTGTTCGAGCAGGATCCGCATTACCGTCAGACTTTCCTGGACGGACGCGGCCATCCGAAAGATCCCGACCCGACGTGGATGGGCCATTCCATCGGCACGTGGGAGAAGGACACGCTCGTCATCGATACGGTGGCGCTCAACGACAAGAGCTGGCTCCTGCAGGCCACGTGGCTTCCGCATACCGAAATGCTTCACATCGTCGAGCGGTACCGCCGGCCCGATCTCGCACATCTGAACATCGACGTCACGATCGAGGATCCCGGTACATTCATCAGACCGGTCGAGCGGCACGTGATGTGGCAGCTTGCCCCTGGCGAGGAGCTGATGGAGGCCGTCTGCGCCGAGAACAACAGGTTTGAGGAGAACGCGGGACTAAAGTGAGGAGGCTCCTGTGAAGCCGATTGCGATTGCCCTGGTGCTGTTCGTCTCAGGCTCCGGCGCGTTTGCCCAGACCATCCGGGGCACCGTACGAAATCCTGACGGCATTGTCGCGGGCGCGTCGATTCAGGCGAAGCAGCAGTCCACCGGAAAGACGTTCACGACGATCAGCGGGAAGTCGGGAGAGTACACGCTGAGCCCCCTGCCTGAAGGAGCCTACGAGATCTCCGTTCCGCAACTGGGCATTACGTCGGCGCGCTTCGTCCAGCAGGACGTCGTCGTCCAGGCGGGAAAGGCGACGCTGCTGGATATTGCGCTCAGGAAGATGAATCAGGGCATCGTGGGCGATGACAATGCTTATCTGGCGATCCATAACAAGTACGCCAACGTGCGGGGGCCGACGCCGCGTACTCCTGACGGCCGGCCCGATTTAACCGGCATATGGAACGCGAACGTCGATCCCAATCCCGTGCCGGTTTCATTGCTGCCGTGGGCTGCCGACGTCATGAAGGTCCGGGTTGCCACCAACTTCCGCGATCAGCCGTCGAGTGTCTGTTTGCCTGACGATCCCACGCCGACCCTGCCTCTTCTCCATAAGTTCGTTCAGACGCGAACGCTCATGGTGCAGCTGTTCGAGCAGGAGCCGCACTACCGGCAGATATTCCTTGATGGCCGCGAGCACCCGAAAGACGCGGATCCCACGTGGATGGGGCATTCCATCGGCAAATGGGAGAAGGACACGCTCGTCATCGATACGACCGGATTCAACGACAAGACGTGGATTCTCTTTGGCGAGGGTCTGCCGCATACCGAGATGCTTCACATGGTCGAACGGTATCGGCGCCCCGACCTCGGCCATCTCACGATTGACCTTACCCTCGAGGACCCCGGAACGTTCATCAAGCCGATCGAGCGTCACATGACGTGGGAGCTCGCACCCGGGGAAGAAATTCTCGAGAGCATTTGCAACGAGAACAACAAGTTTGAGAGCAATGCCGGGATTAAGTAGCTGGAGGGTTGCATGACAGACACGTTCCGTTTGCTTGCCCTGGCGATCGCGGCAACGGTCTGTGCCGGAACGTCCGTTGGCGCCCATCACTCGTTCGCCGCGGAATTCGACATTACCAAGCCGATGACGCTCACGGGCAAAGTGACGAAGCTGGAGTGGACCAACCCACATGCGTACGTGTACGTGGACGTGCAGGACCCGCAAACGGGCATGGTCACAAACTGGGCGATCGAAATGGGCAGTCCCAACGGACTGACGCGCCTTGGATGGACGCGGAACGTGCTGAAGCCCGGTGACGCCGTCACGATCGAAGGCTCGCTCGGACGCTACAAGCCCAATCTTGCCAACGCGCGCTCCGTCGTGATGACCGCAACCGGTCAGAAGCTGGGTGCGGCGTCAAGCGAAGCCAGCCGCTGAGGCCGGGGATCGGGGATCGGGGATCGGGGATCGGAGTATGCGGAAGCTGATCGCTTGTGGCGCCTGCGCCGCGCTCGCCTTCATAGCGAGTGCCGGCGCCGCGCTGCACAGTGCTCAACAACCGTCGACACAATCGGCGACGCGCGCCACTCGCCCGACCGGATTCCTCTTCGATGACCTGTATCTTCGGCACCTCTCCGGGGACACGGGCCACCCGGAACGACCTGAGCGCCTGGTTGCGGTTGTGCGCGGCCTCGAGAGAGCGGGACTCTCCAAGGATCTCAGCGCGATTACCTCGCGGCCAGCGACCGACGATGAACTAGCGCTTGTGCACGATCGCGCCTACATCGATCTTGTCAAACGCGAGCTGCAAAGCGTAATCGGTGTGAAACAACTCAGCACCGGAGATACCGATGTCACCGCAGGTTCGCTTGCGGCCGCCCGGGCCGCCGCCGGCGGGGTGCTGAACGCTGTTGACGGCGTGATGAGCGGCCGCCTGAAGAACGCCTTCTGCGCCGTTCGGCCGCCTGGGCATCATGCCACGCGCAACCGAGGCATGGGCTTCTGCATCTTCAACAACGTCGCCATCGCGGCGCGCTACCTCCAGAAGATGCACGGCATTCGCCGCGTGCTCATCGTCGACTTCGATTATCACCACGGTAACGGAACGCAGGACATCTTCTACGAGGACGACTCGGTCTTCTATTTCAGCACGCACCATTACGGCGCGTATCCAGGCACGGGGAGCGCGGCGGAGACGGGTGCCGGTAAGGGAGTTGGCACGACACTGAACGTGCCGCTGCCGCCCGGCGCGGGGGATGCGCAAATTGTCGCGGCGTTCGAACAGAAGCTTGTTCCAGCCGCGCGGCGGTTCAAGCCGGACTTCATCCTGATCAGCGCCGGTTTCGACGGCATGCGCAATGACGTCCTCGGCAGGTTCGACATCACGCCGGCGGGTTACGCGGCGATCACGCGTATCGTGGTTCAACTCGCCAACGAATTGTGCCAAGGCCGCATCGTGTCGGTGCTGGAAGGTGGCTATCGGCTTGATGGACTGGCGGAAAGCGTCGCTGCCCACGTGAAAACGCTGAGAGACCAGCCCTGAACGCGCCGCGTTCAGCGCCGGCGTTCCGTCGGAGTCATCACAGCCAGCAACTTCTCTTCTTGACCGGCAGTCACGACAATTGACGCCGACCACGGCTGGTAGCCCTTCGCGTCGAGATCCAGTCCGATCTGATGCTCGCCAGGCGTGACATTGGTCACGACCATCGGCGTTTCACCGACAACCCGGTCGTCGAACGATACGCGTGCTCCCACCGGGCGAGAGGTCACACGCAACGAGCCGGTCGTCGGCACGGCGGCCGATTCAGGCGCGGCGCCAGCAACGCTCGATGACCCCTCGGCCGCTTCGCGCCTGACCGGGTGCGGCGCCGCGGGTGCGCGAGTCGGACTTGCCGATGCGGCTGTTTGGACCGTCTCGTTTGCCGGAGATGGTTGCTGGGTGGCCGGACGACCAGAGATGAACAACCACGCGCCCACAAACCCTGCCAGGGCCGCCAGGGACAAGGGAAGGAGCCACACGCCGGTCAGCTCGTACTTCGCACGGTAGACAACGGCTGGCTGGGGTGCTTCGACGGGGGGTGCCGTCTCGCGCGAGGGTCTGGAATCGGATGGACGGTAGCCGCGCAATTGCTCGAACGCGGCGTTCACGTCCTTCAGCTTTTCCTGCGCTTTCGCCCGGAGACGCGCATCCGACCCGAACCGATCCGGATGCCATACCTTGATCAGATCCCGATACGCCTCCTTGATGGCCTGCTCGGTCGCATCCGGCGCAAGCCCGAGCACGCGCAACGACTGTTCAAATGTGTCCCGCATGGATTCCGGCAGTCCTATATATCGGCCTCTGACGCCTCCGTCTCCACGCCGCGGCCGCTGCAGGCCAGGCATCGTTCGAGCCGATAAGAGGACAGATCCCAGCCAGCCCGGAGGTGTGCCTGTGCGTAGTACTCGTCGTGTGTGGATTGCAAGCGTCGTGGCGCTGGTGCTTGCCACAACCACCATCATGTCGGCGGACACCAATCAGAACGCATTCAAAAAGAACTGGGTCGGACGCCGCGTCGTCGTAAACGGGCCGCTCTACTCGCTCGTGTACAAAGAGCGCAGCCTGCGCGGGTCGATTCGCGCCGATCGTGACGGCCTCACGGTCGTGACTCCATTTGCCGGAACGTATTTCCAGTTCGATGGGCGCCATCGCGTCGACGACGTCATCGAGCACGACGTCCAGAAAATCGCCGAGGCGGTGAAACGTGCCTATATCAAGGACAAACTGAGCGACGAGGGATTTACTCAGGTCATTGAGCCCGTCATGCTGGCGCACTACGACCGCGGCGTCGAGCTGGTGGTCAGAGCGGCGCAGGTGGACCTCGACACGGTCCGTCTCAAGCTTTCGCTGGCCGCTGACGGCGATGATGACGTCGTGACGTCGGTGACTGTCAAATGGCCTGCACCGCTGTCGAAGTCGTTCTCCGAGCGCGGCGACGTCGAAGATCTGATTCAGCAGTTTCTGACGCTCAAGTGACCTTCACGTAGCTCGGAACGAACAGCAGATCGAACAGCCTTCGGCAAACCCCAACACGGGATGCCCGCGATGGGCCGGTTACAGAAACGCGGCGTCCGACGCACTCGCTCGCTCCTATCTCAAGCCAGCGTTGACGGCATAGGAACTAGAGGGCGCGAAGTGGCACCCCTTCTTCTGCCCAACTCGCACCTCGTGCCCCGGGAGAATAGTGACCGTGAACGGCGGACAGAAACCCGGGCAGCCTTCGCGTATGCGGCCAGGCAGAGGGCGGCGGATGTCGTGTTAGGAGAAGGTGGAGTCTAGGAAAACCGCCTGGCTCGAAACGGCAGGCTCTCCTGGTCTCGGCTTCACGCGGGAGTAGACTCCGTCGCGCCGCAGCTCTCTCGCCAGAACGGTGTCGGCGAGGTAGGTCCCGAGGATCTGATCGCGAACCCGAAGCACCAGCGCCGGATCTTTCAGAGGCACGACCACCTCCACTCGCCGATCGAAGTTGCGCGGCATCAGATCGGCGCTGCCGATCCATACCTCGCCTTCCCCTCCGTTCCGGAAATACCAGGCCCGGCTGTGCTCAAGAAACCGGCCGACGATGCTGACGACGCGGATCCGTTCGCTCACGCCCGCCACTCCGGGTGTGAGGGAGCAGATGCCTCGAACGAGCAGGTCCACACGGACACCGGCGCGAGACGCGCGTTGAAGCAATTCGATCTTCGACGGGTCGGTGAGGGCATTCATCTTGAGCACGATGTGCCCGGCCTCACCACGCCCGACCCACGCAATTTCCCGCTCGACGAGCGCACTGAAGCCGGTTCGGAGGCCGAACGGCGCGGCCAGCAGCGTTTGCATCGGGCGAGGCGCGTCTCCACCAGTGATGGCGTCGAAGAGCTCGGCGACGTCGGCGCCGATCGCCTCGTCGCAGGTCATGAGCGCCAGGTCGGTGTAGACCGTCGCCGTGAATGAGTTGTAGTTACCGCTCGAAAGATGCACGTACCGGCGGACGACATCGCCTTCGCGACGCTCGATGAGCGTGAGCTTCGCGTGGACCTTGAGACGCGCCGGACCGTGGCAAACCTCCGCTCCCGCCGCCCGGAATCGGCGCGTCCATTCCGCGTTCCGCAGCTCGTCGAATCGTGCCTGAAGCTCGACGACCACCCGCACCTTCTTGCCAAGACGGGCCGCCTCCAACAGCGCTTCGGCAATCGGAGACTCGTATCGGTCCGTGCGATACAGCGTGGTCGAGATGCTGAGTACGTGCGGATCGCTCGCGGCCTGACGGAATAGATCCACGACCGGCTGGAACGATTCGTAGGGATGATGCAGGAGGATGTCGCCCGATCGAATCGCGGCAAATCGACAGCGACTCCAGTCAAATTGTCGTGGCATCGAGGAGCGCAGCGGCTGATGGTGAAGGTCGGCCCGGGTCACGTGACTCAAGTCCCAGAGGCGCTTGAGATCTGGTACTGACCGCGCACGCACGATCGATTCGGGTGGGAGATCCAGTGACCGCGCCAGTGTCTCGATCACGGTTGTACCCGCGCGGCGATCGATCACCATCAGGACCACCGGATTCGTCTCGCGCTGACGTACCGCCTCGATGACGGAATCGGCCAGGTCCTCGCTCGGGCAATCCTGGTCGAGCGCACACTCCGCTTCCCGCACAATCCTGAAGCGATGGGCAGACTCTACCGTCTCGTCCGGGAGCAGCCGCCCGAGATTGCCGAGGATGACCTGATCCAGCCAGACAAAGCCGAGCGCCTGCGAGGGTTCATTCGGCGTTTCCCCCAGCCGTTGCCGGCTCGGTGTAAACGGCATCAGCGGCGACGTGTGATCCGGCACGCGCACCAAGGCGACGCTGGTGCGCCCAGTCACGGCCCGGCTCGTGAGAGCAATGTTCAGCCCGAGCTGAGGTACGGGCGGCCGCGTCTGACCATGCTCGCAGTGATCTGCGGTGGTTGAAGGAAGGATGTCGGCTGCGAAGCGGGCATCAACTTCGGCGCGCTCCTCGACAGTCAGCGCCTCATACTCCACGAGGTGGATGCCAGAGGAGGCGAGCGCTGGTACCAGATGCCGGTTCAGGAGCAGCGCACCATCGTCAAGGAGCGCCTGCATTCCGCGGATGATGCGCCCCTTGTTCGCCGGTGCCCATTCGGCACCTCGCGTCATAGCGAATTCATCAAGATTCTGCCCGAGGATGCCGAGGAACTTCACCCGTTCGAGAAGCGGATTACGTTCGTCCCTCGCCTCCTCGAGCACGCGACCTTGAAAGGCGATCAGGCTCAGGTCGCGATCGAACGGCGACGTCAAATCGTCATGGATGGCGGACTGGCCGGAACGGCCGTCGTGCGGGTGTGTGGACTGCTGGCCGAGCGAGTCTTCAAGCAGCTGACCTGTGCCGTCGTACATCACCGCACTTATCGGCATCTGCCTGGCCCGGCGTACTGGCGGTGCCCCACTGGGCATTCTGTGCAGATCTGACAACCGCATCCCGCTTGCGCGAGCGGCACCCGTTCTTGGAAGTTGTCTGGGCGGGCGACTTACCTCTCTGTCTCGAGGCTCGGTCGAATCGGCATCCTCGCGGCGTTCGCGTAAATGTTGGGAAATTTGTGAGCGAAGTCGGGATACGTTATTGCGCCGGTCGGGGGTGCAACTTGCAGCCGCCGCGTCACCCCGCGTAGGGGTGAGGGCAGCAGAAATGGCAACTTGCCAAACCTTAAGACGCGCAGAAACGTGGGCCGTCGTGGTTCTGAGCGCACTGTGCCTTCAGTGTGGATCGACGACCACCGGACCGTCCGCCGTGCCGTCCTCGCAGTTGGCGCCGATGGCGGCGCTGTCGCCAGGCGTGACGACTCCCGCGGTGGTATTGCCTCCTGAGGTCCTTGTCGGCGCCGGCGACATCGGGTTGTGCACCGGCGGTGGCAATCCGCAAGCGACGGCGAGACTGCTCGACGCAATCGACGGCACCGTCGTTGCGCTCGGCGACAACGCGTACATGTCGGGGACCGCAGAGGATTACCGGAATTGCTATGACCCGACGTGGGGACGGCACAAGAGCCGGACGCGTCCTGTCCCTGGCAATCACGAGTACGAAACCGCCGGCGGGGCTCCCTACTTCGACTACTTCGGCATGAACGCCGGTCCTCCAGGCCTCGGCTACTACAGCTTCGATCTCGGAAACTGGCATGTCATCGCGCTCAACAGCAACATCGCGGTGGGCGCCGGTTCGGCGCAAGGGCGCTGGCTCCGTGCCGATCTCGCGGCGAGCCAGGCTCAATGCACCATTGCCTACTGGCATTTCCCGCGTTTCTCTTCGGGCCGACACGGAGACCAGGCGCAGATGCGTGACTTCTGGAGCCTGCTGTACGACGCAGGCGCCGAGATCGTTCTATCGGGTCACGATCATGATTACGAACGGTTCGGGCTTCAGGATGCCGACGGCGGCGCTGATCCTGTCCGCGGGCTACGTCAGTTCGTGGTGGGAACTGGCGGCGCGGTGCCCACACCGTTTATCGACGTACGGCCCAACAGCGAGGTGCGCATCGCCAACACCCTGGGAGTAATCAAGCTGACGCTGGGCGCCGGCCGATACAGCTGGGAGCTTGTTCCAGTTCCAGGATCTGGATCCGGGGATGCCGGAGCGGCGACTTGTCACTGAGTCGCAGACGGCAATCGAAGCAGCGGCTAGCGTGGCCGCTGCGGCGCGGACCCTTCGGGTCCGCGAGGCGAGCCTGAAAGGCTTGCCCCGCTTCTAGGGCGCACCCGCTCCGGCAACGCCGGGGCCAGCCGCCCGATGTGTTCCAACACGATGTCGCCGCGGTTACGGGCGAACTGCCATATGAATTCGACCCACCGTTCGAACTCTTCGGGCGAGTACGGCGTCAGCGGGTCGGAGAGCGCCGCGTCCCGAATCTGCGAGTAGTCGTACAGAACTTCCTGTTCGAGCCAGCTACAAGGCGATTCCCCCTCCGGACGTGCACACGTGCCACCGCCGCTGGTTGGTGTGCCGAGCGTGCGTACGACCTCAACGAGCGCGCTGAGGTATGCGGCGCGCAGCGTCGGGCTGTCCCAGATTTTTCCGGCGAGCACATTCGCGCCCATGTTCTGCCACGGTGGCACGTCTGGCGATTCAAAGGCCAGGTCCTGGTCCCACGGAATGAGCTGTGACCGGGACGTGGCGTCGAAGCGATAGAGGTAGAAGTTGTTCATGCCGAAATCGCCAAGCAGACCGTCTTTCTGCGAGAGAAAGTTCTGCACAGCGAGGTAGGTCATGACTTTCTGTAGGTCCAGATACGGCTCGACCACCTCCTCGATCCGGGGGTCGTGTGCGTCGTTGATCGCTTCGACCATCCGTTTGATCGGCGTAAACAGGTTTGCCGTCGATCCATCGGAATCTGTCTTCGGCTCGAAGCGTTCCGCGTACCAGTCCAAATCTGAGCCGCGATCCTCGAAGCCGTACGGTTCGTGCCAGTGATATTCGTACAGGTGGCCCGAGTCCTCACCAAGCGTGCGTTGCAGAAACGCCTTGTCAACCGCCTCCACCACTGTGTAGACACCTGCGTATTCACGCCTGGCGCCGATGTAGAGGCGCGTGTGCGATTCGCGGGGGGCCGCCATACCCATTCGGCGGAACGCCGCCATCGAGACCCGGTCTCTGATCATGGACGGGTCCTGCCAGGAGCCGTTGAGCACCAGCGATTTCAATCCGAGGAACTCCTGACCGGACACATACCGGTTGAAGTCCACCCGGAGGCTCGGCTTGTGACCGTTGCGCGAAAAGCGGCCCCGCACGCGTATGCCGACATTGCTCACGCGGAGCCCACGCCACTCGAGGTCGGCGGGGTAGTACGTTCCTTCCAGATACCCTGCGGTCAGCTGCTGCCAGTCGGTCGCATTGACGTGGATCCAGATTTCCTGGAGCTGACTCCCGTCGAGGAGACTGTCCGCTGTCAGCGCCTGGGACTGCTCTTGTGCGTTGGCCGGCGCTGCGCACCAGAGACAAATCAACACCGCAAGGATGCGAGTTCGCATGTCAAATTCCAAACTGAAGCCCGAACACCCGGCTCCACGTGCGGCCGCCGGCCGACATGACCGCGCCTCCGAGCTCTCGCTGCTCGCGGATCAAATCGAACTGAACTTTCACGAAATCGTTCAGGTACCAGTTCACTCCGACGGTCCAGACGCGGTCCGACGCCTGGGGCAGGTTGGCTGCCCGCGGAGTCGCCGTGAACGGCGGCTGGGTAAGGCCGGCATTCGTGAGCTTCTCGATCCGCGTTGCAACTTCCACCGCACCGAAACCATGCGGCAGCGGTTTCTTCGGGTGAACGGCCCCGCTCCTCGGTTCGCCCGTGAGCAGCCATGTGCCGCTCAGGTACCAGCCATGAGCAACGGCATCAGGCAAGTCTTTGTCGTCGATGCTTTGTCCGCGGCGCTGGTCCCGAGCCCGCATGATTTCGCCTTGTATCGCTCCAGGCCCGGGTTCCCAATGAACCTCGGCGCCATAGCGGTTCCTCGCGCCGTTCACGTTGAACGCCTTAAGTAACGAATCTCCGGCGACCGACTTACTCCGGAGGCTGTATGGACCCTCAGGTACGCGGCCGGCGGTGAACGAGGTTCCGACGGCGAGCGTGCGAAGTAGATTCCCTTTTCGGCCGTCCCACGGTCGCACGACGATTCGTCCCGCTGTGGTCCGGCCGCTCTGGGGATCGGTTTGCTCCGATGCGCGGACGTTCTCGCCGCCTCGTCGAAAGATGGCCGCCTGATACTTCACCGCACCCTTCAGCAGCCCCCCGTGCGCCATGACTCCGACATCGCGCCCCGGCGCCAGATAGCTGGCCGCCAGCGTGCGATAGATGAAGTCCAGGTCCATGCTCCCGGTCAATTCATCCAGACTGAACGGCACCTTGAACTTGCCAGCCTGGAGCTGCAGCCAGCGGGTGAAGCGGGCATTGACGTAGACATCGCGCCAGGGCTGTGACGAATCGCGCAGCTCCCGCTCCACCTCGTACTCGAAGAACTTGAGGAATGTGCCGTCGACTCCGACGCGGGCTCTGTGAAGGTCGAACACCGGCTCTTCGGCGTCGGTGGTCGAGGCCCAGTCACGCCAGTCCGTCTGTGTCTTGACGTGCAAGTCGGCCCTTAGCACCTTCCGCACGCGGACAGACGGCGCGTTGTCGAAGGTCCACCTGACAGTGTCTTCAGAGGCGGAAATGCTGTTCTTCGTACCCTCACCCGAAGACTGACTCTGTCCGGCCGCAGGGAGTCCCACGAGCAGCAGGCAGGCGGTTGCGAGGGCCACCGAGTGCCGGCACCATGCATGCGGTCGGTCGATTCTTTTAGAGCGAATTTCACTGTCACGTAGCCACGGAGACACGAAGACACGGAGGAATTTCATGTTTTTGGGCGATCTAGCCAACCGCGGTGAGCAGGTGCCGCGAGTCCGAGTCGGACTCCCAGCGCTGCTCCTCTCCTGACTGGATCTTCCAGAGCCGAGCGTACAGACCGGATCGCCTCAGTAATTGCTGGTGGGTGCCCCGTTCGACGATCCGTCCCCTGGCCAATACGACGATCTCGTCCGCGTCACGGATGGTGGAAAGGCGATGGGCAATCACGATGCTCGTGCGCCCTGCGCAGACGGCCGACAACGCCCGCTGCACCTGCCGCTCGGACCCAGCGTCCAGCGAGCTGGTGGCCTCGTCGAGAATGAGGATCCGGGGATTCCGCAGGATCGCTCTCGCGATTGCGAGCCGTTGCCGCTCACCGGCCGAAAACCGGTAGCCGCGTTCGCCGACGATCGTGTGGTACCCCTCGGGGAGCGAGGCAATCAGATTGTGGATCTGGGCGTCCCGCGCGGCGGCTTCAACGTCGGCGAACGTCGCGGACGGAGCCGCGTACCGGAGGTTGTCCAGCACACTGATGTGGAAGAGAAAGGTGTCCTGCATCACGACCGCCACATGGTCGCGCAGCGAAGAGGTCTTCAGCAGGCGGGTATCGATGCCGTCGATCGTGACGCTCCCTTCACTCGGGTCGTAGAGGCGCATCGCCAGCGAGGCGATGGTGCTCTTGCCGGCCCCGGACGGTCCGACGATCGCGACGGTGGCCCCCGCCGGAATAACGAGATCGATGTTCGACAACGCCGTTGCGGAGTTGTCATAGGTAAACGACACTCCGCGAAACTCGATCCTGCCCTTGACGGATCGTGGCGCGACAGCGTCCTGCGCCTCCCGGATCGACGGCGTGTGATCGAGTACTGCGAAGACGCGTTCGAAGTACGCGTAGCTGGTCATCAGATCGATGTACACGCCGGCAAGCGAACTGGCCGGCCCGTACAAGCGCTTCAAGGCCGTGACGAATGCCACGATGGTGCCGACCGCGACGTCGCCCTGGATGACGAGCGCTCCGCCAATCGCGAACACGACTGCCGGACCCACCGCCTCGAACAGTCCGAGCAGCATCTGGAACCAGCGGCCGACGAGCGATTGCTCGAGTGACAGCCGCTTGATCTCCTCCGCCTTGGCAGCGAGGCGTTGCGCTTCCGCACGTTCGCCGCCGAAGACCTTGACGAGTAGTGCGCCCGAGACCGACAACGTCTCCGTCAGCATGCCGGTGAGCTCGCCGACCTGCTCCTGAAGGCGGCCCCTGAGCTGCTTGCGTCTCTTTCCTACGCGTCGGGTCGGGACAATGAACAGCGGAAGGAGACCGAGCGCTACGACCGCGAGGCGCCACTCGAGGGCGAAGATGAACGCCGCCGTCGACACGAGGACGACGGTGTTCTGGACGACATCCGCGAGCGTGCCGCTCACGGCACCTCCGACACCCTGGACGTCGTTCAGGACGTGGCTCACCGCTTCGCCGGGCCGCTGTTTCGCAAAGAACGCGAAGGGCATCGCCTGAAGGTGGCGGTAGAGGGAGACGCGCAGGTCGAGCATGACCTGCTGACCGATCGACTCCGCCCCGTACTTCTGGGCCACCTGCAGGAGTCCCGCGACCGCCGGGCCCGCGACCATTCCGGCGCAGTAAAGCCAGAGCAGCCGGACATCGCCGCGCGGGATCGCCTCATCGACGATCCGCTTGATGAACCAGGGAAGCGCAAGGTTCAGCGCCGCGCCGGTAACGATGCAGGAAATAACGAGTGCAGCGCGAGGCCAGTGCGGCCGTAGGTAAGCGAGCGCACGGCGGAGCGTCGCGCTGTCGAGTGGAGGAAGATCCCTCGGATTGATCTGAGTCTTACGCACGGGGAGCGCGAAGGTCGGCTGCAACGGGTGTTCCGGTGCAGCAGTGTGTCGTGGCGCGAAAGCGTGACCGGACGGATTACGAAGCTGACGCCCGACGAACAGAACTGTGTCCAGCCATCACGATTTTGGGCCGGTTCTGACCACAAATGCCGCTTCGCCCGGTCGCGGCAGTGGAAGCGGCAGTCGGGCACGCGGCGTCTTGTGCAGCTGGGGCAGGCGATAGACGGTCCAGGAGCGGGAAGCGCCGGTAGGCGTGATGCCTTCCTGCGACGTCAGCCAGTGGAGAAAGGGCGGATCGACCTCGGGTCGGACAACCACATACAGGTCCGCCAGCCGGCGAAAGGCATTCCACCCCTCATCGTCATGGCGCGCAAGGGCGTCACGCAGGCTCGCGAAATGGGGCGGAGCGTAGCCGCTGTAACCGTTGACCGCGCGATAGCCGTCGATGACGGCGAGATACTGCGCCGTGGCATTCGTGTAGCCGGAACCGATCGGGAGATCGAGCACCAGCGAATCGGGTGGGATGAGCCCCTTCGGAAGTGGTTGCGGCATCGTCGCCGTGCCTTCCGTGAACCACCCTTCTCCGACGATCGCGATTGCGAGCAGCGCGGCCAGCATGCGCGTCCGCGTCGTTGCGCGTAACAGATACGCTGCACCGTGTCCGGCGCAGACAGCCAGGCAGAGCGCCGCCGGTTCCCACGCACGTGCGGGTACGCGGATGCTCTGGGCGCCCGGAAGTTGAAGCAGCAACCAATACGGTCCGTGCGTCAGGACCTGCACTCCCGACCAGGTTGGCTCCGGTCCGAGCGCCAGCAGCCACATGACCACGGCCGCGGCGAAGTAAAACGTCACCGCATCGCGAAGACTCCAGGCCGCCCGGAAAAGGCGTGTCTGTGCGGCGGCTCCCGCGGCGGCCAACAGTCCGGCGGTGATGATCCAATCCCGCGGTCGGATCGGATGCAGCAGGACGAGCGTCAGCGTCAGGCCGACCGCGACCGCGCCGACGACTCGAGGCGATGCGTGCCGCCGCATCGCTGTCGCGGCGGGGCGCGCCAGGCGCAATTGCATGAACACTGCGTACAGCGCCAGGCCGAGAATGGCCAGACCTGGAAAGAGCGAGCTCTCGAAGTAGGTGTCCGGCAGCACCCCTTTCCACGCGACGCTGCGGTGGGAGATGCCGAGAATCGCGGTTACGTCTGCGCTCATCCGCCTGATTTCGTCGTAGCTTCTGGTGAGGCCGTAGGCCGCCTGCCGCTCGTGATACCCGAACAGCAAGGGAACGGCTGGAAGCGTCGCGAGCATGGCAGTGAGTCCGATCGCGCCCCATCGCCGCCACTCGAAACGGCGGACAAACCAGGCGGACCAGAGAGCGGCGAGGATCGGAAAGAAGATCAGCATGTAGGCGTTCGAGAGCAGCACGCTGAGCCAGCCGATCCCGAACCAGGTGAGTGCACGCAGATGCCCGGTCGCGGCGTAACGATGGAGGCCGAAGAGGGCCAGTGGCATGCCGAACGCCATCAGCGTCTGCACGTGTGCGAGATGTTCGGCGTGGTACGGCGCGAACATGAACGCAAGCCCGGCCACGAACGCCGCGGGTCCCGACCGCGTCAGCTCCCGGACGAGGAGGTATGTGGCTACGCCGTTGAGCGGAAAGCAGAGGACAAGGAGCAGGTTGTACGCCAGGGCCGGGTTCCCCGTTGTCCAGACGATTGGTGATGCGATCGGATAGGCGCCGAGGAGGTGCTCGGTAAATGCGGTGATCCCTGAGAGGGGCGCGAAGGAAGGGAAATTCCACCAGGCGCTGCTGAGCGGCACGTGGGTGGCGTTCCAGACGAGGATCGACGCGTTCAACAGCGGATCGCCCACGTCGCCGTACAGACGCGTAGCAATGACCGGAATGAGATTGCGGAACAGCAGTGCGGTGAGCAGCACGTAACCACACGCGGCCGCGGCGGCGTCGCGAACTGTATGGGAAGAACTGGTTGAGGGAATGGGGGTTGTCAAATTCGGCGAGATCAGAAGCCGGCCGTCGCGCCGCTGAATGCGAACACGTAGACGGCTCCGGCGCCATTGACAGACCTGTTACTCGAGTCGCCGTTGACGCCTTTCGCGCCGCCGGCTTCGAGGCGCGCCGCCACCACAAGGGTTCTACCGTCCCGGCTCACCGCCAGCGAGCTGCCGAATTCGTCACGCCTCGCGGTGTTCGCACCCTTGACGTAGGCGCGCTGCGCCCACCTGCCGTTGCTGCGGCTGAACAACCAGGCGGCGCCCGCTTCGTCGGCCGTGCCGCCTCGCTCGTTGCCGTTGATCCCCTGCGCGTCGATGTCCTCGAGCGGCGCGCCAATCAGCGCGACGTTGCCGTCACCGCTCAACGCCAACCGGTTGCCGAACCAGTCGCCGTCGTGAATGGTGGACGGCTTGATGTACGCCTGCTGCGTCCAGGTGCTGCCGCTACGAACGAACACGTACGCCGCACCACTGGACGTGTTGGAGGGCTGGTCGTTGCCGCCGACGTCCGTCGGTCCCGGAATGACGCCTGTGCACAGGCAGTCTTCGTCGAGGGAACCGATCAGAATCGTATTGGCATCGTCGCTCAGCGCAACTGACACGCCGAACGAATCGCCATTCTCGATATTCGACGCCTTCAGATAGTTGGTTTGCTTCCACTCGCCGGCGGTGCGGGCGAAGATGTAGACAGCGCCCCTGCCGTTGCTGCCCGCAACGCCTCCGCGCGCGTTGGGATTCGGCGTGCTCGTCGGCTCCTGCGGCCCATCGACCACCTTGGAGCCTCCGCCCTCGTCATAACTGCCGACTGCGAGCACACTGCCGTTGGCGCTCAAAGACAGCGCGTAGCCGAACTGGGTGCCGGCAGCGGTATTCGAGGGTTTGACATAGGCCTGCTGCGACCAGGTCGTACCTGTTCGCCCGAACAGATACACCGCGCCCGATGACATCATCGAGTTGTCGTTCTGGTTCCCGTTGATCCCTTTGGCATTGCTGTCTTCAGTGACGGCGCCGACGGCGAGTGTATTCCCATCCTTGCTGAGCGACATCGCAAAGCCGAACTGATCGCCGTCGCCGTAGGCCTCGCCGGGGGCGGGGCCTTCGCCGGCGTTGGAGGCCTTGATGTAGGACTGCTGCGTCCATCTGTTGTTCTGGCGCGTGAAGACATATACGGCGCCCGCCTGCGGCACCGAGCGATCGTTCTGGTCGCCGTTCACGCCCTTCGCGCCGCTCGCGTCCCAGATCGCCGCGACCGCCAGCGTGTTGCCGTCCGCACTCAATGCGACGACATGTCCGAACTCTGTGGCAGTGTCGGGATTGGATGCCTTGATGTAGCCCTGCTGCTCCCAGGCATTCCCGTTCCGGACAAACACATACACGGCTCCGGAATCGAAGAGCGACGCGTCATTCTGGTTGCCGTTGATGCCCTTCGCGTTGCTGCTCTCATGGGGTGCGCCGACGGCGATCGTGTTGCCGTCCGCGCTCATCGCGACGCCGATGCCGGCGTGGCCATCGAGGGCGCCTCCGCAGCCGAAGTGGGCGCCGACTTGCGGATTGGAGGCCTTGAGGTAGGTAACCTGCCTCACGGATGGCGTTGCGGTCGGCGACTGCGCGCGCAGATGGGCGACCACGCCGAGGATGGCCAGGGACAGTCCAACCACAACCGCCAATCTTCTGCCGCTCATGATGTCTCCAGGAAATCGCGCAGATTATAGTCCCGCAGGCTCACGATTCCATGGCGCAGCGGCCGCTCCGCCTCCTAAAAGGGGCTCGGCCCCATCGGGTCGTTCAACGTACGACGGCTAGACGTGGTGGTGTTGAAGAACGTCAGCTTGTTGCCGAACGGATCGCTGATGGACATGTCCCTTGTGCCCCAAGGCATGTCCTCGACGCCCGGCCGGGCGTACTTGTAGCGCTTCGCAATCAGCTCCGCGTGGAACGCGTCGAGCTCGTTCGTCTCGATCCGCATCCTGGCGCCGGGAGCGCCATCCCCGAAATGCTCGGACAGATGAATGACGCATTCGCCCTTTGAGATCTGCATGTACAGCGGCGTTCCCGGCTCGAACCGATGCTCCCAGTCAACCTTGAATCCCAGGAAGTCGACGTAGAACTCTCTCGCCTTCGCTTCATCGAAGATCCGAAGAATTGGCGTCGGTTTCTCAAAGCTCACAACGGATCTCCTGTTGATTCCATGGCGCAGGGGCCGCGTCAATCGGGAACGCGATCCCGAACAGCCGCATGGTATCCGCTGGCGCGTTGGCTGTTAATCGAGCGCAGGAGTATGGCTACACGCTTCTAACTGCGCTCTGACACGCCCCCAGGAAATGCCCGGCGATTCACCGGTGGTGAAGATATTGTTGATTGAGCGGCAAAGGGCGAGTTTTGCTAGTCGAATTTCGATACGGTAATCAACGGCCACTCTACTCGCTCGGCCGCCGTCAAGCAGGCAACGGCGCGTCCTACCTTCGGGCGTCCGGCCTCACCATGGCCGGGCCCGGCATGGACGTTGATTGCTGCGTCCTTGTGAAATCAGTTGCTCCGCTAGCTGTGCTCGTGCTGATCGCGGCACTTTTGATCGGCTGTGCATCGACCGGTCGCACGCCCTCTATCGGAACCACGGGGTCCATGCCGCGGACGTGGACCGGGCTCGCGTCGTATTACGGCTATGCGTTCCACGGGAAACTTACCGCCAGCGGTGTCCCGTTTGACGCAGACGCCATGGTGGCGGCGCACCCGACATTGCCGTTCGGAACCGTGGTACGCGTCACGAACCTGAAGAACGGCCGGTCGGCCAACGTGAGGATTGTGGACCGTGGCCCAGGCCGCGGGCCGCGGGCGAAAGGAGTGATTATCGACGTGTCGCGCCGGGCGGCACAAGTGCTCCGCTTCATCAACGACGGCCGCGTGCGGGTGAGGCTCGAAGTTCTCAGCCCGGTGGCCGCGAGAGTTCCGACCCAATTGAACTGGTTGTCATCGCGTTCTGGGGGAGAATCTTTTGACCGCCCATTGAAACGGGCGATTTCGTCTGCCCGTTGCGCGTGACAAGCAGTCGTTTGTCAACGCTAACCGGTTCGTTCGAAGACCCAGACGTTGTCCTGATCGTGATCAGTGCCGCGAAGGTGTTCAGTTGCTTGCAGGCGACGTCCCCTGTCGATAACGTCGTACCGAAAAGACATCAACTGCTCAGCGTCAGGACGCTGGGTTCGCCAGGTAACCAGCAGAGCATCGCCGTCCCATTGAAGGCGAGAAGAGGTCTGGACGCCTTCGTCGGTGGTAACGACTTCACGACCATCTGACAGCAGCACAAACTCGTACTCGAATGGATTGCTCTTGGTCACAAACGCACCCTTGCAGTGAAAGCTTGGCTCGCGGTGCGCAATCCGTAGAAAGCCGCTCTCCACAGCGTCAGCACCGGGGCTGAGCGTACAGGCTGGTCGGTTCAGGACCCATTCGGCAGAGAAATCGGGCCTCCGGAGCGATGACGGTGTAGCGGACATCTTTGGCGTCCTCAGCAGGTATCTGATCGGTCGGCGACATGCACAGACGAGAGCGGAGTTCTACTTCGTCGCCTCCTCCGTCCGCAAGTCCAGTTGTCGCGTTAATGCCTATGAACTTAGAGGGGTGTAGCAGTTGTCCCGGCCCAATAGCTATCCTTTTTGGGAGTTGACCTTGCTCGAATGCGGGTCTAGAGTTGCGCAGTTCGGCCAGGATCCAGCGATATTTCTCCAGGAGACGAGATGGACCAGCCTCCTTCCGAAGCACGATCCGGCGTTTCCCGGCGTGCCTTTATCAAAGGTGTCATCGCCAGCGGCGCCGTGGCTTCGTCCGCGGCGTACCTGTTCCGCGGCAGCGGCGAGACGATCTTCGGCCAGGCATCCGCCCCCGAGTCCGTCGAGCGCCTGATCACGCTGAACGTCAACGGCCAGATGCGCCGCGTCGACGTGATCAAGCAGGAAACGCTCGCGATGACGCTCCGCTACAAGCTGGGGCTCACCGGGACGAAGATCGGCTGCGATCGCGCCGAGTGCGGCGCGTGCACAGTGCTCGTTGACGATGTGCCGCATTACTCGTGCTCGATGCTCACTCACTCGGTGCGAGGACGGCGAGTTCAGACGATTGAAGGGCTCGCCTCCGGCGGGCAACTGCATCCGGTGCAGCAGGCGGTCGTCGACGAGCAGGGTTTCCAGTGCGCCTTCTGCATGCCTGGATTCGTTATGGCCGCCGTCGGCTTCTTCAAGACGAACCCCAATCCGACACGCCAGGAACTGGCGCACGGCATCTCCGGCAACCTGTGCCGCTGCCAGGATTACGACAAGATCCTCACGTCGCTCATGCGGGGCGGTGAGTACATGCGGAGGACGTGATGGCTGAGAACAAGCTCATTGGCCACAACTACACGCCTTCCGATCTCGTGGCGAAGGTCACGGGCCGCGCGCGCTACGCGGAGGACTTTCGCGCGGATGGCATGCTGTTCTGCAAGCTCCTCGTCAGCCCGATGCCGCACGCACGCGTTCGCAGTATCGACACGAGCGCTGCGCTCGCGATGCCCGGCGTGAAGGCGATCCTGACGGCGGACGATCTGCCGGACTTCGGCGGCGCGGAGAAAGCGCTGACCAACGAACCGTTCTACGCCGGCGAGCCGATCCTCGCGGTGGCTGCCGTCGACGAAGTAACGGCCGCCGAAGCCGTGGAGAGGATCAACGTCGATCTCGAACCGATGGCGTTCGTGGTCGACCCGCTGGAGAGTCTTCGCCCGGGCGGGCCGAACGCCCGCACGACCGGAAATGCATGGGGCCCGCCGATGCCCGGCGGCCAGGGGCCGAACGCGCCCGCGCCGCCCAAAACCATCAAATGGACCGAGCAGCAGTTCGCCGATGCAGACGAAGGGCGCCTGCCGATCGGCGAGCCTGGGGAGGAATGGTCGTACGGCGACCTCGATGCCGGCTTCAAGAGCGCCGCGATTGTGCTCGACGAGACCTTCGTCGTGCAGTCCACCGGGCACCATCCCATGGAAACCCGCAGCGCGATGGCGTACTGGCAGAACGGCAAGCTCTACCTGCACTGTTCCACGCAAAGCGTTGCGCAGACGGTACCGGCGGTCGCGAGATGGGTCGGCATCGAGCCGACGCAGATCGTGCTGATCTCGGAGTACACCGGCGGTGGTTTCGGCAGCAAGGGCGGCGGAACGGTGTCGATGGCCATTCCCGCGCTGCTCTCGAAGAAGGCGAATGCGCCTGTCATGATGCGGATCAGCCGCGATGACGAAAGCTACATCGGCCGCGCGCGCACGAATATGACCGGTCGGGTGAAGGCGGGCTTCGCGAAAGACGGCCGCATCACCGCGCTCGATCTCTTTATCGTCCAGGACAACGGATCGTACGGGCCGATGGGCGACCACCGGTCCGCCGGCCTTGCCGCGTCGATCATCTACCAACCGCCGGCGATGCGGTGGCGGGCCATCAGCGTCCTGACCAACACGCCGCCGCGGTCGCAGCAGCGCTCGCCTGGACCGATGCAGGCCAACGGAATGATTGAGCCGCTCATCACGAAGGCGGCCAAGCAACTTGGGATCGACCAGGTCGAGATCCGGAAGATCAACTCGCCGGTTGGCAAGGCCATATACGGTCCGGTCGGCCCGACTGGCCAGCGGCCCCGCCTGACAAGTGCCTTCGTTGTCGAGGCGCTCGATAAAGGCAAGGAAACCTTCAGGTGGGACGAGCGGAAGGCGTACTCCGGCCAGCGTCGCGGATCGAAAGTGCGTGGCGTCGGCGTCGCGGTCGGACCCCACGGCGCCGGGTCGATCGGGTTTGACAGCCTGATGACAATCCGCCCAGACGGCAAGCTGTACGTGCAGTCCGGCGTCGGCAACCTCGGGACGCATTCAGTAATGGATCTGGCGCGCGTGGCCGCTGAAGTGCTCGCGATGCCCTGGGAGAAGGTCGAGGTTGTCTGGGGCGATACGGGCAAGGGCGTGCCGTGGTCCTGTCTCTCGGTGGGCAGCCAGACAACCCACGCCATGACCCGCGCGAACTTCGCGGGCGCGAACGATGCCAAGCGCAAGCTCCAGGAGATTGCGGCGAGGGATCTCGGCGGCGCGCCGGACGATTACGAGCTGGGGAACGAACGCGTGTATCGCCGAGGCAGTCCCGGCAGCGGGATGTCGTACATCCAGGCCGCGAAGCGCGCCATCGAGCTCGGTGGCAAGTACGACGGGCATGAGGTCCCCGACGACGTCAACGCGATGACGAAGCGCGCGGCGGCGATGCACGCAGGCCTTGGCGTCATGGGCGTCGCGAAAGACAACTACCCGCGCAACGGGACGACGTACTCGTTTGTGGTCGGGTTCGCAGAGGTCGAGGTGGACGTCGAGACCGGGAAGGTGACGCTCATCGACTATCTCGGCGTCGGCGATGTCGGGACCGTCATCAACCCTCGCAGCTTGCTCGCGCAAATCAAGGGCGGCAGCTGCCTTGGCATCGCGCACGCGCTGCAGCAGAAGTGGGTCTTCGACCAGAAGTACGGCCTGATGGTGTCGCGCCGGTTCCACTACACGAAGCCGCTCACGATCCTCGACATACCGGTTTCGATGCAGGCGGACGCGGTGAACCTGCCCGATCCTGAAACGCCCGTCGGCGCGCGTGGCGTCGGCGAGCCCCCGGTGGGCGCGGGATACGGCGCGGTGTTGAACGCGATCGCGGATGCGGTAGGGGTTGATGTGTTCCGCCGTGCTCCGGTCACTTCGGACCTGGTGTTGATGTCGTTGGAAAACGGACGGCGCATGCATGAGCCTCTGCAGGCACACGTGTAAGGAAGGCGGACCTGAAGGTCCGCCTCTACGAACGTAGAGGCGGGGCTTTAGCCCCGCCTGGAGATCACGATGGCTGTTATTCGCGATGTGATGCCCGCCTTCGAGCTCTTTCAGCCGGCCAATCTGGCCGACGCGCTGAATCTGCTCGACCGCTACGGCAATGACGCATGGATTTTCGCCGGCGGCCTCGACACCTTCGACTGGCTGAAGGACCGCATCAAGCGCCCGCGCTACGTCGTCGATCTCGGGGGCCTCGCCGAATTGAAGGGCGTGCGCGAATCGGGTGGTGGCGTCGAGATCGGCGCCATGACCACGCTGACCGACACGGTAACGCATCCGGTGATTCGCGAGCGCTACAGCATCCTGATGGAGGCCGCGGAATCGGCCGCGTCACCGCAGATCCGCAACCAGGGCACGATTGGCGGCAATGTGTCGCAGGATACGCGCTGCTGGTATTACCGCTCCGGCTGGTCCTGCTATCGCGCCGGCGGAAACATCTGTTACGCCGACACGCCCGAAGCAGTGAATCGCGAGCACGCCATCCTCGGCGCCGACCGCTGTGTCGCCGTGAATCCCTCGGACACCGCGCCCGCGTTGATCGCGCTTGGCGCGTCGATGGTGATCCGCAGCGCGAGCGGTGAGCGCGTCGTCGACGCCGAGGATTACTTCATCGGGCCGGGGATCGACATCACGCGTATGAACGTGCTCAACCCCGGCGAGATCCTCACGGCAATCCGCCTGCCCGGCGATTGGGCGGGCTCGCGCTTCTATTTCGAGAAGGTCCGCGATCGGCAGGTCTGGGACTTCGCGCTGGTCAGCGTCGCGTCCGCGATGACGCTCTCCGGCACCACCATCCAGAACATGCGCATCGTCGTCAACGGAGTGGCGGCGCGGCCGCTGCGCCTGGCCGCGGTCGAGGAGCTCGTGAGAGGTAAGCCGCGCAACGAGGCAACGGCGGCGCTTGCCGGGGAGCTGGCCATCCAGGGCGCGCAGCCATTGAGGTTGAACGCTTACAAGATCCCGTTGATGCGAAATCTGGTGAAGCGAGCGATTCGCGGGGTGGAGGAATGGACTACTTCCTGACGTGGGGGCGCAGCCCCTGGGGCCAGCAGATCCTGACACACGTGTCGTGGAATCTGCTGTGGGCGTCGCTCTTCGCGGGCGTGGCCTTCCTGCTCGCGCACGCCAGCTACATGGTGCTCTCGGCGCACCGGAAGCGGCTTCCGGCGGAGACCGATGCGATGGAAGCGATGCGGCCGAATCTGCCTCCGCGCATTGCGCGTCATTCATTGGCCGCGCGGATGTTCCACTGGGTGATGGCCGCTTCGATGCTCACGCTTCTTTCCACAGCCTTCCTGCCGATTGCGGGCGTCAAGTTCGCCTGGGTCACGTGGCACTGGATGGCGGGCCTCGTGCTTGCGGCGTCGATCGCGTTCCACGTGATTCACGCGACCTTCTGGCTCGACTTCTGGTCGATCTGGGTCGGTCCGAAGGATCTGCCAGAGCTCCGCGCCGAAATCCTGCGAGAGCTTGGACACGATGTCGCCGGCCCCAAGCCCGGGAAGTATCCACTCGGTAATCGCCTTTACCATCTCGCGATCGTCGTCTCCGCCCTGTCGGTCATTGCCACGGGCCTGACGATGATGGTGCGCATCCGCACGCCACTTTTCACGCGCAACCCGTATCTGTTAGGCGACGCGTCATGGGGGTTTGTGTACGTGACGCACGGTATGGCGGGCGTCGCACTGGTCGGCCTCGTCATCGCGCACATCTACTTCGCGGTGCGGCCGGACAAGTGGTGGATCACGAAGGCGATGATTCTCGGCTGGATCACGCGCCGCCAGTACCTCGAGCATCACGATCCGCATCGCTGGGTCGTCAGCGAGACAAGCCACGGAGGAACAGAGGCACGGAGGTTATGAAGTACCTTTTATTCTCCGTGTCTCCGTGTCTCCGTGGCCCGTCTTTGTGACGGCGCGCGAGGAGCTCGCGCGACGATCGCAGACCGCTGACACCCGCCAGACGTCAAATCCCTGAACGTTCCCCATGCGGCGGTTCTGGTGGATCGCGGTAGCTCTCGCGCTGGGCAGCGCCGCGGTCGTCCACGCACAGCAGCCCGAAGCCGGCCGCAAGCAGGCGCGAGCCATGCGCGTCACACCCGGCGCCATCGTTCTGGACGGACGCCTGACTGAGGATGTCTGGACGAAGGCGCCCGCCATCACTGACTTCACTCAGAAGGATCCGGTCGAAGGCGCCGCGCCATCGGATCGGGTCCAAGTGTCGTTCGCATACGACGACACAGCCCTCTACGTCGGGGCCCGTATGTCTGCGGAGCACGCCCCGATCCAGGCGCCACTCGGCCGGCGCGACGAGAGCAGCCAGACAGAGTCAGTGGTGATCGTGCTGGACACGTACCTCGATCACCGGACCGCCTATGGATTCGGCGTCACGGCAGCCGGCGCCAGGCTGGATTGCTTTTACGCGGCTGACGAGGACAAATGCGACGCGGAGACGAACCCCGTATGGCTGGCGCGCACACGTGTCGAGCCGTCCGGGTGGACGGCCGAGATGTGGATTCCGCTCTCGCAGCTTCGGTTCAACCTTCACGACGAACAGGTCTGGGGACTGAACATTTACCGGTTCGTGCCGGCCAGCAACGAGTGGGACTACTGGATTGCCGTTCCCAAAACCGTCAAGGCATGGGCGTCGCGATTCGGCGAGCTGCGAGGCATCGACGGCATCAAACCGCCGCGCCGGTTCGAGCTGCTGCCGTACGTTGCGGGCTCGTCGACGCTGACCGGCAACCGCGATCGCCGCAATCCATTTGACGATGGTAAAAACTTCGACGGGCGCGTCGGCACAGACGCAAAGATCGGTTTCGGCTCCAACCTGACGCTCGACGCGACGGTGAATCCCGACTTCGGCCAGGTGGAAGCCGATCCGGCGGAGGTCAACCTCTCGGCCTTCGAGACGTTCTTCAGCGAGAAGCGGCCGTTCTTTGTCGAGGGAAGCGGACTGCTCAGCAGCCCCCTCGAGACCTATTTCTATTCGCGCCGCATCGGTGCCCCGCCGATCGCTCCGGCGCCCGGCGACTTCGTCGACTATCCACAGACCAGCACGATCATCGGCGCGGCGAAGCTCACCGGCCGCCTGCCATCAAAGACGTCGATTGGCGTCCTGAGCGCCGTGACGAGCGGCGAACGCGCGGCGACGTTCGACCTGGCCTCAGGGTCGCGGACGACGGCCCTTGTCGCTCCCACGACAAGCTACGCGGTGGGACGCGTGCAGCAGGAGTTCGGGCCGAATGCCTCGACCGCGGCATTGATGGTGACTGCCGTGCATCGCGATCTGCCGGCCGACGACCCGCTGGCATCATTGCTCACAAGGAACGCGGTGACTCTGAGCGGCGACTCGTTGCTGCGATTCAAGGCCGGGATGTACGAACTCACGGGCGGACTGGGTCTCACCCATATTGACGGTGATGCTCAGGCGATCGCGCGAGTCCAGCGCAGCAGCGCGCATTACCTCCAGCGGCCCGACAAAGGATATGCACTCTACGATCCGAATCGTCGATCGATGATCGGCGGCCAGGGCAACGTGTCTTTCTCACGCACCGGCGGCCGGCACTGGTTGTGGAACATTGGAACGACGACGGAATCTCCGGAGTTCGAGCTGAACGACATCGGCAAGCTGATGGCCGCGGACGGCATCACGACCGATGCCTCGATTCAGTACCGCGAAACGCAGCCCCGGTGGCTCCGGAATTACTCATTGGAGGTCGAGAAGTTCAACGAGTGGAACTACGGCGGCGATCCACAGAGCAACCAGTGGTCGCCACGGGTCAACGTCACGTGGCTGAACTTCTGGATGACGAAGGTCCAGGCGTGGGTCTTCGGCGCGACACAGGATCAACATCTGACACGCGGCGGACCGCTGATGCGGCTTCCTTCGGCCATGCAGGGCCAGATCGAGATCGAGAGCCCAACGGCGGCGCAAACGCAGGGCAAGATCGGCATGTATTACACAACACGCGAGGACGGCAGTCGCCTGCGCTATTTCTACGGCGGGATGGGTGTGCGGCCGAGCCCACGGTGGCAGATGTCGTTTGCGCCGACATTTGTCCGCGACATCGACGCGAGGCAATACGTCGCGACGCTCGATGGCGGTTCACCCGTCACGTACGGGAAGCACTACGTCTTCGCCCGTGTGGACCGCATGACGCTCTCGACGCAATTTCGGTTGAATTACACGCTCAAGCCCGATCTCACGGTCGATCTCTACGCCGAGCCGTTCGCGGCCAGCGGCGCCTACAGCCGGATGGGCGAGCTCGTCGCGCCTCGGAGCAGCGAGCTTCGCCCGTTCGATGTTCCGGGGAACCGCGATTTCAACGCAAAGTCCTTCCGCAGCAACATCGTGCTGCGATGGGAGTGGAAGCCTGGCAGCACGCTGTTTGTCGTCTGGCAGCAGAACCGCGCCGAAACGGATCCAGTCGGTACGCGCGCCTCTATCGGCGACATGTTCAATTCGATCGCGGCGCCGGGAGATCACGTGCTCGCCGTGAAGACCACTTTCTGGATCTCTCCTCACTGAGACGAGCCACGGAACACGGAGCTAAAAAGTCTCTCCGTGTCTTCGTGTCTCCGTGGCCCCCGCCTTCGCCGAAGGCTTCGGCGGACAAGTCGTCTTTCTGTTACTCTCCTCGTCCGTGGGCGCAGAAGCGAACTGCAGAGTGACCGTTGGCCGGAAGACGGCCGACGGCAAGGCGTTGCTCGAAACTGACGAACTGATCTTCCGGGGCGACGACCTGCGCCTCTCGATTCCCTATAAGAGCATCCTTCAGGTAGACGCCAAGGACGGCACTCTGCGAGTGACGTCAACCGCCGGCATTGCCGCATTCGACCTCGGCGATGCCGCTGCGAAGTGGGCCGAGAAGATCAAGAATCCGCCGAGCCGCGTCGACAAACTGGGAGTCAAGACAGGCCAGCGCGTGCTGCTCGTCGGCCTGCGGGACGCCAGCCTTCGTGAGGAGATCGAGACGCGCGGCGCGACCGTCCTGTTCCGCGGAACGGAGGAAACCGACGCCATCTTCCTTGCCGCCAACGATCGCAGCGATCTGGAACGCCTCGTCACGCTGCAGAAGTTCATGAAGCCCGACGGCGCGATCTGGGTGATCAGGCCGAAGGGAAGCCCGGATATTTCAGAGGGCGACGTGATGAAGGCGGGCAAGGCCGCGGGTCTGGTCGATGTCAAGGTCGTGCGCTTCTCCGAGACCCATACGGCGGAGAAGTTCGTGATCCCTGTTGCGAGGAGATGACATGAATCGTTATCTGACCGAGTTCACCGGGACGTTTTTCCTGGTCTTCACCATTGGATGCACGGTGCTTGGCGGCACGCCGCTCGCGCCGCTCGCGATCGGCGCGTCGCTGATGGTGATGGTGTACATGGGGGGCCACATCTCGGGCGCGCACTACAACCCAGCGGTGTCGCTTGGCCTGGTGCTGCGCGGTTCGTTCGCGGCCAAGGAATACGGCCCGTACGTCGCGGCGCAACTCCTCGGAGCGATTGCCGCCAGCCTCGCGGTGTACGCAGTCACCGGACGGACGTTTGTCCCGGCCCCCTCACCAACCGCGTCAACGCTGGCTGCTCTTCTCGTGGAGATTCTCTACACAACGGCACTTGCGCTCGTCGTGATGAATGTGGCGACCGCGCCTGCCACCGCGGGCAATTCGTTCTACGGTCTCGCGATCGGGTTTACGGTGTGTGCCGGCGCATTTGCCGGCGGACCGATTTCGGGTGGCGCCTTCAACCCGGCGGTCGGACTCGGTCCCGCCATCGTGTACGCCCTGATCGACCACGGCAGCATTGCCCACGTCTGGCTGTACATCGTCGGCCCCGGCATCGGCGCCGCACTTGCGGCGGCGATTTTCAAGGTGCAGCATGCCGTCGTGCCGACGGCCGCCTGACGCGACGTGCCTGGTACAGCGCCTGAATCCCGGGATTCGGGATTCGGGAATCGGGATTCGACGGGTCGATCCGAGACGAAGCGGCGTGTCGCGCTGATCACGGGCGGATCATCCGGCATCGGCGAAGCGTTCGCTGACGTCTTCGCCGCGGACCGATTCGATCTCGTGCTCACGGCCCGCAGGAAAGATCGGCTGCACGCGGTTCAGGAACGCCTTCAACGGCAACATGGCGTACACGCCGATGTGATCGTGTGCGACCTTTCGCAGCGTGACGCGTCCGAACGGCTCTGTGCCGAGATCGCGGCGCGTGGATTGAGAATCGACGCGCTGGTCAACAACGCCGGTTACGGAGTGCCCGGAGCGTACGTCGCGAGCACATGGGAGACGCACGCAGCGTTTATCCAGGTGATGGTGACGGCGGTGGCCGAGCTGACACATCGGCTGCTGCCGGGCATGATCGAGCGCCGTTACGGCAGGATTGTCAACGTGGCGTCTCTCGCGGGCCTGGTCCCATCGCCTGCGGGCCACACGCTCTACGCCGCATCAAAGGCGTTTCTGATCAAGTTCTCCGAATCACTCGCGCACGAAGTGAGGCGCGACAACGTGCACGTGACCGCGGTCTGTCCAGGGTTCACGTTCAGCGAGTTCCATGATGTGATCGGGACGCGCACGTCGGTCAGCCGCCTGCCACGCTTCTTGTGGATGGACGCTGCGGACGTGGCGAAGCAGGGGCATGCGGCGGTGATGGCGGGGGAGTCGATCGTCGTCACCGGACGTGTGAATTCGGCCATCGCGACCCTTGTGCGCATGCTGCCGCAGCGGCTGATTGTCGGCGCGGGCCGGCGCATCGGACGGTCATACCGCAGGGTCTGAGGGGAACGCCGCATGCACGCATCCGCAGACGTCGAGCGACCGAAGTCGTGGACCGAGCTGATCGAGCAGCTGTTTGTCGGGTCGTGGAATCCTGAGCTTCAGCGTTTTCGATCGCCGTATGCGTTCCGGGGATTGTCGTCGGCACACCACAAGCTGTCGAACAGTCTGCTGCGGCTGACGGCCGGTCATCAAAGCATCAATACGCTCGAGCTCTCGCTCCTGCGCAACTTCCGCAAGTACGCCCACGCGCAGCCCGCGCCGGGAATTGATTCGATCTGGCATTGGCTTGCGCTTGGCCAGCATCACGGCCTGCCGACGCGTTTGATCGACTGGACGTACTCCCCCTTTGTCGCACTTCACTTCGCCACCGAGTATCCAGAGGAATACGACGCCGACGGCACCGTGTGGTGCGTGAACTTCGTCGAAGCGAACAAGCTGCTTCCACGGCGCCTGAAGGCGATCCTCGAAGAAGAGCAGTCGCAGACCCTCACGATCGACATGCTTGCTGAGTTCCAGTCACTGAAGGCGTTCGACTCGCTGGCGCACGATCCGTTCGTCGTCTTCATCGAGCCGCCGTCGCTCGATACCCGCATCCTGAATCAGTTCGCGCTCTTCTCTTTGATGCCCGATGCGGGCTCACACCTCGATACCTGGCTGGAGGAACATCCTCACTTATGCCGTCGGGTGACCGTTCCCGCTGAGCTGAAGTGGGAAGTGCGCGACAAGCTCGATCAGGCCAACATCAACGAACGCACGCTGTTTCCCGGTCTCGACGGCTTGAGCAGATGGCTCGAGCGCTATTACACGCCGAAATCGGGCGTGCCACGCGCCGATTGAGCGCGCCGGCGACGGGCAACAGCGAGCGGTATTCTCATTGCACTGTCTGTTCGCATGGGTCCTCGGTTCGTGCGTACGTCCTCCGCCGTCCTGTTCCTTCTTGCCGTCCTGATTTCCGGCTGCGCGCGAGAAAAGATCGACAATGCCCAGCACGTCGCCGCGATCCAGAAGATCGTCAGCTCGTCGCCGGCATGGATCGAGCACGACAAGCTTGGAGCGAAGCTGTGGGACAGCGAAGAGGCGTTCTATCGATCGCGGGGCAACATGCCCGCGTGGATTGACGGCGACACACGGACGCCGGAGCTCGATGCGTTGATCGAGGAGCTGAGCCACGCCGCGGACCACGGCCTTGACCCGGCGCGTTACGGAACCGACCAGTTTCAGAAGGCGATCCATGCAGCCGATGCGAACAAAGGGAAGCTCGATCTTGCCGGCATTCCCGAGCTCGATGCGCGCCTCACTTACGCGTCCCTGCGGTACGCCGCCGACTTGCTCGGATGGTCTGGGAATCCGAAGGCGATCTACGCACAGTGGGTCGTCAAGCCGAAGCAGGAGGATCTCGCTGCACTCCTGAACCAGGCGATCTCTTCACACGAGATCCGCCGGGCGCTGCAGGATCTGGCGCCCATGCATCAGCAGTACAAAGGCCTGCAGGCGGCGTTCGCCAACGAGAGGAAGACGCCCACCGGTCACCTGGATCAAATTCGCATGAACCTCGAACGGTGGCGGTGGATGCGTCGGAACCTTGGCGACCGCTACATTCTGGTGAACGTGCCTGCCTACCAGATGCAGGTCATGGAAGGGGAGAAGTCCGCGCTGGCCATGCGGGTCATTGTCGGTCAACCCAAGAACCCGACGCCCCTTTTCAGCGACGAAATGACTAACGTCGTGTTCAGCCCGACGTGGAACATCCCCGAATCAATCATCCGCAAAGAAATGGTGCCGCACCAGGTAAACGATCCGTCGTACCTCGAGCGGCACGATATCGAAGTCGTCGGAACGTCCGGGGACGCCGTCGATCTTGAGAGCCTCGACTGGACCGATGAACAGGCCGTCGATGGCTTGCATTTCCGCCAGGCCCCAGGCCCGCAGAACGCGCTCGGATTCGTGAAGTTCATCTTTCCGAACGAGTTCGACGTATACCTGCACGACACGCCGAGCCGGTCGCTCTTCAACAAGCCATCCCGCGCGTTAAGTCATGGCTGCATCCGCATCGAAAACCCCGTTGCGCTCGCGCAGTACTTGATGCGCGACAGACCGGAGTGGACCGCGGAGCGAATCAGCGACGCGATGAGTGGAGAACGTGAACAGGCCGTCCCGCTGAAGGAACATCTGCCGGTGCACATCGGCTACTGGACGGCCTGGGTGAACGCGGACGGCTCCGTTACTTACACCGACGATCCGTACAAGCTCGACGAAAAGCAGGCTGCTGTGGAGCACCTTCGCCTGCCGCCGCCGGCGACGACCGCTGCTGTCCGTTGAACTCTTTCCCGCCTTTCCGAACCTTTGCACCTGCTGAACCAGGAAGCAGTTCAGATCCTGCTACTGAACCCAGCACTCCAACCTTCGGGCTAATATTTGCGACAGTGATTCGGCGGATTCTCGTTCTCATTGCCCTGTTGCTCGCTCCTCGAGCGGCCTTTAGCCATCCCGCGCCTTTCAGCTATCTGGATCTCCAGATCGGGGACAACGGGATCGACGGCTCGCTGGTGATTCACGTCATCGATGCAGCCCACGAGCTGGGGATCACGCCGGCGGAACGGTTGCTCGATCCAGCAGTCGCGGCCGCCAATCGCGATCGCATTACGGCGTTTATCACCCAGAGGCTCGTGCTGCGGGCCGATGCGCCGCTGTCGTTCGAGTGGGGTGCGATCGATACGGTTCCGGATCGACAGGGGATCCGTTTGAGCTTTCGCATTCGCACACCGCGTCCCGCCACGCTCGGCATGCACGCGGTGCTCTTCCCCTACGATTCGCTCCATCAGACGTTCGTGAATGTCTACGAGGATGGCCAGCTTCGACAGCAATTCGTCCTTTCGGATGACAACGCGGATCGCACGTACTACACGGGGACCACGCGTGGCGCGCTCGCTGTGATCAAGACGTTCGTTCCGGCGGGGATTCATCACATCCTCATCGGTCCCGACCACATCCTGTTCCTGATTGGACTGTTGTTGCTCGGCGGAGGGTGGAAGGCGCTCGTCAAGATCGTCACCGCCTTCACCATCGGCCACAGCATCACGCTCTCGCTCGCCGCGCTCGATATGGTGACGCCGCCGCCCACGGTGATCGAGCCTGCGATCGCGCTCAGCATCGTCTTTGTCGGTGCCGACAACCTCGTCCGAGGCGGCGGCCGCGACGTGCGAGCGCTGATCGCGCTCACGTTCGGCCTCGTCCACGGCTTCGGCTTCGCCAACGTGCTCCGGGAGTTTGGTCTCCCGCGCGAGGCGCTCGGCTGGTCGCTCTTTTCCTTCAATGTCGGCGTCGAGATCGGTCAGCTCTTCATCGTGCTCGTGGTCGCCACGGCGCTGGCGCTGGTGCGCCGCCGCAGCGAGATAGCCGGGATGCGCCTGGCGTCCGCCGGCTCACTCGTAGTGGTTGCGGCAGGCACATACTGGTTTGTTCAGCGCGTGTTCTTCCCCGGCTGAGCAGGCTTCAGACCTGCGCTGCGAAGTCGAGTTTCCGATTCGCCACGACGGGAACCCAATGCAGAAGAGCCACGGTTATGGGAAACGCCACGAGGACGATCTGCAGCCATAGGAGGCGGTCCGGAAGCGGCATCGGATTGAGCCAGACGTACGTGCCGTGAATCGCCCAGAAGAGCCCAACAGTCAGTAGGACAGGTCTAGTGAATAGCGAAGCGGTTGGTCCAACGAAGGCGGCATACACGACCAGGCCGCCCACGCCGAGCAGAAGCAGACTCCACGAGAAATTCAGCGTATAGAGGGCCCATACCATGGAGTCCGGCAGACCTTCCAGGCCATGGCCTTCTGCCCAGCCCTGGTGATAGGGCAGGACGAAATGGTACGCAGCCATGCTGCATTGAAGAACGCCGGCGAGCCCGAGCGACAGAAACCACACCTTCCGCGTCGTCACTGCTTCTCCTGAGGAGACTGCGGTTGCGATGGTTTGGCCCGCGCCTCGAATATCGCGTTCAGCAGGAACGCTGCGCCCATCACTATCAGGAGCGCGCCAATTCCCACGGCCCTGCCGGTGCCCATGATGGCAAACATCGCCGAGAGCCCCACGCCGACTCCTATCAGGATGATCCCGGTGCGCCGGCTATCACTGGAGCGATGGCGACTCGGGTGCCAGTCCATCATCCGTTCGAACTGCTGTGGGTCTGATTCAGGCGGGGGCACCAGACCCTTTTCGATCATGGCGAGCCGCTCGCGATGCACCTGTTCTCGCGCTTTGCCAGCCACATGCATCCGATACAGCGTAATCAGCGCCCACCCGGTGATTGCTGCCAATGGAATCCAGTACTCCGACATGAAACCTCCTCTGTTGGCTTCGTTAGACTGGCGGGTCATGAGCTTTGTTTCAGGTACCGCCCCGCCGCGCCGAAGCTCGAAGAGCAACTGGGCCTGCCGCGCCGAAGCTCGAAGAGCGAAGGCGGGCGAAACAATTTGCCGCGGCAGCCGGTCTAATACGCCGTTGGACGAGCCTTCCGGCGACCGCGAGCTGATTGAGCGCTGCCGGGCCGGCAGCGAGGCGGGGTTCAGAGAGCTGGTCGATCAGTATAAACGCCTGGTATTCAGCATGATTTCCCGTTCGATCGCCGATCGGAACCGCGTCGAGGACCTGGCGCAGGAGGTGTTCCTTCGAGTGCATCGCGGACTGCCGTACTTCCGTGGAGACGCGCGACTGTCGACCTGGATCTGCCGCATCGTGATGAATGTCTGCGCCGACAACAGGCCGCGTGGCGCCCGCGAGCTCTCGATCGACGACGAGAGGGCAGGTACCCCGGTGAAGGCGGCAACGGCGTCGGTGGATCGTTCGTTCGGCGACCTCGAGCTGCGCGACAGGTTGACGAAGGCGCTTGCGCGGCTGCCCGAGCGGGCGCGCCTCCTCATCTCCCTGCACTACTTCGGCGGACGTGGTTATCAGGAGATTGCTGCGGCCTGCGACATTCCACTTGGCACGGTCAAGACGCAATTGCACCGTGCGAAGCGCGATCTTCGCGAGCTGCTCGAACCCGGGATCGCAAAGGGCTCACGATGACCTGCGACGACATCCGCGATTCGATCGAGTTGTGGGCGGCCGGAGAGGCGTCGCCATCGGTCGAGGCCGCTGCGCACCTGCGTGCGTGCGCCTCCTGCCAGGCGTCATTCGCGATCGCAATGGAGATCGAGCAGGCGCTGGCGGGCGCCGACACGGTGCCGATTCCTCCGCCCTTCACCGATCGCGTCGTGCGCGCGGCGCGGCGCGAACAGTCCATCGATCGGACATTCGGCGACGTGATCTTCCCCGCGGCGACGAGTGGCGCGCTGGTCATCGCGGGCGTAGCCGTCTGGGTCTCGCTCGCCGGCAGCGGCATCGACCTTTCATCGTTGCCGCTTGCGGCGATCAGCCTGGCTGCCGCAGCCGCTGGTCTGGCGTGGTTATGGTCAGGGAATGAGACGCTGACGCAGCGCTGACGCGATGTGCGAGACGGCGCGGTTTGCCGTATCGATCTTCCCGCCCATCGTCAGGAACCCGTGGACCATCCCGCCAAGACACATGTAGTCGACCGCGACGCCGGCCTCTTCGAGGCGGCGCGCGTACGCTTCGCCCTCGTCCCGCAGCGGATCCAGCCCCGCGGTCATCACAAGTGCCGGAGGCACGCCATCCACTGACGGCGCAAGCAGCGGCGAGGCGCGCCAATCGCGCACGTCATCCTCCGTCGTCGCGTACTGCGCGATGAACCAATGCATCATGTTGCGGGTCAGCAGATAGCCGTCGGCGTACTTCGAATAGGACTCGGTTTGGGCGCGCAGATCAGTGACGGGATACACCAGGACTTGATACTTCAGCGAGGGGCCGCCGCTGCGCGCCATCAGCGTCACCACCGTCGCAAGTCCGCCGCCGGCGCTGTCACCCCCAACCGCAAGGCGGGTGTTGTCGACGCCGAGCGCGACTGCATTCCCCGAGATCCAGGCCGTTGCGTCATAGCAGTCGTCAACCGCGGCAGGAAAGGGATGCTCCGGGGCAAGGCGATAGTCGACGGCGATGACGACGACGCCGGCCTGGGCGGCGATCTGGCGGCAGACGGCATCGTGCGTGTCCAGGTCTCCAAGAACCCATCCCCCGCCATGAAAGTAGATCAGCGCAGGCAGCACGCCGTTGGACGGTCGATACAGTCGCAGCGGAATCGACCCCGCCGTTCCCTCCGCATTGAGATCGCCGACGACAGGCAACGCAGGCGCCGGAGGTCGAAGCGCGGCCCGTGTCTCACGGTACAGGCGCCGGGCCTCTGAAGCCGGAACCTTCTCGAGAGAAGGATGTGCGAGCTCGGCGAGGTACCGAATGACGGCGCCGGCCTGGGGATCGAGAGGCGTCACATCCAGCGCTTGAACCAGACGACCGACGCGGCCGCCGTGTGACCGAAACCGTTGACGCCAAAACGTTCAATTGCGCGATGACTGACGCGGAGCGTGATCTCGGGCGTGACGCGGAAGCCAAGCGTCTGCTCGGTGGCTTTGAACGTCTGCTCAACCGGGACGGCAAGCGCCAGAGTCGCGCGTAGTTGTTCGACTCGTCCGGCCACGAACCACCGGGGCGCAAGCGTCTGCACTCCCTGCACGTACCAGCCGGCTGCGGTACGATCGCCGAAGCTGGTCTCGAAGGTGTCGTGCGTCCACTCTCCGGCGAGGCTCGTATGCCGGAACGACAATTCGGACTCGAACGTCACCACGCTCGCGCTGCGGTCGACCGTGATCGTCGGACTCTCTCCCGCCCGCAACCAGCCGCCCCGTGTGACGGACCCGCCGACCCGGAACCCCACGAACGGCGTAACACCGCCACCAACGACCACATTCGTAAAGCGTGGAGGGTTGACGGGACTGAACACCCGCCGATTTCTAAGCGGCGAGGTATCCATCACGGCAACTCTGGCATCCCAGTGCCGCATCGACACTGTTGTCTGCGCGCCGAGAGGATACAGACCGGTCAGCAGGGTGACGCGCGGACCACGGAGCTCGGGAGATGGCAGGGACGTGAACAGCGAGGCTGGTTGTGCGATCGTCGGGTTCAAATGCGGCCGCAGCGTGAGGTTCGCCAGCCCGATCGGCGAAGGAATGTAGCCCCCTTCGATCCGCACGCCGACCGTGCCCGCGCGCTCGTACCTCATCTCCGCGATCCAGATCTGGCGGTTCCACTCCCCATTCGGGCGCGCTGCATTCGGAGCAAGCCGCTGAAGCTGGGGTCTGAACATCGCCTGGAACCCGCGGCCCGCATCCACCGTGCTGAGCGAATCAAGGAAGACCCCGGTCACGTGGTTGCCATTTCCGTCGACGGTGACGTCGACGGCCGCGTCTGAATCGATCGTGAGCCGGGAAGGGCGCGCCTGTTGCGCGGCGACAGGCGCCACCCCCAGCAGCACCACGATCATCCACGGTGCCCAGCGCATCTTCACGGCTAGACCAGCTGGCGGCCGAGAAGCTGCGCGAGCGCTGGCTCGGGCATGTCGTGGGACGAAGGCATTGCCACGAGCAGCGCCTCGACGCACACCTCGTCGAACTGCGTGTCCACGTGGCGCTGCAGCTCTGCGAACGCCTCGGAAGCGCCTCGCGCAGCGCGGTATGCACGCGCGCTCGTCATCGCGTCGAAGGCGTCGGCGACGTGCACGATGCGCGCCGCGAGAGGGATTGCTTCCCCGCGCAACCCGAACGGATAGCCGCCTCCATCCGGGCGCTCGTGGTGGAGCTCGACGATCGGCAGGTGGGGAGCGAGGAACGGCACCTGCCGGAGGATACGGGCGCCTAGCGCCGGATGGCGTTTGATCTGTTCGTACTCGGCGGGCGTCAATGGCCCCGTCTTACGGAGAATTTCGTCGCTGACGCCGATCTTGCCGATGTCATGCAGCAGCGCCCCGAGTCGGAGGATCTCCAGCTCGTTGCTGCCGATGTCCATGACCCGGCCCATCATCACTGCCAGCGTGCTGACACGCTCGGAGTGACCGGCCGTGTACGGGTCGCGGGCGTCGAGCGCGGCGGCCAGCGCCCGGATGGCACCCAGGTACGCGGACCGGGTTTCTGCTTCGGCTGCCCCGAGGCCGCGCATCAGATCGTTGAACGTCCCGGTGAGCGCATCCAACTCGCGGCTCGACCCGGTCAGCATCAGCGTCCGGCCGAAGTCGCGCGCGGCGGTCATCGTCGCGATCTCGCTCGAGACCCTGTTAATTGGGTCGGAGAGCTGGCGCGCCAGCCACAGGCTGCCGATTCCAGCGAGCACGAAGCCGCCGAAGGCGATCGTGCCGAGCGCGTACAACGCCGCTTTCGTGGGCTCGCGCGCGGCGGCGTCGATCGACGTCAGCGTGTACACGCGTGCGGGAGCGAGATCCGACAGGACTCGGATGGCGTACTCCTCATTGCCCAGCGTCCGTGTACCTGTCGCCTGGTTTGACGCGGCCAGATCCTGAGCGACTTGTTCAGGCACGGTTCGGGCGACGATCGAGCCGTTGACCGTGATGACCACGCCGGCCAGCGACAGGTTCGACAGCTCCTGCGCATAATTGGCGTCGAGACTTGTTCCCGCCACCAGCGCGCCGATGACTCGATCTCCGAACGTCAGGCGCGCGCCAGTTACGCGGAACGCTCCCGTCGGCAGCACGACGACGCTCTGGAATGTCGGCTGGACGCCCGCGGGAACATCGACGACCCTCTGGCCGGAAGGCCAGCGCCCCGCCGACGGCCCTGCGCTGGTGAAGATGCGGCCATCCATCTCGACGACAGCCAGCACGTCCGCGGGGGTCTGCGTCGCCAGCTTCGCCGTCTCGCCGGTAACCGTGGCACGCAGCTGTTCGTCGGACGATCCGCTGAAGCGCCGCTCCGTGAAGTACGTGTCGAGCGCTGCCTTGAGCGTTGGGTTTTCAGCGAGCGTGGCCATCGCGGCGACCTGGTCCTGCTGTCGCTTGGCCTCGAGCGCCGTAAATACATTCTCGCTGACGCGCAGCTTGTCGGTTTCCGCGGCGCGAACCCGATCGCGGACGTCCAGCGTGATCACGATGAACACCACGGTCAGAATCACCGCGACCGTCACGAAGGTCACCATCAACGTGCGGGCGACCAGGCGGGGTGGTGTCTTCACGGTGTGTGGGGACAGAAGGCAGTCTTCACGGTTGTGCGGGGACCGGAAGCACGAAGTCGGCGGTGGCAGGGCGCCCCGGCTCGACGCGGACCTGCAGCGTGGTGTCGCCGAGCCGCTCGTGCCAGGCTGTTATCTGGTGCATGCCAGGCGGGACGGCCGGCAGGGTGAACGTCCCTCCCTCGTCCGGGATCGAGAACCACGGATGGTCGAACACCATCACGGTCGCGGACATGTGCGAATGGATTTGGCAAAACACCTTGACCAGGCCTGGCTTGTCGAACCGCTCGCCTCGGCTCTTGCCCCTCGGGTAGCGCCCGAGATCGAACGTTTTCACGCGCGACAGCGAGAAGACGTTGTGGTAGAGCGGGTCCTCGTTGGGGAAATCCACCTCGGAGCCCACGGTCACCGCGACGACACGAGGGACGAAATTCTCACCGCGCTGTCGAATTTCCGCGCGCATCGGTGCCACCGCGGTCTTCGGCGCGTCCTTCAGATAGATGACCACGTGCCTCAGCTCCGACTCCGGGGCAAGGGTGATCGTCGGAACGCTGCGGGAGTATGTTGAAGTGGCGCGCTTGGCAGCGACCGGCACGCCGACCGAAACGCGGCCCCGTATGGAGGCCGGCTCCTGGGCAGCCGGCCGCGATCCAGCCATCGCTGCCAGTCCAATGACGGCGACGGCCATGGGAACCAAGTTACGGGGTCGCAAAATCATCGGGAGGCTCTATTTTGCTTAATATGGGTCCGCGATGCTCAGCCTGCTTTTGATGACGCTCGTTGCTGTTCCTTCCGCTGATTCGGTCGACCGCGGTATCTCGGAGGCCCTTGCGCGCGAACGGGCGTCCGTTCTCACAGCGGTTCGCTACGATTTGGCGTTTACGGTGCCCGCTGACCGGCAACAGCCTGTCCTGGGCCGTCTCGTCCTGCACGCGACGATGGCCGGACCTCACCGCGTCGTCATTGATTTTTCGGCACCAAGGGACCGAATCCGTAGCGTCCGGGTGGGTGAGGCGCAGATTACGCCTATTTATTCGGAAGATCACCTGATTATTCCCGCGGATGCCACCCGTGCCGGCGAAAACGCCATTGCCATCGAGTTCACCGCCGGCGATGAGGCGCTCAACCGTAACGATGATTTCCTCTACACCCTCTTCGTGCCGGCGCGCGCACATTTGACGTTTCCCTGCTTCGATCAGCCGGATATCAAGGCACGCTACACCCTGTCGCTCGACGTGCCGGCGGACTGGGAAACGGTCGCTAATGCCGCCAGCGTGAGACACGACGCGGACGCGACCCCTGCAGGGCGGGTCCTTTCGGATCCGTCGTCTCGGCAACACGTCCAGTTCGCCGAAACCAAGCCCCTTCCGACGTACCTGTTCGGCTTCGTCGCCGGCAAGTTCTCCATCGAGCGCGCCACGCGCAACGGGCGCGAGCTGCGGATGTTCCATCGCGAGACCGACGCGGCGAAGGTCGCCCGGAATCGCGAGGCCCTCTTCGATCTGCATGCCTCATCGCTCCAGTGGCTCGAGGATTACACCGCGATCCCGTACCCATTCGACAAGCTCGACTTCATTCTGATCCCGTCCTTCCAGTTCGGCGGGATGGAACATGCCGGCGCGATTCTCTACAACGCGGCTGGCCAAATGCTCGATGAGAGCGCCACGCAGAACCAGCTGCTCAACCGCGCCAGCACGATTGCCCACGAGACCTCCCACATGTGGTTTGGCGATCTCGTGACCATGCGCTGGTTCAACGACGTGTGGATGAAAGAGGTCTTCGCGAATTTCATGGCCGCGAAAATCGTGAACCCGTCGTTTCCGCAGGTGAACCACGAGTTGCGTTTTCTGCTGTCGAACTATCCGGATGCGTACTCCGTGGATCGCACGGCGGGCGCCAATCCGATCCGGCAGCCGCTCTCGAATCTGAACGACGCTGGACAGTTGTACGGGCCGATCATCTATGAGAAGGCGCCAATCGTCATGCGGCAGCTCGAGATGATCGTGGGCGCGCAGCGGTTCCGCGACGGCCTCCGGGAGTATCTGAAGACGTATGCGTTCCGCAATGCGACCTGGCTCGATCTGATCCGCATCCTCGACGCAAGGACGTCGGAGAATCTCTCGGCGTGGAGCCGCGCGTGGGTAGAGGAGCGCGGCCGGCCGGAGTTCACGACCGCTGTGCGCCTTACGAAAGACGATCGCATTCAGCGCCTGACGATCACGATGAACGATCCCCTTCGCCGCGGTCTGGTGTGGCCGCAGCGGATGCGCGTCACGCTCGGCTATGCCGGAGCGCAGAAGGATCTGTCCGTCTATGCGAACGCGGCGACGACGACTGTGCGTGAAGCCGCCGGGATGCCGACGCCGCTGTTTGTCCTCCCGAACGGCGGTGGACTGGGCTATGGCCTCTTCGTGCTCGACGAGGGGAGCGCGGGGTATCTCCTCGCGAACATGCAAGGCGTGCCGGACCCGCTGACGCGCGGCGCCGCGTGGGTCACACTCTGGGACAACGTACTCGAAGGTCGCATCGCCGCCGGCACGTTCATCGACGCGGCGGTTCGGGCGCTGCCGGCTGAAACCGACGAGCAGAACACCCAGCGGGTGCTCGGCTATCTGAGTCGGGCGTATTGGCGGTTGCTGCCGGGCGACCAGCGGATGGCGCGCGCGCCCGCGATCGAAGCCGCGCTGCGCGCAGGGATCGCGCGCGCCGGGACGCAAAGTCTGAAGTCCGCGTGGTTCAGCGCGTTTCGAGACGACGCGTTGACGCCTGAGGGTGTGAGCTGGCTGGAGCGTGTGTGGCGTCGCGACGAGATGATCCCGGGGCTGACGTTTGCCGAGACCGACGAGATCGTGATGGCAATGGAGCTTGCCGTGCGTGAAGTGTCCGGGTGGCAGCAGATCCTGCAGACGCAGCTCGATCGCACGCAGAACCCCGATCGCAAGGCGCGCTTCGCATTCGTGATGCCCGCGCTCTCGGCGGATCCGCAGGTCCGGGGGGAGGCGTTCGCACGCTTTCGCCAGCTCGAGAACCGCAGGCGCGAGCCGTGGGTGCTCGAATCGATGGCGTACTTGAATCACCCGCTGCGTGAGGCCGACTCCGAGCGCTTCATCCGCCCGAGCCTGGAGCTACTCCGCGAGATTCAGCGGACCGGAGACATCTTCTTCCCGGGGCGCTGGATGGATAGCACGCTCTGGGGCCACCGTTCGCCGGGGGCGGCGGCGACGGTGCAGGATTTTCTCGCGAAGGAGCTGCAGTATCCCGAGCGGCTCCGATGGACGATCCTCGGCGCGTCCGACGAGCTGTTCAGAACTGCAACACGATCGGCCCGCTGATCGTGTCGCCTGCCGGCGTGAATCGCGGCACGTCCCGTAGCATACCGTTGCTCAGCTCGCCGATCACGCGCACCGTCAACGTGCTGCCCGCGATCGTCACGAGCAGGAAGTGCGCGAGGTTCGACCACGACAGGGTCCGCGCTTCGTCAAACCGATCGGGGCTCCGCTGGTCCAGTTTGCTGGCCGCGCCGGTCACGAAGTAATCGATCCCGTTGTCGCGCGAGTGCTGGAAGTTGTGCTCGTGTCCGCTGAATACGACCCGTACGCCCGCGCGCGAGAAAAGCGGTAACAGCGGTTGCATCCGATCCGTATTGTGATGCTTCGGACCGGCGTTGAACGGCGGATGATGGCAGAACACGAACTTCCAGCGCGCCGCGGGGTCCGGGACGAACGTCTGGTTGATCCATTCCCAATGCTTCGGATACTCCTACAGCCGCTTGCCGCGGAAGAAATCTTCCTTTGACGTGTCGATGCAGATGAAGTCGACGTCGCGACCGCACCGGAAGCGGTAGAACAGGCCCGGGTCCAGCGACGCGCGTCCCGACGCCTCGTCGCTCGCGATCCGCTCCCGCAGATACAGATTGTCCAGCAACTGTTCGCGGTCGTCACGGTCTTCCGTTTCCGCCGTGTCGTGATTGCCAATACACGGATACACGGGAATGCGATTGACGATGTAGCGGTAGGGCTGAAAGAAGGTGAAGAACCAGTCATCATCCTCGGCTCCGGTAGCGCCGGTGGGAATGCCGAGAATGCGGCTGCCTGCGTAGATGTTATCGCCGGTGGTGATGATCATCCTCACGTCGTGCTGCTCGAAGGCAAGCTGCATCGCCTGCGACACTTCGTACTGGCGGCGTGTCGGCGTCGAGCATCGGATGCCGGTGCCGAAATCGCCCATGACCATGAACGTGAACGATCCCGCCGGCTCGGCGACCGGATCCGGGTGCGTGCAGAACGTGTTGACATAGCGCCCGCCGCGCTGCAGGAGCCCCTGGTCCTCCCCGCGCGTCCAGTCCCAGCGTTCACCCTCCCCCCACTGCTCGTCCTTGACGATCACCTCGTAGCGGTACCTGGTGTTCGGCGCGAGCCCCGCCACCCAGCAGAAGTTCGTTGTCTCAGTGAAGTTCGTAGCGACCAGTGCGCCGTCGGAGTCGTACACGTTGACGCGAGCGGGTCCGTACGGATCCGAGCGCGCCCCGATGCTCTCATGGCGCGGCGGGTGTACGTGGCGCAGGTCGGTGTCATCGACAAGCTTCCACGTCTGGCGAGTCCGGGTCTTGAAATAGAACGCGCCCCAGGAAATCAGCGCCGACTTGTGGGAGAGACCGGCGAGATGGAGATACGGTTCGGCGTGAAATTCGGGCACGCCAACCAGTATCCCATTCGTGATTCGTGATTCGTGATTCGTGATTCCCGTGTACGCAAAAACGTCATCATCGGGGAACCGCATGATCGCGGTTCTTGCGTACTTACAACTCGATGGCTCGAGTTTCCCGCGATTGGCCGATGGACTTGTCCTTGCTCTTCAGAACACGCCATGGACGAAGCCGAAGAAGACAAATTGTTCCTCCAGACGCTTTCGCCCCGGAACATCGTCGGCGTTCACAACTACTGCGATGCCTGGTGCGAGCGGTGCGGCTTCTCGGACCGTTGCGTCGTCAACGTATCGAGGCCGCGGGAGGAGGCGCTGCTGCGGTCGGAGGATCCGTTACTTGATCACTTGAAGGAGCGCTTCGATCAAGTCCGGACGCTCGCGGCGAGGCGCTCGACGTTCTCCGTCGAGGAGCTGATGAAGAACGTTGAGATTGATTCGCGGGACCCGGTGGAAGAGGCGAAGGAAGACGCTCGCCGTGAGCGTCTTCGACAGCATTCGGTTGTCCGTGAAGCGCACACGTACTCTGCGCTGGCTCGTGCCTGGTTCGAGGTCGAGACCGAAGCGATGCGCAGGCACGCCGACGCGCTTGTCCGTCGTGCGGAAGTCGAGGACATCGAGGATCTTCCCTCGATGTCGGAGCTGGCGAGGATTATCGACTCAATCGATATCGTGCGTTGGGACAGCTACCTGATCTTCGTAAAGCTGCATCGGGCAATCGATGGCCGCGGCGAGGACGCGGAAGAAGGCGTCTGGGACGATCCGATCCAGAACGACTACAACGGATCCGCAAAGCTCGCGCTGACACTGATTGATCGCTCAGAGGGCGCGTGGCGCGCAATCGACCGCTGGTTTCCGTCGTCAGGTGGAGCACGCTTGCTCGCCGAACAACTCGCGGCTCTGCGCGTCTCGATCGAACGGGAGTTCCCACAGGCGCGCGCGTTTCTCCGTCCGGGCTTCGACGGACTGATTACGCCTGACTAAACCCTGTTTACTCTCCGTGGATGTGAAAAGCGCTTTAGACGCGCGTTACTTGCGCTCCTCGGGAGCACGGAGTAGACGCACCAGCTCCAACGGAACCGGGAAGAGGATTGTCGAGCTCTGCCCGGACGTGATCTCGGTCAGCGTCTGCAGGTAGCGCAGCGTCATCGCCGCGGGCTCTCGATCGATGACCGCGGCCGCCTGCGCCAGCTTCTCCGATGCCATCAGCTCGCCTTCGGCGTGGATGATCTTCGCGCGCTTCTCGCGCTCGGCTTCCGCCTGTCGCGCCATCGCCCGCTGCATCTCCTGCGGCAGGTCGACGTTCTTCACTTCGACGGCCGAGACCTTGATGCCCCACGGCTCCGTTTCGCGGTCCAGGATCTGTGTCAGCTGCTGGTTCAATCGATCCCTTTGTGAAAGCAGATCATCGAGCTCCGCCGTGCCGAGCACGCTCCTGAGCGTGGTTTGCGAGAGCTGCGAGGTGGCGTACAGGTAATTCTCGACTTCGACGACAGCACGGCGGGGGTCGATCACGCGGAAGTAGACGACCGCGCTCACCTTCACCGACACGTTGTCGCGGGTGATGACGTCCTGCGGCGGCACGTCGTGGACGATGGTCCGCAGGCTGATGCGCACGATGCGATCGATCGGCCGGAAGACAAGGATGACGCCTGGGCCTTTGGGCTCGGAAAGCAGCTTGCCCAGGCGGAAGATGACGCCCCGCTCGTATTCCGCGAGGATCTGAATCGACGTCACCAGATAAAAGATGATGACGACGCCGAGTATCAGCGTCGGTGAAATGTTCATGACGTTGCTCCTTCGCGGGTGGAAGCCGCGATCGGTTCCACTTCCAGGGTGAGACCGTTCACAGCCAGAACTCGAATACGCTGTCCGGCATTCACGGGCAGACGGCTGGTGGCCCGCCAGAGTTCGCCGTGGACGTGGACATAGCCGGGCGCATCCGGCGTGATGACGTCACGCGTTTCCCCGACGGTGCCCACAAGCCCTTCTTTGCCGGTGACCGGCGGCTGCCGCTGCGCCCTCAGCGCGAGACGTCCGAGGAAGAGAAAGATCACGGCGAATCCGATAGAGACAGGCACGATGAAACCCAGACCGACCGACACGCCCGGCACGGTGTCGGTCAGCATGACCGACCCGACGACGAGCGCGATTGTGCCGCCGACTCCAAGGATGCCGCTTGGCAGCTTGAGCTCGAGGACGAGAAGGCCGATACCGAACAGCATCAACAGGATTCCGGTGGCGTTCATCGGCAGGATCTGAAGGGCAAAGAACGCGAGCAGGAGGCTGAGACCACCGGCGACGCCGGGCAACACTGCCCCGGGATTCCAGAGTTCCACCGTGAGGCCGAGCATCCCAATCGTCATCAGGAGATAGGCAATCTGTGGATGCGCAATAGCGCTGAGAAACCGTTGCCTGCGCGTCATCTCGACACGGCGCGTCTCGATGCCTTGCGTGTGGATCACCGCAGGACGGCCATCGAAGCGTCTAATCGTACGGCCATCGAGACGCCGCAGCAGATCGTCGACATCGTTGGCGACGAAGTCGATGAGGGGAGGCATGGCTTGCAGCGCCTCGAGATCGGTAAAGGCACGGCTCTCGAGAACTGCGGCGGCGGCGAGCATGACGTTGCGTCCGCGCGCTTCCGCGAGCGTCCGCACGTACGCGGCCGCATCCGACGCCGCCTTCTGGGACGTCACGCTGTCCATTGCCTCGCCGTTGCCAGAGATCGGATGCGCCGCTCCGATATGCGTTCCCGGCGCCATCGCGGCGACGTCTGCGGCGAGGGTGAGAATGAAGCCGGCCGAGGCGGCGCGGCCGCCGGACGGTCCGACGAAGACCGCCACCGGTGCGCGCGACGTGATCATCCGCGACACGATATCGCGCGTCGAGTCGAGCAGTCCTCCCGGGGTTCTCAAGACGATCACGACGACGTCAGCGCCGGCGGCATCTGCCTGATCGATCACGCCGATCAGGTATTCGGAGGAGACGGGATGGATGATGCCGTCGAGCTCCGCCACGATGGCGAGCGGCCGATGCGGGGTCGTCTGCGCCGCAATATGGCCGGCGACGCAGTTCAGAAAGAGAGCCGCGAGTAGTACCCGCCGCACACTGGGATTGTATACGGTGCGATCCCCGTACCGACCGGGAGCGATCGTCGCACCACCCGCATCAGCAACGCACCTAGTAGAATCCCTCTGTGACCGACCGGGAGATCCTTCGTCACACCGTCGCGACGCTGGCGTATCGCGCCGGCAAGGCGGTGCGCCATGCGCCGCCGCACTTCGCCGCGTTCGCCGTTGCCCCGGGCTCGCGGACGCCAGGGCAGATCCTCGCGCACATGGGCGACCTCTTCGACTGGGCCCTGTCCATGGCGAAAGGAAAGCAGACGTGGCGCGACTCGACTCCGCTCGCGTGGGATCACGAGGTCACGCGCTTCTTCGCCGCCCTCGAGGCGTTCGATGCGTTTCTGGGCTCAGATCAGCCGCTCAGCTTGCCGGTCGAGCGCTTGTTCCAGGGTCCGGTCGCCGACGCGTTGACACACACGGGCCAGCTCACGATGCTGCGCCGGCTGGCGGGCAGTCCGATCAAGGCTGAGAACTACGCGGGGGCATCGATCGCGGCTGGAACGGTCGGCGTCTCGCAACCGGCGCCGAGGGTCGAGTTTGACTGACATCCGGCGCATCCCACTGATTGTTGCCGCGCTCCTGATCGCGTTGAGCGCGATCACCGCCGCCGTTCAGCGCGGCGGCGTATTTGACGATCTCAAGCCGACCGTTATCCTCATCTCGTTCGACGGCTTCCGCTGGGACTACCCGACGAAAGCGCCGACGCCAAACCTGCGCCGGCTGATGGCGCGCGGCGTCCATGCGCAGAACCTGATTCCGAGCTTTCCGTCGAAGACGTTCCCGAATCACTACACGATCGCCACCGGTCTCTATCCCGGTCACCACGGCATCGTCGCGAACAACATCTTCGATCCGTCGACGGGACGCACCTTGGCGACCAACAAGCGCGCTGAAGTGCAGGATCCGATGTGGTGGGGAGGCGAACCCATCTGGACGCTCGTCGAACGCGCCGGCAAATCTTCGGCGCCGCTCTTCTGGCCGGGATCCGAAGCGCCAATTCTCGGCGTGATGCCGCGATTCTGGAAGCCGTACGATGAGAACCTTCCGGCGGCTTCGCGCATCAACCAGGCGCTCGCGTGGCTCGATCTGCCGGCCGCCGAGCGTCCCGTGTTTCTCTCCTTGTACTTCGAAGACACCGATGCCGCGGGCCACGGGAAGGGCCCCGACTCTCCAGATGTTCGCGCGGCGATTGCGCGCGACGATGGGTATGTGGGGTTACTCATCGAGGGTCTTACGCGGCGCGGGATTCTCGACCGCGTCAACATTGTCGTCGTGTCGGATCACGGGATGGTGCCCGTTGACGACGCGCGCGTGATCGTCGCGGACGACTACATCTCGGCAGACGACGTGGTCATCTCGGACATCAACCCGACCCTCGGCCTCTTCCCGAAGCCTGGCAAGGAGGAATCTGTCTACCGCGCGCTGGTCGGCGCAAGCCCGCACCTGAAGGTGTATCGCCGCGACGCAACACCCGAGCGTTGGCACTTTCGCGGCCACTTGCGAGTGCCTCCGATCCTGGGTGTGGCCGACGAAGGCTGGCAGGTGCTGCGGCGCACCACGTTCGACGGCATCAAGGCAGGGAAGATCACGGGCGGGCGGGGCCAGCATGGCTACGATCCGCAACTCATGTCGATGCGTGCGATCTTCATTGCCGCAGGACCGGCGTTCAAGCGCGGCGTCACCGTCGCGCCGTTCGAGAACGTGAGTATCTACACCGTGCTCGCGAGGATCCTCGGCGTTACTCCCGCGCCCAATGATGGCGACCCATCCGTCGCAACGCGTCTTCTCCGCTAATCGCGACGCCACGGTTGCGCGTCACAGATCGCGTCATTCCACTCTGAGAGTGATTCTGAGACTCGCTCGCAAGCTCACGAGTGCGTGCGCGTTTGCGCTAGTGTCTTTCGTCAGCGCTCCTTCAGTCCATGACGGTTGGTGAATCCATGCGCGAGTCCGAGACTCTCGCGTCGATTAGAAAACTGCTTCTCGGAGCGCTCGCGCTTGGTGTCCTGGGGACGGGTGGTGAGCTGATCCTCCTTCGCCATATCGATACGCCGACGCAGTGGATTCCGCTGGTCGTTCTCGGCGTCTCGGTTCCCGTGTTGATCTGGCACGCGACGTCGCCCGGCCTTGGAAGCGTGCGCGCCGTCCAAATGTTGATGGTGGTGTTCATTGTCGCTGGCGTCTTCGGTGTGGCACTCCATTACGACGGTAACGTCGTGTTTGCGCGCGAGCTCAGTCCAGACGCGCGGGGGTTCGAGTACATTCGGAAAACGGTCGCCGGCGCGACGCCGGTGCTTGCCCCGGGCTCCCTGGTACTGCTTGGCCTCGTGGGGCTGGCGCAGACCTATCGACATCCATGTGCGGCCGGCGCCAACGGCCAGGAGAGACAACGATGAAACACTTTATTCGGGTCCTGTTTCTCGCGATCGCGATGTGCGGTTTGGGTCAGCCTGCACATGCCCAGACCGGCAAGCCGGTCACGATCGTCGATGCCAACCTTGTGAGGGAAGCGGATCTCGCGAAGCTTCCGCACATGACCCCCGCGCTTGCCACGGCGGTGATCGCGAAGCGCCCGTTCAAGACCATCAAGGATTTCGACACGGCATTGAGCTCGTTGAGCAAGGCGGATCGCGCGGAGCTGTACACGAAGGTGTTCGTGCCGATCAATCTCAACACCGCCACCGACGAGGAGATTCTCCTGATTCCAATGGTGGGCCCCCGCATGCTGCGCGAGTTCAAGGAATATCGCCCGTACGTGGCGCTCGCGCAATTCCATCGCGAGATTGGCAAGTACGTGGATGCCGCAGAGCTCGCGAGGCTCGAGCAGTACGTCTACGTCCCGCTCACGAAGTAGCGGTCGTCGCCCTTTGCCGCGTGGGTAGCGGCATACACACGGGCAAGGGGGTCAGGCCGATCGCGATCGCAGCATTGCTCTACATCTGCGTGACCTGCGCCGCCTCGCTCCATGCGGCGCAGGACGCCGTCACCCCTCCCACGTCCCTCGACAACGCGCTGCCGAAAGACGCGACGGGTGCGGACATCTTCCGGCTGACCTGTTCGACGTGCCACGGCATTGACGGCCGAGGATCGCCAGAGAGCGTCGTCGGCTTCGAGTTACCGCTTCCCAATGGGCATGACTTTCCTGACTTCAACGATTGTCCGACGAACACCGTAGAGCCGTTGGGCGACTGGAGCGCGGTGGTGCACCGGGGCGGCCCGATTCGGGGCCTCGACCACCATATGCCGGCCTTTGGCGACGCACTCTCCGACGATCAGATCGAGAAGGCCATCAAGTATCTCTGGTCCTTTTGCAAGGACTCATCCTGGCCGCGCGGCGATCTGAATCTGCCGCGTGCATTCTTCACCGAGAAGGCGTTCCCGGAGAGCGAGACGGTGTGGACGACCGGGATCACGGGCCAGGGGTCGAAGGCGGTCACGAACCTGCTCACCTACGAGCACCGGATCAAGTCGCGCAGCCAGTACGAGGTGACAGTCCCACTGGATTTCCAGCAGACGGCGCCAGGAGGGTCCTGGGGCCGCGGTCTTGGCGACGTCGAGTTCGCGCTGCGCCGGACCTTCTATGCCAGCCTCGATCGCGGCAGCATCTTCGCCGCCGGGGGCGCCGTTACGCTGCCCACAGGCAAAGAGAGCGAGGGGATGGGCAACGGCTTCACCATCTATGAGCCGTTCGCGATGTGGGGGCAGATCCTGGGCTCGAACGGGTTCCTTCAAGTCCACACGGGCATCGAAATCCCATCGGATCACGACAAGGGTGCAAACGAAGGGTTCGTGCGCACTGCTCTGGGCTACACCATCGCCCAGGACCAGGGGTTCGGGCGGGCGTGGTCGCCCATGGCCGAGGTGCTGATGGCCAAACCCGCGGGTGGAGACGCCGAGTGGGACGTCGTGCCTCAGATGCAGGTGTCCCTGAGCAAGCTTCAACACATCCTGCTCAGCGTGGGCGTCCGCGTGCCGCTCAACGAGCGGCAGGATCGCAAGCCGCAGTTCTTGACCTACTTCCTGTGGGACTGGTTCGATGGCGGATTGTTCCAGTTCTGGAAGTGAGTTGGTGACGAGGACTTGATGTCGATGAACCGTACCCTGGCGCTGGCCTGTGCAATTTGGATGCTGGCGTTCTTTTTCGCGACGCCGCGGGCTGCTCAAGTCACCGCAGGACCGATTGAAGCCAAAGCGCAACCGGGCAAGGCCGCGTTGTTTACGCACTCCGAGAATTGCATTGCGTGCCATAACAACCTGATCTCTTCAACGGGTGAGGACATCTCCATCGGATCCACCTGGCGGTCAACCATGATGGCGAACTCGGCCCGCGATCCGTACTGGCAGGCAGGCGTCCGCCGCGAGACGATCGATCATCCGACGCAGGCGGCCGCCATTCAGGATGAGTGCGCCGAATGCCACATGCCGATGACGACGCAGATGGCGCGCGCGGCGGGAGGCAAAGGGGAGGTGTTCAGGCACCTGCCAATCGCCAACGGCGATGACTCGGAGACCCATCGTCTGGCCGCTGACGGCATTTCGTGCACCGTCTGCCACCAGATTTCAAGCGAACGACTTGGGACCCGGGAGAGCTTCAACGGTGAGTTCGTGATGAAGCCGACGCCAGCCGATGGCGTCCGCGTGATCTTCGGACCCTACCAGATTGATGCTGGCCGGAAGACGATCATGCGCTCGGTGAGCGGCTTCGTGCAGGCTGAAGCGCCGCACATCCGGCAGTCGGAGTTGTGTGCCTCTTGTCATACCCTGATTACCAATGCGTTCGGTCCGAATGGCGAGGTCATAGGATCGCTGCCGGAGCAGATGAATTACCAGGAGTGGCAGCACAGCGACTTCAACACGGAGCAGCGAAGCTGCCAGTCGTGCCACATGCCGGCCGTGCAGGGGCCGGTGCGGATGGCGTCGGTCCTTGGTGATTACCGGGAAAGTCTCGCGCGTCATCTGTTCGTCGGCGGCAATGCCTTCATGGTCCGTCTCATGAGCAAGTACCGGACAGAGCTCGGTGTCGAGGCGCCGCCGTCCGAGATGGAAGCGACCGCCAAGGCGACGATCCATCAGCTACAGGAAGACACCGCGACCGTGTCGGTCGCGCGCACGGAGCTGGCCGGTGCGACGTTGAACGTCGACGTGGACGTGAGGAACCTGACGGGCCACAAGTTCCCGACGGGCTATCCTTCCCGCCGCACGTGGCTGCATGTGACGGTCAAGAACGCCCAGGGACGTACAGTGTTCGAGTCCGGAGCGATCAATGAAGCAGGCGCTATCCAGGGCAACGACGCCGACGCCGACCCGACGAAGTACGAGCCGCACTACGACCGCATCACCAGCCCGGATCAGGTCCAGATTTGGGAGCCAATTCTTGGCGACCGGGCGAACGTTCCGACGACGGGACTGCTCACGGCCACGCAGTACCTGAAGGACAACCGACTGCTTCCGCGCGGTTTCGATAAGGCGACAGCCGACCCCCTGATCGGGGTGTACGGCGCCGCGGCGCAAGATTCCAATTTCGCGGGAGAGGGGGATCGCGTCCGCTACGCAATCGATGTGCCCTCGGGCGGAGGGCCATTCCTGGTTGAGGCAGAGCTGCTATATCAGCCGATCGGCTACCGCTGGGCGCACAACCTCGAGAAATACGACGCGCCAGAGCCGAAGCGGTTCGTCAACTACTTCAACGCCATGGCGTCCGGATCATGGGTGGTGATCGCGAAAGCCACCACAAATACGCCGTAGGGCGGACCCTTTTGGATCAGCCTTCAGCCCGGAAGTGTTCCTGTGAACCCGCCGCCCGTCAGGCAATAATCCCCGGATGTCTGTCTACAAAGAATTCCGCGACTTCATCGCCCGCGGCAACGTCATCGACCTGGCCGTTGGCGTCATCATTGGCGCCGCGTTCGGAAAGATCGTCACGTCGCTCGTTGAAGGGATCATCATGCCGCCCATCGGCCTGCTCCTCGGGCGGATCGACTTCTCCAGTCTGTTCTACGCGCTCGATGCCACGAAAGGCCTGCCCGTTTCGCTGACCGACGCGAAGGAGAAGGGCATTCCAGTCATCGCCTACGGACAGTTCATCAACGACGTCATCGGCTTCTTGATCATTGCCTTCGTTGTGTTCCTGATGGTGAAGCAGGTGAATCGGATCAAGAGCGGAATCGTCGAGCCGAAGCCGGCGGCGGCTCCCGCGACGAAGGAATGCCCGTACTGCGCGTCGACGATCTCGATCAAGGCCACGCGCTGCCCGAACTGCACGTCAAGCCTTGGCGGCCCGTAAGGGCCGCCCTACAGTACGTAGGTCGGGGCGTGCGGCGCGAACCCTTAGGGTTCGCGGGGCGAGCCTGGAAGGCTCGCCCCGCATATTCTAGAGTCGCGCGAAGGAGATCAAGGACGACATCGATCATCCGAACGCGACCGCACGCCGCTAGTTCACACTGAGGCGCCGGGCAACCAGATCGAGCGCACGGTCAGCTCGCGATGGTTGAGCCCGGCCGCCTTGTCCAGCGTTCGCAGCAGCGGCGGCAGTTCGACCTCGAATCGCCATTCGTCTGCCCGTCCGCCGGCGCCCTCGGCACGGCGCGCGGTGTCGCCCCACCAGGGCGCGACGCCGCGAGCAATGGGCTCCAGTATCAGGACACGAACGCCGCGCTCCGCAGCCGCGAACAGCTGATCCTCGACGCGCGCGCGGACATCGGCAACGAGCTCGTTCAGCACGTACGCCGTGATTGCCGCACTTCCGGCCTTCATGATCGGCAACCGGCTGGCGTCCCCCTGTCGGGCGGTTCCTCGGAGCCCGAGCGCGCGGTACGTCCACCGTGCTTCTTCCGACGCCCACGAATGACGATCGATCCCGTTGACGGAGGGCTGACCCGCGGCCGACAGTGCCCACGCAGCGCCGGCGGCGCCAGTGCCGCAGCCGATGTCCAGAATCGCCGACGGCGGCGGCTCGTGTCCTCCGACGGCTTGAACGACCTGAGTCGTCGCGATGAAATGAAGCGGCGCGTAGAACAACGCGAACGCCGCACGCTTGCCGGCGCTCTCGAGCGGACTCCCCCGCGCGACGGTCTGGCGGCGCTCGACGTACGCCGACGAGAGCGCCCGAAGGGCGCGCGTCACCTCCGGGATCCGCAAATCAGCCAGGTGCCGCTGTTCCAATGCAGCGACCCAATGCTTAAATTGCGACAACTCCTCATCCATCGAAGCTTTGGCTAGAATACCGGTTCAGGAGGATCGCCGATGCGATCGATATGTTCGGGTGTGGCAGTTCTGTTGTGTGTCCTGGTCGCCGTTCCAAATAGCTATGCGCAATCCCAGCACGTCGCGTCGCAGGCGGCACTCGACGCGGCCGTGCAGCAGCAGGTCAGGGCAGTGGACCGAGACCGCGAAACGGTCCGTCTGTTCCTGCAGCGCGACGACGTCAAGGCTGTGGCGGGAAACGCAGGCCTGGACGTCGGCCGCGCCGAAACCGCGGTGGCCGCCATGAGCCCGTCTGAGCTTGCGTCGCTCGCCGAGCAGGCACGCCAGGCCGACGAGAGCCTGGCGGGCGGCCAGTCGAGTGTCACGATCTCGACGACGATGATCATCATCGGCTTGCTGGTTCTGGTCGTGCTCATCCTCGCCTTGAAGTAGTTCCGATGCGCGAGCTGCGAGCGACCGCCCTGCTCGCGCTCGCGCTCTCTGGCATTCCTGCTGCCACCGACGGCGAACCACTCACCATTCTCGACGTGCCGTTCATCGCGCAGTCGGAGCTGCTGTGCGGGGGGGCGGCGGCGGCCATGGTGATGCGGTACTGGGGCGAGCGCGGGATTGACGCCGAGACGTTCACCTCGCTCGTCGACCGAAAGGCGGGCGGCATCCGCGCCGGCGCACTCGCGTCGGATATCCGAGCTCGCCAGTGGCAGGCCGTCGACGCAGCGGGAACCGCAGAGACCCTTTCGCGGGAACTCCAACGGAAACGACCGGTAATCGTGCTGCTCGAGGAACGGCGCGGGACCTTCCACTACGTCGTGGTGGTCGCTCGCAGTGCCGACGGCGTCGTGTTCCACGATCCAGCGCGCGCGCCGTTTCGCGTTGCGAGCGCCGCGGAATTCGATCGGCGCTGGTCCGCCTCGGGACACTGGATGCTTGTTGTCACGCCCGCAACACCAGATCTGCAACAGCTGTCCGATTCGCCTCCCGCAGATCTTGTCGTCGATCCTGCCCTCAGCGCAGGTGGCGATGCGGCGGCATGCGATCAGCTCGTTGCCGACGGCGTTCGTCAGGCGCAGGCCGAGGATCTGGCGTCGGCGGAACGGACGTTCGCTTCCGCGATGACGTGTCCGGGTGCCGCCCCTTTCCGCGAGCTCGCAGGGCTCCGCGTCCTTCAACGCCGTTGGCCCGAAGCCACGGATCTCGCGGCTGCCGCGGTCAAGCGTGACCCGTCCGACGCCTACTCCTGGAGGCTCCTCGCGACGGCTCGCTTCGTCAGCGACGATCGGTTGAATGCGCTTGACGCGTGGAATCGCGTCGGTGAGCCCCGCATCGACTTAATCCGCCTCGATGGTCTGACCCGCACGCGCTTCGCCGTCGTTCAGCGCCTCATCGGGTTGCGTGCGGACGATGTCCTGAACCGTGACAGGCTCCTGCGGGCTCGCCGTCGTCTGGGCGAACTGCCGTCGGCGGGAGGCGTCGCGCTCGATTTCCAACCGGTCCCTTCAGGTCTTGCCGAAGTGCGCGGAGTCGTCGCCGAGCGGCCACTCTTTCCGCACGGTCCCTTCGATTTCGGCGTGCTGTCGCTGGCCACGATCGTCACACGGCAATTCAGTGCGTCGTTGTCGTCGCCGACCGGCGGGGGTGAGCGTCTGTCGGTCGACTGGCGCTTCTGGCCTCATCGTCCGCTCTATCAGCTTTCGTTCGCTGCTCCGGCGTCGTGGGGAGGTATGTGGGCGGTCACCGCATCGAGGGAGCGACAGCCGTTCACCGCGGCTTTCGCTTCGTCCCTTCACGATTCTGCGCAGCTCGATATCGCGGATTGGATGACCGGCGCGG
>Ga0208185_1000013_pt1 | contig 101130 bp, 99 predicted proteins | sample EasRivMeERMLT700_FD_187532 | JGI IMG/M metagenome (GOLD analysis project Ga0208185, IMG submission 187532) | Soil microbial communities from meander-bound floodplain in the East River, Colorado, USA - East River MetaG ERMLT700 (SPAdes) (version 2) | ecosystem: Environmental > Terrestrial > Soil... | reverse complement strand
AGCTTCTCTCTAGGCAGTTTAGAAAGGCAGCCTAAAAAGTGACCTAAAATGAGGCTAGAATTTCAACTTGTATGGGAAAAATGGAAAGCTCTATGTGTGTGTGTGTGTGTGTGTGTGTGTGTGTGTTATATATGGTGTCGTCATATATAATAAATATAGATTAGTTTTGAAGCCCTGTCAAAAAACTGCAATACATAATGAAAGTTTCCAATTCAAGTCATAAATTATAAGCAAAACTGATGGCAAGCATTAACCTGTTTAACGAGCATTCAGTAGACAACCTTCATAGGCTAACACAGAGGCAGAAGGATGCTAATGATAAGGAATGGTATAAGAGGAAGGCAGACCTGGTAGATAACTTTGGTTTATCAGGTAGAGGTAATAACCTGTTCAACTTCCATAATATAGGAGAATATAAGAGGAAGAAGGTTAACTATGACTTGTTCAATAATATACTAGATAAGAGTGAGCTAGGCTATATAGCTACTCAGTTTGAAGATGTAGGGGAACTTCCTGCTGATATATCTAATAAGGATATACTCTCTAACAAAATAAAGTTACTGATGGGTATGGAAGCTAAGATGCCATTCTCATATAGGGTGATAGCTACTAATCCAGAAGCTACTAGTAGGAGAGAGCAGACTGAAGCTAAGATGGTTAAGGAGTTTGTGACTAATGAGATAATGAAGCCTATAGACCAGATGCTCAAGCAACAGCAGATGGAAGCTACTAAAGGTAGGCAACTAAGTCCAGAGGAATTGAAACAACTGGAAGCAGAGATAGCAGAGCAGAGGAAAGCCATGACTCCTGATGAGATATACAAGTACATGGCTAGAGACCATACAGACCCTTATGAAGCACTGAATAATCAGATATTAGAATATCTAATTAATACAAAGAATCTGTTTGATAAATTTAACTTAGGATGGAAACATGCTTTGTTATCTGCTGATGATATATACTTTGTAGGCAGGCTTAATGGTGAACCTGATATAATACCAGTTAATGCCTTATTCTTTGAATATGATAGAGATAGTAGTGCTACTATGGTACAGGATAGAGAGTGGGCTAGGTATGAGTGGAGAATGAGTCCTTCACAAGTAATAGCCCAATATGGTAGTGAGCTTACAGTTGAAGAGATAGATAAGGTGTATGCTTATAATGAGAATCCTATGAATGTTAGTGATTCTATGTTTACCTTTGACCAGACTAACTTTGATGAAGGAGAGAGTTTAAGAGTAGCCCATCTAGTATGGAAGAGCTTAATGAAAATAGGGTTCTTGACTTATAGGGATAGAAAGGGGAAGCAGAGGATGTTGTTAGTAGATGAGAACTATAAGTTTAACAAGGGTGGTGGAGATATAAGGATAGAGTGGGAGTGGATACCTGAGACACATGAATGTACTAAGATAATGAATGACATTTATGTGATGGCAAGACCAGTACCAGATCAAGATAAAACTCTGGATAACCTATGGAATGCCAAATTACCTTACTATGGCTGTACATCTGATAACTTAAACTCTGTACCTACTGCACTAATGGATAGAGGTAAGGTATTCCAATATTACTATGATATTATAATGTATAGGATAGAGCTACTAATGGCTAGCGACAAGGGAAAGATACTTGCTGCTAACATTAAGGCTGTACCTAAGTCAGCAGGGATAAACACAGAGAGATTTATCTATTTCATGGAAGCTAATAAGCTAGCCTTCTTTAATCCTAATGAAGAAGGTAATAAGTCAGGCCCAAGAGAGATATCTAATATAGCTACTGTACTAGATATGAGTCTAGCTAATGAGATAGACAAGTATATCTCTCTGGCAGAATACATAGAGAGGAAGTGTGGTACAGCTATGGGCATTAGCCCACAGATGGAAGCACAGATACAACCTGATGAACCAGTAGGGAATACTAGACAGAATCTTGTGCAGAGTTCGCACATAATCCAGCCTTATTTTCAAGCACATAATACAGTTAAGAGAGATGCTCTAACAGCAGTACTTGAGGTAGCTAAGAGTAGATATAGTGAGGATGATGCTCCAGAGGTACTTCATTGGGTACTTGATGATATGAGTTTGAAGATGCTATCCTTGAACCAGAAGAACAAGGATATGCTAAGGAATAGTAGGATAGGGCTATATGTAGCTAATTCTGCTAAGGATGAAGATGCTAAGAATGCAATAGTTAATCTAGCTCAAGCTGCTATGCAGAATGATAAGGCTACTCTGGGAGATATTATTAAGGTTATGAAGTCTAATAGTCTACAAGATGTAGAAGAACAATTAGCTGTAGCTGATGCTCATGCACAGCAGAGAGAAGATGCAATAGCTAAGAGACAGCAACAGCATGAGAAGGAAATGCAAGCTATGGTTGCACAGGCTGAGACTGATAGACATAAGAATGCTATTGATGAGATAATAGTGAAGGCTAGAGAAGATAGGCAGACTAAGAAGGAAGTAGGAGCTATTACTGCTTTAGGCTTTGCAGAGGATAAGGATGTGAATGATAATTTAATACCAGATGTATTGGAAGTGGCTAAGATACAGGGAGACTTGGCTATTAAGGGCCAGAAGGCAGCAACAGAAGAGAGGAGTCAGTCATTGGAAGAGCAGAAATTTCAACATCAGAAGGCTCAGGATGAGCATCAGAAGAAGATAGATAAAGAGTATGTTGAAATTGATAGGAAGAAAGCAAGCAAACCTACTGGTCAAAAATAGGTGTTTGCTCTATAATCATTTAATCAAATAGTTCAGTTTCAATCTGAATAAAAGTTCAGTTTAAATCTTAAATTACAACAGGTTATGGCAAAGAATGTACTAGCTACCTTCCCACTTGACGATGGGGAAGAGAGCTTCTTCGGAGTAAAGGCTGATGCAGGGTTCAGCCAGAGTCACATAGACAAGATAATCAAAGAGGTAAAAGAGGAAGGAGATGTTACAGAGGATGAAGATGATGATGCAGGGGAGAAAACTAGGTTAGACGATGACAAAGCTAAGGCTAAGAAGGCTAAGGCTAAACCAGAGGATGAAGGTGAAGAAGAGGAAGAGGAAGATGTGGATTTCACCTTTGATGATAAAGAACCTAGTACAAAACCTAAAGCTAAGTCAGATGAAGAAGACAAAGCAGAGAAGAAGAAAAGAGAAGCTGCTAAGAGAAGAGAAGAGATTGAGGAAGATGATGATGAGGAAGATGATGATGATAATAAGGATAAGAAGGAAGATGGAAGAGCTAAGGATACCGCTAAGCCTAAGGCAAAGGCTAAAACTGATGAAGAGGATGATGAAGGAGACAGAGATGTAGATGAGGAAGAACTGAAGCTATTTACAGCTTTAGCTGAGGATTTGAAGGATAGGGGATTCTTCAAGGCTGTAGAAGTTAAGAAGAATACTAAGTTCGATGAAGAGAATTTCTTTGAAGCTGTAGATGGTGAAGTAGAAGGTAGAGTACAAGAGACCTTTGAGGCTTTCTTTGAGGAAATGAGTGATGATGGAAAAAGGTATCTAAAGTTCCTTAGAGATGGTGGTAATGAGGTAGATTACATTAACCACATGCGTCAGCCTCTGGATTTTAGTAAGTTTGATGAGAACAATAAGAAGCATGTTGCTAATGTGCTTCGGTACTATATAACAAATGTTGAGCAATTAGAGGCAGATGAGCTGGAAGATAGGATAAAATACATACAGGAGAGCGGAAAAGAGAGGGATTATGCTACAAGATGGAATAATAAGCTAAAAGCTACACATGAAAAGAAGGTTAAAGCCATAGAGGATGCTGTAAAGGCTAAGAAAGCCCAAGAAGATGCAGATACTCTGGAGTTTAACAAGGAAATTAAGGAAGTTCTTGATAAAAGCGATGAAATTAATGGTATAGAGATAGCTGATAAGAAGAAAATCAACGACTATATCACTAAACCTACTGTAAAGGTTGGAAAGAACAGGTTTGTACCACAGTTATTTGTGGATATACAGAAGGTACTAGCTGCTAACACCCAAAAAGACAAGAGAAAGTGCATCCTACTGGCACAGATACTCACTAATGACTTTGATTTCTCTGATATAGTGGCAGAAAAGGAGACAAAGACCTTGAAGAAGGCACAATCTAGAGTGAAAGAAGCCAGAGTAAGTGGGTTTAAGGGTGGTAATCTAAGAACAAATGGTGTTAAATCATTAAGTGATTACATAGATTAATTAAAAATAAATAACAATGGCGAGACTAAACAACAAACTTATCACTAAGCAGATGCCTTGGCACGCTAATATGACAGAGTTAAACCACTTAGGGGCTGCTCTATTGGCTAAGCCTACAGTATTTGAGGGTAAGATGAACCAGTTATTTACCGCTACAAGATACTCTGACAATCCATTGTCAACACTTCTGGCAGGTAAAGCAGAGAAGACAATTACAACAACACAGTGGGAATGGGATATGAAGGGAGCTTCTGTAAGACCACTGGTACTTGTTGAGAATGTTGAGCCTGATAGTAATACTACACCGGGAAAATGGAAGCAGAACTTCAAGATGAAACTTGATGAAGACTGGTACATTCCAGGTGATGTTATCCATCCAGGTACTTCTAACAAGAAGTTACAGGTTAGGATACAGAGTCAATCATTTAAGCATGGTAATGGGCATATCTATGAGGTTAGAGGTATGAGTGACGACCCTCAATGGTTTATGCCACCACAATACCTACAGCCCGGACAGCAATGGGCTAAGTTGTTCTCACAGTATGAAGAAGCTGCTGAACAATCAGGTAGCACACAGTATAGCCTTCCTATTAGCTTGGCTAGCAGGATGGGTAGGTACAGAAAGAAATATCGTGTAACAGGTGATGCTGCACAGGAAGTTCTTGCTGTAAAGATACCCGATAATAAGGGTAGACTGCATGATAGCTGGATTAAGTATGCAGAAGTGGAATACTGGGAACAATGGTATAGAGAGCTTGAAAGAGGCTACTGGTATAGCCGTAGTACAGATACTGTATTAGGTGCTAATGGTAGACCTATTTACTCTGGTCCAGGGGTACAAGAGTACCTTGAGGATAGCCATGTACACTACTATTCTGTTCTTACAGCTAGACTTGTAGAGGAATATCTTATGGATATTTTCTACTCTAGGGTGAAACCTGGGAAGGCTAGGCATATTAAGGGCTTTAGTGGGGAGTATGGAATGATACAGTTCCACAGAGCTATACAGGATTGGAATGAGAAGAGGAAAGGGTTTATTCAGGTAGTTGACCAAGTATTTATCAATAAGACTACTTCTGCCTATCATACTAATGCTTTGGAAGCAGGCTTCCAATATGTGAGGTATCGTATGGCAAATGGAGCAGAACTTGAGTTAATTCATAATCCACTCTATGATGATAGGGAAATTAACTTTGCTATTGACCCTGTTACTGGGTATCCAGAAGAGTCACAGAGGATAACATTCCTTGACTTTAGTGGACAGGGTACAGACTTTGGTTCCGGTAACATTGCTATTATGCACAAAGCTAATAGCTTGAAGTTAGCTTATGTGTGTGGTTTGCAGACACCTTATGGCCCAGCTAACAAGGGACAGCAGGCACACTCTGGTGACTACTATGAGATGCACGTTCAAAAGCAGTGTGGATTACACATTGAAGATATAAGTAAGTGTGGAGAGTTAATCTTAGCACGAGCTTAAACAAGAAGGGGGATTCGTGTGGGTCTCCCCCTTTTTAATAGGTTGAAACTACAGGTACAGGTTAAACTACATATATGATTAAGACAGACACTTTGGTAGAGGTACGCCCTCTAGATACAGAGAAGTGGCATGGCAAGAAGGGTAAGGAGAACTTTGCCCAGCCAAAGACACTAGAAGTTCTTTTTGATAGGAAAACAGGTGGATATGCTACTGGACTTACACCTGAAGAAGCAGAGCATTATGGTAAGATACTAGGAGTAGACTTATCAAATGTTTTCAGTCCAGATAGTCCACATCCTTATTGGAGTAGTAAGGCTTCATGGATACCATTACCTAATCATACTAAGGTTTTTGATATGAAAAAACCTGCTGAGTATGTGAAGATAAAGAACATGAAGGCTTCAAGTAGGGTAGCTAATAGCTTAAAGGACTATGAAGATGGTCTATATCCAGAGGCTACTCACTACATAGTAGATGAGGTAGAAGAGATAGCTGGTAAAGCTATTATGGCTAACCATAGGAAAGAAGCTTATCTTATGCTGGATAAGATGACTGATACTGATAAGACTTCTATGATACAGATACTATCTAAGAAGAACCTCAAGGGTAGGACAGCAGACTTTATCAATGCAGAGATAGACGAGATACTGCTAGATAAGGAGAGATTAGAGCCTTTCTTGAGATATGCTAAGATGGGTAGAGAAGAAGTCAATTTAAGAGCTACATTACTGGTTGGTCTATCACAGAATGTACTTACTAAAGAGGGAGAATCAATATTCTATATGAGTGAGTTACTAGGTATAGATATTGACCAAGCTATTAAGTGGTTTAAAGACCCAAATAATCAGAAGCTTAAAGTGGCGATATTGGATAAAATAAAGTAACATGACTATTAGGGAGATGCAATTTGACTTCAAAATGAAGTACAATAGTGTAGATAGTCAAAGAGATGAAGACTTTGAAATCCCTGAGATGGACTGGTTACTTAATGAAGCTCAAGAGGTATATGTTAAGATGAGGGCAAATCCAAAGATAGGAGCTGAATATGGATTTGAGGTTAATCAGAGAGGTATAGATGATTTAAGGACAATAGTAATAGACCAGAAGAAGGGAGTAGGGCAGGGTGTGGTAGCTTATGATACTGGGAGTGTATTGGCGGCTTTGCCACCAGATTACTGGTTTCATCTTAATAGTAAGGTATATGCTTCAAAGGATGGTTGTGAAGATAGGAGATTGTTCACTAAGGAGATACAGCATGATGATGAGCAGGATATGTCACCTTTTGACAGAAGTTCTTTCAGATGGAGAGTAGCTAATATAAGGTTCAATGATGGTGGTATAAGGATATTCAATAATAATGGTGAGTTTATAGTGAATGAACTATGTATAGAATATCTAAAGAAGCCTGTAGAGATGCACAATGCTGCTGATTGGATAGGTGGGACTTATAATAAGCTAGATGGAACTGTCTTAACTGGTAGGGCAGATTGTAAGTTACCAAGTAACACACATAGGGAGATAGTTGATTTAGCAGTAGTAATAGCTGCTAATGGTAAGAGTTCCCCTTACTATAATGTGAAGATGAACAAAATGAGTTTTGCAAGATAATTACATAATTAATTAAATAGATAAAAAATGGCAACAGAAAATCCTGTTTCACAAGTACTAGTAACTAGTGGTAATCAAGCTATCCTTGGACCTGGTTTGAGGGTTGATTCATTGAAGAATGGGCAGATTGGAATATTCAACTACCATACAGGGCTATCAGTTAATGGTTCAGTACTGGGAGACTGCCAAGACATTTTTATAGCTTTAGGTATCAATAGAACAAGTGGTGGTACTGCTAACATGGAAGACCTACGAAAATCAGCAGGTCAAGTCATACAAGCAAGGAACACAAAATCAATAACTGTTAAAGGTCATGTTGTTGAGATACCAAAGATAGTTGATGTTAGTGGCTATAGTGCCAAGTGTGATACTGACTACATACTTAAAGTAGAGTTTAGGTCTGTAGCTGCATACATGACTAATGGTTACAATAATGTGACTAAGAGTTATGCTTATCATACAGCTTGCTGTGCAGATGAGTGTGCAGATTGCCCTACAGGTGATTGTACAGAGTTGGCAGCAGGTTTAGCTGCTGCTATTAATGCTGACCCTGATAAGTTGCTTACAGCATCATTGTTATCAAATCAGATAGTAACTACTGTTACAGGACCGGCTTCAGCTACAGGTTCACTTGGATTTACAGTTGGAGCAGAGGCATTTACTGCTGCTGTTACATCTGCTGATACTGCTACTGTGATAGCTACTGCAATGAAGAATGCTATCAATGCTGTTTCTACTAGTAATTTCAGAGCTACTAGTTCAGGTGCTGTTCTGACTATAAGGAAGAAAAGTGGTAATAGCACAAATACAGAAACAATAGTGATTACTGCTCCAGTTACAGGTGTAGCTTTAACTGGTACTGCATTGACAAATCAAGTTGTAACTGATATTCCTACTTTCAAGACTACTTATCCAGGAGCTTGTCTTAATCTTAGGCTTACAGGTACTTCGGAAGTAAGACCTACATTTGGTCAGATAAATGTTAAGTACCATAAGACAGGGATGAACTTCATTGTTTCTTTGTCAGAAGGATTTATATGTAATGGAGTTGTTACTGTGTTTCAGGAATTGCAGTACTTAGAGGGTAGTGGCTATGACCTGAAACAAGAGGAATATGTAGCTGGTGGACAGAATGGTAATCCAGGTGTATATAGGATTACTATGAGTACTGGCTTTCCTAAGAATATTGAGTATCTGGCTGTAGAGTCAGCAATGTATAATACTGTAGCACTTGCCTATGACCAATTTAGCGTGGGTGGATGGCTGGAGTATCTCAATAACCTAAGAACTGTAATTGGAATACCATGTGCTGATAGTGCTACCTTAACAGGTTTAATTGGAGTCTTAGACCTTATCTTTGCAAATAGGTTTGGAGCTTTGACTGATGATGTATCTGCTATGGATTGTACAAATACTAGGACAGGCTTATTGCTTCCTGCTACAGATGGTATTGAGAGTCTTGCGTAACCTGTAGTTTTTCAAGAAATATTAAACCTAATGGTTTGATCTGTAAGAGGTGGTTTCAACCACCTTTTTTTGTAACATAGAAAATAGGATGACATGACAATAACTTATATAAGTAGTGATGATGTTCTAGTAGCTCAGTCAGATGAGATAACTAATCTTATAGCTACTATAGTAAGTAGTCCTCCATATAGTAGTGTTAAGGTTACAGGTACTTTAACCTGTGGGACAGAGTTTACACAAGAATATACTATTGCTGAACTAGCTGCTCCAGTAGTTACTAATAAGTGGTATTTAGACTTGAGTAATGGGTTATTAGTAGTGAATCCTCTATTCTTTGGTCTATCTACTTATACTGATGGGATATATAAGCTGCAAATAACATACTTCAAAGTAAATAATGGTGGCTACTTCCAAGAAATGAACTGTATATTTGTAGATATTACATACAGATGTAAGGTAGCTACCTTCTTAGGGGACTTGGTTGAAGAGACAAAAGACCCTTCAAAAGAGAAGATAGCTAGCAATATAATGTTACTACATTACGCATTAACTACTAGTAGTAACTGTAATTGTAACTGTACAGAGATGTGTGACGCATTTAATCAATTAACTATATTATTATCGGGAATAGACCCTCAAATATTAACTGATTGTGGCTGCTAAATCAAGTGCAAATATAATACTTAGAGGATACATTAGATATGTGAACTGTCCTAGTATGTATCTTAATAGTAGTGATTGTTATAGCACAGAGCCTTGTGAAGAGACTACAATAGACTTTGTGTGTAACATGATAGCTACAGAGATGGGCTTCACAGTACATGATGATGAAGTTACTGCTACATTTGATGTTACAGACCTTACAGGATACACAGACCCTCTTACTTACTTGTGGAGTTATGATACTAGTGTATTTGTAGCTACCTCTCCAATTAATCAGCCTACTATAACCTTGAAGCTACAGGCAGGGAAGTCATTTGACTATGTAGTAACTCCTCTTACACTTACAATAACAGATGCTAATAGATGTACAGTTACTAAGACATGTTACTTAGTAGCAGGTACTATGAATTGTACAGATGGTTATGTACCATGTCCTAACCCTAGAGGGTTAGTTGTAACTAACAAGTTTGTACAATGTTCTGGCCCATCTGGACTTATAGTTAAAAAGAAATGATATGGCACAATTTGATCTTACATGGGATAGTGATAATGTGGCAAGTAACCCAAATGCTACTGGTCAAACTGTATCCTATAGATATAAGGGAGATACTACTTGGATAACTACTGGATTTACGCCCCCTAATCCACTAGGGTTAGCCGTAGGAGCAGTAGTATCTCCTATACTTACTGATAATAGGGTAATAGAGTTTAAAGTAGAGGCTTTATGTACAATTAATGGACCAACTGGTAATGATAATGGAATACAGGAAGAGATTAACTTTGTATGTATAGCTGTTACTACAAGTGGAATTACTCACCTTCAGGCTACTGCTACTGTAAGTTTACTAAATACTAGCATAACTAAGGTTAGATTTACACTAAAGAAGTCAAGTGATAATAGTGTTATTGTAGTTCCTACAATAGTAGTTAGGACTGGAGATAGTGCTACTATCACAAAGACAGGCTTAATTCCACTTACAAACTACTATTGGCAAATAGAGCTATATGCTAATGTACAAGCTGTGGAAGTTAAGAGTTCAGATACAGGGTATTTGGGAGTAGCCTGTTCACCATATCCTTTTGTAACTAGTCCTGACCCTGTATGTGACCCAATAACAGCAGGTACAGTATCATCAATAGAAATACCTTAATAATATGGTACAAGTAACAATACCAAGTTTAACGCCAGCTACTTTACCTGCTGATGGTTGGAAGGTAAGATATAGGAAGAAAGGAAGTACGGGTGGATATACTATACCTACAGGTAGTCCTTTTACTGCTTTACCTATTATATTTACTACTCCTGATGATGCTGGGACTCTGTATGAGGTTCAGGTAGCTAGGGATTGTGGTAGCATAGAGAGTACCTACTTTAACTTGGTTACTGCATGTAATTGTGCAGGGGTAGGCTTTACTCCTACAACTAATGATGATTGTAAGAAGACTACTACAATAGCTGCTACGGTTTCTGCTTCAGACTATTGCTTTATTGCTAATCCATATCCCCCATACTCTTCTTATGGTAGTAGGATATACAAGCCAGGGTTTAGTAATAGTAGTATATTTCTACCTCCGGGTACTGTTAATGCCTTTGTATATGGGGAGATGACACTAACTCCTCAATGGTGTAACTCTCTAGGTAATTATGTAGATGGTCCAATGAATAGGGAGTGTGTCTTTGCTGACCAAGGTTGTGATGGTACTAAAAATAGTTTAATGTCTGGTGTAGCTTCACTTAATAATATAGTAGGTGGTACTGGATATGTAACTGGGTCTTATGTTAATAAGCCATTTACAGGTGGCTTAGGTACTGGAGCTACAGGTACTTTTGTAGTTGATGCAATAGGAGTTGTTATTAGTGTAAGCTTAGTCAATCCAGGAACTGGATATGCAATAGGAGAGATACTTACTGTAAGTAATACTCACTTAGGGGGCACAGGTTCTGGATTTAATTGTAGAGTAAATACTTTAGGTGGCACTGATATGACAGTATCATTTATGTATAATAATGCAGGTGCAGCAAGAACTGTACATATGGGTATAGGAGCAGATAATAGATTTAAGCTTTTAGTTAATGGTACTATGATAGCTGATAGTGCAGCTGCTGGAGCTGAAGTTATAGAATTTAAAATGTGGCATATCTTTCCAGTTACTATTGCACCTGGAATAAACTATGTAAATGCTGTTCTATATGGGTCTGGTACTATAAATGATGCTATAGCTATAGTAGGGTATGATAATACTGCTGCTCAGATATTTGCTGCTACAGATGATGATGACTTGAATATTATGTTTAGAAGTGGTTTACTAAGAGGTAGTGCATTTGAGATAGCTACTTGTCCAACAGGATACTCACTTGATGTTAGTGGTGGAGTTGGTGCTTATACTTGTGTTAAAGTTGAAACTAAACCTTGTAATACTCTTGTATGATAGACATAGCTAAATGGAAGAACTGTGGCTCTGCTAGCTCACTATCTAGTGGTAGTGGTAGTGGTGGCGCACCTATACCTAGCCTAACATTCAATATAAGGATTATAGGAGTTAATCTTGATGGTTTAGGTATGGTATTGACTACAGGGCAGAAAGGTTATATAAGGATACCATATAGTGCTGTAATTACAGGATGGGATATTATAGCTGATGTAGCAGGTACTTGTGTCTTTGATATATGGAAGAAAGCAGGAGTTAAGCCTACAGTAGTAGATACTATTACAGGAGCTAGTAAGCCTACACTTGCAGGCACAGATATAGCTAGTAGTACTACTCTTACTGGTTGGAATGTGAATATAAATGCTAATGACTATATAGGGTGGAATTTAGATAGTGTTACAGTAGTTACATCAGCAATCTTACAATTAACCTTACGTGCATTATAGATGGCTAATTTATATTTTAGGAATGCAGGCAGCTCAAGCTGGTCACTGGCTACCAACTGGTCACTTACCAATGGTGGACCTGGGGATGGCTATATGCCTACTGCTGCTGATAATGTATTTGTAACCTCACTTTCTTTCAATACTATAAATATAGGCACTTCTGGTGTTTGTGCATCTATTGACTTTACAGGATATTCAGGTACGGTTACTGGTGCATCTGGTTTAACAGTTTCCGGGAATGTTACGCTTAGTGCCACCATGACAATCACATGGACAGGTGCTTTGATAGTAAATGCAACAGCATCACTAAGAAGTAATGGTAAGACATTGAATGGCGGTTTTACTTTTAATGCAGCAGGCACTTATACGCTTTTAGATGATTGGAGGACAACTGCTGGCTTTACCAGTACTGTTGCATCAAAGGTGATAAATGGCTTTACCATCTATATAGGCGGCGGGCTTACTCATACTACTACTTCAGTAAATACATCAGGCACAACAAACCTTGTACTTAATGGTACAGGTACATGGAGCAGCTCTAATAGTTCTCCTATTCAGAACAATCTTACTATTGACACACTGGGAACCATTACACTGGGTACTAATGTAGCCTATAACACTGGCACACTTAGATATGTGAGAGGTACAATCATAAGCACAGGCAATACCCTGACCTGCCCTGCTGCTGCTATACCTACCACGACCTTTGATACCAATACAATGGTATGGAACAATGTAACCCTTAGTGGAACCGGCCCTTATACGCTGCTTTCTGATATGCGTATGGCAGGTACTTTTGCAAGTAACACCAATAGTAAAGTAATCAATGGTTTTACCATGTACATAGGAGGTGGCTTTAGTGTTATTGCTTCCTCTACTACCACATCAGGCACAACCCATATGATACTGAATGGTACGGGTTCTGTCCCATCAGGTAGCGCATCTTCCATCCTGCAAAATAACCTTACTATCAATACCACAGGCACGATAACCTTTGTTGGCATATTTGCTTATAATACCGGTACACTGACATATATAGCCGGAACTGTTATTACAACAGGTTCAACACTTAACTGTTCTGCACCTACAACCCTGAATACCAATGGTATTACATGGAACAATGTGACCTGGCAGGGAACCGGAACTTATACCCTGCTTTCCAATATGACCATTGCAAATACGTTTGTATGCAATACTTTAAGTAAGACAATCAACGGCTTTACTATTTTCATTGGTGGCAACTTTACCTGTACTACAGGTGCTACCATACACGATGGAACAACAGTACTTTATTTCAATGGCACAAGCACACTGAGTAACACAGGCACGAGTACCCAACTCCGGCTTAACATCATTATAGACACAACGGGTATAATAACCATTACTTCACAACTTGTATTTAACGGTGCAACCTTAAAATATATCAAAGGGACAGTCATAACAACGGGCAGCACTCTGACCTGTAGTACTCTGGATACTGTTCTGGATACCACCAATACTGCAACAGGAGATAAGATAACATGGAACAATGTAACCCTTGGTGGCAATGGTTTTACTCATACATTGCTTTCTGATTTGTGGATGACAGGACTCCTTACCAGTACCGGTAATGGAACAAGAACAATAAACGGGGCCACATTATACCTGGGCGGCAACCTTACGTTTTCAACTAATAACAGCATTACAGAAGGCACCACGCATATTGTTATAAATGGTGATTGTGTGTGGACTTCCGGTAATTCTACTTCAAGAGTACTTAGGAACAACCTTACCATTGATACACTTGGTAGTTTTGGATTAGGCACCAATGTAGGATACAACACAGGAACAGTCAGGTACATAAAAGGCACCATTAACCATACTGCCGATACCACAATGGGTGTTGCAGCCAATACTACGTTTGATACAGGTGGTATGCAATGGGTAAGAATATCAGTTACTACTACGGTTACATTAACACTGCTTTCCACACTGAACATGATTAGTCTGTTTTGTACCAATAATGGTATGGTAACCTTTGCAGGTGCCTTTGGATTTGTTACTGACAATATTAGCTTCACCGCTACCACAGCACAATGTGGGCTTATTCTTACGCCCGGTAACACCTACAGAATGACTACTGCTTTTGGCTCGAATAGCCAGAAGATAACATTAAGTGTAATAAAATCTGCTGTACCAGGTACAAGAGCCACTTTCTTTATGGATGAAGGAGCAGCCTGCAAGATGGGTTTTATTACCCTTACCGATATAGACGCCTCTGCCGGAAGGCCAATAAATACTTATATGGGTATAGTCACCAACTGCATCAATGTAAATGCATATGGTGACCCTATAATTACAATCGCTAAATCATTTGCCGCATGAATTACTACTTTAGAAATACAGGCAATTCATGGGCAGACCCGAATAACTGGTCGGATACGGATGGCGGGGCAGCTCACCCTTCAGGAGTAATACCTACGACCACAGATGATGTGTTCTTTACGGCTAATAGCGGCGATGTAATTCAGGACACGGGTGTAAATACTATTATAGGAAACCTTGACTGTACCGGATATACAGGCACCATGTCACTTACTGCTGCTGAAGGCATTCCATGTAGTTTAACGATGGGTGGCAACATCACTTTTAGCAGTACGATGAGCCTTGTTTTTGGGAGTTCCACATTAGGGATTATTAATGCCACAGCATCAACGATAACTACCAGCGGTCATATCATAAGGTCTTTTGTAATCAATGGTACTACTGCTCCGGTAATTACCTTGATGGATACACTTAATGCAGATCAGATAACATTTAATACCGCTACTACTGCTGTTACATGGACAGGCAGCTTTGGATTTATTACAAACAACCTTGTTAGTTCGGATAACATAGGCAAGACAATAACCTTTGAGGCAGGCAATGAATATAAGACAAGCAGCTTTACCGCTATAGCCAACGATGGTGCTTTGCATGGTAAAATAGTGTCTTCTGTACCTGGTACAAGGGCCAGGTTTACGGTTACGGGAGAGGAACAGGTTGCTTTTATGGACTTTACCGATATTGACGCTTCGGGTGGGAGAACCATTTACACTTTTAATGGCGTAGTAACAAACTGTATCAATGTTTATTCATTTGTTGAACCTATAGCCATACCTGATAGTACAGTAGCAAGTTCATTTGCAATATGATAGATATAGCCACATGGAATAGATGTACTTCTGCTGAAGTACCACTCTTTACAGCTATTGATGTAGGTTGGAAGGATACACCATTTAGTATATATGAGTTAGTCAATTTCTTATATCAGGAATCAGAGTTAATACGTACAGATACTATGGTTAGTTATAATGCTAATTACACTAATGCAGGGCCAAATAGGTACTTGGCACTTAGGTATCCTAATTACTTAATTAGGTTTAATAATTGGGTAAATACTGTAGGATGGAATTATGGTATAACTATACCTGACCAAGTATTTGACATATATAGGGATAGTAGCTACTTCTATATATACTCAATAGTTAAGCCAGCATTAGACCCTGTTAGTAGAATCATTCAATTTAGTTAAATGTCATATAATCCAGAAGCACATACTAGAACAAATAAGGCTATAGGTATAGCACAAGCTAACCCAACAGATGCTAGGAGTTACTGGAGTGACAATATTATATATAGGTTATATAATAGTACTACTGAAGTGCTATTACACTTAGATAAGCCAGAATATAGAGTAGGGCATTTCTCTGTTTATGTGAAGGATGGTGCAACAGTTAAGGAGTATTGGTTTCCTAATGTGACAGTAGATAGCCCACTTAATGATGCTGACTTAGTGGAAAAGAGTGGTGGAATACCAACACTAGATGCAGTATTAGGTGCCGGTGATACAGCTATAGGTAAGAATATAATATTAAAGAATACATTTGGTACTCCAATTATACAGTTAGATACAGATGCGTGGTTGGGGATAGTGTTAAAGTCAAATGCTGTTGCAGACCCTAGTTTTCACTATGTAGACTATAGAGGAATATCTATAGGTAATCAGTATGGTTATTCTTCAGCATTATGGGGGCCAATTACAGATATAGAACAGAACCAACAGCTTAGGATGCCTAACCTAAATGGTGGTATAAGAACAATGCCTGTATCAATTAATGGTACATTTGCAGATGGTAATGGTAATATTATTGTTCCTACTGGTACTCCTGTTCTTACAGCTACACAGGTAGGATTTGGTAGTGGTGCTAATCTACTTACAGGTTCACCTAATCTTACATGGACAGATAGTATTAAACAGCTAAAGGCTTCTGGCTCATTTGCGGGGGTATCAGGTACGGAAGGGCCGATACTACTTATTGAGGGAACGATTAATCAGGGGAGTACAGCAGGATATAACCTACTTAGAGTTGATGCTATCTTAAATACCATAGGGGCGGCAAGTTCAAATATTGTCGAATTTCAGGTAAACGGTATGAATAGATTTTCAATGAATAGTTTAGGGTCGTTTGTATTCAGCGGTGACCATAAACCTACCTTTTCGGGTTCAGGTGCTATATTAAACCTTATTCCTAAAGTAGTTATTGAGATACCTACCAAAACACACCTTTACGGGATAAATTCTAACGTAGAATTTACAACTACTGCCCCTGCTTTAACCAACTATTATGCCTTTCATGCAAGGGCTGACATGAATGCAAGTTTTACTGGAGTGATAACAGACTTTGTATTATATAATGCAGTTAATGGTATAAAAGGTGGTTCGACTATTACCAACGCTTACGGCTTTAAGGTTTCTGGCATAAGTCAAGGCATAAATAACTTTGGTTTTCATAGCAATTTGGTAGCGGCGGCAAACAAATGGAATTTATATATGGAAGGTACGGCAGCTAACTATCTTAATGGTAGTACATTGATTGGTAGTACCACTGACACAGGAGAGAAGCTGCAAGTAACAGGTAATGCTAAGATAACAAGTGTAGCTACATATGCTACTGGTAGCTATAAGGTAATGGTACATAATGCAACAACCTTTAGAGTGGAATCGGTAGATGCTTCTGCGTTACCTACCACACTTACAGCTACACAGATAGGCTATGGTAGTGCGAGTAACCTGCTTACTGGTTCACCTGACCTTACATGGGATGATACTGCCAAAATGCTGACAGTAAATGGTGCATTAAGAACCTTTACTACATCAGACGCTGCTAACTTATGGGTTAGTAGTGGTTCAGCCGGGAATGGTAGTAATATAGCAGCATACCAGTTTGGTGGGGCTACCAATATAATGCTCAGGATTGGTATGCGTGGAAGTACATCAGCACCTAACATTATACCGAGTTCAAACTATGGTTCACTGATAATAGGTACACAGGATACAACAGTGTACCCTGCTGGTGGTACTCATGGGATATTCTCACAGTTGGTAATAAAGCCTTTGACCATATCAGGTACAGGTTCTACAGTAACCAATTCAGCTACTCTTTATATAGCAGGAGCTGCAACAGGTGCTACTCAAAACTATTCCTTATGGATACCTGCAGGGTTGAACCGTATTGATAACAAGCTGACAGTTGGTGGTGTCCTTAATACAGATGCAACTAACCTTGGAAGAATAAATTCACATAGCGATGCAAGTATCTATGGTCTTTATGTGAAAGCTTATAATAGTACTTACGCTGCCCGGATAGAAGGCGATGTGTATAGTAATCGTAATACGGGTGTATATGTCAATAAATGCTCACCTGCTATCAGGATAGAGAACTCAACACTTGGTCTTTACTATTATACCAATGTTTACCCACTTGCTTTTGACCCAGCTATAGAGACCTCTTGGGCTTTAGAGTTGTATGTGACGCCACCTGCATATGGAGTAGATTATCCTACACTTGTTCATGCCGCTTTGAAGATAAGGGAATATACACCTAACTATGCAGTGAGCATAGGAACGATAGAAGGCTTGAATGTTGAGGTGCGATATCAGGGAATAGATACCATTACTGTTGGCGGTGCAAGAGTAAGCTTACGCAAAATGTATGGTATTAACCTAGCAATGAGCACAACTAATGGAACAGGGGGAGCTACACCCGGTTATGTGACTGATGCTTATTTTATTTATATGCCTGCTGGAGCGCTCATGGACAACCCTACCTACTATACTAATGTGTGGGGCATTTATTCAGCTACACCGAGAGCTATGCATTACCTGAATAGTAGAGTAGGTATTAAGATACTGCCTGTAGAGGGAGCTAGTGGTTATGACCTTCATGTTAATGGTACTAGTAAGTTTGTTAATACAGTAAATCTTGCTACTAGTACAGCACCTGCATCTCCTGTTAATGGTGATATATGGTATGATGGTACAAACTTGAAGATGCAGTTAGGTGGTACAACTAAGACATTCACAATAATATAATATGAAACTAGACTTTAATGTACCCATATATGGGTTAGATGGACAGGCATTACCTAATGCTAATTTAGGTAAGTTATTAGCAGAGACTTTAGTACATCAACCAGAAGGTGATGTTATCAAGCTATATGACTGGGGACTCAAGTTATATAATGGGGGTGTTATTGAAGTTGATAGAGCAGATCAACAATACCTTGAGAACTTCATTAAGAGTAGTAAGCAGATTACTCTGCTAGGTAAGAAGCAATTATTAGATATTGTTAATAGTACCAATGGTACTGAAAAAACTTAATACTATGAACTGTTATCCACCTTTAGATCAACAGCTTAGGATGGTAAACTGGGAGATATGTAGAGCAAAGGAAGTAATTGCTCAAGCTAATAATACTATCGCTTATGGTAAGTACCTACAGATGGAAGTAGGAGTACATCCTAATGTGGTAGTAGGTGGTACTACTATCTCACTAGCTGGGTACAACATTAAGTCTGATACTATAAGAGTAGCGTTAGATGGTACTGCACTAATGAGAGATAGGAATGATAGGATAACTTATGCTACACCTATATATGGTACTACTAACATAGTGTTGCACTTTAACCAGTTCTTTAACTTAGGACAGATATACGTAATAGAATTTACATACTACAATACATGAAAAAGCTCCTTAGCGTCTTAGCCTTCTTTTTGAAGCTCTTCATAATAGGTGAAGTACTAGCTCAGTCTCCAGTAAACTTTCCGGTAGTCACTAGTAATGGGTACTATAAGTATGGGTTTGTGGGAACAGATAGTGGATTTATATTTAAAGAAAGAGATACCTTTAGGACCAAATATCCTACTCTGATTAAGCACATAAATCATAGGTTCTACTATACTAATGGACTTGATAGCTCTTGGCATGAGCTTATAGGTAGTGGTATTGGTAGTGGTGGAGATGACTGTGCTATACCATTGGATGAGGTATTAGCGGCAGGTAATACAGCTACAGGTAAGGATATAATATTAAAGAATGGAAGTGGTAAGTCAATCATAGTAGCCAATGCTACTTATGAACAACTAAATGTATATTCCAGTGATGACTATTCAGCGACATTAAGTAGCTATGAGTTGATGTTTGGAAATAATACAGGTGGCATTATTAGTTTGAAGATGCCAGTCACTATAAATAATAGTGCTACACTTAGGCTACCAAGTTTACCTAGTTTTGCTACACGGACAATACCTATATCAGTCAATGGACTATTTGCTGATGCTAATGGTGCTATAACAGGTGCTACTTTAGTATCTTCCCAAGGAGGTCTTTTACTACCTAAGATGACTGCTATACAGGCAGAAGCTATAGTCTCTCCAGAAGAAGGACTTATGATATATATTACAGGTGGTACTGGAACTACTATAATATCTAAAGGATGGTGGGGATTTGATGGTACTACATGGGTAAAACTTAATTAACATGAGGATTATTATTCTACTTCTGCTTTGTTATAGTAGTTATAGTCAGGTAGGTACTTATGGATGGACTGGTGATATAGAAATTTCACAGCGTGATTTAACAGATAATATACACCAATATAAGGTACTAGGCTATAAGGGAGTTAAATTCATATCTAGATGGACAGATGACCAACCTACTCTAGCAGATGAATCTCATACTCTGTTATTAACTAACTTGAAGATAATAACTGACTCTGGGCTTGAGGTTGTACTTCATACTTGGAAAGGGGACTATGCCCCTATAGTATCTCCTAATAACTGGTTAGTAGGAGCAGGAGTACCTATATTCTTTACTACAGGTGGAAGCAAAGCTGGACCTTGGCCTGACTACTATGATGCAGACTATATCTTCTACTCTGACAGATATGATAGAACTCTAGCTGATAGTTTGAAAGCTTATATAATTAGGTATCCTACTTTCGCTAGTAGGTTTAAAGGATGGTTTAGTAGTCATGGTAGTACAGGAGATGAAGGGCCAATTAAAGGAGTTGCTCCACCACCTTATGATGATATAGATAATGATGCTACATGGTTTCTATATGTACAGGATAGACTGGACTTGACTTTTGCTAGGCTAGCTGGAGTTAGACCTTTAGCTCTTAATCCAGGTAATGATGCAGAGAATCTTCTAGTGTATCACACTAGATACCCAGGAGTGATATTCAAGCATGGTGATGCTTCACATGGTTATCCTGTTAATGGAGAGACTTATAGTATTAACTGGCTACCTAGTAACTACTTTGGAGAGTTTGATATACCAGTAAAGAATAGTCCTTACCCTGCTGACCAGTTTCAATGTATAAGAAGCTTCTTATCTTTGAAGAGGGCTAATGGACAGTTCTTTGATACTTGGGCATATCTTAGTCATACACCTTATATGGCAGCCTTTCTTAATAAGTACTCTAATCAGTTTAATCCTGTAACTGCTAATAAGGGATTTGTGGCACTTGCAGAGAAGGTTAACTTCTTAGATAGTGTGAACTATCCTGAATCCACATGGGGACAAGTCTTTACTGATGATGCTACTTATTGGGGGCAAATAGCCTTTGTTAATGGTAGTGCTGATGATACCTTTCAGAAGCAAATTAGATATGTGAATGTAGCTTATAATAATAGAAACTTATCTAGGGTAGCTGCATTTCAGGCAGCAGGGTATAAGTTATTACCTATACCTATAGTTAGTGAAGACCAGTTGAACTACGATAATGATATATGCTGGTACTGTGTTCAGAACTATAGTTTGAATATGACACAGATGTTAGTGTTTGAGACTTCTACTGGAGCATTAAGGATAGATGGTGGTAGCCTATTTGGAAGGAATGCTAGGATACCTAAGCTGTATGATGGGAAGACAGCATTATACTTTGATATTGATGATAACCTTATAGTTACTCCTGGGAGTGATGTTATACAAGTTAAGGTAACTTATAAGGATAGTGGTTATGCAGAGTGGGGAATAGGGCAAGCATCTAGGTGTGGTACTACTAATTATACAGTAATTAATACTAATACTAACCTATGGAATACTGTAACCTTTAACCTAGGTAGTTTTAGGAAGGGTAACAAGATGCCTAGGGTGGTAGCTGCTGATTTGGTTATAGAGGTATTTAGTGGTGGTGCTTTCCCAATAGATATGGTGGAAGTTGAAAACCTATCTAAGCCCTAAAAATGTGTGCATATATAATATGGTGTAAGAAAAATAATTATATTTAGTTATAGACTAAATCAGAAATCTAATTATATGAAAGTGAGAACCTACAGAGTACACCCATTTGTTGAGGTAAAAATAGTAGAGCAGGATTGCTCTGGAGATGTAACTGCTAAACCACCACTTGCAGGGTTATGTATAAGGCAAGATGAATGGTTTAACAGTGAGAATCCTAATATTGAATTTCTTACTAACGTAGATAATGTAGTGATAAGGCAATACATGAAAGATGTGTGGCCAGATGAAAATAGGTTTAACTTTAGTGTACTGAATGAGTGGAGAGAATGGAGAGAAGCAATGAAGTTAAGAGGTCTGGATATACACTTCAAACTAAGGCTTATATCAGGAGTGTTTGCGCCTAACTGGATGATGACTCAATGTGGGAAGTTTCCACTAGAAAAGAGTGGCTTTGAAACTACACCTGGATTTGAGGATGCTAGTGACTATTGTGTTAAGTTCTGGACTGATGAATATATGACCTTGTGGGAAAGGTTGATGCAGGAGTTATCTACTCAATTTGATGATGCAGAGTTTCTAAGTGAAGTAATCATGACAGCTTCAGGGCCAGGTACAGGAGAACCTATGATCTTTGGAATAGGTAATGATGGAGATGACCTAGTAAGACTAAACCAATATATAAGTGCTGGTTTAACAAGTGAGAACTTGGAAGCTTGCTTATATAGAAGCATAGATAGTATGGCTGCTTTTCAAAGAACTAATATAGGTATGGCACTTACTCAGTTTGAACATATAACTATTCCATTCTTCAAAGAGATAGAGACCAGTAAAGAGATAGGGGACTATATGGCTAATAGGTATGGGAGTAGGTGTATATTAGGAAATAATGGGTTAAGGACAGATCATGGTCCAAATGGACCTGCTTGGACTGCTCCTCATGGAGATATGTGGAAGTTACAGATGTTCTATATTAAGATGGCAATAAAGTATGGTAGTAGGATATATAATCAGACAGCCTCTGTTAATAATATGGGTGGTTGGGAAAATATGGTTGAGGTTCTAGATAGGGGACTGACATTTCAGGACTGCTTGCTAGAACTACCAAATCAGGAAGCAGATATAAAGAAACATCTTACACCACAACAGCTTAGTTACTATAGTAGAGAATATAAAGCTAATGTTGTATGATTAATACAAAGCAAATAGGGACTAATGCAAAGAAGATGTTCTCACCACTTAAGTTTGAGGCAAAGAGACACCTCTACTATATCATGCACAGCAATGGATATATGGAGTATCTACCTTCTGTATCTAGTAAGGTAGAGAGCTATGTACCACCATTTGATATGAATAAGTGGCTACCACTATGTGCTAGGAAGGAAGGTATGAGTGAAGCTGAACTAGCTCATAAATGGCAGACTATAAATAAGTTAGCCTGTGACTTAGGTACAGAGACACATAAATGGCTAGAGAAGTGGGATGGGTTTAAGACTCCTAATACGCCACAAAAGGAAGCAGGAGTATTATTCTTGAAGTCAATTCAGAATAGATATACTATTATAGCTAAAGAGTTAAGAATGTATCACAGGAAGTACAAGTATGCGGGGACTTGTGACTTACTCCTGTATGATAGATATAGTGATAGCCTAGTACTTGCGGACTATAAGACAAATGGAGACTTATTCAAGACCTTTGATATGATGAATGCTCCTTTCGGTTATCTGCAATCTCACCCATATAATCATTACCAGATACAGTTATCCCTATATAACATCCTTCTGGAACAACTAGGCTATCCTGTTTCTAATAGGTTGATAGTACACCTAGACTCATTAGGACAGTATAGGACTTATGATGCCTATTACTTTAGGAATGAGCTTGTAGGTGAATTAGATAGAAAACTTAAAACCAAACTGGCAGCATGATCTTAATAGAAGAAGCCATACAAACAATACAATCTATTTATAGTAAGGGATTGCAGAGTAAAGATACTAGGCTGGTTAGCAGGCATATATATAGTGCTGCTATATCAGCTAGAGCTACACTTATCAGGCAGAGAAGTAACAATGGACAAGCTATAAATAGTGAGTGCTATCAGGTATTAACTTGCGTAGAGATGGAACAAGCAAGTGCTACTGAATGTAACCTTATACCTGCTTCAAGTTCTGTAGTATTGCGGAGCAAGCTCCGACTTCCTGCATTTATTACAGACTTGAGCAGGGATTTAATTAGAGACATATATGCAGCAGATAGTGGTAGTGGCTTTGATATAATTGAATATGAGGCTAGTAAGTATAGGAAAGGTAATAAGTACACTTCTAATAAGCCTGTAGTCTTCTTGAGAGATGGGAGATTATATATTACTGTACTTACTCAACCTACTACTCTTGTAGTAGATGGGCTATTCCAAGACCCATTGGAAGTACACGAGTTTAGAGAGAAGACTGATTGTGCTAGTTGTAAGTGTATGAGTGCCTATGAGGTAGATTTTGCCTTTGATAGAGAGCAAATGAAAGCTCTAGGTCAGCTAGCTATGCAAGAACTAGTAATACTATTTACTCAAATGAAAGAAGATAAGGTTAATAATGCTAGTGATGATATTACCATATCTGGTAATATGGTTCATCAGCCTCAACAATATCAGCAACAACAAAGAGAACAAGATGATAGACAAGCTTAATATTAGGGATGATGCCTATGGGTACTATCTTAAGAACTATCCAGAGAAGGTAGGACAGGAAGTATATGCAAAGATAGTATATGGTATGATGAAGATGATAGTTGATAAGATGTTTGATGAGGCTACTGATATAGTCTTACCTTTCAGGCTAGGTATGTTTTGTATAAGAGGAGAACATATAAAGCCTATTATAGTTAAGGAAAAGGTTAAGAAGATGGTAGTGAATGAGAATGGAATAGAGGAAGAGATAGAAGTAGAAGAAGAAAGGATAAGAGGTATAGCTCCTGATTGGGGAGCTACCCGGAAGCTATGGAGAGAGAACCCGGAAGAAGAGAAAAAGAAAACTAGAATATTCTGCTTTAATGAGCATAGTAATGGCATCAAGTACAGAATACTTTGGTTGAAGAGGGGAAGTCTCTTCAAGAATAAAGGGGTATATGGCTTTGCTGTTACTAAGGATAATAGGACAAGGTTTGCAGCAGGAGTGAAGGCAGGGAACGAGTATCTGGTTAGTGATAAGCCACCAGCTAAAGCTCCTACACCTAATAGAAAGAAACGTAAACTTGTAAATAGAGAAGTACCTGTATGGGAGGGATAGCTTATGGCAAAGTCATCTAAGATAAGAAAGACAATGAGGACTACCTCTACCTCTATGACAGAGACTAAGCAGAAGGAAGTACCTAAAGGAGCTAAGATAGTAGATAAGACAGTAAGGACAGAAATAGAGGAAGTAGAGAATGGCTGGCTTATAAGTAAGAACTATGACGTTACTTATGAAAAACCTGGAAAGGAAGGTGGTAGGGAATATGCTTACTTTACAAAGAAGTGGTATAGTAAGGAAGACCCATTGGAAATCAAGTTAAATAATGAGAGCCTTTCAGATGCCTTCGGGGAGGAGGATGAAGAATGAGATACCAATATACAACTATGGATACCATATTCTCTAAGATGACTAGAGACTTTGGTTCTGAATGGGATGAAGGTGATGTTATAGAGTGGACAGGAGAAGCTCTAGAGCATAGTGGTGGAGTTAAATCCTATGAGGAAGCTGTAGCCTTTATGGAAGTAAAGAATCATCAGGTAGAGATACCTAAATATATGCACTCCATTATACAGATAGCAAGGAACTGGAAATGGACACCATATAATTGTGAGCCTCCAAAAGTTATAGTAGAGGAAATGAACTTAGCTTATAATACAGTAGGTTGTAATGGATGCAAAGACCAAGGCTATGTAGTATTAGACCAACAAGGAATGCCACTTGTAGAATATGATGTAGCTTACTATAGACCATACTTTGATCTTATAGGAGAGTATTACTTATGGTCTAATACTTATAAATATATGAGTGACTATACACCTGTAAGGTTAAGTAACCATAGCTTCTTTAATAGTCTGGTGTGTACACTTATAGCTGACCCACTTAATCCTAATAGTAAGCAGGTGTATCAAGAGCCTAGAGGAGATGATGAATATACTATAGTGGCAGGGAAGATTCTACGTTTCTCGTTCAGAGAAGGTTATGTGGCTGTAGCTTATACTAGACAGGTAGTAGATAAGGATACAGGTTATCCTATGGTTCCAGATAATATATCTTTCAGGGAAGCTATTACTATGTATTGTACTATGAAGATACTAAGGAGACAATGCTATGCTGGAAGGCAGGGTACTTGTAACCTAGCTAAAGAAGCAGAAGACCAGTGGGATTGGTATTGTGGTCAGGCAAGTAATCTGGATAAGATGCCACATGGGGAAGATGAATATCAGAATCTATTAGAGCAGAGGCAATATATATTGCCAAGGCAGAATAGATACTATGGCTTCTTTGGTAATCTAGGTAAGAAGGAGTTTAGGAAGTTTAATGACCCTAATGGGAGAAGTAGATTATACACTTATGTAAGTTAATAACATGGCTAAGAACAATGGTAGTGTCCTAACATGCGGCAAGGGGATAGACCTAGACAGTGACCCAGTTAATCAATCTCCTAACACTAGGAGATTTACTTTGAATGGACTAGTTGGTTCTATGGATGGGAAAAAGTACCAACTAGGGATGGATATGTCCAACTATCATACTACTACTATACCTGATGGCTTCTATGTTATAGGAGAGAAGTATATAGGAGATGATACTATAGCTGTCATATTAACTAATCCTAAGACCAGCAAGACAGAGATAGGTTTAATAGATAAGAGTGATAGGTACATAACTCATGTTAATACAGGTACTCTAACTACTAAGCTAACTAAGCAATGTGATATAATCTATAGGTTAAGAAGAGGGAATCAAAGAATTATATACTGGGTAGATGCTGATAACAATGCTAGGACATATAACTTTGATAAGCCATATAACTACTATGATAATGTGTATGCAGCATACATTAGAAATGGTGGAGACCCTACTACCTACACTACAGAGAAGTGGGATGGTACAGCCTTTGACCTTATTAAGACGTATAGTAAGATACCTTCTTTTGAAGATGAAGAGATAATAGAAACTGGTAGCATACTTCCTGGGTCATATAACTTTGCTGTCCAACTAGTTGATGAAGACCTTAATCCTACTAACTGGATTACTAGTTCTAACACCATAAATATCTACAATGATACTACTACAATGAACTATGAGAGGATAAGAGGTAGTAGAAATATACAGACAGATTCACAGACATTCTCTAGGGCTAGTAAGACGATTAAGCTTACTATGGGTAACTTAGATACTAGTTACCCTTATTATAGGATTGCTATTATAAGGTCTGCAAGTAATTCAGGAGAGCCAGATAAGGTACTCCTGTCAGAGTTGTTTTCAACATATGATGATACCTTTATCTATACAGGTAATGATGCTAGCTTAACTGATGGTACTCTGGAAGATGTAATGATAGATAAGGAAGTTATCTATAAGCCACATCATATAGAGCAGTTAGAGAATAGAGTTATACTTGCCTATAGTCATGGTAAGGGGATTGACTGGTGTACCTTTCAGAGATATGCTTCTAAGATAAAGTCTGACTTAACAACCAAAGAAGTATTGCTAAATACCATAGAGTCTGATGCTAATGTTAAGAATGCTAAGTCTACCTTCATGTTCAGAGGATATATGCCAGGTGAGGTATATTCCTTTGGTGTAGTGTATATCTTCAAGGATGGTTACATATCACCTGTATTTCATATCCCAGGAAAGAATGCTACTGTAGTTAATGATATGGCTTTCCATGAGATAGAGGCTGTGTACCTTAATACACATAACTGTGCCATGAATAACTATTGGGGGGCAGATATTACAGGCAAACCTCTAATTGGTGAGAAGGTTAGGCATCACAGATTTCCTTTTAGGAAAGATGTAGGGAAGCCATTGATAAGTAAATCTGGTGTTACTACTCCTATAACTAGGTATAGACTTAGGGTTGTAATCACACTTAATCCTTTACATACACCTACACCTGAATATCCAGTAGATGGTACTAGTGGAGACCCTTTAGTAATAGGTGCTAACTATGTTTATAAACTAGTAGATTTGCCTAGTACAAGTAGTAAGCTTGATAATGTTAGGATAACAGATATGGGTATAGTCAAGACTATATATGATGATACAAATGAGCTTGACCCTATATTTAGTGGTGGGGCATATGGAGAAGTAGACCCTGTTTGCCAACTAGGAGATATACTTGATGATGGTAATAGTCCTCTTCTACATACCTTTACTTATGATAGCTATATACTTACTACTTCTAATGATATTGATACTGCTGAGATATTTGGTATAGAGTTTAGCAATATAGAGAAGCCTCATCCTGATGTTATAGGATGTTATATAGTTAGAAATGAAAGACTGGAAGAGGATAGAATAATAGTAGACAATGCTATCTTTGGACCTATGACACAGCATCAGCAATATAGGTCATTTGGTCTTATAACCCCTAAGCAGTTCTATACTGCTACCAACTGTGGTACTAGTACTGCTCCACCGGGAACTCCACTTGAATACTATAAGAAGGGTATATGGTTCTTTAATCCAGAGTTTGAATACTATAATAAGAAGACAGGATTTGATAGAGTAGAGATAGAAGGTAAGTACTCTGAAGCTTTGGTTAGTATGCCTACTATTGGAGATAATGATACAGCTTGTACATTTGGTTTAGCTAGAGGAGTAGGAGTACAAGATGTACAGGCAGGTACTTCCTTCAATGGTGAAGTTAATACTGGAGAAGATAGTGATGGCTTTGATCTTCTAGTAGGATATAGGAATACAGATATGACCTATGCCATAGAGTCAGGTGTAACCTTACCAGATAAGCTCAAGGAGATATATCTTAATGCAGCAGCATCACAGGATGAAGGTAGTGAGACTATGTATAATGTATCTGTAGATAATAAGATAGGTATGTATCTTACTGAAGCTGACATAGATATAGAAGAACTACATGAGACAGCTACTAATAAGAATAATCTACTATATGGCTCATTAGTAAAGAATAATACTTCTAGTTATAGTAACTTTATAAATAGACCATACTATAAGGAGCATAATAATCTTATAGAGTTTGGTAATAATAGTATATTGAGTGGCGTGAGAGTGTACAATGGGGATGCTCAAATATCTGCTATGCACTTTGTTAGTAGTGTATATTATGATACAGTAGTAGCACAGAGAGATAAGAAGACTAAGGTATGGCAGATAGTAGCTGGAGCTATACTTGTAGTAGCAGGTGTAGTATTAAGTGTAGTAGGAGTTGGTGTAGCTATAGGAGCTTTAGGAGTTGCTTTAATAGGACTAGCTGTATCAATGGGAGTATCATTAGCAGTTGCAGGTCTTAAATTTGAGCAGTATAAGAAGATGATTAATACAGATTATAGTAAAGGATTAAAGGAAACTGTAGTGGATGGTGGAGTATATGAGACTATAAGAGATACTATAGCTGTGGATGATGATACTATAAGATGGTTTTCTGATAGGGTATCTAATATCTATATGGAGAGTACTGTAGCATTTGGATTAAGAAGTGGACTTACAGCAGGAGCTACAGACTTTGTAGATGCTCCTAAAGCATATGATGAATATACCTTTAGGGATTACTTAGTAAATAAGTTTACTGTAATAGATAGAGACCAAGGTAGTGGTAGGCTCTATAAAGGATATGCAGGAGCAGAGGTATATGATATGAATCTTGACTATCTAAGGTTTAATAAGCAGAAGATATTTACTCACTTAGGATTAGAGTATGACTGCTGTGCAGATGCTAAGGAAGTATTTCCTCTACGTAGATGGTATTCAGAGCAAGCCTTTCAGGAAGAAAGAGTAGATAACTATAGGGTATTCTTACCTAATAACTACTCTGATATGGAAGGAGAGCATGGTGAGATAACTGGAATGTATAGGTTAGGTATCAATCTATTTATACAGACTAGAGAAGCAGTATGGCAGCAGCCTGCTAATATGCAGGAGAGAGTGACTAATGAGATAGTTAGTTTTATAGGGACAGGTTCTTTCTTAGCTATACCACCTAGGAAGATAGTTGATGATAGTATGGGTAGTGCAGGTACTGACCATAAGTGGGCTAACTTAAAGACACCATTTGGAGTTATGTCTATTAGTGAAGTAGAGCATATGGTTCATCTTCATAGTCAGAAGTTAGAGCATTTAGGAGAAGGTATGTCATCATACTTCTATGATGAACTAAGACCCTTCTTATCTAAGCAGCTACATGACAACTTAGGTGTAGACTTTATGCACAATAATAATCCAGCTAATCCTAATGGTTGTGGTTATACTTCTGTATATGATAGAAGGTTTAATAGATTTATTATCAGTAAGAAGGATTACTTGATACTACCAGATAAGTTAGCTATATTAGGAGTGATTGATAAGATACCTTCTCAGAGAAGGACAGTAGGCGGAGTTTTCCCTATCCCACATGATGATGATGATGAGCCTATACCTGTACCTACTGTTGACCCTGTAACATTCAACTATTGTTTACAGGATGGGAGATTCTATCTAGGCACACTACCAGTAGATCTCACCAATAGGAATTACTTTGAAGACAAAGCCTTTACCTTGTCATACTCTTTCCTCTCTAGGTCATGGGTAGGCTGGCATAGTTACTTACCTAATTACTACATTAGAGGGAAGAATAATTACTACTCTTTCATAGGTAGCAACTTAGGTGAACTATGGAAGCATAATATCACTCCTATTGGTAGTGGTTCATATAGGACATACTATGGCGTTGAATATCCTTTTATAATAGAGTTAGTGCTTACTAATGTAGTAGAGACAGCCATACTCAAAGATATTAAGTTGGAGACTATAGCTTATAGATATGATAATGTTAGCTTACAAACTGTGCCTATTAATGATGTTACATTCAATAAGATAGTAGCATATAATGGTAGACAGAGTACAGGAGAACAAGAGCTTGTGATTAAGTTGAAGGATGCTGATTATCTTAGTCATAGGATAGTTAAGCAGTCAGGAAAGATAGGCATTAGTAAAGAGAAGAGAGATTGGTACTTGAATGAGTTCAGAGATATGGTAGCAGACTATGATGAAAGTCTATTTACTAGAGAGTGGACTAAGAGAGAGCCAGAGTACTTCATTGATAAGGTACTCAATCCACTAGCTATAAGTCAGGCAAAAGATTGGTCACAACTTCAGGTTCTAAGAGATAAATACGTTATCTTTAGATTTAGGTATGACAAGACTGATGATGTGAACTTAATCATGTATTTTTCAATTCCATCTGAATCACCATCAATTTAAATAGCATGAAAAAGAAGATGCCTAGAATGTCTGCCAGAGAGAGGTTGGATAGGTATGCTTGTGGTGGAGAATGTGAGCATGAGGAGACATATGCTTATGGGGGAGATGATGATAAAAAGAAGCCTATACATACTAGTGATAAAGGTAAGGTGAAATCTTATCAAGATAGTTTAAACTTATATAACAGAACTGTTGGTTTTTATGATAGACCTTTTATAGAAGGTACTATTAAGAGAACTAGGAGTCATCCCTATACAGGTGAACCATCAGATTTTTTCAAGGGGTCTGATTATGATAAATATAGGGGGGATAAAACTATAGCTCCTATTGCTAATATGTGGGGGTTAGAAAGTGAGAAAGCTGAGTATCCTATATACAAGAAGCCGGTACAACCTATAGTATATAAGAAGAGACAGCAGTTCCCTAAAGGAGAACTCACAGACATAGATACTAGTCCAAAGTTACCAGCTATTCCTGCAATGACTAAGACACCTTCAATGACACTCAAGCCTGATAAGACTCCTTGGTACTTTCAGTATGCAGATAATGGACAGCAGAAGTTACAATACTTCCAGACAGAAGCAGACTATGATAAGGCATTGAAAGACATAAGGGAGAATCAGGCAGGTAACTTTATGCACGATACTACTACTAAGGAAGGTAGGAGTGCTACTATACGTAGGAAGTATGACTTTGCAGGCCCAGTAGTAGGTGCTCTAGCAGCTAATGATCCTGTTGGGTCTACTAGGGATGCTAATAAGAAAAAGAGACTTGAGAATGCAGCTGGTCTTATAGATGCAAATGCAGGTGGCATATCAGATATGGTTACAGGTATGATAGACCTGCTAGGACAAGAGTCTGTAGATAATACACAACCTATATTAACAGCATCAACAATAAATAATATGGCAAATCCTTATTCAAGAACAATGGCCTTTGGTGGGGATATAGAAGACCTCACTCAAGAGGAGTATGCACAGCTTGAAGCTAGAGCAGAGGAGATGGGGATAACTATAGAGGAACTAGTAGAGCAGATGCAAGGAGAATTAGGATATGAGGGTACAGATATGGGAGAAGAAGCCTATATGCCAGAGGAAGACGAAGAAGGTTATGGGCTTCAAGAAGAAGAGAGTGTGGATGAATATGGTAAAGGTGGATGGATTAGGAAGGCGGCAGCTTCCATTAAGCGGCGTGGAACTAAGGGGAAATGCACACCCATGTCAAAGCCCGGATGCACAGGCAGAGCTAGAGCTTTAGCTAAGACCTTCAAGAAGATAGCTAGAAACAGGAAGAAAGCTTATGGTGGTGGTAGTGGTAATAATGCCATAGAGGTAGAAGGTAATGAGATAGTACATGAGCCAGGAAAAGAGCCTGTTAAGGTTAGAGGCCCTAAGCATGAACAAGGTGGAGTAGATATGAATGTAAAGGATGGTACTAGGATTTACTCTGATAGGATAGCTATTGATGGAGAGACTATGGTAGATAGGAAAGCTAAAAGGGAAGCTAGAATAGAGAAGATAAATAAGCTACTAGATAAGTATCCTAGTAATAGCCTTACTAGGAATACAGTTAAGAGGAGCTTAGAGCATATTGATATGGAAGAAGAGAAGGACACTGCATTACAGAAGATGGCTAATGATATGTATTCACCTGAAGGTACTGCTTATCTTGGAGATGAGATAGACCCTGAACTTGACCTGACAGGTATGGGTGGTAATCCATACATACCTAATATAGCGGGTATGAATTATAGGGGTATGCCATCATTAGGTATATCTGGCGGTATAAATGTACCTTCACCTGAGAGTGCTATGTTTGATTATCAGTTTGCTAATAGGACTCCTAACTATAAGCCTATGGTTAGTCCTAACAAGAGGAGTACACTTAATAACTACCTTACTAGGACAGATAGAGCCAATCCTCTTACACCTAAGGGCAATCCTATGTATGGAAGGAATGTGTTGAATACTGTGATGGGTAATACACCTGAAGGAAGACCTGACTTGGTTGCAGGACTACATATGTCAAATGATGTAGGAGACTTTACTACTGAACCCCCAGACCCAGGAAATCCTGCTGACTTTACTACTGGAGATTACATTGGTATGGCAGGTGGTATAGGTGGAGCTATAGCTCCTTTCCTTACTAGTGGTCAGGCTAATAGGGCTACACAACCTGTAATAAATAGGTACAAAGGATTTGGTAGAGATGCCTTAGCAGCTAATGCTACAGCTCAATCTCTAGCTAGTAGGAACTTGGGAGAAGGTCTTATTGATGTAGATAGTGGTACTGGCGCTGCTATAGGTAGAAATAGGAATAGTGCTATGGGAGTAAATACACAGAGAGTATTAGATACATCTACCTACATAGGTAGTAACAGAGCTAAGAATGCTCTTAGGAATGCATGGGTTAATCAGATGACAGGACTATTAGGACAGCAGAGTGGGTTAGAGAATGTACAAGACCAGATGGTAGCTCAAGGACAGACTGCTGCTGACGTAGCTACTCAACAGAATGTAGATAACTACTATACTCAAAGAGCACAAGATGTAGCTGGTGCATTCAGTGGAGCACAGACTTTAGGTAGAGACTTGAATACATCTTGGTCAAATAGGATGGATGTTAATCTACTAAGACAACTTAGTGAACATGGATTAACCTATGACAAGTATGGTAATCTTATAAAAGCAACATAATGGGAAGATTTTATAGGACAGCAGCAGCCAGACCTGTGGACTATATGCACAGGTTGAATACTCCTTTAATGGAGAGGGTATTGGCTGCTAATGAAGGGTTTATAAATACTAGGCTAGACGTAGCAGATAAACTTGCTCAGTTTGACTATGAGCATATAGATAAGGATGACCCTGAAGCTCAAAGGTTAATTAAAGAGTATAATGACTATGGAGAGATGCTATCTAGTGGTATTAGGGAGAACGCTGCTAATTGGAGAGAGTTTACTCCACAGATTAAATATGTACAGAACAAGTTACTTAAGGATTATAAGACAGGTACTATAGGTAAACAGGTAGCTAACTTTGCTGCTAGGAAAGCAGCTTTTGAACAAGCTGATAAGGATGAAGAACTATATAGAACTTCAGGAGGAACAAAGGGAACTAATCCTATAGCTGTACAAAAGTATAAGCAGTGGTGGGATGATAACTTTACTGGTACAGGTACTCCTGAAACTGGTGGTTATAATCTATATCAGGGTGGTAAGACTACACCTGATATAGACCTTCAGAAAGTACTAGGAGAAGGACTTGATAAGGTAAAAGCTGATAAGACTAATGAATATAGTATGGATGAATATGGTAATCACTGGTTCTTTAATAAGGAGACTGATAGACGAGAGATATTGACTCAAGATAAGATACTAAAGATAGCTGCTGATAAGGTAACTCCAGCTATGTTAAACTATCTGTATGAAAGGCAACAGATAGGAGAAATAAGTGGAGCATTTAAAGATGGTAAGTTCATAGAACCTTATCAGTATGTTACACCGGGTATATCATCAGAGCAACAAGTTAAGATAGATGAGTATCAAAAAGATATTAATGACTTTAAGGGTTCAGCAGCGGATAAGAAAGCAATGCAAGATATATTGGATGCACAAGTAAAAGAAGCAAAAACAAGACAAGAAATAGAATGGCAGGAAGGTCATCCACTTACAAGTCCACTTAGAGGATTATCTAACCAATATGCTTACTCTGATATTGAGAGAGGTAATGTACTGTCTAATAATGCTAAAGGAGCTACATTATTTAGAGCTGCTGAAGCTAGGCATCTACAGAAGGAAAGACTAGATCAAGTATGGGATATTCATATAGATGATATGACATTTAAAACACAGGAAGCAAAGGATAAGATGGAGTGGGAGAGATGGAAGCATGACAATCCAGTAGTCAAGAGTCCATCTTCAGGAGTAGGTGGATTACCCGGAGTACCGGGTGTTACTGATAAACCTGTAGAAACAAGTCTATCTAAGTTTGCTACTAGAAGCTTTGCAGGTTGGAAGACACATAAGATTGACCCTAATACTGGAGCACCTGTTGTTGATGCACAAGGTAATGTTGTAATGGTTGATGTATTCTCTAATGATGGTATAGCTAGTAAGGTAGTAACTACTAGGAAAGATTTAGAGAATGCGAATAAGAGAATGGAACAGCTTCAGAATGAGTGGGATAATACGAAGAATATGTCTCCAGAACAGCAGTCTCTTAATAAGGCAGAACGTCAGAAGCTTGAGATAGAGCAAAGGAAGTTGTCTTCTGATCTAGAGATGTATAGAGCATGGTATACGGCTGCTGAAGATGCTACTCTAAATAACAGAGCAGATATTAGCAAGGTATCTATAAGCCCAGAGGAGAAGAAAGAATATCTAAGTAAAATGCAGAGTGACCCTAGAGGTCAGAAATTATATGCTAACTATGAAGCTGTAAGAAAGCAATATCCTGATGTAGTAGTTGATCGTAAGACTGTAGCTGGTAAGGGGGTAGAGATTACAGACTTATCACCAGAAGCTAAGGCTGCTCTTGCTCCATATAATAAGTGGATGGGTTTAAAGCAGAAAGTTAATACTGGTAAAAAGAACTTCTATAACACAGCACAAAGTGATGTTGTGGATAATGATGCTATACATCTTAGTACAGCAGATTCAGAAGAGGTTAGTAAGATGATTATGGCTAACTATCAAGGTATGAAGTTATATAATGAGTTTGGAAAGACTGTTGATAAAACACTAGATAATAAGTGGTTTAACTTAGGTAAAGACTATGAGCTTGGGTTTGCAGGAGAGCAGAACCTACCAGGATATATAACTCTACAGAATGGCAGAGTAAAGATGACAGTTGAAGATATAGGTACTACTACTAATATGGGTGATGGTCATGCAATGGCTAGAGTTAAGATTGAGGATGATACAGGTGAGATACCTAGTGGTACATACTATGTAGAACTTAATGATGGCGTACAAGCACAAGTAGCTGATAAGTTTAGTAAGAGTAGTAATAAGGATATAGCTTATCTAGGTAAGGCTATAGGTGATGGTACAGCTAATAATATAAGAAATCAAATGATTAAGCCACCTATTAATAGAGTATTAGGTAGAGATGGAGCAGAACCTAATGTTTATACTATAGAAGTAAATGATAGGACTGGGGCATCCTTCCCATTGAAGGTTAGAAAGATAAAGGAAGGTAATGCTACTAAGTTCTTTATTACAGGAAATGGAGTAGATGGCAATGAACAGCCGTTCCCTAGAATACCGGGTTCAGAAGGGACTGATGGTAACTTTAATGGTATGGAAGATTTCATAAAGGCTTATAAGTACTCTGTAGGTGAGATAGATGCAGATATGTTAGGAGGTTCTACTGGTAGACCATCTAGAACTAGAAGGAAGTCCTTCTATGATACTCCTAATAATTATGGTATAAACATAAATCAATAGTAATGTTCCCACCCAAAAAAGAGGCTAAAGGGCCACTGCAACCAGCAGACTTCTTCTCTACTATAAAGGGTACGGAGAGTGTATATGGTGTACCTCAAGCTAAAGAAATAAGTAGGGAAGGTAGCTTTGACCCTAAGCACTATAGACATGTTAAGGGAGCCACTTACTATGATGACCCTAATAGGTTAGCTACTCTTAATACGATTATGCAGCCTACTTCTACTAGGTTAGCTAACATGGGTCAGAGATGGGGAGCTGGCTTCTTAGCTGGAGCAGGACAATCACTAGCTAATACCTTTGACTTACATAGTCAGTTTAATTCAATCAAAAGCATACTTAATAACGAAGATGTAGAAGACTTTAGTAGTAGTCTATTTGGAGTACCCACTTCTAGAATGAGAGAATGGGCAGCAGGTATAGATAAACGTAATCCTATATATGAGGAAGACCCAGGGTCTGTTAATATTACTGATGGTGGGTGGTGGATGAATCAGTTTGCAGGTACGGGTCTTGGTGCAGGTATGGCAGCAGGGTCATTAGCTACTACTGCTTTGATTGAAGCTGCTACTCTTGGTGTAGGTACTGGGTCACTCTTTGCCAGTGCAGGTGGAGCTATGGGTAAGATGCTACGATTAGCTAAGGGGGCTAAGACAGTACAAAGGGCACAGTCTCTTGTTAAGGCTGCTAATGCAGCTAAAGGATTAAGAAGTGCTGCTATAGTATATGGTGTAGTTAATAGGCAGGCAGAAGCTACTATGGAAGCAGAAGCTACTTATGCTACTATATATGAAGAATTAAGTAGAGAACTTAATGCAGATAACTCTCCTAAATATACAGAAGAGCAGAAACAACATATGGCTTCAGAAGGAGCTAAGAGTGTATATAGATGGAACTTGGCCATGATACCGTTAGATATACTCTCCTATAGAGCTATGACATTTAATCCTATTAGTGGAACAGGTACAGGAGCAGTTGAGAGAGGATTAGCTAAGTTAGCTGCTGGATTTGGCAAGAGTAGAATAGGCAGAGCAACAGGATGGGCAGCTAGTAAGACTTTGGCTACTATACCCGAAGGCTTTGAAGAACTATATCAACATATAGTACAGAAGGAAGGAGAACACTATGCTAGAGTAGTTGGTGGTGAAGATGATGGTAGTACATTTAGTGAGAGATTAGGTATAGCTCTAGAAGACCCTGAAACTTGGAACAGCTTTGCAGGTGGTATAATAGGTGCTCCTGTTATTGGCGGAGCTATGAACTTAGTAGATAGACTCTCACATGGTAGATATAGGAGAGAGATGGCAGACTTACATGCTGACTATATTAAGCATGTAGGCAAGATGGATAATGATTTAGCTCAGTATATACAGTTAGCTGAATCAGCAGGATATAAGGAACAGGCATCTAAACTTAGAATACAGTTTAGTGCTGACAGAGATTTATCAGCATTACATCTGGATGCTAAGACTGATAAAGATACTGCTTGGGAAGCTAACATAACCTTTAAGGAAGGAATGTTAGAAGCATTAAAGAAGGGTGATACTAAGGTTATAGAAGACCTAGGCATAAAGATACAGTCACCAGAACATATGCAGCAACTGTTAGTGGAGTATCAGGCGATGGTAGATAATGCACATGAGATGAAGTCTATCTATGATGGAGTGAAGAATAAGTATCAAGCTAATTTTGTACCACAAGTAACAGAATCTCATTTCCATCTTAGACAGATGGTTAAACAGGAGAAAGTTGTGGATGCTAACTTAAATGCTGCTAAGGCTAAGTTATTTCAATTTGACCAACTATCAGCTACAGGTAAGGAGCTATTTGATCTTGACTATAAGGCTAGGGCTTTGCTTAAAGAGAATGATAGGTTACAGAAAGAAGCAGCTAATCCAGAAGATAGTTTTGAGCAAGAGAATATAAATGCACAGTTAAAAGAGAATGAGGCAGAGCTTAGAGCTACTAATGAGAAGATAAAAGAGATTACTTCAGAGGAATATAATACTTCAAAAGAAGGAAAGAAAGATGCCTTGATAATCCATGCTATAGGTGATAATGTGGGGTATGAAGAAGCTGCAAGGAAGAAAGAGGAGATAAGCAATACTATAGACCTTCAAAGAAGAAAGGTAGCCTTATGGGATAATGAGAAGTATATAGAACATAAGACAGATAAGGCTATAAAGAATGCAAGGACTCAAAAGCAGGCTGATGATGCAGCTAAGAAAGCTACTAAGAAACAGAAGAGAGATGCTAAGGCTAAGAAGAAAGATATAGCTGCTGATGAAGCTGCTGCTGAAGCTAAGAAAGATGAAGAGCTAAAGAAACAAGAGGCTGCTGCTAAGGCTGCTGCTATCACTAAGCCTGAAGAGAAGATAGGAGATGAGAGCTTATTTGATGATGATGAAGTTATGGCTGCTGCTGCATTGCAGAAAAATAAGCAGGCAGGTAAACCACCTGTTGTCACACCTGTTACACAACATAAAAGAGAAACTGCAAAGGAAAGAGTACAAGGAGATATAGAGTATCATACGATAAGAAGTACTACAGCTACACATGAATGGGAAAAAGACCAGTCAGCAGCATGGCTTAAAATGCTACAGACAGACCCTATCAAATATTATGAGATGAAAAGAGATATGAAGTCAGCGGCTAAGCCTGATGAATATTTCTTTGGTGAAGAAATAAGAGCAGAATACGACTTAACTATTAATGAACTAAAAGCACAACAAACAGGTACTACTGTTACTCAACCTCAAAACAAAGCCGCTAAGCTAACCTTAGAGGAACAAAGAAGAGAAGAGCTTAGTACTGTTCTACAGCCTGCTCATAATAAGGCTGCTATGAAGGGTAAGAGAGGTATAGTAGAATCAATAACAAAAGATAAGTGGGGATTTGTTAAACCTGATGGTACTATAATATGGAGTGATAGTAAGGATGCGATAGAGGATATGATATATGCCAAGTATGCTGCTAAAGGATTACCTATACCTGATAGAAGCACTGGTAGTCCTTTTCAACGTGCTCCTATACAGTATGATATGGAAGGCTCTCCACAAGAGGCTAAAGATCAGATTAAGGGAGCTATAGGAAACATACTCAAGAAGATGGGTGGTAGTCCTTCTTTTGAAGACCTTGTTAGACGTTTGATAAGGATATATGGTGGTGGTCAGATTGGTATGGATGAAGTAGAGGATATGTGGAACTCTATTGTATATGGATGGGAAGCTAATGAAAATGCTAAAGAAGATTATGATAGAGTGTTTGATATTGTCTTTATGAAAGATGAAGGTGCAGGTTTGAAAGCAGCTACAGGTGCTCTTAGGAGAGCAGATAAAGATATGTCAGAGGCAGATAAGGAAGCAGCAAAGCAGAAGGAAGAGTTAGATAAGCAGACAGCAGGAGTAATAGCTTCTGAAAAGAAGCCAGATGGATTTGACAATAACAATAAACCTACAACTAAGCCAGAGACTGAACATACACATAAATATGATGGGCCAGTATCAAATGAAAAAGAACCTAAATTATCATATACATCTAGACTTACTAAGAGTACTGTAACTATAGATGAAGCAGGTATTCATAAAGTAACTCATAAATATATAGATGATGACTTGAAAGCTAGTGATGGTATAATTGATAGCTTGCCATTACTAGACCCTGATAAGTTCCTTCCGGGTACTAAATTGGTTATTAGAAGACCTGCTAATTACATGGAGATACTAGTTCCAGTATTCTATCCTGATGGAACTAGAGAGAAGAGTATTCCATTCAAGCAATATGTAGATGAAAGGAAACTTACTCCTGATATGCAAGAATATAAGGATAAGATTCCTTTAGTTGTATATGCTAGTGAGGATGCTAAGATAGGGGTGGCATGGGTACATGATATACATTGGTACAACAATGTAAACTTTAATCAGGCTAAGCCAGAAGATAAGGCTACTGCTATAGCTAATACCAGAGCTATGAGAGAGGAAGCAATAGCTGATGCTAATGCTGGTACTTTTACTAGAGCTACTGTTACAGGTAAAAGACAGACTTCCTTCAAAGGATTAAAGTTACCTGAAGGTAAAGAGATAACTATAAGACAAGCTAATCCAGAGGCTACATTTGCTTCAACGATTAATGAACTAGGAGCAGGTGACCTATATATAAATCCTGGAAAGAAGTTTGGAGATGATGGTAATGTTATATCTAATACAGAGTCTTGGGATGAAAAGGGAAAGGTAGTAGATATAAGGAGGTATGGAACTAAGAATGGTAAGAAGACTTGGATGGCTTTTCCTGTGATAAGAAGACCTATAAGCCAGAAGGTTAAGACTAGTGTGATACAAGCTATATCTATTTATGCTAATAGGCTAAATAAGAACCCTGCTGTTAGAGCTAAGCATGACCCTATTATAGCTAAGATAAAGCTACCAAAGGAACAGGGTGGAATGGGTATAGACATTACTGAAAAGGATGGACTACCTAAGTACCTAAAGCATTTCATTAAACTAGAGAATAAAGCTGGAAGTACAGCAGAGGTTGAAAGAAGAGCTAGTGTTGAGAGAGCACATGGTGTACGCTATATAGCATTTGTAAATGATAATATAGTATTTGGCATTAATGGTCAGAATGCTTTTCCTAGTAAGGATAAAGATGGAAATCCTATAGCTGTAAAGTCATGGTTTATTAATCCTAATGTAGCTGATGCTACTATATCAGCCAAAGCTATAGCTGCTTTTGCTAATGAAAATATGATAGGATGGTATGCTCAAAACTTAGGGTTAGAAGCATATGACAAAGCTAACAATACTCCTGTTATACTTATTGATATAGATACTAAGAGTGGTAATCTTACAGCTAATACAGTAGCCGAAACTTACCATGATTTCTTAATGGATGAATTTGTAACTAATGTACAGAGTCCAAATATAGGTACTAAAGAAGAACCTAATCATGTTACTAATCTACAACCTGTAATAACATTTGATACAGATAAGAGAATAGCTGCTAAGACTAAGACAGATACACCTACTGACACAGCAGAGAAGATTATAGATACTAAGGAGATAGGGAAGTCTACAGAGGAGAAGAAAGAAGAGAAGGTAGCTTCAAAAGAAGAGACTCAACTAAGAGCACAATGGAAGGAAGAGCTTACTCCATATACTGTAGACTACATTGAAAGTCTATTAAAGAGTACTCACCTAGAAGGTAATAATGATAGACTTATACAGGCAGTAGTTAATCTAGCAGGACTAGGCAAATATCAGGGAGATGCTCAGGTAGGAATGATAGGAGCATTGAATAAGAGAGGTCATGTAACTAAGAAGAATTTATTAGAAGCAATATATAATGTATATGGAGAACTAGTTGGAGATAAGATGGCTCAACTACTTGAGTCAGAAGAAAGACAGTCAGGCTTTGAGTATGAAGAAAGATTAGTAGAAGGAATTAACAAAGAGTATGAAAGGAAGCTGGCAGACTTAAAAAAGAAGGAAGGTATTCCAGATATAGAAGAAGAACAAGGAGAGACTACTAAGGAAGAACTTAAGAGTGATATACATGGCCTATCTGGTGAAGTAGGTATGGACTATAACAATAAGAAGTTCATGGACTTGACCGAGAAGTTAACAGGTAAGAGACACTTAGATGATATGAGTGAGGCTGAACTACAGACTGTATTTGAACATTTAGATGATATTAGATTAAAGTTAGAAGGAGTAGAAGTTAGGAGACAAGATGATTTATATGAACTTTCAGAGGTAGAAATAGAAGCAGAGAGAGAACCTGTAGGTATAGGATTCTATGAAGGTAGATTTGTAGGGGGGTATCGTAATTCAGATGGTGTTGAGGTAGAACAGTTTGAAGCTCCTACTATAGAGGAAGTTAAAAGGAAAGTTAATCAAAGATATGATGAAGAGAGAGCTGCTCTTAGGGGAGAACTTGTAACCAAGGAAGATATTAAGAAAGCAGAGGAGAAGTTTGATGCTACTAAGACGGAACAGGAGAAAGAGAAGGAGAAGAAAGAAGCAGAAGAGAGGAAGGCTAAGGAGAGTGCAGAAGAGAAGGCAGCACTTGATGCTTTAGCTGAACAGATGCTTAAAGATACAATGAATGACTTAGGTTCTAGCTTTGACCCTAATGCTAAGAATAACTGGGCACCTATGCCACTTACTGAAGAAGAAAGACAGAAAGCTGTAGGTGTAAGAGTAACTATAGAAGGACTTACACATAATCAACAAGGTGACATAGTAAAGTATATGTATCACCATATTTCTGCTTACATAAGGAAGAATGGTACTATAACTATAGAGCAAGCCCATGCAGAGATTAGAAAGGCATTTGAAGAGGTATATATTAAGGCTAAAGAGAATTACCAGACTAAGGTTAATACTATGAAGGCACAGCTAGCTGCACATCCAGGTCTAGCAGATAGAGGGATACCACTTCTTATAGCTAACTATGAAAAGATGATAGCTAAGATGGAAGCTGTGGAAAGGCAGTATGATACATTAGTGGAAGACACGAAGGCTAGAGTGGATAAGAAGACTAATATTCGTGTTACAAAGATAGAAGCTAATCAGGAATATAAGGGAGAGAATGAAGAATATAAGGGAGATGATGCTAATAGTGATATAGATGATGAACCAGAGGCTGCTGTAGACTTCTGGACTGATGTTCTATCAGAGAGTCCAGAGAATAGGCTTACATATAAGATGCGTATGTTCTTTGATGGCATAAAGAAAAGAACTAAAGATGGAGCTTTTGTAGCTGGCTTTATGGGAGTAGATGGTTATGAGGAATCTGGAGAGATAATCAGAAAGCTGATGGCTACACTAGCTGATGTACCTTCAGACTTTAATCTTATGTTAGAGAAACTAAAGGAGAGAAGAGAAGCTTTACCTTGGATGGATGATGTTATAGCTAAACTTGAAGCTGCTAATGATGAAGAGAAAGCACAGTTTACTACTATAATGAGTCTTACTTCATTGAGGATGAGATTCTCTATGCTTAGTTATAACTTCAAGACTAGTAGTTGGACTAGTAGGATATATGAGACTAACTTAGGTGGTATAGCTGATGCTGTTAGAGCTGAATGGAAAGATAACTTGAATGCAGGGCCACTTGTAGACCAGAATAGTGATGGTCTACATACTCTTAATGTAGCTCAGGCACAGAAGATGATAGATGAGTTCAGGGGATGGAGAGGGCTTAATTTAGTTGAAGCAAGTGTACCTAAGACCTTATGGGATGACCTTGTAAGTAAAGTTAAGGATAAGAGTCCAAAGTTCTTTAAGCTCGAAGAGATAGCAAAGAAGCTAACTCCTGAACAACTTGCTATATTAACAGCACAGTTACAGGATAATCTTAAAGAAATATCTGATAGAGTAACCTTCTCTATGAGTGGGCATGACTACCAGATAAATAAGGTAGATGATACAGGTCAATATATAATGAGTAAGCTAGTTAAACATAGTGCTACAGATGAGGCTGTAGCTAACTGGTTAGCTAAGTTTGGTATTACTCTTAGTCCTAGGACATTAGTAGACTTACATAATAAGAAGTTCACACATAATCAAGTAACCTTAAATTGGAATGAACAATTTGAGATAGGTAGTAGCAATGGCTTATTCGGTATCTTATATAATAAGCTTGTGGCTTTAGTAGACTTGTCAAATGAAGGTGGAGTATTATTTGAAGAGCAGGGTAACTCCCCACTAGATGATAGTGTAGTTACATCTCTAGCTAATCTTGAAGCTAAGTACAATGACGTAGTTACTCCATTTGCATTTAGGGATAATGGTAAGTCATACTTTGCACTTACTATGCCTAAGTTTATTACAGATAGAGCTGCTGACCTAAAGGATGAAGGGGCTGTAGGTAAGGAGACTAGAAGGCAACTACGTAGTACTTCCTTCTCTGCTTCTGCTATGCAATTATACTTACTAGATAATCCTGCAAATGAGGATTATAGGTCTAAGTATAGGGTAGCTCACCTAGGAGCTAATGCCTTTAAGGAACATGGTAAGAAGTTATTTAGGGATAATGGGATAACTAAGCTGTCTGACTTAGATCATGAATTAACTAAATTGATTATGTTCATGGATATGAGTCAGGGAGAGGTTAAGCATGGAGATAATCTTAGTAGAGAGTATGGTGGAATAGCTTTAAGGATGGCTACTATGTTCAGTCCTACAATGTCAGATAAGGATATGATGACACTTGTGACTGCTGCTGTACTTGACTTAAAGACTAGTGATTTAAGAAATAGTGATGGTACTTTTGGCATTAATGGAGCAGATAATAAGGTTAAGAAGATACTATATGAACAGCTAGTTAAGCCAGAGCTGATGAGGATGGCTAAGTTCCATGCTGATAAGAAGAGGAGAGGCAAGGGTACTAACATAAAGGGATATGATGAAGGAGCAGCACAATTCCTGTTCTTACCTAACATGAACTTTATAGAGTATAAGCCGGGTTTAAAACTAATTGATGCTATAGCTAAAAATCCAGAGACATTTACAGCTCAAGCTGTAGAGGCTGATGAGACTCTAATGAATAGTTTCTATGATAAGATAAATGACTATGTATTAGGATTGACTAATGAGAAGTTGAAGGTATGGGAGACAGATGGTATTATTACTCCTGATGTAGAGAAGCCAGAGAATACAGAAATTAAGTTCTTGGATAAGAAGTACATGGAGAAGTTTAAGACCAATAGTAGTACTGAAAGAGCAAGGATGGCTGCTATGGATTATGTTATAAACTCCATGATAAGTAATGCTAATAGTTTCATGACTATGATAGGAGACCCTGCTCTTTACTATAAGAAAGAGAAAGAAGGAATCATAGAACAGATAGAGAGAGACTTTGAGGAAGGAATAATAGATGAGACTGAAATGGAAGCACAGATAACTTTAGCTCATATTAAGTCTGCATTTACTAACTTAGGTAAGAGGTTAGCTAATCAGATAGCTCCTGGTACTCCTATAGCTAATAGTCTTAATGATAAGTATATACAGTTGTTCCTGCAAGATAGGAAGAGTACAGCTAATAATATAGCTTATCTGGAAAGAATATTAGGTAAGAATGAAGCCTTTGCTTATACACAGATAGAAGGCTCTGATGCACAGGAATATACTACATGGCAAGAACATTTACATATCATAGCTAAGATGGGTAAGCTGTCTAATGATTTGATGCAAGAGGAGATAACTACAGAGGAGATAGAAGAAGCTAGAAGAATGTTCTCTGACCCTACCTTGACTAAAGATAGAATGACAGACAGGCAACTAAAGATATTAGATAAGGTAGCACAACCTATTAAGCCTGTATATACTGGACAGATACATGACCCTGAGCAAGATGTTATGAGGACAGTATATATCAAGTCTTCATCATTTCCATTGATACCACAGCTTACAGCAGGACTTGAGATTGATAAGCTAAGAGAAGCTATGCAGAAGATACAGGATACAGAAGGTAAGAATGTTAGAGCTTCTTATGAGACTGCTAATAAGGTAGGAGCTATAAAGCTATCTAAGACAGAGAATCTATGGGATAAAGAGACAGGTAATGCAAGAGAAGATGTATTGGGTAGATTAATGGATAATCATCTTATCTTAGATAGGAGACACTTTAGGATACAACAAGAAGTACCATTTAAGTCAAGTAAGAGGAAGTCAGATACTATTACTCTTGGTACACAGCTAATGAAGTTATTATTTGGTGATGGCATAATGGACATAGAGGGATTTACTTTTGAAGGTGTAGAGAAGACTGGTAGACAACTTCATCAATTATACAATGATACGTTCATTAGTTTAATAGAAGGAGCAAAGCAACAACTATTTAGTGAGCTTGGGCTAGATGAACAAGGTAATATAGTAGATGCAAAGAGGACTGCTGAGAAGCTACAGACCTTATTGAAGGATGAGGCTGAAAAGAGAGGCTATCCTTTACAGGATATAGAAGCACTTAATCTTCATGAGGTTACAGATAGTACAGGTAAGGTACTAACTTATGACTTTGCTATGCCACTATGGGCTTCTACTAATTCTAATAGGTATGAAAGCATGTTAAATGCTATAGTAACTAATAGGCTTATTAGGATGAAATTCCCAGGGAATAGTTATGTGATAGGGAGTGAGGAAGGATTCAGGACTGCTACAAGAAAGAAAGTAAGTGCTGCATCTAAAATGTCTACTAAGGAAATAATTAATGAATTATTCAGTAAGCAAGAAAGAGGACAGATAGGACTAGCTGGAGAAGATATAGATACTATATCTGATATAAGAAAGAATGAAACACCAGAGTTAAGGAAGAAGTTAGAGGAGATACATATAAGTTTAGTAGGTGGTTATCAGGAAGATGTATTTGATGAAGGACTGACAGAGGAAGAAGCTAGGCAAGCTAGGCTAGAGCGTAAAGGGATAAGAGAGGAAGGAGAGCCAGGTAGTGAGCTAGCTTCAAAGATGATATATACAGATGCTTGGAATGGGAAAGAGCTACAAGCTACATATACAAAGGATGGTAAGCTAATTAAGGCTCAGGTATTTGCTGCTAGTAAGTTTAGAGATAATGATGGTAACTTAATTAACCTACTTAGTCTGAATGAGGATGGTAAGACATACAAGTACGTCAATCAGGATGCTGCCACAGGTAGATTTTCTTTGAAGCCAGATATGTTCGATAAGGAACTCTTATCACTTATGTCATTTAGAATCCCATCATCTGGTCTTCAATCTGGTAGTGTAATTGAAATAGCAGGCTTCTTACCACATCAGAGTGCAGACTTAATGATAGTACCTAAGAATTTCACTAAACAGAAAGGTTCTGACTTTGACATAGATAAAGAGAATGCTTATCAGTTATTCCATAGGATGAATAAAGATGGTAAGTTTGAGGTTCTAGCAGAGAAGCATAGAGATATTATGCTAGCTGAAGCTGATAGATTGATGAAGGATAAGAAGATCAATGATCTTAGGAAGGCAGTTAGAGAAGCAGAGTCACAGGATAAGAGATACTTTGCTATGAAGGAACTTAGAGATGCAATAGCACAGGATAAGTTCTTTGAGTCAGTATTTCAGTCAGTAGGAATACCTACCTTTGATGAACAAGACTTAGAAGATGCTCCATTCTTAAAGAAGATGAATGCCAAGATAAATGAGATGCTTGGTAAGAATACTATCATTAAGATTAAGCAGGCTGTATATAGCCATGCTAGTGACGAAGTACAGAAGAAGATAGCCAAGGTACTTAGTACAGATTTTGCAGAAGGAGAAGCAGACTTTATTGATAGGCTTAAATCTAAGTCTGGAGTAGATAATAACTGGACAGCCTTATCAGATGAATACCAGAAGCAGAAGATGATGAGTGGAGCTAGTGGTAAGACTGGAACAGGAGCTTACTCATTAGATGTGGTTACTCACTCACTTGTTCAGCAGCTTAGAGCACAAGGTAAACCTATTACGTTAGAAGAGAATATATACGATGATGAAGGAAATATTGTTGGTACACAGACTAAGATATGGTCATTTGGTAATGTTACAACTACTGGTGTACTAGGTGGAGATATGACACTAGGGCCAAATAAGACAGTTGGTGATAGGAGCATAGTAGATTTATTAGTTGAAAGACAGAATATAAATCTAGATAATGAGAAACTACAAATCATAGGAAGAGTAGGTATTGATGAAATGACTATGGATGTAGATAAGATTTTTAATCTGCTTGGTGTAGATAAAGGTAGTGATGGTCATAGTATTGCTATGCTGTTTCTTAGTCAGCCTATTATTAGAGATTATGTTCTATATATGAAGAACGCTAACTCTAATATGTCACATGAGTTCTCTGCTACTAAGGAAGAAGATATACGGAAAATGCTTATTGATAAATATGGTGGAGAAGAAGAGACAGCATCAGATGGCATTAAAGGAGACTATTGGAGTATAGCTTCAGGACTAATGACTAATGATGCCTTCATAAGAAATATAGAGGGTACTATATCTAATCAATTACAGAGGGCTGTGTTACGTAGGTTCATAGAGATGAAAGAGTATGGAGAATCATTGAGGAATGTACAGACTGCTATTAATACAGATAGTAAAGGACTAGGTAAATCTACCTTTGATGTAATAGAGAGAAAGAATACTCTGAACAGGTTAGGTAATAACGGTAAGATTAATGGAGCATCTAGTCTTATAGGAGACTATAAGCCTATAACTGATGAGATGAGTGATGATGAGAGAATAGATTTAATTAAGCAGGGTTATGTTGATATAGGAAACTTCCTTGTTAAGCCAACTACTCTATCAGGTGCTTTCAGTATTCAGGGAGTAATGACAGCATATAAGCTATGGAGTAGGTATATGCCTTATGATTCTGAAGTTCTTAATTCAGCATTTGATGAACTACTACCTCTTATTGGTAATGGAGCACTTATGAATGAGAGTAAGAACGTAGAGCTAAAGCAGGAGATATTTAAGCACATGAAGAAGTACTTTGCTGCTAATAGGTTAGGTGGTATAATGGGTAATACAGATGATGCTAATACAGAAAGGAAGAGATTATACATTGATTATGATGGACAGATAGAGCTTATAGAAGACCCTAATGCTGTAGTTACCCTACAGAATGAGGTAATTAAGGAGCAGGAAGTAGAAAGAGTAACTGTTACTGTACTCTCTAACGGTAAACCTGTAGGTAAGTTCTCTACAATACCTAGTAACCTAGCTAAACTAAATAAGGTAGATATAGGTACAGCACAGATACATAAGGAGGGTGACAAGTGGGTGCTATATCATAAAGGAATAGTAGAAGGAACAGCAAATACCTCACTAGGTACTTATATCAAGAGGCTGAAGGCTATGAATCATCCTGCTGTTAATGAGTTTATCAAGACTAATATGCTATTTAATAGGATAGAGGTTGTCACAAACAAGAATGGACAACCTACTCTTATTAAATACAATAATGCAGCAGGAGAAGAGTTTGATGAGAACTACTTATATGAGGCTCTTAGTACTCTGTTCCAACATGCTGATGTTGAGCTACCAGAGATAGATAATAAGAAATATACTCTAGGTACTCTTGCACAGGATATGATAGCATATACTATGTTAGGCAACTCTACACAGGAAGCCATACAGTTCTCTAAGTATATACCTGTAGGTTACTTTAGTGCAGTAGGTTATGCACAGAGGATGAGAAATATAACTAATGACTTACGTAATAATAATACTACTCTATTAGGTGCATCTACTAACTGGAAGACAGATGCTCCTAAAGAAGAAACAGACTGGCAATCAGGGTTAATGGATGATGATGGGCTAGAGCATTACCTAAGTGAGTTTGCTATACAGTTTATACAACATAATCCAGAGAGATTGAAAGCAGGAGGTAAGCTGAAGAAAAAGGACTTAAAGAAGAAGGTTATACTTACACCTGGAGTACTAGGTAACTCATATGAGAATCTGAAGTCATTTATTCCTAGAGGCCCAGAGAGACCACCATTCTTCTCTATGTATGACAGTACTATACCTAAAGGTGATAAGAAGTTCAAGCTATATTGGTATGATGGTGAGAAGTACATACAGATACCAGTACTAGGAGTATTTGGTATGGATGAATACCAGCCATCCTATGGTAACAATGAGTTCTCTATAGGTAAGAGTCTAGTTAATGGTAGAGTTCCACTAATGCCTAGGATACAGAAGAGTGTACCTAACAGTAAGACAACAACAACTAGTGATAAGGATTCTTTTGAAGTTAATAGTGGAAATATTACTACTGTATTAGAGAATATAGGTAAGGGTAATAGTAATATGGCTATGCTAGCTAGAGCTTTAGCACCATTTGCACCTGCTGATTATACTATAGAGTGGGCTGATAAGACACCTGAAGGTGAAGAGGGATTTGCTGGAATACATAATGCAGTTACTAAGAAGATTTACATTAATCCTATAGTTACTGAAAGAGGTAATGATTACACAGCTTCTATTATACTACATGAGATAGTACATGCTCTTACTGTAACTCAGATAGATAAGTTTACTACTACTTATACTGGTGGAGAATTGCAAGCAAATAATGGAGCACCTACAGCAGTAGTTGAACTAGTTAGGCTATATAATGATGTAAAGAGTAAAGAAAATGATGCAGAATTACAGGAGTTAATGAGTAGGTTAAAAGCAGCTGGTGGTGGCATGGCTCTTAATAAGAGAGAGTATAACCTATATGGTCTGACAGATATTTATGAGTTTATGGCTCTAGCTCTTACTGAACCTAAATTTCAGGAATACTTAGCAAGCAAAGAGTTTAAGCAATCTGGTAAGACACTCTTAGAGAAATTCCAAGAGATAGTAGCTAACTTGTTAAAGAGTATTGGAGTAGCATTTGAATCAGATACAGCAGCAGCACAGGCTATAGCAAATACTTTCCAGTTTATAGAAGAAGTTAATCCTACTAGTACTAGTGAGAAGAGTGATACAGCATATAATGATACAAGAACATTTGGAGATTCAAATGAAGATAGTGATGGTATGGATAGTGGAGATGAGTTTGGTAGGAGTACTGGCCCACCACTAGGTAGACGTGCTCCGTTAAATAGTCCTAGTACTAAATTTCCTAATAAGAAGTTAGTTATAAGAACAGAAAAATGCAACTAACATGGCATGTAAGTTAGACGTCAGGACAGCAGTGTTCGATAAAGTATTTGAAGAACTAGCTGAAGGTAGATATAGCTTCTCTAGGACTGGAGAAGATACTATTAGAGTTAATAGTAGAGGAGACAATGCTAAGGCTAGAGCTAAGTCTACTAGTCAGGCTAAAGCTATGGCACATGAGATGTTAAAGCGGGCTAGGATTTCTTTTGAAGGTCATGTAGATGGTTATGTAAATCAGCACTCTACTTATGACCCTGTTACTATTACATTTACTGTTAGTGATGCCTATGTTCAGCATGAGTTTGATAAGTTAAATGTATCTAAGGATACACAGGCTGCTCCTATGGAAGCAGAAAGAGACTTTATAAATACTAGTACAGACTATGATACAAATAGAAAGATAAACTTTGCACCTGCTACCAGACCAGAATTAGGCATGTTTGCTAAGTACCTAGAATTTAAGCAAGCTATCTTAGATATTTATCAGAATAAGCTACATAAGGTGAGGATGGATAAGAAGAAAGTGGGAGTATCAATAGAAGAACTAAAGGCACTTAATAAGGAAGAAAGAAGATTAGAGCTTTTCATTGAAGGTAGTCCAGAGTTAAGGAAAGAGGGTCTTAAAGACCAAATAACTAGACTATCAAGTGAGTCTGCTATAGAGGCAGTAAGAGACTATGTAAGGAAAGACCTTGATAGACTACCTAAGCTAGTTCTATCTGATGATATTGATGATGTTAGAGAGGCAGAAAGAATAATACAATTCTATAAAAATGCAGGTAACTTTACTGGCAAGGATGCAAGTAATCCTACTGGTAGGGCAGAGAATCCATTCTTTCCAGAAGATGCAATATTCTTTAGAGATGATGAAGGAGAACTAACTACTGTGTACAAGTTAGGAGAAGATATAAGAAAACAGTTCATGGAGTGGAGAGATGAAGCAGATGGTTATACAATACAAGCAGAGAGTAAGAAGAAAGAGATTACTGTTAGGATGGTTAACTCAAACCCCGGTGTAGTTAATACCTATGGTAAGAACAAGAAGTTTACCTTTAGCGAACTAGTATATGAGAAGCAAGGACTTGAGGATATAGAGTGGGTAACAATGTGGACTATGGATATAACTAGTGGGATATTCAGTCACAATGGATTACTACCACAAGTTATATTCTCTCACTTGAATAATAGTATAGAAAGGAAGGCTGAGTGGGCTAGGGCTGCTGATGAAACTATAGATAAACTAGCACCTAAGGCACAAGAGGCAATAAGAAACACAGGTGACCCAAGATGGACTCATAAGGGATTAGGTATAAGGAGACTTGGTGGTACAAACTGGAACTTATATAAAGAGACTACTAAGAATGGTAACGAGACTAACTGTTTAGTACAGAGATTTACAAGAGAGTTTAATGATGCCTATGATATAGCTAAGGCTACATTCCAAGAGGTATTTGATAAGGCAAAGGTTATATCTGGAATGAGTGAGAAAGTTACACTTGCTTTTAGGGCCTTGAATATGTGGAGAAGACAGAATACTATTCTATTTGAGATTAATAGGATGGCAGAGATATTAGATGACCCTGAATTAGCAGACCTGTTTACTGAAGGTAAACCTGTTGCTGATGCAGCTTATAGGCAGAGTCTTATTGATATACTAGGAAAGGATGGATATGAGGAGCAAATAGAAGAGCAGAAGAGAATGCTTAGAAAGTATCTAGCTGATAGGCAGAATGTAATAGATATTGCATTAGGTGATGAGGGTAAGTTTATTGAGAATGGTACTAAAGATGATCTGAATGATGCACATAAGGCTGCTCTTCAGGAATGGGAATATAAGAATGACCCTCTTATTGGAATAGAAGGGTACAATAGTACTACAGGATATATCAAGGATGGTCTTACAAGAAATAACTTCATGGGTTATAATAACTTTATAGCTAGGAAGAAGAAGGCTAATGTGACATATGCTACTGATAGTACTACTGGTAAGTCAAAATTTGTAGTTACAGAGACTAATGAAGATACTGACTACTATAGTGAGCAATATGCAACTATAGAAGCAAATGATGACTTACTTGCTTTCTACAATGTAATGAGAGATGTATGTGTTAAGATAAAGGAGAGCATTCCTTATCACCTTCAAAAAGATATACCATCACATACTCTACCCGGCTTAGAGAAAAGCATGGGGGAAATGCTAGCTGATAAAGAGATGGGTCTACTAAAGAGGATATTTAGTAAGAATGGTGCTATAGCTGCTCTATGGGAAAGGATTAGAAGAAGTGTAGGAGTAGTTAATCAGGCTGATGTATCTAGTGCTAAACAAGACCCTATTACTGGTAAGTATAATAATACTGTAAATGATGCCTTCTTAAGAAATAATAGTAAATCTATTAAGCAGAGACAGACTATAGAACAGCAGAAGTTTCTAATAGCCTATAACTCTAATAAAGCAGATAGTGATGTAATTACACAGATAAGGAAGTTTACTATACTGGAGTTAAAGAACATGACTCCAGATGCTCTATTACTCCTAGCTCAATATACACATACTGATTTGAGTGTAGCAGATGCTAGGTCAGGTAATATAGCTGCTTTACAAGCTAAGATAGGAGATAAGGTAAGTGTAGGTAGGATTATAAAAGAGTTCTCTGTCCACTCTATAGTACAGGCTCAATCATTTGACTTACCTAAGCTAGCTAAGTACTTTGCTAACATGACTATGGCTTATGCTGCTAGGAATGAAGCCTTACCATTCTTAGAGATAGTTAAAAAACACTATGAAGATATACAAGCCCCTAGAACTAATAATGTAAATAAATCTATACGTCATAGGTTTAATAAGATTATAGGTAAAGTACAGATGGAAGGACCAAGAGAGAATGCTAGGAAGCAAGTAGAGAACTGGTTCCAGAGAGTAGTACTAAATAACTATGGTGTTAAGCATAAGATTCTATTAGGTAAAGAAGATGAGGGGGCTAGATTTGGTAGGCACATATATAGTAGAGAAGAAAGGAAGAGGCTTAATGAAATAAATAAGCTACTTGAAGACCCAGGAGTTAGTGAACAGGTTAAGGATGAATTAAGAGCATCTAAGAAAGCAATGGGTAAGGTTAGGACAGCAAGTGCTTTAATAGAAGGGATGTTTAGTTGGATAAGGTTCTTAAAGTTGGGCTATAATTTGCCTTCTTCTATTACTAATTTTATGGAAGGTGTAACCTCTAATGTAATACTAGCTGCTTCAGGAGAGTACTTTGATGAAAAGGAACTCATGTATGGTTATAGGGTAGTGAGAAGTTCATTTGTAAGAAACCTTTCATTTGGACTTACTGGATATGAACCTAAGCTGGCTAAGAGATGTAGGAAGCTGATGGATAAGTTCAATGTTGTAATGGATAGTAAGAATGAATTACAGAGAGCAGAAAATAGTACAGGTAGTAATAGACTTAGTTGGTTAGGTTCTTATGAGCTTAATCAAAGAGTAGAATATATTAATCAGAGTCCTTTGATGGTAGCTATGCTAAGGACTATGAAGATAAAAGATAAGAGTGGTGTAGAGAAATCTGTATGGGATGCACATGATGAGAATGGCGACCTGTTACCAGAGTTCAGCTATGATGAAGCACAAGCAGATACCTATACAGATGAACAGAGAGATAGACTAATACAGAATAATCAGGACTGGAAGATGCTAGCCGGTGAGAACTATGAAGTGTTTAAGAATAAGTTAAATAAGGTTATAGGTATAGGTCATGGCATGGGCTATGATGAATTAAGAGGAATGATGGCTAAGTCTAGTCTTCTAGGTAAGGCTGCTATGATGTTTAAGACTTGGATGCCGTCACAGTTCTATCAGAGATTTGCTGTTGAGCAAGATGATATATCAACTGGCACTATAGGATATAAAGGAAGATACTTATCTTATGGTACAGGTACAGCTACAGTAGCAGGATTGGTAGCAGGAGCAGCCTTATTTGGTACAGGTGTAGGTCTAATTGGTATGGGAGCATTAGGTATGATACTAGGTAAGTATGCAACAAAAACTAATACTGATATAAGCTTAGTGAGAGAGATGGCTACAACTACAGGTTATCTCTTCTTAAAGATGTTGGGTATGCCTATTAATTTTATAACTGGATTTGTAGCTGGAAAACAGGTTGTACCTACAGGTAATAAAGCATTTGAGAATTGGGTAGGTAAAGGAAACTTTACAACTAGAGATGCCAAGAATCTAAGAGCTAACCTAGCTGATATGGCATTACAGTTAGCTTGGATAGCACTTACTATGATGGTCAAAGCTATGCTATATGATGATGAAGATGATGATGATAAAGATAGTCCAGCAAGAGCATGGCATAATATAATAGTGAATAAGTTGATTCAACTATCCCACTCTGCCTCTATGTATTGTAGCATACCTGAAATATGGAGGTCTACAGTAGGTAGTCTATCTATTAAACAGTATTTAGATGATGTAGTTAAATGGATGGATGCCATACATAAATGGTCTATTGACCAAGACTCAATAGCAGGTGGTGTGAATAGAGGAAGGTCTGGATTAGGGCTAGCAACTGAGAAGATATTTATGCCCGGTCTATTTAAAGACTTACCATATCTAGGATTTGAAGCACAAGCACAGAGAGTATTTGAAGAACCACCTTGGGCTAGATGGTTTAAATCAGAGAAAGCAAATGATGAAACTTATATTAGGTCTGCTAGGTCAGGTAGAAGGTTAGAACTTGAGAACTATGACCAGATAAAGGCTATACAAGATGAGAAGTTAAGAACTAAGACTATTAATAAGATATTAGACTATGAGTTACCAACTGTTAAGAAGCTTGAGAAGATGGGTAGAACTAGAGATGAGTATGAGGATTGGTTAGAACAACAAGAGTATGAAAAAGTAGAGGAAGAATAGCAAGATGGTCATGTAAATTTTTTAGTAAGCCAGTTTATAACTAAAATCTTTAATTAATATGTCAGGCTATAACGTCACAAAGATAGAATTACTCAATATAGAGAGAAGGTCTGGTTATGTTATGGTAAGATTAGATATGAGTAAGGGTAAAACACATGTCTATAAACTATGGTTAAATAACTACTATTATATAGGCTGTAGTACTAATCTTAATAACCGGATATATTCACACATTAACATAATAAGTCAGATAAATAGTAGAAGCTATCTGAATAAGCCTACCAGAGAGACATACAGAAAGTTTCTAGCTGTTATGGAGTTATCAGACTATGTAGAGATAAAAGTAGAGATACTGTTTTCTTCTCTAGATAGAAATGAGGCATTTATGTATGAGAAAGACCTATTACATAGTAAAGATAACGTATGTAGTTCCTATTCACTCAATAATGTTAAGAAGAAATATAGGAACGAAGCCTCTGAGGTTGCGGTAAATGAAATCAACTCGTACCTTAGTACACTCCGTTAAAACGTCAGAGCCTTCGTTTAGGCATAAAATTGCCCCGCATAGAAATGCAGGGCTTTTTAATCGAAGTTTAACTACCTATGTATATTAGAATGGTGGGTCATCTCCTTCCTCCCACTCCTTCTCTTTTCCAAACTCTTTTCCTAGGGTATAAGCTACCATATCAGAGTATTCCTTATCATTAACTGTATCAAATACATGATTACACCTATAACTTGGGCATTGATATAGTACCTTTCCATCAGTATCATGTAAAATTACCCTACTAAAACTGGTAGGATTATTTTCATCCCAGGCAAAGTTCTTCTTAGCTATCTCTTTCATCTCTGCTTTCTGCTTATCAGAGAAGACATCCATCTTGACTATATGAGCAAACACATCATTGTACTTCCAACTGTACCCACAATGAGGACAGTTTCCTAGTCTATCTAGCACCATAAAATTACTATTTTTTGATTATGAAAAATGTTGTTGCAGCTACAATAATGAAGAGAAGATACCAGAAAAAAGGCTTCAGATTGTAAGTAGATTCATGGGTAATATGTACACTCCTATTCCTATGTATAACGCTATCCTTACCATCAACTGTAGTATGTATTGAGTCTATTGTCACTATAGTAGAATCAGTAGTGCCACCAGGTTTCTTGATGACACTACAGCCTATTAGTAACAATATGATGATAAGTATTCTCATAGCTTCAAAAGAAAGGGAGCTATCGTAGCCTTCCACTATCTGCAAACTTCTGTAGCATAGGGAGTAAGTCTCTCACTTGCTCCATTGATAGGTGCATCCTGCTCTTAGCAGTCCAGTTACTAGGTAGGTCTACCTCTACATACTTACCTATTGCTTCATCTTCAGTAATAAGTATCTTTGGGTTATCAACTCCTAACCAGATGAAATCACCTGATGCTCTGCTTGACTTCTGGATAGAGCATAAGCCTCCATTGCTGTCTACAAAGCTTCCACTAAGGAAACCTCTGCCATTTGGCTCTAATTTAATCATTGTTTTCTGTTTTGTGGTTATCATAATTATTGGATTTATTGTGTGGGTGTTATTGGTTTAGCTCTCCAGTGTGTAGGATTAGGTGTTAAGTAGTTAGTGTCACACTCTACAGTTCTCCATTCATCATGGTCATTACACCACTTAGCCATAAACCATATCTTATCATCTTGCATGAAGCATACACATATACCATCAGGGTTAAACTCCTTATCTATCCACTTCTCATGGTAACCAAGTACCTCTAGTGCTGGCTCTGGCTTCATCTTCTCTGTTAGATACCAGCCATCTATGTTAGCATTAGTTAGTATCTCAAAGTAAAAATCTATCCTTGATTGTTCCTCATCTTCATCTACACTAGCAAGTGTTTCAGCAACCTTCAGGGCATTTATAGTTATAATCATAGTTTTAAGTTTAAGTTAAAGATAAAAAAAAAGGAGAGTGGCAAGACTACCACCCTCTCTCTGTTTTTAAACGTTGCCATAATAAAAATCAAAAGTACACGAACCTAGTTTACAATATCGGTACTGCCATACCCATTCTCTGCTCTTGCAGTTTCAGGTAGATGGTCAGCTAACTTAAATTCTGCTGTTTCAACCTTAATGATTACTCCCTGTGCTACCTTGTCTCCTTTAGTTATATAGACTATATCCCTAGAATGGTTAACAAGTATTACTCCTATCTCTCCTCTGTAATCCAATTTTGTTATCGCTAGGCTCTTTATCCTAACGTCTGCATCTTCTTTTGTTATACATGCAGTTCAGACTATATCATCAACTTTCTTTCTAAGTTGTTGGGCACTCGTGTTAGCTTCATCACTGTTCTAGTGGTATGCTATTAGTCGTTGAACCTTCTAGGTATCCCTACCTAGCTTGGCTGCTGATTGTCCTCTTCAGGATTTTCCAGCAATTCACCCAATTTAAAGACTCCAATTATTCTACCATTAGAACTATCTCTTATGATCTCATGCTTGTTATTGTGCAAACTAGTATGTTCAGCTCTACTTAATATCTCTAAGTTAGAAATATCATTATTAAGCTTGTTCTCATCTTTGTGATGAACATCATATCCTTCTTTAAGGACTATCCATCCATCTACTTCTTCAAAGAACTTACTGTCAAATAACTTATAGTTTCTTTCTACAACTAGCCTATGCTTCTTAACTCTAGTACCTTGTACATGTTGGTCATGTGGTCTAGGATGATTAGGACAGTATTCTAACAAATAACCATAATTAGTAAGTGTATCTTCATTTTTAAATGAAGAATTATTATGTCCTGTTAAACCATATTGATGGTTATTCTCACCTGACATAGTTTCTTCCTTTAATTTATAGGTACACTCTAGGCTACAAGTTATCTTACCACCTTTTAGTCTCTTAATCCTATAAGGTTTAACTTTAAGTTCTTTGCCACATATTACACAAGCTACTACCATAAGAGTAATCCTTTAATTCTGTTTAGAGTCTATAGTCCCAGGACTATTTAATACTGCTATCCCTTTAAGTAAGGCTAAGCCACTCCTAGGTCTTATATCCATTGCATACCCACAAGGTATAGCTATCTTAAAGCCACACATTATAAGTAATCTTGAACCCGGGAACATATACATAGTCTGTATCTCTTCTCCATCTCTAGGTATATTAGGGTCAGTTGTAAAGTCTCTTGGAGTTGCATTACCATCCTGATAATATGTCTTGAAACTGTCTACTCTTAGGTCAAAGCCTGCACTTCCATCTGTAGCATACTTAGGGATATGTACCCCATCATGCTTCCTTTTAAACTTTATTTCCATAGTGGTACTCTATTTGTTTAGTTATGTAATCTTGCATATCCACTACTTTCTGTGTACGCATCTCCTCTGGTTCTATCCACCAAGGAGAGTTTTGCCAGAACTTAAGTAGTATCTCTTTAGGTAAGTCAGTAGCCTTCTCTATCTTCTTTTCTCCATGCATCTCTAGTACTAGCATCTCATTTTCTGTGAAGGCATCTATCCTTACATTAGGCTTATCTGATAGATGCTTTATAGCATCAAAAAGAGCTGTACCTTCTACCCATTGTAGGAAGGTGTCAAACTCTGTGTGCCTCACATTATTAAGTGGACTTGCTTTTAAGATTGTTGTTTTCATTGTCTATTAGCTCCTGTAGTTTAAATAACATTTGGACATAAAGGATATTCCAGCCTGTAAGTAGTTCTATCAAGCTAGCATTTTGACTCTCCACATGGACTATTATATTTTCTTCTGGTTTATCCATTGTACTGTGCTATTATTTTACACATCTTGATGAATGATTCTTGACTCATAGACCCTCTAGCCATATTAACATCTTTATGTACCCATTGCACATTCCCTCTTACATATCCTAGGCTATTATCTATCCTGTCAAGTGAAGCTGTAGATTTATGTATCTCTTTGTATCTTTCAAATTTAAGAGGTACTCCTGATATTGCACATTTACCATCCTGCTTAGAAAATAGTTCTTCTAGATACTTCACATCTATACTACATTCAAATCCATTATTACTAGCTCTTTCCTGTACCTTCCATTTGAAATATCTAGCTATATAGGTATCCTCATTGAATACTGTTTTGGCACATGACATACAAGCTTTAGTTTTACCATTTACTAGTGTATAAGCTCCTCTAAATGTTTCAGCACCACAAGAACATCTAACATGCCAGTACATATTCCTGTCTTTACTACTATTAACTTTTGTCCTATCAGAGATAACAGTCCACTGCCCGTAGATAGCCCCAATTACGGGGCTATGTTTTATATTGTTATTCATAACCTATAGTTTTCTAACAAGCAGAGTGCCCACAGGAACTACATTTTCTGCATCCTTCCTGATATACAATAGTAGCTTGTCCACATTTGGGGCATTTTTCTCCTGTTGTTCCATCTGGTATATATTGTTTAAGTACTCTTGTTATTGCCTTACCAAAGGAGACTACTCCCACATTAGCCTTCTCTACTTGGTCTATTATGTACCTAGGATTCATCCCATGTCTTAACATACCTGAAGTAAACCTAGTTAGAACCTGTATATCTGTAGGTGCTTGTGATACTTCTAAGTGGTCTATAGTATATCTGTTAGAATTGAACTTATAATGACTACCATTTATCTTAGTAACTTCCCCTGTAGTATTCTCATAGTGAATAGGAGCAGGGAAAGCAAATATCTCATATGGTTTATCATTCAATAATCCTACTACCACACCATAGTTATGACCTTCTGACATTACAGGCCAATAGTTAGCCTTCAAGCTACTTGGTCTCTTTATTGAATCAGTATATCCAAATTCATCTACCTGTGCTACTGGCTCACTAATCAGTACTCCACTTCTACTCCCTTCTCTATATACAGTAACTCCCTTGAGACCATTCTTCCAAGCCATGTCATATATATCTTTAACTACATTTTGTCCTACTTTAGTAGGTAGATTAATAGTAGAGCTTATAGCATTAGAGGTATAGTCTTGTATTACAGCCTGTAATCTTATCCTAGCTTCCCAGCTTACATCTTCTGCCTGACTCATGAACCAAGGTGACTTAGCAAATGCTGTGACTAAATCTTCTTTTCTAGTAATTAGAGCTGGCTCAGGATAGCGTATCTCTAACCACTCTTTGAACTTAGGGTGTAACACAGCATACTCCTGCCAACTATCTCCATTCTGGTCTGTAAAGTCTATCCTTGCTCCTTCTTCATTAGCATTGATCTTCTTCCTTCTTATATAGAAAGCTTTAAACAAAGGCTCAAGTCCACCTGTAGTCTGTGTCATCAATGATACTGTACCTGTAGGAGCAACTGTACTCCAGCTTACATTCCTTCTTCCAAAGTTAGCCATTCTCTGAGCTACATCTGGAAACTTAGCTACTATAAACTCATAGAATTTATTCTGCCCAAACATATTGTTATCTTCATCTACACTAAACTCCTTAGTCCTATCCCATCCTACAAATGTTCCCCTAAGTAGAGCTAAATCTACACTAGCATCTAACTCTGCTTCCATCTTAGTTTTCATCACAAGCTCTACCATCTCTAAAGCATCATCACTACCATACTTCATATTTAATGCAGCTAACATATCTCCTAAAGCAGTAAAGCCACTACCTGTCCTCCTACCATTCTTAGCTAATTCCCTTATATTCTGCCATAGATTTATCTCTGTTATCTTAATATCCAATGGCTCAGGGTCTCTATCTAGCTTATTCAATATCCTATCTATGTACTCTACTTCTAGGTCAACTAGGTCATCGCCTAATCTCTGCTGCATATAAAAAGTCTCATACATAAGGTTGAAATCTATGTATGAGTCTTCAGTAAAAGGTAACTTAACAAAGCTAAATAGATTAGTAGCTATAAGCCTACATGTATCATTCCTATGAAACCATTGTTCTCCACAAGGATTGCAAAGCTCTGGTTCATACTGTTCATATACTCCATCAGGAGCATAGCTTGTAATCCTATCTATGAAGGCTACACCTGGCTCTCCATTCTTCCATGCCATCTCTGCTATCAAGTCGAATAACTCTCTGGCATGTATCTTCATCACATGAGTAACATATCCATCTTTACCTACTGCACATGATACTATATTATTATACCCATCTATGATACCTTCCTTAGTCTTCTCTCTGTAGTCAGAGAATCTGTTCAGGTCATCATCTATTGGAAACCTACAATGAAAGTCTCCATTGTTCTTGACAGCTTCCATGAACTCATCTGTTAGCATCACACTCACATTAGCTCCTGTAACCTTAGTCTTATCATCCTTCATGGTTACAAACTTAAATATATCAGGATGCTTACAAGACAGGAGTAACATGAGAGCACCTCTTCTGCCTTCCTGGGCAACCTCTCTTGTAGTGTTAGAGAACCTCTCTGCAAATGAGGTTACTCCTGTTGATGATCTTGCAGCATTGGATACTGGAGCTTTATAAGGTCGTAAGTTATTAAGATGAGTACCTACCCCACCTCTTCTTTTCTCTAGATGGGCTATATGTTCATCAGTTCTCATTATACCTGCATAGCTATCCATAGGTGGAGCTATACCAAAGCAATTAGAGAGAGACCCAAATACATACTTGTTCCCCAAGTTAGCCATTATACTACCTTGAGGAACTATATACTTGAACTTGTCAAAGTAAGAAAAGAGTTCATCTTGTATCTCCTGCAAAGATTGATGAACTCTTTTACTATGTAACTCTAACCCAAACTCAGACAACTGATTTATGTATAATTGGGAACAATTCTTCTCCTTATCTTGGTAACTCACCTCTATCCTTGCAAACTCTCTGGCTAGCCTTCTGTGCATATCAGCTGGTGTCTCTTCTTCTAATTCACCCTTATCATTTCTGATTGCATACTTATCTTTCCAAACATCCGCCGCCATTAAATCATGGCTAAAGTACTCTAGCAAATTGCTAGGCAAGTTGTTAGTTGTCATAGAAAATGAGGTTTTAAAAAAACAGGAAGGAAAATAAAGGTAAGAAATTCTAAATCAAGAAGTTAGAAGGTGGATAAGTTTATCTCGATGCAGGATTTCAGATTAATCTGAACTAGCTTCTTCTACTAATCATCCTAGTCCTTGCATTTCTGTATATTGTATCCCTATCTTTCTTGTCTAAATCTTCCCTTCTTAGTTCCTTATTGTACATGGTGTAAATATATAGGTTTTCTGCTAGTGTAATTAGTCCTACACCTATGATAGCATTAGCATCTATAATATTATCTATTACTCTTTCTACTGTGAGACCCCTCTCTATCATTAGAGAGAGGAGTTCATCATCAGTTAGTTCCGGCTTCTTGGTTTCTTTCTTCATTATGTGTATTGTTTAACTCCTTGTTCTCCCTTATTGGGCTTCTGTCTGTGGCAAGTAGTAGGTTTAATTGGTATTACTACTCCTACTAGTTCTCCCTTAGTTCTGGTTGTAACCTGTCCATTATCTTTCTTTGCTATTAGTTCTGCATTCTCTGGCCTCACCCATACTAATCTTTTAAAGCCAGCTCTACTCCAGTTCTCAAGTATATAGTTCAGATTGAAAGCTCTAGGTCTATAATCAGATGGTATCTTAGGTACATACCTATAAGTAAGCATCCTCTTTGACCTCTTAGCTTCCTTTCTATTTGAAGCTGTAAAGTCTCTCTTCTGTTCTATCTTAGCTACAAGCTGTTCCTTGTCTAGCATAACAAAGTAAGTATTAATAATAAGTACAGATAGTATCTGTGCCTTTACTATTGATTGTAGGTAAGCTTCTACTATAGCCTGATTGTACTCATGTGTACCTCTCTTAAATTCAGGATGCTCTTCTTCTACTGTAGCAGCAAAGCTTTGTAAGTGTCCATCAAGTCTATCTGTCTCTAGTTCAGCATCTAAATGATCTAGTGCAAGTGCATGATTATAGCTACCATCTTCTATCATGTAACTTATATTACTTTTAATTATAGCTTTACATAGTAACTCAAGCTGGCTAACATTGGTAGAACTAGGATTAGAAATGTAGATACTAATTATACAGGTATCATCATCTATGAACTCAAATGGATATACACTTACATTCTTAAAGTCACTCCTATGTGTAACAAACACTACTCCTTTATTTAAGAATCTAATAAATCCTCTCTCACTTAACTTCCTCATCATTTCTCTTAGATCAATCTGTATGCCTCCAACTAGACTTGCTGGACTTGATTTTTTACCTGCTGCCCACTCTATCATTTTTACCTGCTCTTCTCCGCTTATTTGGATTACATCCCTTTCCTTGTATTTATTGTATAAAAAACTTAACTCATTCATAATGTCTCCTTTTTAAGTATGTTATTTACTTCTGTAATAGCACTATTTTCTACTAGGAAGCGTTTCAGTAATATTAGCTTTCCTTTTAAGATTGAAATATCTTCCTTTAGTATTCCTCTTTCTGCTTCATCATTTTTACTAGATTTCATTACCTCTTCTAGCCTTCTTTTCGTCTCTTCTTCAGAGTTACTTAATGCCATTATTATTGTACTACGTATCATAACATTGAGTAAGTCTTTACTTGGTAGAAAATCAAGTGATTTGATGATTAGATTAAAATCATCTTCTGTTAAGTTCACTTCTTGTATGTTCATTCTTCTTGTTTTTTATCTCTCTTGAGATGGTGGTCAAATATCTCTAGTTCTTCCCTAGGCGGGAGATCTAGCTCTCCTTCATAATCAGTAGCAGCTATGTTAGTACCATATATCCTGTTCAACTTCTCTGTGAACTGAAATACATAGTTCCTATCTTTGACTACTACTTTAAGTATATCAGGATGCTTATCAAAGAACTTTCTTATCTGTACATCAGTGTACATCTTACTATACCCACCCACATTAAACTCATCTAAAGCCCCATATAATTCCTCTGGGAACTTGATGATTATCATGTGTAATGTGGACTTCTGTAAATTCCCATAAGGATAATCATCCTCATAGCAGCCCTGTGTTCTTATCCATACAATGAACTCTAAGAAGTGAGCAGTAGCTATAGCTGTATCTATTAGGATAAAGATATGCTTCTCATGTACTTTACCTGCATTCCTACATATCATGTCTCCTATGCCTACAGCTACCTTAAATACAGTATTCATCATGTTAGTAAATCTAGGCCCATAAACCTTCAATGCAGGTAGCAAATACTTCTTGGTCTTGTTCTTGTATGGATAGATAATAGCTTTCTGGTTTGTTACTTCTGTTAGCACTATCTTCCCTATTTGAATTTTCATTACTAGAATATTTTATTGTATGAGTAATCATCTTCAATGAAAATTATACCCTTAGATTCAGAGAACATCTCTTCTATAGAGAAGTGCTTATCTTGCCACAGCTTGAATAAGTCTAAAGCCTGTGTCCATCCCATCCTATACTTACCATCTCCAAATCTACCTATCCTTTCAGCAGCAGTAGTAAGTATGAATATCAGAGGTGTAACAGGTCTTACTGTAGACTCTACTATCATAGCATAGTCAGCAAACTCATAACCAGATATGTCCTTACCTATCAAATCTGATAATTCACCTAAGCATTTCCTTACAGCATTAATATACCATGACCCCTGGAAATCATACCTTCTATCCCGGATTTGCCTATTAAACTTCAAGATAGAATAACCTGTGGACTTAACATCAATAACAAATACCTTTCTCCTGTTATGATCTATCCTTAACAAGTCTATCAAAGCCTTACACCATACTGCTGCCTCATTAAAGTAACAGGGAAACTGATACACTAAGTCTATTCCTTCCTGCTCTTTAAATACCCAAGCACTATATGGATGCTCTAACAGGGAGCTTGCAGTACCATGTTTAATCCTATTACCATCTCCATCTACTACACCTATTATCTTAGATACCTCATCATCAGACAAAACTTGCTTACCTCTGGCAGCTATTAATTCTCTCCAATACTTCTCTGGTAAACTATTCTTACACATAGTAGCAAATCTGGTATCATCAGCTTCTGTAGCATCCTTCTTCTTAGACCAGTGCCTATTCATATAATACTGATGATTGTCCATAGCCTCTAGCCCCTGAACAGGATATAGGGCTAGAGGTCTATAAACATCTGGATTCTCTCCCTCTACTACCATCCCAGCAGTAACCAAATCAAATACCTGCTTGATGATACTCATCTCTACAGGTGTAGGTTTCTTAGGCATCTTACTTATCAGATACTCCTCATTGAATAACTCCTGTCCAAAGGTGATAATAGTATCTACAGCATGACCTACTACAAAATGCTCCTTCTCATCGTAATACTTATCTGATCTGATTAGGTCATCTTTCTTATCTATGAATGCCTCTATGCCATCTTCAGCAAGAACCTTCAGTAATGACTGATTAAGATATGGGCAATCTTCATACTCTTTTACCTTTTCTCTTGTGTTCCTGTAAATCATAAATTTGTATTTTAAAAATTAAACAATAGTTCTGTCTAGAATTTCTTCCTGTACAATAGTGTTCATCTCTTCCTGTAAGTGAAGCATCATACCATCTAGTCTGGTAAACTGTGGTAGTTCTATCTTAGAAGCAAATGTCAAATCAAGCATCCTACTAGTATATAATACATCTATCTCACCAGATACTATGTTCAAGTAGCTTCTCTTTATGTTCCTATACAGGTCATTGTGCTCTATGATAAACTTCAAATCAACTAGTATGGTAAACTGTCTTACATCTGGATTACTCCAATCTACATTATGGAACTCTGCTGTCTTCACACAAGTCATCATCAATGGTACTATCTCATACATATGTGGTAGATACCTGTATATCATGTTAGCAGTAACATAGTAGTTCTTATCCTCATAGTCTCCTCTTACCATCTTCATAGCCCAGTTGTTATTATGACCATACAGAGTATCACAGAATAAAGCTATCTTATTAGTCTGGTGGATATAGTTAAGGTCTGCCACATGACCTATGTGATACATATCTGTCCTACTTATATTACTGATAGTACTTAAACCAGTTATAGGAATGTACTCACTATCTCCTACTCTACCAGCTAGCTGTGGTATCATACTAAGTCTCGGTATCCTTATTATTGATGGTGTCATTGTCTCCCTCCTTTCTGGTAGTGGTTGTAATTGTCTCATAGTATTCCTCCTCTGTTACTAAATTAATTGGTATGATATATTCCCATGAAAATGGTACTGTCCTATCCATATCCCCATTAGTTATATTAGTTATGTGATTAGTTAGAAAGGCTACTATATGAGAAGCTATCATTACTGCTGAATGAGTAGTTTGTTTCATAGTGCATGGAGCTTCCTCTATTTCACTATCATCAAACAACAATTTAGCATAGTTCTCTATATCCAGATGATTATTTTTTACACAATATATCCACATCTGTTCAGCATTTAGCCTACCATCTATGAATAGACTATTCTCTGTGTTACCTCTGCACCAACTTTCAAACATATCCCTTCTTGCCTTCATGTTATCAAATGCAGTAATTACAAAATCATGAGTAACGGTCTTCTCATCTACCTTCTCATTAGCTATAGTAATAATATCTCCTGTAAGGTTGAGTATATTGTTCCTTAGTGCTTCTACCTTTGGCTTACCTGTATCCTGTACACTATAAAATTGACCACCTATGTTAATCTCTTCTACAGTATCGTGGTCATATACCATAACTCTAAATCCTGCTCTGGCTAACAGGAATGCTACCCAGCTACCTATACCACCAGCCCCTCCTAAGAGGATGGTGGTAGAGAGTGCCAGAGGATACCAAGGGGCATCCTTAAATCTCTCATGATGTTGTTTGCTCATGCTTGTCTGATTTTTTTGGATTAGTAAATTCAATATACATCTTAGTGAAAGTACTGGCTAAGTTCTTGCCAAATGTGTACTGTGTATGGAAGTGTGTATTCTTAGGTGTAAGCTTAGCTAGATAGGACAAAGCAAAGGTAAAGATCTCTCTTATGTGTTCATCCTTGCTCTGCATCTGACTAAAACCTGGCTTGAAGAACTCATCATAATACTCATAGAAGTTAAATCTCATACCATCTATTATAGTATCTGCATTGATGTTAGACTGCTCTATATCATCCAGCACATCTTTTAGATTGTCATTGATTACCTCATAGCCTAACCTTAAAGCATAACATAAGAACAGTTCATCCTGTGTCACCTTCTCCTTTGGTGGTACTATGGTATTGTTCCCATTATTCCATTTCCAAGTTGGTGTATCTACAGGCTCTTTCTTAGTCTTATCATAGTCTGGATATGGTATCTGATTAGGCATCCCCGGAGCTACATAAGGATTTGCCTTAGCTTTCTCCTTTGCCCTCTTCTGGAACTCCTCTTCTACCTGTAGATACCTTTCTTTGAAGCCATTATCAATAATTAACTTATTCCCTTCCTTCATTATCCTACACTCATACCAGAACATTGTCTGGTCTGCTTCCTCTAGTATCAGATCATATCCTTTACCAGTAAAGTCCTTACAAGGAAACCTAGTGACACTACCTACAAATGCTACCCTAGCCATCATCTCCATGAAGTTATTGACTATCAAGGATAGATAGACATTGTGTAATGGAGAGTTATCATTTAGCTCACTTACATCAGTACCAGAGAAGAACACATCCATAGTATTATGACTATGTATATGTCCCCACTTCCAATTCTCTGCATCTTCATGCTCCATCATATAGGTGACTAGCTCTTGTCCCCAATCAAATGTAGTTCCACCCTGAGTTCCAATATCCATCAGGAGTATATCCATGACTACTAACTTCAAGTTAGTAATATCTTTCATTGTACCTTTAACTGCATACAATAATATACCTGACCACTCCAGCCTAGGTTGTAACTGGCACAAATATAGAATCTTCTCTTGTATTTTCTTCGACAGTATTACCTGTATCTTGCCTTCTAACTGTACCTTTCTTAATGATGGCATAGTTGGCGATTTTTTCAAGTCTGTATTTGACATAATTGCTTAATTTAGGATTAATGTATCTTGTACACTCAAAATCTTCTGACATTTCATTATATACTTTATATGGTATCTTCTTACCTTTGAAGGTAAAGGACAAGTGCTCTAAGCTATCTTCTGCTATCCTAGGAAAATCCCTCTTGATAAAGTACGTTCCTGTGGCATCTTTACAGTACTTAGCTTCAAATGGAAATATATTTACTAGCCAAGCCTGAAAGTCCTCATCATCTTCTATGTAATATTTACTATCCCAGAAGCCCCAGTTGCACCTCACATCATAAGAGTTCCTTATTCTCCTTAGTAATTCATTATGTAAGTCTACCATAGTAAGATCTGATATAGATTCCATAGTATGGTCCATATTCACTAGCTTACTCATACTGATATATGGTGTACCTTCAGTAGATTCCCATCTTACAAAGCTATCTATCATCCAGCAGAAAGCTTCAAACTTATCTATATCCTGCTCATCATTAAAGATAGCTCTAATAGAGCTTGTATCTCCAGTACCTAAGCAGAAGTTCTCCCATTTAGTAAGGTCATTGTCATTAGGTCTATACATTCCAGGTACTACTGCTAGAGTAGATAAATGACTATGCACATAACCACACTTTAGTTCCTTATTAGAATAAGTAGTTCTCATTCCTTTAATATCACCTATAGATATGTCATAGCCACCACCATCTTCTTGTATCTTTGTCTTAAACCTAACAAATAAGTCCTTTATTATGTGTGCAAGTCCAGCAGTATTAGTAATCTCAATTTCTGGAAAGTGGATAACAAATGTGGTATCTGTTGGAGTAACTACTAGCCCTTCTACTATCTGTATAGTATCACGATACTCAGGATACAGAAACTTACTCTTCTTGTCTCTGGTGTGTGCATACTCTTCATCTGTATAGAATAGGTCAAGTATGCTTACATTTGTATCTACAGGGAAATACTTTGTTCTATGTGTAACTGTCCTTTCTCCTATATGAATATTATACCCTATACCTATCCTATTAGGAAATATACTTTCAAGTACCTTATACATCTCTTTCATCCTATCAACTAAAGTAGCAGAATACCTCTCTCTTATGAGCAGATATAGCAACCTCATCTTACTCTCTATTGTCCTAGTATCTAGTTCTCCCTTAATCCTAGCTATTTGTTCTCTATAATCTTGTAATGTTTTCATCTTATTATGGCTTTGATTGTTTAAAAAAATAAGTAGCTACTATCACTAGCAACTACTTATTTACTAGGAAGATTAGATGGTTAGATGCGTACATCCCTTAACCCTTTAGCTAAGTCTGCAATTTCCCTACGGAGTTCATCTCTGGTTTGCTCTTTCTCTGGTACAGGTTCAGGGATAGCTTCAACAACAGTAGCAATAACAGCTATCTCAATAGGTACTTCTTCTGCCTTAGCTTTCTTAGATTTCTTAGCAGCAGCAGGCTTTGCTTCTTTCTTAGGTAGTTTCTCAACTGCCTTTTTAACCTTAGCTACTACCTTTGCAGTAGTAGCTTTCTTTTCAGCCTTAGTAGGAGCTTTCTTAATAGGCTTAGCAGCTTTAGCTCCAGATTTAGACTTAACCGGCATAAGGTAGAGCTTAAAGTCCCCTACAGGCAGGATAGCATCATCATGCTCCAAAGTACCTTTCTTAACTCCTTCAAGAGCCTTCATGTTGCTAAGGCTGTAACCATTCTGTGAAAGCACATTCCTAAGATGGCTCCAAACTGTAACATCAGTTGTAATGGTCTTCTTTTCACCAACTGATGTGATGACTGTAATCTTCCTTTCTACCATTGGTAGTGTGATTTGGTTTTCTGACATGATTGTGTGGTTTTTAATTTACCAATTAATAATTGTTTCTTTCTTGTACTTCAGTATCTCGTTAGTTAGACTGAAGTGGTTACACCCTCTGAACTTATAATGACTATCTGGATGACTATCTGCTGCTGGATGATTAGCTTCTAACACATAGTTATAGTCATCACCCATGTACTTATTGTTCCATCCATAATAGTTATGTATAAATCCTTTGAAGGCTTTAGCTTTTGCCCCCCATAGTAACCATACAGGTTTCTTGTCACTGTGCAATGATATGGTCTTCATAATTTCTCTAGTGAACCATGACCAATATCCTAGATGAGTAGCTGACTCTCCTACCTTTACAGTAAGTGCTGAATTTAAAAGGAAGATACCTTGTTGTCTCCAATGTTTAAGTTCCTTCCATTCTGGACTATCTATACTAACAGATGCTAGCCTCTCTACTCTTGTATCTACTATCTCCTCTTTAATAGTCCTTAATGTAGGTGTAGTCTTAGTTGTAGGTGGTATAGCAAAGGCATATCCTATAGCTTCTCCCTTATTGATATATGGGTCCTGCCCTAAGATTACTACCTTTATAGCCTGTAATGGCATCTTAAAGACATTGAACATATCCTCTGGCTTAGGGTAGAACCTTGTCTTCATTAGTATGTCATACTTTAGCATCTTCATCTTTGGGTCATCAAACAGCTTCTGTAGGTAGGGATGCCAACTTTCATGTATCTTATCTGGTATCTGTTCCATGTGGTACCCTCCTTATTACGTTTTTCATGTCACTTTTTTCAAGGCTTTCTTCCCTTAGATCAACTAGCCACTTCTCCCCATTTTTAGTATTAATTATAGAGAAGATTGCATCAAACTTTTTAATCCTATTTAATGCCTCTATTGCAGCCTCTTCTGGAGTGTTAGTAGATAGTACACACTCCCATATTACTATATAACTCATAATTTCTCCTTTATAGTTTATCTATTACTCCTCTATATAGTTCACCATGCAGCTTTACATAGACTTCTATTTGCTGACCCATCCTAATAGCCCCATAGTCAATTACTATCTCAAGGTCTGTCTCATAGGCTTCCTTACTTATTGTAGTAGACATTGCCTTATTACCCTCATTAGTACTTACTGCTATAACTATCTTCATAATATTTGATTTAAAATTTTACTAAACTCTTGTCTCCCTTCCTTATGTACATACATTCCTGGGTCTTTCAGGTAGTATCCATACCTATTATATATTACTTGACTCCTAGGTATAAAGACCATCCTACAACAATTACTTCTTATACCATTAAACACCTTTTGAAGCTTCCTAGCAGCTCTCACACCTGCTAGGTCACTATCATAGAAGATTGTTATAACATCAAACCTCTTTGTCAAACTCTCAAGTGTAAGCATATCTGGAATACACCCTTCATTTTGAAACCACACTACATTGTCCCTGTACCTTAGTTTTGAAGCTCTAGACATATTTCTCAATACTCTATGGTCTTTGTATCCACTAGCTATCACTACTTCTTCTCCTTCTAGTGGTAAGCTATCAAAGTTACCTACACGGTCTTCATCACAGTTACTTAGCCACTTATACTGTGAGTTATATGGTTGGTATATCTTTACTGAACCAATAAGGTCTATAGCATAGCATAGAGATACTGGACTAAATGTAGTACTCTTCTTTTTCCTTGTATTCTTAATAGTTACTCTATCAGTAGGAAATACGTTGTCCTCTAGCAAGTCTTCTTCTGTTATAAGAAACTGATTCCAGAACTTCCTATCTCTCCTTGAGAACATAACTTTTCTGTAAGTAATAATTACCGGATTGGTGGGAGCTTCAAAACTAAGGAGAGGGGATGTGGTTGGTGCTACAGCTTCATAGTCTGTCTTGTTACCTGATAGCCTAAACTCCTTTACCAACATATTAATAGCCCCAGTAAGAGTAACCTTATGTTTATCCATGAGCATCGAAAAACAAGTCCTGTGTGTCTTGAATGGGTCATTAAAGTCTACAAAGAGTATAGTTCCATCCTGTCTTTGTTCAAATCTGCAACCTGGCTTAGTATCTATTCTTAGTGGGGAAATGTATCTATCAGTGAAGCTAAATGGCAAGCCTAAAATGAACTCAAAGATTTGCTCTTGAGTTACCTTCTGTAGTAGTTGTTCGGGAGATATATCTACATGGTCTTCGTATTGGTACATAGGTAAATAGTTTAAAAGGGTTACAGTCATACCCGCCTCCTTGGTATGCAAATCAGATGTAACAGGTAATACTAGTATTAGATAGCTATGGATTTATAGATATGACCTAGCTAAGTTACTTAGTCTCCTGAATGGCCTTTGAACCTGTAACCCTTTACTAGACTACCATGCAGCCGGAGTAGTAGATGGAGCATTCATAGGGGCAGCTTCTGTAGCAGCACTTGGAGCTTCACCAACATTAGATGATTGACCAGTGTCATCAACACCATCAATACCATCTGTCCTTTGATTAGCAAAGTGACTACCCATAAACCAACCATTCCTAATGAATAAGTGCTCCTGTCCTTCCTCATTAACATACCACATAGCCTTCCTAGTATTGTCATCTATGTTTTCAGCCCTCTGCTCCTTCCATTTACCTGGTTGAGCAGGACATAAGAACTTCCCATAAGACATCTTCTTAGGTATCTCAAGGAATGTCCTCTTCTGATTCTTAGAAGGCTGCCATTGATACTGAAGGAATATATCAAGTGCCTTAGTTTCATAGCCCTGTGGCAATAACCTCTGCACTATATTACAGAACTCCTTGAAGCTAGGAATAGGTCTTGCAAGAGCAGTCATCAAGGTTTCCTTACTAATAAAGCAGTGCATGATATGTGTTACTCTTGAGTTAAAGTCCAACTGTGCATCCTTGAACTCCTTAGCATTTGGGTCTGTAACTGCATTGTTGTTCTTATCAAAACCCTGCTTAACTGGGAACATCCTGTAGCCTTTCTCTACATCATTGATTTTGAACTTGATTTCCAGAGCTTCACCTTCAGCTCCATCTGCACCCCCATTGGGTATCCATTCAAGCTTCACTAAGAAGCATTTACCAAAGTTAGCTCCAAAGCTAAATGGGCTAACTTTCACTTCATCGCTGGCATAGCCATAGCCAACATTAACATCATGATTTTCTGCCATAAAATTTAATTTAATTTTTAACCTGTAATTTAATGAAAAGAAAAGGGTAATAGACTATCTCGTATTATCTATTACCCTTATTCTTATGTAACAACTTAATTACCAACCTGCTGGTTCTGCCTGTGGAGTACCTTGTGGAGCAACATCTGGCATTGGTGTTTGTGCCTGCTCATAATTTACTCCATTACCTTCTGTTGGAGCATCCTTAACTTTCTTTACTGATTTACCCTTTGGATAGGTAAGCTCCACTTCATCGGGAGCATCCTCTATGATTTCAAAGGTTGTACCTGCATTTACATGAGTTTTCTTACCAATCAATTTCTTGTTCTTAAACAAGGCTTTGGTCTGAACTCCATTAAGCCCATATTTAATACCAATATCTTTTCTGGTAAGTCCTTCTTTCAAATCTGCCAATACACCGGCAATGGAAATCTTTGGTACTTCTTTATTCTCTGTAGCTTGTGTAGCTGTAGCTACTGTTTGTTCATCTGACATAATCTGTAGTTTTAAAATTTTAATAATTGAAATGTTATCTGAGTGTTCAACAATACAAATGTACTACTTTTTTTGAATAAAACATCAACCCTTATAATATTTATCAACTTTTTCTATAACTATACCCAAATCATTGGATATAAGAAGAGTGTCAAACATACCATAAGGGGATTTAGGTGAAGTATAGAACTCATCTTCATTAGTAAGATACTGTTTTACAACCTTCTTTGCAGCAGAGTCATAAGTAGACCTACCTACTAATACTACATCAAACTTACCTTCTGGAGTTACATACTCATCTACCATTTTACCTGTAGTTTTCATCTTGGTATAGATTCTACCATCAGGCTGTACAACATCTTCTCCATGAGCAAGTACAATGATATTCTTCCCAGTCTCCTTATATAATTCCATTGCACTAAATATCTTACCTATATCCATGCCTATTTTCTTAGGAGCATCCCATCCTGTCCTATGAGCATTGGCCATATACCAATCCTGCATTACATAATTAAAGTCATCTATTACTATATCCTTAACAGCAGTTATAGGAACACCTGCTAGCTCCTTTAATGCTGCTTCTATGTGAGCAGGGTCATTGTCAATTATCCTTCTCCCCCCTCTTACCATGTTCCAGGGAGTTGTTTTATAGAGTGTAGCACTATTTGGGAATGGGAGTTCTCTGCTACCTACTGTGATTAAAAAAGTAGTCTTTGGGTCTAATCCCTTTAGACCAAGTTCAGGAGTAGCTCCTATTCCTGTACTCTTACCAAATCCACTCTTACCTAAGCCTAAGATTCTAGCCATATATTTTAGTTTAATTGGTTACTTAATCTATGATTGTTATCCCTTCTCTCTCATCCTTTGAAGGTGTCCTAACATCTCCATTCTCATATAGCCTGTCAAGTATGATTTTACACATAGCCATCATATCAGCAATCTTATCTCTCTCTATTACTCCATCATTAACTACAACTGCTATCTTGAATAGTGTTAGGTCATCAGGCATCTTAAATCTTTCTTCAGTTGTCATTGCTACTCCCTCCACTATCTGATGAGCTATCATTAGATGAGCTATCATTGCTACCATAGTCTGAACTAGCTCCCCCTCCTCCACTAGAGCCACCATCATAACCACCAAAGCTAGTATCTCTGTCTACATCTAGAGCCTTATCATCATTATCCCTAACATCATCGAATCTTGGCCCACTGTCAAAGTCACTATCATCTGGTGGATTCCTATTCCAAGGCTCTGCTTCCTTGGTTCTATGTGAAGATACCTCTTCAGCCATCTCCTCATAGTTGTGTATTTCTTCCTGTAATAGAGAGTGATAAACGAAGCCAGGAATTATCTCTCCATGAAAATGCCATACTCCTTCGCTACCTTGGTAGGTATTAATACATCTGTAATTTGCCATAATTAAACTGTATTTAATGGTGTGAATAAATTTATATTTCCAAACATATTAACCTGCATATGAACAGGACACTCTGTGTACCTACTCTCTGTGATATGCAAGCTCCTGTAATTAGGGTAGTTTTCTAACTCTACTCCAAAGTGTTTCTTTAGGTTATACTTTTCATCTGATGGATTAAATAGAGTCATCAGTATAGTACTCTCCTCTGCTAAATTACCTGTATCCTTAACATCATCAGCAGTTGGGAAGATATACTCTCCTGCAAACTTCAATCTCTCCATATTAGCTAGCTGTCTGTTACTATGACATACATTTATGAATGTAAAAAAACATAGATTTCTTAATGTAGTGGTATATTCTAGCCACTTATCCATGTTCTCCTTTAATGTGAAGCCCCTTTCCTTCCTCCACTTCCTTATGTGGTCTGTTATCACTACAGTAAACTTGTGAGGATTGTTCTCTTTATACCCTACTATTCTTCTATGCTCCTCTACCTTATTAGTATCTGGATTATGCCATTCAAAAGATTCATATATAAACTCTCCATGCCTCTTTGCATATCCCATTATGTACTTGTAGCCCCCTGTAGGATTAGTAGGTTCTTCTATAAAGAATATCTTACCATGCCTGACCTTCCTTCCACCTTCATCATACTCCCCAAACATAGGTACAATTCTACCTAGATAGATAGCTTTCAGCTTATCACTATGCTCTTCTGTTAGTTTAATTAGCTCTCTAGTACCATCCTCATTTACATGGAACAGCTTACCCATTAGATAGTCCTGACAGATTAGATACCTAGCTCCCTTATACTCAAAGTCAAATAATCCATAATCGTAGTTCATAAAATAGGCTGCTATTTTGAACTCCTTGCTCACTCTATCTATCTCATAAGAATAGTATATCCACTCTATGTCATCCAGCCTATTTTGGGATAGCATATATAAATATGGAGTGATTAAGAAAGAATAGTCCACAAGAGTAGTCTTTCCAACTTTTGGTTGAGCAGCTACACCAATAGATGTTTTCTTTTGGAGTCCATGAATTGCCTTATCTAATGATAATAGACCTGTAGGCAAGCCTAGATTCTTACCCTCTTGACCATCTAGGAAGGTCTTCACAAAGTTTGACATAGTTACTCTCCTTTAAGGGTAGTCTGTAAAATTAGTAGTAGGGGTTTCCACAGCTTCATTGTAATGCTTTCTGCATACTATCTTTATCTCTGGCCCCCATTGTATCTCATACTTCTTATGACCTCTTTTACCACACATAAAACACTTATACTCTGGTAGTGGCTTACCATTGATAGCTTCTGTACTATCATCCCACTGGTCCATTAGGTCATCTCTTATCTCTCTCATCTCCTTAAACATCTGCTTTTCCATCTCTGTAGTTGGTGCTCTTCCAGGAGATAGCATACCTAGAAGCCCCATTAACCTACCTTTCAGCCAGTTTCTTTGTTGTGCTTCTTCTCTTGTCATTATTTAATAATTTTACCTCTCATTTGAGATTGTGGTTTACTCTCTATTTTCTGACAATAACCAAGTAGCATTGAGGTCTTTGTAGCTCCCCTACCTTCAAATATAAATCCTATTGGAGCTTTCAGATATTGTCCATCCTTTACTGTGGACAAGTAGTCATCTGTAGCATTCATCACATCATCTACCCTATACTTAGGATACTTAGAGAAGAACTCCTTCATGTGTAGTACAGCATCTTGCCAAGCTCCTACTCTGCTAGGATTTATCCTTGTAAACTTCTCTACCCACTCCTTTACCCATTCAAAATCTAATTCCTGCCCCTGAAATAACTCTACATTCCACTTAATAGTTCTTGTCTTAAAATCCCTCTCCACTATCTTAGTAGTATTGATAGCTTTAACAGCCTCTTCAGGACATACACTATCAACATCTAAATCAAAATAGTAGCCCAGCAGAACTAATAGCCCTGCTGACCTATCTATCTTATGCTTGCCTAGTATCTTAGGCACTTCTGGATTTATGAGCATGAGTCTACCTCTCTTTTCAGCCTATTAAGCTTATTTAGGTCTGCTGCATTATACCCAGACTCTTTAAAACCTAGTCTGGGTATCAGTTCTTTCAGTAATTTTACTAGCTTAGATGTAGGTAGTGATAGTACCTCATCTCCTACTACAATTCCATCTTCACATTCATCTGCCTCTGTTAGTGCCTCCTCCATAGTGTTGAATACCTTATTCTCTCCAGCTTCATCTGTGACTATGCTGGCAAACTCCCAACCACCGTGCTTTTCAATTACAATGAACATAAATTACTCCTTTATTTTTAATGGTGTACAATTCATTATCTTAATGGCATCTTCTTCACTTAACCCATAACCTATACATTTCATAGGATCTGCATCTAGTATGGATAAGTATGGTGGTAATGGTTCTGGTATGTTCTTACAACACCAGAACCACCACTGGTCACCAAGGGATTGTGGTGTGGAGTGCTGGAAGGTAATACCAAGACTTCTCATTTGCTTTTGTGGATGTGGCATAGCTTCATCTTCCTTATTATCTTCATTATATGCCCACCATAATAAATCATAGCGTAAATGTTTCATAGTTTGATTTAAAGATTATCTAATACTGTTTCCTTGTACATAGCCATAACTTGACTCTCTACATCACCATCCTCTCTCTCCCTTTCTTTGAAGTTAATAACATACTTGAATGTCCTTACATCTTCTAATGTTACCCACTTTATCTTATTGTGATCAAATCCTCTCATAGCCCTACTAGCCCACTCTACATCTATAGTACCATCAGCTACTAGTACTATTATCTTACCTGTTATATTAGGTCTAAACCTTATCCTTCCTGCTCTTTGAACAAAATGTAATTGCTGCCTGCTTAACTGGACTATGAATAAACAGTCAATATCACCTAGATTATGCCCTTCATTTATACTCTCTACACATGAGAGTCTATTTATATTTCCTGCCTTAAAATCATCATATCCTCTATCCTTCTCATAGTGCTCTAGTATCCTAGCTACTCTATCCCTCTTATCTATAGGGTCTGTTGGCTTACAGCTAGGCTTACTAAAATACCTTCTATCACATACCTCTATAGCCTGCTCTATACCACCACAAAAAATAAGAGTCCTTACATCTTGTGGTATTATATGAGATAGCATATTAACAGCAGCTCTTGTCTTAGACCTCAATACTTTAATAAACTTCATCCTATTTAATAGGTTCAGCTTGCCACCTACCATCAATGCTCTCTTTGCCAGATAGTTATACTTCTCTTGCTCTGTCTGATAGAAGTAGCCCTTTGTTGCATTACCTGACTTCACATACTTATCTACCTTATCCATAGGCACAGTTATCACAGTAATCTCATAAGGAGATGATATACCAAGCTTAATGGAATCTGGCATAGTTAGCTCATATACAGGTCTAATTTCTAGCCTCTTGAATATGTCTATCTTATGGAAGTTAGCTGGTCTAGTGGCAGTAAGTACTAATAGCCCTGTAATCTGATTGTCCCTAAAGAATGTCTCATTAGACTCTGTTACATTGTGTCCTTCATCCAACACCACGTAATACTTTCCACCCACCAGCTTGTGCATTGAATCATAGCATATTTTGGTGACATGGTCATTGTATAAGTCCAGCTTACCCCATTTATTAAATTCGTCTTTCCAGTTCTCATCTCTTAGTTTTATAGTAGGAACAATAATGATTATCTTACCATCATAGCCTTCTGCAACTAGTCTGGCTATCTTATCTATGGCTACCTTAGTTTTACCTGTGCCTGTAGCCATATAGACACCTCCATATCCTTGATTCCTTTCTACTGCACTAAGAGCCTCTTCCTGTATCTTACATCTTATCCTATTAGTGATGTTCATGTGCTCTATATCCTCAATATCCTCATCATCAAATAGCTTCTCTCTTATCTTTGCTATCTCATTAACATGTATCCTAATATTGGGTGCTGTTAGTATAGCATTTAACTGATTATACAGGTCTTCCCTTACCTCTAGCTTAGTTATAGCATTTGTTTTCATTGTGTTTGTTTTATTTAATTTCAAAAATGTGATATACTAAGCCCGTGTGGTCATGCACAGTAGCAATAAATTGTAGTAGCTTCTCTGGTAGTTCTTCTCCTGTATATACAGTAAGGAACTCCCTAGCTGTTATCCTCTTAACATCTGTTATTACCCATATATACATTTGCCCATCTTGCATACCTGCACTAATAACTGTAGCTCCTTCGCATAGACCTAGGTATGATATACCATGTCTCTCTATCTCGTACTTATATATTTTCATTGTGTTTTTTATTTACTTAATTATCAATGTATGTCGGCATATGAGTTTCCATAAGCCACACTTATCCTTAATTTTACATTGAGCTTTAGCTCATTGTTTGTTTCCTCTATAGCAGCCTGTAATTTAGCTCTTACTTCTTCTCTATGTTTAGGTAGTAGAGGAAATACTACTTCATCATGGAACTGCCCACAAATGCAGATACCCTTATTCCTTACCTTCCTTACCCAAGTATCAAAGCAATATACTCCTGTACCCTGATTTAAGGTACTAAATTTATCCTTCTCAAACCTTAATGAGTACCAAAATCTACTCACAGGGTTGAACAACCACATCTGACCATTAACTGTCTTTACCATACAGTTCTGTGATACCTTCTTTACAGCCCAGTTTCTCTTCCAATATACATTGAGCATCTTCTGTGTCTTATCTCTATGCCATCCTGTAGTTAATGATAGCTTAGTAACACCAACTCCATATACAGCAGAGAAATTTACCTTCTTAGCATCTCCTCTTGTCTTCTTGATATTCTTGTATCTTCTATTCTCTTCTTCTGTAAGTCTCTGCCCATTCAGATTATCTAGATCTCTTCTCTTCTCATACCATTTATAAAATTCTATATCATCCTCTGCTAACATTTTACCTTGTAGACCTACATCTAAATGAGGGTCAAAGCCCTCTTCTTGCATCTCTGCTACAAACCCTGGGTCATAGTAGTACATGTAGTGCTGTTTGGTACTATCTTCAAGTGCTGACATATCTGCTCCACAAAGGATATGCTTAGGTGAAGGAGCAATTAGACATTCTCTTACATAGCTACCATATCCTTTACTTACGGTAGGTAAATTAGTAAGTGGTGCCACATGCTGAAATCTTAGGGTATTAGCAAAGCCTGCTATTCCTGCCTGTAAGAAGTTATCCTTGTCTCTATGGTCTAAGAAGGCTTCAAGTATCCCTATCCTGTGCTTAATAACAAAGAAGCTTTCTAGTTGTTGTAGCTCTGGCTTTACCTCATATAGCTTCTTAATAGAATCACAAATATCAGAACCATCTAATAAGCTTATCTGTGGAATAGACCTTAGAGGCTTATTATAATCCTCTCTTACATACCTGAAGGTCTCTGGTATCCATCCCATACTAAATAACCATTCTTTTAACTGGTCATGACTACCTGGATTTCCCTTATCTCTCTTAACCTCAACTGTAACTCCACTATTATGGTACTCTGGTAAATGATGCTCATGTAATAATCTTAGCCACTTCTTACCTAATGCTGATACACTACCATCTTTAGTGGTGAATTTCTTAGGTTTCATCCTTACTGCATACTTAATAGCAGGTGGCATCACTTCTCTTAGGATATTAAACTTCTCTTCTCTCTCCCTTAACAGTACTTCCAGATTATCAATGACCCTTAGAACATCTAATCTCCACTTTACCTGTTCCTGTTCAGCAGCACACTCTAATTTCCATGTTAAATAACCCATAATCCTATCTACAGCAACTACATCATTGTTATACATCTTGAATAGGTACTCTAATTGCAAGAAGAATAGCTTGCTGTTTATCTTCACATCTTCAGTGCACCTATTAATGTAATCTTCTTCCTCTAAATTTAACCAATCATCTATCTGTGGTTTCACTACCCCAAGGTCATTTCCCCATTTATATAGGTTATGATCTTCTCTCTTTGGGTAAAGGTACCATGACAATGCCAAGGTATCTATCTTCCTACAGTTTACCTGTAGTCCTAGTATCTTCTGGAATGCTGGTACATCAAACCTCATTATGTTATGCCCTATGATAGTTAGATTATCTTGTGATAGTAGCCTAATAATATCCATGTAATCTGTTAGAGCTACTGCCTCTTGAGTATCTATATCATAATAGCACACACAATGTATCTTTGTTATAGTATCCAGTAATCCATCAGACTCCATATCTATTACTATTCTCATGTTATGTGTTTTGTTGTTCAATAATCCAAAATCTTCTAAACGATTTAGCTGATAGCCCCCCAAAATATAATACACCATTCTTTTCACTAACCGTTACTATTGGCGTTCTATCTACCTTAAACCCGTCTTGAAATTTAATATGCCCTTCCCCACGAACCCTATCGCCTATTTTTACTGTTCTGCCATTTGCGTCTTTAGGATAACTCATATCATGTGTTTTGTTGTTACAGGTATTTATAAAGTGGGTAAACAATGACTCCTTGCTCACCATCACCAGTCTCTACTATATTATCTAGTATATCAACTAGCATGGCTTCTGCTGGAATAGATTCTTCTGTTCTTAATATCTTAAACTTCTGTACCTCTGTTATAGTCTCCATCTCTCCAACATCAGTCTTGATGTTGATAGTAACTTCAGGCACAGCCCACCATCCATTGATGCCATCGTGAAGGATTTTTGCTCTCTGAAATATAGACCCTTTAGGAACTACTACCTCCATGATAGGTTCATACCCCTTACTGAAGTCTAATATCAGGTAATTTTTAAGTTTCATTGTTATTGTTTTTAACAGTTTCTGAATTATAATAAGATTTGATTATCTCCTTATCCTCATCATCAAGTGGAGCTTCTTGTATCTTCTTAGTTAGAATATTATCTAACTTTCTATTCTGTTCTAGCCTAGTAGCTTCTAAGTCTCTAGCTTCCCCCTTCTCTTTCTCCGTCTTATCATGTATCTTGACAGCTATTAATACAGCTATAACTACGGTAAACATTACTAGCATAGTAGTTACTATGATTATCTTTAGTGTGTCCATTACATTACATTGTTTAATATGACTAAATCTGATGCCCGTGTAACACCCGTATATAGCAACCTCTGTTTCTCATTAGCGTCTCTGCAATACCTCAAGACATTACCTATATTTATGATTGCTTCCTTATAGGTAGACCCTTGACTCTTATGAATAGTAAGTGCATGGTTGTACTTAATATCAGCGAATATCTTATCCCTAAAATAATCCCTAGCATTCCAGCTCCATCCATTATTCTTACAATGACCATTAAGCTGGGCTACTATTAGCTTAAAGATAGCCTCTGATTGCTCATGTACTACAGATATGCTCTCATTTATCCTATAATACTTCATCTTTATCTTATCCATCTCTGTAATAGGATTGTCATCTTTATCATATCTGGTATCTTCCTTTGGCACTGAAATGAAATCAGTAATTATGTCCACATGCCTTACCTTTACTTCCTCATTAGTATAGAAGCTACCATATGGCATATTAAATGTAATAGTTTCCTCTAACTCTATCTTCTTAGGATTACCATATCTCTTTACCCTCACTAGCTTATTCATTAGCTCTACCTCATCATTAGTATATGCCAGATATTTAAGGTCATCTGTACCATTTACCTCTGCTAGCCTATCTATCATAATATGCTTGGCATTACTATATAGATACCCTCTATTGTTTATTACATTAGGTTGCTTAAAGTATATCAAATCTAAGTCTCTTGATAGCTCAATAATTGGGTTAGGATTCTTCTGTCTAACTATCTCTGTAAGTTCCACTGTAGGGTAGCCCCTTGTAAAGACCGGAGATTCTGCCTCACCTACAGGATTGATCTGTTTGTTATCACCTACAAAGATAATTGGAAATCTATACTCATCCAAATATGTTAATAACTCACTATTAAGCATTGATGCCTCATCCACTATGGCTGCCTTACAAGTCTTAAACTCTTCTGCACTCTTACTCTTCCTATTAATTCTAATGAATTTTCTGATACCAGTCTTAGGGTCAGCAGGGCCTGGCCTTCTATGTAATGCAGAGTCTACAGTTTTAAACTCTACTTCATAGTCTATTTTACCCTTTAATACAGCTAATGCCTTATTTGTGGGAGCTAAAGCATAAATCTTCTTATTATTGTAGTGACCATTAACTCTCCTATCTCTAGCTAGGAGCTTAACTAACTCTCCCATCATATAGGTCTTTCCCACTCCAGCAGACCCTATTAGAAGTATCCTATTTTCTCCTACATATAGATGTGACAGTATTTCTTCTTGCTTTTCTTGTTGATGAAGTGTAAGTGCCATAGTATTAAATTTTGTTTATATTACCAGATATTTTTTCTCTTATTGCAGATAATAGATTATCTATAGCTCCATTGTAACTAACAGGTATATCATTATGCCCAATGCAGCTCCGTATAATATCTATATCATTTCTTAAGTCTAGTATCTCCTCTTCTCCTTCTATTATTATAGTGATGGTGATACTCTTCACTATATCTATCTTATTGAGTGTTACTGTAAGTGACATATTATCTTATTAATTGATGAAGTTATAGTAATTATAAAAAAAAAGTAGGCTAACTTGTAAGGTTAACCTACTATATGCAAACACAAACAAGGACAACTATCTCTTCCTTATAACGTCAGAGCTACGTTTAAATACCTTCTTTGCTGTGTAATGAAAGTATCCTTTGCTAACCCATAAATCAGCTAGCATCCTAACTGTCCTTATAACCTTGCCAGCTTCCTGTAATGTTTCTCCATTCTCATTAACTACCTTCTTGGAGATTATGGTTATTCTTTTACCCGGATTAATAAACTTATTCATTTCTTATAGTTTTAAGTATTGTTACAGCCTTTGGTGTAGGATCACCATTGTCTTTTATAAATCCATGTTCACGCATCCAATGTAAGTATCTCGCTATTGCAACCCATGAACCAAAGTACTTCAATAGAGATGCAGCGTTTTTATTGGAGTTACAACACTTCAGAACTCTTATGAAATGCCTGTGATAATACTTACCATTAGTCTTTAATCTTCTTGTCTTCATAACTTGTAGTTTAGGTTGTTTCTTACACTGAAAGTGTAAGGTAAAAGAAATCTTATTCAGGTATCTAGCTTCTGTACCATCGTAGAAACGAAAGAGATAGTTTATTCAAACCTCAAAAATGAACAACAACTCTCTGGAAATGTCAAAGAGCTTTGTACTACCTATCTTAAATAAAATCTCTTTCATTTACCTACAATATTGTCTATGGCTTCAAAACTAAGGTACTATGGCTGAAGCTTGTGCATCATCATTAGCCCCCTATCCTTCTTTTTGAAGCTCTATATACTCTCTATCTAATCATAAAGACTACCTTGCCTACTCTCATGGTAAACCATGATTTCAGCAAGATAGTTTACCTATGCTTGAAAATGTCAAAAAACTTGCATAGGAAAGTTTTAACAGAACCTCCTATAAAGTACAAGGTTTACCTGATACTGCTCCCTTCACTTTTATCTAAGATGGGCCTTAGATTAGCAAATGGTAATGTCAGGGCTGGCTTCTTCTTTGGTAGGTAGTGGATGGAATCTAGGTCTTATTCGTATTCTGCAAATTGAAGTGCAGCAACGAAGTATCTTTACGCTGTCTCTGTAGCTTTTCTCTTTTCTCTTTATCTGCCCTCTTGATTAACCTCTTGGTATCATTAGCTGGTAGTATTCCAAATAACCTGTATAGTATATATGTAATCTTTTCTTTCACGATTATGTGTTTTGGTAATTAAAAAATAAACTATATGCCATACCCTACATAAGTATGTGGCATATTTGTGATTGAACACAGGCATATAGTTTGTGGTTTTCTAGGGGACTAAGTCTGCTATGCTGTATGGGCATAGCTAGTTACAATATTTGGGTTCAGGAGTAGTTATTATAAGTAACTCCTTAAGTTCTGATTTAAGCATTAAGTGACCTGCACAGTCTTCATTACATTTAACTATGCATCTACGTCTATCATGGTTCTCCTTATAGGTACATGGGCTACCTTTAACTACATTGAATAGTAATACTCCATAGAGCATTCTTTTTTGACTATATTTTTTCATGATATAGGAGCTATCATCGAACTCTACTATCACCCTATTAAACATGTTCTCATGTGAGTATTCATTTTCCATGTTATAAGATTTAGATTATTGTAAAGGTAATCAAATTTTAAAAAAATAGCTGATACCCATATAGATATATGTGGTAGTAGGCTACCCTACAATCTAACCAATCAAGTATCTTAACAAAGAAAACTAATGCCGAAGGCATTAGCCTATCTTAGGCTTATCCTTATCATCATCTATAGGCTCTACCCTATAGTACATATTCTGCATCTGTAATAACTCAAGTAATGGTCTAGTATATAGATGATGTGGATGCCACTCTATTTCATCAAAGCCCACCTTCTGAATGAAGATGAGCTTATATGTTTTAGTACTAGTGTATATGTAGGATGATAGCAGCATAACCAGTGCTAGTGGTGTACACTTTTCCATACTCATATGCCAGGTTGTGTTGGTGATGGATATTGTACCCTAGGCTGTAAGTTACCATTAGAGTACACGAATTGCTGCATGTATCTTGGTAGTGGAACAAAGTTGCCATCAAACCATTCTTTTGGCCCATAATATACCTCATCATTATGGGTATAAGCTAACAATGCAGCAGACTTAGCTTGAAGCTGCTTACTTGACATTAACCTTTCCTTCACCTGTTCAGCAGTCCTAACAATATTCATCCTTGCATTCATAGAACCCTTAACATAGAAGTTATCTTCTTTCTTTGCTGGATATCTTCTGAAGAACCCATCAGCTAATTGCTTAGCAGTCATCATTCTTTGTTCAACTTCAAGTATAAGCCTGAACTCTCCCATCCAATTAGTGGATTCCCTGTCTGCTACCTTCTTGGCTTTCTTACTCTGTAAGTGAGAGGTAGGTCTCATTACATGGGCATTTTCATTCTTGCCCCTCTTATCTCTCTGCCTTACTACATTTTCCAGCTCTCTCTTATTATCATTAAGCTCCTCTTGCAGCTTGTTAACATTGAGCCTCATATTATTGTAGTCTGTTTCTAGCTCTCTTAGAGTAGCTATTTTGGGTGTAAGTTCAGTAGAGAGTGTCTCTATATCATCTTGCAAGATTTTGATATACTTTTCTGCCTGTCTTGGTGACATCAAAGTTTGAATAAGGTCTTGCACCTTTTTTGTTTGATTTGTAAGCATAACTGTAGTTTTTGTGCTACACTATTAGTGCAGCCTTGTGATTGATTATAATTGTTCTTTTTTCTGGCTGATGGATTCAGATAATAAATAACCTAGTATAATAGGTATTGAGAGTGGGGCTACTATGAGTATCCATCTGAATAGATTTTTATCTTCTTTGGCATCTTGTGAGTCCCACACATTAAGGACTATGCCCATAGCAAATAGATAGGCAAATATACAGTAAAATATGATAATGACTTGCATTGTAATTAGATTTTTGAGGTGATTGCAACATAAAATGGTAATTAAAAAAAAGAGCGTAAGCCAAATATACACTATACCTTACGGTATAATATAGATTCTGTCATACAAAGTATGACTTGGTGGCTTAACACTCTTTTTGGCTTATAAGGGAAACTGGATTTTAGTTCTGACGGTCTATGAAATCACAGGTCATTGCTATCCTAAAGCCTTTTTCAATAAGAGCAGCTTTCTTTTGTTCTAGCTCTCTTATTGTAGAAGACCAATCCTTATCCCAGGCTGGATAAGCAGATGATGGACTACCTGTATCTTCAAATGCTATCTTGACCATTTGTAGACCTAGTATTTCATCTTCTATGTCTTCTATTTCATCCTGAATTTCAAATGCCTGTTTAACTAGCTTTTCTCTGTTCATGATTTTTTGTGTTAGATTTTTATGTAGTCAGGTCAGCGTATTCAAACAGGTAACTGACTATTACCTGCCACATAGGGTAGTTTCCCTATTGCTGAGCAGTTGTCATTCCCTTTATATCAGCTTCATGCCTTGCATGGAATAATCTACTGACCTGACTACATTGTTAATTTACTTTTCTGTTATTGGCTTTCTTATTGTTTTTCCTTACATCCATTATATGCCATCTGATTACTTCCCAGATTGCAATAATAAATATGGCTTCAACTATATAGTGGAACCCATCTGCTATTGATTTAATAAGTTCTGACATTTGATTGATTTTTTGATTGTTAGATTATCGCAACTTTAAGAACAATTAAAAAAACCAACTGATTACTCTGTAACATTTCATCAGTTGGTTTGCTACTTATAGTGTAGCCTCCTATGTAAATCTAATACTGGTTCTCCCTGCATAGTTGCGCTGTCTATGCTCCAGCTTTTGCTACTACATGATTACTTATTATCATGCCTTGCTCACCTCTTTCCTTTGGGAATAGGATACTAGCTTTACATTAAGTTATAGGTCATCGTAACTATAGTCCAAAATTTTAAATGTAACCATAGTATGCAGTCTAACCTGCTATACTATGTTACATTCTTTCAGCTATGACTATATAATATTTTTGTTTCAAAGGTAGCAAATAAAACAACTACACCAACTGTTAATTGATGTAGTTGTTATGTGGGAACTAAAGGGTTTGACCTTGTACAGCAGATGCACCTTCTAATTCAGCTGCAATTTCCGGACTCATGTACACCTTGCTGGCATCTCTCAAATCCATGTCTGCCTTAGCTGTCTTCCAGAAGAATGTTCTCCGGTACTGTGGATTACCTGCTTTATCAAGTATAAGCTCATTAGGCTTAGTAGCATGATTTTCAGGATACCTGACAACCTGTGAGTTTGCGAACTGATCTTTAGTGCGCAATCCCTGCACAATAGAGTACTTCTGGTTGTCATCCAGTATTGGTTCATTTGAAAGAACCCTGTAAATAGATGCGCCATTTGCATTAGCAGCCGCAATTCTCTTTGCAACTTCTGCTTCCGGTGTACCTATTGGAATAATTATCCAGGCCATCCTTGTTTCAACGGATGTAAATTCCTGCTCATCATAACCAAATTCTTCAGTGCCGAACATATTGTCCTGCAAGTTACTGTCTATCCTCTTGCTAGGGTAGAAGCTTTTGGTTGTAACTTCCTGACGAAGTTCTGCTGTGATAGAACCTTCTTTCTGAAATTCAGTTACATACATTCTTGTAAGTGTAATAACTGACTTGCTCAATTCATGTCTGATTTGTTGTGACATTTTCTGTGATTTTAATACATGATTTAATTCAATTTTGAGACTGGCATACTATCCTATACTGCATGGCTGTTACACTATAGCTTTTGCAGGCTATGTGTGTATTTGCTACACGCAAGTGTAAGACATGTGATACCCTTCTCCATCTGAAATTAGTTGGGGTGTATAGGTGGATGGTCTATCTTTGACATGAAGGACACTAGGTGTCTTGTGAGGTGATGAGGTAGGTGATGAGGTATGTATCTTTTGGGTGTTCTCATTATTATCTGTATATTTGTGAATAAATCTATAATCACATGGCACAGAAAACAAGACCTGCTCTTTATACTATTAGACAGATAATGTTTGATTTAGTAGGTATAGATAATTATACTATCAGTGATGATGGTAAGTCTATGACAATAGATGGTAAGCCTGTTAGTGAGGTAGAATTTCTAAGGCTTGAAGAAGGTATTGAATATACAGATGTTAAATATAATGACAAAGCTGGAGTTTACTATCAAATCAACCTACTGGATGAAGGTGATACAGTAAAGCTGATTATCAGGTCTTATGATGCTGTATGGGCAGAGGCTATAGGGGAGCTGATATGATCTATTATATATCTATTGAATATAGTGGATTTTCTGGTTATCTATATATGACAAAAGCCCCTGATGGGGGCATAGCATTTACTTAGGCATCTCTCTAGGGTAATCTGCTAGGATACTGTTAGCGTTACTCTTATAGGGGGATTTTTGGGTGAGTTTTTAGTGGCTTTTGTACACCTCTGGCATTGCATTGCAACTTTAGTAATTTCAACTATGGAAATTTAAGGAAAATAATTGACATAATCCAAATATATTTTCTACTCTCTGATTATCAATATCTTATACATTTTTTTATCTTATAATTTAACATAATGTTACTACGAAATTACTCGTACATTTTCCAGAGACCATTTCAAATTACTGTATCAGGACACTAGATCATCTGTACCTTATGCTGTATTTACTACAATGTAGACAGCTGCTACAGAAGTTACAGATCATCGAAACCTTACAGCTGTAAATTAGGCAGGGTGATAGGTCATCGATACCTTACAGCTGAATAAAAATATAACACAATCTTCTACGTTAGTCTACCATGTGGGTTAATGGGAGTGCTAACGGAGAAAACTGTGTTATATAAGGTAGCTTAATAGCTACCATAGAATACCTGCCATTCAGAGTCTGTAGGTTCAGGTGTAGGTTCAGGGATAAGTTCCACTGATATATTACCCTTTACCCAACCACCATACTCATCATCAACACGCACAAACTTCCAGTTACCATCTACTATGGCAACTAGGTTCTTACGCTTGTTCTGGTAGATGACACACTCTAAGGTAGTTACTACAGAGTTGTCTTTAGTAATACCAGCTACCTGAATACGGAAATCATTGGCATACTTGAAGGCTTGCTCTAAAGCTGCCTCATAAGAATTGAAATTAGCCATAAGCCGAAATGCTAGTTGTACCTCTAGCAAGGTTAAGAGTTACTGGTAGGAATTGAACCTACTTATCTACCTAGGTAGACGCATTGCCATAATGCTACAGTAACTACAGTAACTTACTCGTTATCCTTGAAGATAAGCTCAGTTAAGTTACATTTGTTGTCTAAGGGTAATACCCCGACAACACGTTCATAATCATACATGACTACATACTCCCTGTTATTAGGTCCAACAGAGAGTTGAAGTTGATAGCTCCTAAGCAGGTACTCATCATCATACATCTTACGCCCTACCCACTCATAGTGTGGATATTGCTCTGCACTATCAACTAGTACATAGCCTGGAGGTGCAATGAATGGTTCAGTATCAGGTTTACCACTAGTGATGGCAAGATACACTAACAAGGCAATACATATCCCATTGATAGGGTTTAGATGCCACTTAACTTTATAATTAGCCATTAGCCGAAAATGCTCTTATTGCCGAGCAGGCATTTAGCAGTATATGGTAGCCTCGAACTACCTTCTCTAGCCGTAAGGCTAGCGCATTTCCTGTTATGCTAATATACTTGCAGAAGGGTTAAAGGGCTTCTGGTGGGTGTTGCCTGTATGCTTCTATATAATCACGCTCACCATATACAGATATGGCTCTATCACGCTCATCATACAGTGTAACCCTCTCCTTGTACGCCTTTGCAATCTTATCCATTTCTACCTGTGTGTAGACCTTTTCTACACCCTTAATGGTTAAGACTATGCAGTTGCCCTCAACACTATTGTACCTAGTGTAAAGCTCTACAGTACCCATAGAGTCCAGTGTCTCCATAACTTCTGGTAGCAGCATCCAGAATGATGGTACGAAGTTCTGTAAGTCTTCACGCCACTTATTCTCCATCTGATACCTCTGCTCATCCAGTATGGCATGAACTATTGAGTACTCACTGACCAGTGCCTCTATGGACTGAATGTAAGTGCCACCCCAATGACTATTGGTAGTCAGGAACTTGGCTGTTACATTAACTGTCTCATATGTATCAGAGTATTCACAATACACTTCTGTTGTAGTAGTGTATTCCATGATACTAAAGTTAAGTTCACGACTATACCCCTTAATAGTAAGGTCAGCATATGTGTCTTTAATATTAATATCTGGAAGAGCAGCTATTTCTTCATCCAGCTGCTTTGCCTTCACCCATAACTCTGACCCTGGCCTGTAGTTAGCTACATCTGGTCTGTGAGACTTCTTCTTGAAGTAAGACTTTATGTCTTCTTCTTTGAGATACCTATTACCATCAAAGAAGCCTCTCAAGAGGTACAATTCCTCTATACCAATTCTAATATCCTTTTCCATAGCTGAAATGCCATTTTACTGTTAGGCTCAGTTTAGCAGTATATATGGGAATCGAACCCATTACCCTATTACTAGAGCAGCATACCATGTGCATATACTACAGTACTTACCTAGGTAAGTACTTCTTGTATGTAGTGCCCTTCTTAGAGGTCACGATTACATACTTCCCTCCCCTACTGCCTATATACACAGGGTACTTGGCAGCCTTACCATTTATGGTAAGAGTGGTATCAGACTTAGATACCCTTGTAGTGTCCTGACCATAAGAGGTGAAGACAAAGAAGAGAGAAAGAACAAAGAACAGAAGGAAGGCATAGAGGAATACCCTAGCCTCACGAGTTTTCTTGAACATAGAGATATGTTTACAAGATGAACAATAGGTTTAGAACAAAGGGAAAATAGCCGGTGTACGTCATGTTTACACTATTAAGCACAAGCGTATGGCTGTGCAGCTATTCAGATACTAGCGTCTAGCCAGCATCTTAGTGGACATAACCACTACGTACCTCTTGTAAGACCTGATAGGGTCTTCAGGATGTACAAGCTGAACCTCAAGTGTCTTGAGAGTGTTCAGGTCTGGATTTGCTTCCAGAGCTAGGTGGGTATCCATGTGCATAACCACAGCGAGCCTATGCTCCTTGATGAAGCCCTTAACCCAAGGTAATGGGTCGCCGTCAACCTTCTTAGGGTCTAGGCTAGGGTCTACTGCAAGGGCAGCAGCTATCTGTGCCTCTGTAGGCTGTTTGCACTGCTGATAGATATCAAAGAAGAGTTCTTCTTTTATATCGCACTCTTTTGCGATAGCGGCTTTAACTTCTGTAAAGTTCATAGCTGAAATGAGGATTGTTAATGCCCCCATAAATTAAACTGGGTGTATAGGTGTTATACCTACCAGTTGTAGTTATATGAATGGTGAGATGTCATTGTCTCAATGACAGCACACCATGAATGATTAATATGAGTGAATAGGATGCAGCCCTGCCTCAGGGCTGCTACTACATCATGCCTCATGATGTAGAGAGCCTGCGATAGCAGGCTGCTATTGTAGCAGTATGTATATACTGCTGAGATTGGCTGCTCCTGCTGTTTAGGGCGGGGGTACTTTCTCTCCTGAAATTAACCGGGGTGTCTAGATACAATGGTCTGCACCCTCTCAATAACCATAAAAATTTTTAGAGCAACCTCTATAAATATACTTACCTAAGCAGGACACACTATAGGGTGTCTAGATACAATGGTACTCGCCCTCAGATTTACCACAAAAATTTCTAGAAAAAAATTTAGATGCTTTGCAAGATGCCCATATACATACTTATGTAGCCAGACCCACACGCTGCTAATAGCTGCTATGTAGTTCAGATTAAATTTAAGTTAGACTGAACTTCATAATGAAATATGAATTACATTTGTATCTGAATTGCATGTGCCTACGGCACATGAAAACCAGATAAAATTTGAACTGATGAATAAGGATAACGGAGTCGCAATTCCAGAAAATATCAAAGGAGATGAAATGGTAATAGATATTAAATATAGTGGTGAAGATATAAGGGAGCTAGTCAACTCAAGTATGATTCTTAGGTTTGGCTATGATGGTCAGAACGTATATCTATATCTTAGGGATGGTAGTATGATTCAGATAGCTCCTGCTATAATCAGCAATGGGAATGGTAATGCGACTTGCGATTTATCCTTCAACCATAGGCAAATCACAAAGATCAAATAGTCTACTACCCTTCAGGTAGTGGGGGAAACTACAGATAAACCATGCAGGAAATAAGAAAGGTTCTTGTCCTAGACAGGAGAAGCTATTATGTCACCCATCTCTCACTATTAAATTGCTTGCTACCAGTAACGATGACTCCAATGGAAGTTAATGTACTTGCAGAGTTCCTAGCACTAGAAGGAGAGATTACTACCTATAGGTTTGGTCCTACAGCTAGGAAGGTTGTTATGCAAGAACTTCACTTATCCCCCTCTGGTCTAAGTAACTACATGAGGACTCTGACAGATAAGGGCTTCTTGGAGAATGATGATGGGGTATTGACTGTAGTTGCTACTATGCTACCAGAGCCACTAGAGCAGTTCTTTAGAGTTAGGTTACTACGTAGCTTAGTACCATCAGTTCAAAGTAACAATAATAATGGAGCTATTATTGATAGCATAAACGAAGCAATAAACAATGGTGTACAAACACTTGCCCAGACTACTGAAACCAGAGGAATGCTATGAGTTTATAGTAGTAGTTGAGAATATCATAGACCACAAAAATGAGCGTGAATTATTCACGTTTAATATATTTGGTCATTCAGAGGAGAATTTCTATATATTGCATAAGGGAATATTATGCAATCACTATACAGGCAGGCTTAATAGTCCATTCAAGAGCTACTGTAAGGAGCTAGCAATGTACTATAAGTGTGACGTTCTTCATGATTTACCATGACAGAAGAAGTAATAAAACCAGATGAGTATGACCCACATGAGGTATCACTAGTTAAATGTGATATATGCTCTCATACTTGGGTAGCAGTTAGACCTTTAGATACTCCTAAGCTAGAATGTCCTAATTGCCATAACATTTGTAATTTTAGCAATATTAAGATATAATAATATGTCAGAGAAAACACTTGGCGAAATAAGAGTACAGATAGACTTTAATGCAAGTGGTTCATCCTTAGTAGATGAACTAAAAAGAAAGTCAGCAAGATTAATAGACCTATGTGAATCAATGAAGCCTAGAGATGGCTCAATGATGAATGGAGAGAAAGCAAGATTAATTTCATTAGCTCAAACACATTTTGAGGATGCTGCTATGTGGGCTGTAAAGGCAGCTACATTTTAGTGTAAACTACATACTATGATACCATATATGTTATATGATATACCTGATGAGGTACTTATTAAGGTTAAAGCCAAGAGGGGTAAGCCTAATAAGGACATTAACTCTATCAACAATAATGGAGTTGTAGAGAATGCTCCAAAGGTAGCCTCAAATGTAGACTTCTACAACAAGTTTCTTAGGAAGGAAGGACAACCTGTACTTGATAAGGAACAATATGATATTATGGTTAGGGAAAGGAATGATAGGTGGAAGAATATATTTGAGGCAATAGGAGACAGGGCACAATATCCACTTACTCCTGGAGATATGATAACAGGAACCATGATGGATGAAACTAAAGGAGAGAATATGTTTTATCCTTTGTTACCTAAGCCAGAGCCTGTTTTGATGCCACCACTAGACCCCAAGCTAGCACCTAAGCTAGTAGGAACTAAGGGGAAGCTAGAGACTAAAGGTATAAGTGAAGCATTTACCAATCCTGATGGAGCGTCAGCATCACCAGCTCCCCCTCCCTTCCTTTTGAAGCCACCACTAGCCTCGTATGTAATTGGTCATGACCCTGTAGACATACCTAATGACAGAACTAAGGCAATAGAGGATGCAGTAGTTAAGCTGTATGCTACCAAGCCTACTTATATAGCAGAGCTAAGTGAGCTTGAACTTAGGGAGAAGTATAAGGATCTAACTAAGGAAGATGTAGAGAAGGCATTAGTAGCAGTATTCTATGGTAAGGCGGAACCTGAGCTAGACCTTAAGGAAGAGAAAGAGAAGCTTAGGCAAGATTCTGTCACAGATGGAGTTATAGCTGATGTGAAGGAGAAATACATAGAGAAGGATATAGAGGAGAAGTGGGAAGATATGAAGGCTATGGAAGAGAGGTTACACTTTAAATCAGATACCTGATGAATAACTCGCAACTAACTAACGTTAATAAGCATTAAATAGATTATAGAGTATGCCAACAATGAACATGAATCAGCTAGTTGAGGAATACTACAACAAGATGAAGCCTAAGCTGTCACCTTCCTTTACCTTTGAAGCCTTTGATAATATTTGTAGAAGCTCATGGAAGTTCTTTTTAACCCAAATGGAGAGGAATGATACACCTGAAATCTATATGATGTATTTAGGGACATTCAAGGTATTCTCTGAATCAGTTGAGAAGAAGATTAAGACTGTAGAGATGCAATATAGGCTAGGTCTTATAGGAGAGGAGAGGCTAGCAGAGAAAAGGAGATTCTACTATGCTATACTAAAGAGGGTTAAGAATGAGGAAAGAGGGAATGAACAAATAGAAATCATAGATGATGTGGACTAATCTACGTAAACTCCTCAATAGCCGCAACCCAGTCAGTCAGGCTAGAGATTTCTTTGAAGGCACTTACAGGCATAATTTGTACTATAGCGAATATCCTATCTTTAGGAAGCTAATGCGGAAGCATATCAAGGAGCAAATAGAGTATAGAGTTAGGATGATGAGTGCAGATTGCTATAACAATGGTCAATGTACAGAATGTGGCTGTGAGACTATAGCTTTACAGATGGCAGATAGGAGTTGTGATGGGCATTGCTATCCACCTATGATGACTAAGAGGAAGTGGAAGAAGTACCTTAATCATGATTTAGTATTTGCTAAAGGTGGCTACTGGAGAGCTAGTACAGCAGATAATTCACCACAATATTATATAGAAACAAATACAGGCTATGTTTACCAAGACTTCTCAAAAGTTAGGAACTTTAAAAGCAAAGACGGAATATACGGTGGTCTTCCCATATGAAGCTATAGCTGAGATTACTAAGACAGTATCACCTTGTGATTGTACTAGAGTGATACATAGGACACAAGATAAAAGTCTTGTTATTAGTTATACTCCAAAGGCTATACCACCTCATCTATCTGATAAGGGTGGCTATGATACAAAGAAGACAGTTAAGGTTTACTTTAAGAGATTACCAGATGGAGTAGAGGAGATGGTAGAACTTGAGTTTACTGGTACAGTAACACGCTAAAATCACATATTATGGATATACTAATTAGACTTGTAATAGTAGCAGTAATAGTAGCACTGCTAATATGGCTGATTAACTATCTGCCAATACCACCTATGGTAAAGACTATACTTAATGTCTTTATTGCAATTATAGGGATAATCTATTTACTTAACCTCTTGCTTCACTTCATATGATAGAAGAACAACCACTAGATAAGTTGCCAGATAAGGGAGCTGAAGTTACGCGGGAAGGTGGTAGGTTTATCTACAAGCTATGGTTATCCCCTGCTGCAATGAAAGCACTTGATGAAGCTTTAAGAGAAGAGTTTGGTAAGTTATATAAATCAAGCTATGGAACAGAAGTTCAAAAGAGGGAATCTAGTTAAGATACTAGTAGGGCATATTATATATGACCATGTGGAAGGTGGATGGATAAAGAAGGATATATCTCCTCAAGATGTAGGGAGACTTGCTATTATCCAATACTCTTATGGTGAAATATATGATGGTCGTAACCCTGATAACTTTAAGCAGTATCAGGTTATCTATCAGGATACAGGTAATACTGTAGCTTGGAAGCATGACCATGAGCTAGAGCTGGTAGCTGAAGGTGGAGAACATCTTGTAACACAAGCTTTAGCTAGAAGAGAAGAGATTAACTATTAAAACAAATATTATGGCAGAGACATTGGATTACTTTAAAGCATTAACTGAACAGTATGCAAAAGATATAAATATAGTCTATGAAGGTTATCAGAAGGAATTAGAGGAAGTAGATGAGGCAATTAAGGATGATGTAGCAAGGATAGCAGTAGATGAAGTAAAGGCTATTGCTAGAGAGCACTTTGATGAGATGATAGAGCTAACTAAGACTTATCTTCAAAATCTTAAGGAGCTACCAGAAGGAGAACATCCAGAAGAGATTCCTTCAGATTCACCAGAAGAATAAGATAAACTACAGGTTATGGACTTATTTGAAATGAGGGATGGAGTAGTCTATCCCTCACTACATGCTTTACTCATTGAGCCATTCAAAGGAATATGGGCTGCTGATACTACAGAAGGGAAGTTTAGGACACTACGTAAATTTAGGTATGTGGAATTACTTTGCTCACCAAAGAAGAGTAATGTGTTCTACAACTATAGTGAGGAAGTAAGACCAGAGAAGGTTAAGGTAGAAGTATTCAATGACAAGGACTATGTACTTGGTGATGATGTAATGCAGATGACTATTAAGTATAAAGAGCTACTTAGTTCAACATCACCTTACTATGAGGAGTTACTTGTGAGTGAGCAGGCACTAGCTAAGATAAAGACCTTCTTGAAGAACTTTAATATGGACAGCCGGACTAACTCTGGTGGATTAGTTTTGAAGCCAAAGGAAGCCCTTAGTGCAATAGCTGAACTACCAGAAGCCAGAGACTCTGTAGAGAGGATAAGAGCTAAGGTAGTAGCTGACCTTAAAGAAGAGACTAAAACAAGGAACTCTAGAGAGGTAGGGTTCTTTGAAAGATAATATGGGTTTTGGTACACTGATTGAAATCAGAATACGCCTAGGGTTTCCACTCTGGGCTTTTGCTTATATTTACTACTGAACATATGCCACATGGATGATGTAGAGATTTTACTTGAAGCTCCTTCAATACCTAGACCTCCTGAAAGGAATAGGGATTATTCCATTAGGGGAGAAGATGGGCATTGGTATAACTCTGATGTATTCAGAAAAGAGGGGATAAAATTCAATAGGACTAAGAGCTATTGTTTAGACCCACCTGGGACACCTGCCTTCTTAGATTATTGGTCAGAGCAGCTTAGGAGATGTAAGGAAGGATATGAAGTAGGTGGATGGAAGGTTACTAATCACCACTATAGTTATCTTAACTTCTGTGAGATAAGGAAGGTAATTAAGGTTGAGGGGAGTAGTAGAGCTTCAAAGAAAATTACAGAGTGTCCTGATTTCTGGGATGGTGACTATGATTATTATTGGTGTGTAGAGCTAGCTAAGAATGGAGTATCTTCTGCTGATAGCTTGATGACTACTCCTGAAGAGAAGAAGTGGCTACAAAGTCTATCTCCTGAAGAAAGGAAAGCTGAACATATCAAGGTAGTTGAAGAACTATGTTTGAATGTAAGACCACATCCAGATTACCTAGAAGGTGGTAATCACATGATAGTGGGTAAGTCAAGAAGGAAGGGATATTCGTATAAGAATGCAGATATATGTAAGAACATATATAATACAGTTAGAGAATCAGAGGTTCTAATAGGAGCTTTTGATAAGAAATACTTATATCCGAAAGGAACAATGGCAATGGCAAGTAACTACTTGTCATTTTTAAATAAGCATACAGCTTGGGCTAAAGCCAGAGAGTATGTTGATAAGGTAGATATTAAGGTAGCTAGTTACAAGGAGACCAATCCTCTTACTAACATATCTAGTGAGGTAGGATATAGGTCTAGTATAATGGCTCTTAGCTTTGGAGATAATGAAGCTGCTGCCAGAGGTAAAGACCCTATGTACTGCTTATTTGAAGAAGCAGGTAAATTTCCTAATCTGAAGGAAAGCTTTAATGCCACTGTAGCAGGAGGTACAGCAGGTAAGTATATTACAGGTACTATCTTGATATTTGGTACAGGTGGTGATATGGAGAGTGGAACAGTAGACTTTGCAGAGATGTTCTACAATCCTATAGAGTTTGGCTGTATGCCATTCGTTAATATGTGGGATGAGAATGCAGAGAATAGCTACTGTGGCTTCTTCCATCCTGTGTACCTTAACATGGAAGGTTACTATGATAGCCAAGGGAATAGTGATATTGAAGGAGCTAAGGCAGAAGAGTTAGGGACAAGGGATAGGTTAAGGAAGAATGCTTCTTCATCTGCTGTTATACAGTCTAGGATGCAGGAATACCCTATGTCTCCTTCAGAGGCATTCCTTACTGTTTCAACTAATGATTTCCCTATTGTTGAGCTTACTCGTAGGAAGAACATTATATTAAGAGATAACCTTCATATCAAATTAGGTCAGCCTGTGAACCTAGTAAGGAAGTGGACTGGTGATGAAGGTAGAAGGAAGAGTATAGTAGTAGCAGAACCTATACTACATACAGATGTAGAAGGATTATGGACTTACAGACCTAAATCTGCTGATTTACGTGGAATACCCATCATATATAAATATCCTATAAGCAATCCACCTAAGGGCTTATACAAGATAGGATTTGACCCTTATAGACAAGCTAACTCATCAGCTATTGTACCATCTCTTGCTAGTATCACAGTATATAAGGGATTCCATAAGTTTAGTTATGATAGGGATACCATAGTAGCACAGTATGTAGGTAGACCATATAACCCTGATGATGTGAACAGGATAGCAGAGATGTTTGCTGAATTGTACAATGCAGAAATAATGCACGAAAATGAGGTAACTCACGTTAAAAATTACTTTGAGAAGAAAAATAAGCTACATTTGTTAGCAGCCCAACCTGATGCTGTCATATCTAAGAACATCAATAACTCCAAGGTAAGTAGGATATGGGGGATACACATGGTAGAGAAGTTGAAGGATGCAGGTGAGAAATACATAAAGAGATGGCTACTTACGGAGAGAGACTACGATGAACATGGAGAAGCTATATACAATCTAGATACTATCAATGACCCAGCTTTAATAGAGGAGCTAATACTATATAATAGGAAGGGTAACTTTGATAGGGTAATGAGCTTTATGATGTTGATGTTCCAGATAGAGGAAGATGGAGCAGATAGAACCTTCGGTGATAGTAATGATGATGAAGATTCTATAAGAGAGATAGAAGAGCTTCTCTCTAGGCAGTTTAGAAAGGCAGCCTAAAAAGTGACCTAAAATGAGGCTAGAATTTCAACTTGTATGGGAAAAATGGAAAGCTCTATGTGTGTGTGTGTGTGTGTGTGTGTGTGTGTGTGTTATATATGGTGTCGTCATATA
>Ga0208185_1000012_pt1 | contig 106268 bp, 95 predicted proteins | sample EasRivMeERMLT700_FD_187532 | JGI IMG/M metagenome (GOLD analysis project Ga0208185, IMG submission 187532) | Soil microbial communities from meander-bound floodplain in the East River, Colorado, USA - East River MetaG ERMLT700 (SPAdes) (version 2) | ecosystem: Environmental > Terrestrial > Soil... | reverse complement strand
GCCAACTGCCGTCCTGGTGACCTCGATTGGGTGATCGTCCGGGAAAATTCGGAGGGCGAGTACTCAGGACACGGTGGACGAGCGCACCGTGGCCTACCCGAGGAAGTCGGGACCGAGGTGTCCATTTTCACCCGCGTCGGCGTGACGCGCATCATGCGCTACGCGTTTTCGATCGCGCGGTCGCGCCCCCGTAAGCTCCTCACGGTTGTCACCAAGTCCAACGCGCAGCGCTTCGGGATGGTGATGTGGGACGAGATCGCCGCCGAAGTGGCACGTGAGTTTCCCGATGTCACCTGGGACAAGATGCTGGTCGATGCGATGACCACCCGGATGGTACTCAAACCCTCCTCCATCGACACCGTCGTCGCGACGAACCTCCACGCCGACATCCTGTCGGACCTCGCCGCGGCGCTGGCGGGCAGCCTGGGCATCGCGCCGACGGCGAACATCGATCCTGAGCGGCGCTTCCCGTCGATGTTCGAGCCAATCCATGGGTCGGCGTTCGATATCACTGGCAAGGGGATCGCAAATCCGGTCGCCAGCTTCTGGACGGCGGTGCAGATGCTGGAACATCTCGGCGAATCGGTGGCCGCCGCGCGCCTGATGCGCGCGGTCGAGCAGACGACCTGCGCCGGGGTCGTGACGCCGGATCTCGGCGGCGATGCGACGACGGCCGATGTCACCAGGGCGGTCTGCGACGCGATTCGGCGAGGCTGACCAACCTCACGATCGCCAGGCAGCAGAACTGCACGCTTCAACCGACGAACGGCGGGGTAAACACCGTGGCTCCACGTAGGCGGGCCACTGAAGTATCAAATTTGCCTCGGCAGGTGTAGCATTCTGCACGCCGGTCTTACCCTGCGGAGGCAATATGACGCGTGTCCGAATCACTTCGCTGTTGGCAATCTCGTTGTGCGGCGTAGCTCTGCCCGGACGTGTATCAGCCCACCATTCGATCCAGGCGCAGTTCGACATCAACAAGTCATTCAACATCACGGGAACCGTAGCGAAAATGGAGTTCATCAACCCGCATTCGTATCTGACGATCAACGTCAAAGATGCCGACGGCAAGGTACAGAAGTGGGCGTTCGAGATGACCGGGTTGGCCGGTCTTCGCAGGGCGGGATTGAGCCGGGCTGACCGGGGCGGCTTGAAGGCTGGCGACGAGCTCACGGTCACCGCGCTGGCGGCGAGGGACGGCTCGAACTCCGGCCTCGCGCAGGAATTGAAGATGGCCGATGGGCGCGTCTTCAAGCTGATCGCGGACATCAACAACCCGTAACGAGACAGGAAGTGCGTATGCGAGGGTCTGGCAGAATCATCGCCGCGGCTGCCGCGTCATTCCTCCTCACGGCAGCGGTTCTCGCGCAGGAGCCGGCGCGTCGTACCAACAACGCGCCACCGAAGCCGTCTGGCGCAACGCCGCGCACCGCCGACGGACATCCGGACCTGACCGGTGTCTGGAACGGGCTGGGCGACAACTTGAACGGCGTCCCCAATCAGATCGCCAACAACGGCGTGATCATCGAGAGCGAAACGTCCGCGCGCGATCTCCACAGCGGCCAGACCATCGCCGTCTTCCCGCGGAACACCACTCGCGGGCAGAACAACGAGCAGGCCGAACGTGCGGCCGCGCTTCTTCGCCGCAGCGGGTCGAACAAACCGATCTACAAGCCTGAATACTGGGAGATGGTCAAGAACCTCGACCACAATTCTAATGAGGAGGATCCCTCGAACAACTGCATGCCTGCAGGCGTGCCTCGCGGCGGCATCCCCTCGTACATCAGTCAGCACGGCAATCACGTGATGTTCATCTATCCGGGGCAGGGCGGCCTGATTGCCACGCAGACGATGTATCGCATGATTCCGCTTGACGGTCGCAAGCACACGCCTCTCCAGGAGCTGGATGGAACCTTCACGGGAGAAAGCATCGCTCGCTGGGAGGGTGACACGCTCGTCGTCGACTCGTGGGGCTTCACGCCCAACACCTGGTTCGATCAGATCGGCGGCTATTTTCACGGTGAAAACATGCACGTGATCGAGCGCTTCCGCCGGGACGGCAACACGCTGACGTGGACAGCGACGGTGGAGGACCCTGACGTGTTGCTCGAGCCCTGGACGACGACTCCGCGCGTGGCGCTGCTGAATCCGCGGGCCGATTCACTCCTGCCGGAATCGCAGCCGTGCAGTGAAAGGGACTTGAGTCACCTCGTCACGAAAGAACATCACTGAGCCTTGGGCATAGACGCATGAGAGCCACGATTCTGGCGACTGTGATTCTTGCGATCGTCGGCGCGTTTGCCGTCGAATCCCCGCGCGCGCAGAGCGCGCCGGAGCGCGCCAAGGTAATCCGGGCGGCGGCAGACGCCCTGGGCATGGTGAAGTGGTCCGACATCGGTAGCGCAACCACGCGGCTCCCCGGAATCGACATCGTCAACACCATGGAATTTCGGGGGAGTGGCACAAGCGAGAGTGCGGGCCGGACGTTCAAGACAGAGTACCACGTGGCGCTCGGCTACAATCCGGCGGCCATGCGTGTCGAGATGACTCGCACGGCTGACGGCAGCGCCGCACAACACACCATTCAAACCGTTCGCGACAATTTCGCCTGGGATGAATCCGAGATAGGGGCAGGCATGGTGTCGGGCAAAGGCACCGCGACACCCGCGAACGCTGCGCTGAAGGAACGGCTTCTGCAGCTCTGGACGCTCCCGTACGGAGTGGTGAAAGCTGCGTTGACCGCTGGCGACAAGACGATGGTTTCAACCGAGGGCGGCGCGACGGTCATCACCTTCCCACTCAGCGGAGCGCTCGCCGGGATCACGGTGAAGGCCACGCTCGATTCGAACAACCTGGTCACGAGAGTGGAGACGCGGGCGGACAATCCGGCGCTCGCGAACCTCGCCACGCAGACGGAGTATTCCAGCTACGCGGACCGCGCCGAAGTCCTGACCGACATTAAAACACCGGGCCGGATCGTCCGAAAGCAAGGCGGCCGCACGATCCTGGATATCGAAGTGAAGACGTGGGAGTCGAATAATCCCTATCTCGTGTTTCCCGTTCCCGCGAACGTGAAGACGGCCGCACCCGCGAACTCCCGCTGATTTCTGTCGCTGTGAGACGCGGTATGTTCTTCGCGAGACCGGCTTGATACGGTTTCGCTCAGGACACACCGCGTCTCACAGCTCCCTGACGAAGATCCGAGCGCTCTGCGGCACTCGCCGCCGGCACAGGCCGCGTGACAGCAGTAAGCCGACATAGACTGACCGCGAAGTTGACGCGCATGCCCAGGAAAAAGACGGGGTTCGACGTCGTGCGACAGATGGGACTCGCGCTGCCTGAGGTCGAGGAAGGCACAGCCTACGGGTCGCCGGCCCTCAACGTTCGCGGAAAGATGTTCGCTTGTCTGGCGATTCACCGGTCAGCCGAGCCGAACACTCTGGTGGTTCGAATCGACTTCGATCAGCGCGACGAGCTGATTGCCGGGGAGCCGAAGACCTACTACCTGACCGATCACTATGTGAACTATCCCTGTGTGCTCGTGCGGTTGACTCGGATCCCCCAGGACGCGCTGCGCGATCTGCTGGCGATGGGGTGGCGGTTCATGTCGACCACGAAGAAACCGGAAGTCCGGAAGCGCAGACGCAAATGACACGGTTCAGGGGTGAGGCGCTGCTCTCATTCGTCACGTCAAGCGATGTTCTGCGGCTGACATTCAACCCAGCCGCCGCGGCGAGCCGGAGACGTTACGCTGACGTAGCTCATTTTGATTGGGCGTGTGACAAGACTGGGAGGAATCATGATCCCTCGGTGCGCAACGGTGTCACGCCGCAAGTTTCTGCGGGCAAGTGCTGTGACGATGATTGGCGCGGAGTACGGCGCGGGTCGCGCGATGGCATCCGGCCTCGCTCAGAGCGGCGTGCGGTCAAAGCCGGAGTTGGCATCTGTTAGGGCGCTCGTTTTTGACACCTTCGGTACCGTCGTTGATTGGCGCACTTCCGTGACCCAGGAAGTAGAGCAGTTGGCGAAACGGAAGGGGCTGAGGGTCGACGCGGCAAAGTTCGCCGATGCTTGGCGCGCCGGGTACGGCCCCAGCATGAACCGTGTTCGAACCGGTGAGTTGCCCTGGACCAAGCTCGATGGCCTTCATCGAATGATCCTCGACAAGCTCTTGATCGAATTTGACATCGCCGGCCTCTCTGAGGCCGAGACCAATGGGCTCAATCACGCGTGGCATCGGTTACGGCCATGGCCCGACGCAGTCGGTGGCCTTACGCGATTGAAGAAGAGATTCATCATCGCGCCGCTCTCGAACGGCAACATCTCCTTGATGACGGACCTGGCAAAACATTCGGGCCTGCCGTGGGATTGCATCTTGGGAGCCGAGCTCGTTCGCCACTACAAGCCCGACCCTGAGGTCTACCAGTCTGCGGCCGACATTCTCGACCTCAAGGTCGGCGAAGTCATGATGGTGGCGGCCCACTTGGGCGACCTGCGCGCAGCGAAGGGCGTGGGGCTGAGGACTGCATTCGTCACCAGGCCTCTTGAGTTTGGGCCGGAGGGAAAACCCGACCTGAAGCCCGACGCGGCGGTCGACATTGCGGCAAAGGACTTCAATGACTTGGCCGGTCAGCTGGGCGCCTAGTAAATCGCGAGTTTGCGTCTGAGCCTGGAGGTGAGACATGCAACGCACCACGAAGATGTCCTTCCAAGCTCGGTTTCTTTGTCTGCTCATTGTCGGAGTCTCCGGCAGCGCAACGACCGTAACGGCACAATCCTCGGGCGCGTTCACCCGTACGGGCAACATGACGACGGCCCGGTCATTTCACACAGCGACCTTGCTGCCCGACGGCGAGGTTCTGATTGCTGGCGGAACTCAGACGACCGCATCGTCAACCACTGCCAGCGCCGAACTCTACGATCCTGCCTCCAGGACGTTTCGCCCTACAGGCGATATGACCACCCACCGAAGGGGACACACATCCACGTTGCTCCCTGACGGCAGAGTCTTGATCGCTGGGGGCTATTTGGTGGCAGGGCCAGCGCTGGCGAGTGCCGAGCTATACGATCCTTCGACCGGCACCTTCACGGCCACAGGAGACATGATCACTGCGAGGGGTGGGCATGCCGCGATCCTGCTCCCGAACGGCAAGGTCCTGATGGTGGGCGGTTACGGGACTGCGAGCTACCCGAATATCGCGGCTGCCGAGCTCTACGACCCAGCGTCCAGGAAGTTCACCACTGCCGGCGCCTATGTCGGCCGCGGAGGCTGCGACTTCTGCGCGCCAGCCATTCTGCTGGCCGATGGCAAGGTATTGTTTCCAGGGCAGTACCCGGCCCAACTCTATGATCCGGTTACCGACACTTTCAGCCCCAGCGGAATGACGATCTCCGATCCGTCCGCCGCCACACTGCTCACGAACGGAAAGGTATTGTTTCCCGGGCAGTACCCGGCCCAACTCTATGATCCGGTTACCGACACTTTCAGCCCCAGCGGAATGACGATCTCCGATCCGTCCGCCGCCACACTGCTCACGAACGGAAAGGTATTGTTTGCGGGTGGCGAGAGCCCCGGCAGGTTGTCCAGCGCCGAACTCTACGACCCCGAGACTCATACATTCGCCTCGACCGGCAGCATGGCGTGGCGCCGCGTCTGGCATACGCTCACCTTGCTCCCCAACGGCTTGGCCTTGGCCGCTGGCGGCGAAACCGATACCTGCACCGGTAATTCTTGCTGGTTTGCCGGAAGCGTGGCCAGCGCGGAGCTTTACGATCCTTCAGCGAGGGTCTTTCTCGCGACAGGCGATATGGCTGCGGATCGCGAACTCCATACGGCCACCCTCCTCAAGGATGGGAGAGTTCTGCTCACCGGGGGCGTCTCCTACGGAGGCATCGGGATTTTCAGGGGAAGCCTTGCCAGCGCAGAGATCTACACTCCAGAGGTATTGGTGCCCGCGCCTGCACTTGTTTCTCTCTCCGGGGATGGGCGAGGGCAAGGCGCGATCTTTCACGCCGGCACATCCCACGTTGCCGCGCCCGACGATCCCGCCACTGCGGGAGAGATTCTGGACATCTCCTGCACCGGCCTGAGTAGTGAAAGTGTGATACCTCCACAAGTCGTCATCGGCGGTCGCATGGCCGAGGTCATATCGTTTGGTAAAGCTTCCGGCGTGTCCGGAATGAACCAGATACGGGTACGAGTACCGAGCGGCGTTGCACCAGGGCCTGCGGTGCCAGCGCGCCTGACCTACATTCACCGACCAAGCAACGAGGTCACCATCGCCGTGCGGTGAACGTTCTCGCTCGGGCATGTGACGTCGCGGGACGGCTGGAAATTTCTACCATATGAAAGGAAAAAGGCCCGAAAACTTGTCTCGCCTGGGCCCGGGGCGGGAGCTTGCGACCTTGCGCAACGCCTTGCAGCCGACGGCGCTTGGTGCGATCGTGAACCGCCTCGGCTGAAGCGGCGGTTGGCCGGACGCGGCTGGAATCACCTGGAGGGATTACGCGACTCGTCACTGTAATGAGCGCCATCTTCGTGGTGAGCGGCGCCGGTCTCTTTCTCGTTGCGGCCCGGCACTTCATCCGTCGGCTGGCTTTCATTCGCAACTCTGCTGTCGCTGGCGGTGTCGTGGTCGCCCTCCGAGAAGAGCGCGACGGGATGGACACCCAGCGCGTCCGGTTTCCACGTGTTCGGTTTCAAACGACGTCCGGCCGTGACGTCACATTCGAAGCCGGCATGGCCCGCGGCGGCGCCGCATGGCAGATTGGGGAGGCAGTGTCCGTGCGTTACCGCGTGGATCGTCCGGAGATGGCTGAGTTCGACAGCGTCGTGGCGCTCTGGGGCCCGACGGTGGTATTTGCGCTATTGGCCGTCGTGTTCGTCACCGTCGGCGTCAGCTTATGGTTCGGATTCATTCCGGCATAAACCGTCAGGCCTGACGGAGCGAAATACCCGACCAAATGCTGAGATACCGCCATCGCGTCCTGGGACTCCTCATTCTGCTCTTTGCGATCACCTACATCGACCGCGTGTGTATCTCGGTGGCGGGGCCCCGCATGCAGGAGGAGCTGGGCATCGATCCCATCGGCTGGGGGTGGGTCACCGCCATGTTCACGCTGTCTTACTGCCTGTTCGAGATTCCTACCGGCGCGTTGGGAGATCGGATTGGCCCGCGCCGCGTATTGACGCGAGTCGTGGTGTGGTGGTCTGTCTTCACGTCGCTGACCGGCATGGTGTCGAACTATTTCCTTCTCCTGTTGACGAGATTCTGCTTCGGCGCCGGAGAAGCGGGCGCATTTCCGAACGCATCGATCGTCGTCTCGCGGTGGTTCCCTCCGACCCAGCGCGCGAGCATCTCCGGGGTCCTGCTGATGGCGAGCCAGATTGGGGGAGCCATCGCGCCGCTCGTGGTCGTGCCGATCCAGATCCGCTATGGATGGCGCACTTCTTTCTATCTGTTCGGCATCGTCGGCACGGTCTGGGCGGCCGTCTGGTACGGATGGTTTCGCGACTCTCCCGCAGAGAAACCGGGGGTGAGCCAGGTGGAGCTCGACGAAACATCGGGTCTCCCGCCGGCCCCAGCACACGGCTTCCCATGGCAGATCGCACTGCGATCCGAAAGCGTGTTGGCCATGCTGGGCACGGCCTTCTGCTACGTTTACGTGTGCACGTTTTTCCAGACGTGGTTTCACACGTTTCTGGTCAGAGGACGCGGGTTCAGCGAAGGGAGCCTGGCACTGTCGGCGTTGCCGTACGCCATCGCGGCGTGCGCGAACCTGGCGGGCGGGGCCGTCAGTGACGCCATGGTCCGGCGTCTCGGTGTGAAGTGGGGCAGACGGTCGCTCGGCATCGTCGGACTGGGCAGTGCGTGTCTCTTTACTATCGCGGCCATGATGACGCGACAACAGCTGCCAACGGTCATTCTTCTGTCGCTCGTCTACGGCGCGATTACCTTCCAACAGTCGGGAGTGTTCGGCGTGTGCCTCGATATCGGGCGGAAGCATGCCGGCTCGGTCGTCGGGCTGATGAACACTTCGGCCCAGGTTGGAGGCCTACTCTCGTCCGTCGCCTATGGGTATATCGTCGATCGCTTCCACAGCTACGACGCGCCTTTCGTCCCGATGGCGGCCCTCCTGGGGCTCGGCGCGCTTCTGTGGTTCAAGATCGACGCGTCGAAGGAACTGAGCACAGCACAGGCAACGCCTTGAGCAGTCCCGATACCGACAAGATCTTCACTGGCTCAATTCCGAAGCTTTACGAGGAATATCTCGTCCCGCTTATCTTCGAGCCATACGCGTTGGACGTGGCGAATCGGCTCGCTTCGAAGTCGCCTGCTCGGGTACTCGAAATTGCCGCGGGCACGGGCGTCGTGACTCGTCACCTGGCATCCGTGCTGCCCGGAAGCGTCTCCATCATCGCCACGGATCTCAATCAGCCCATGCTGGACATGGCTTCCGCGATCGGCACCATGCGCCCTGTGGAATGGCGTCAGGCAGATGCCATGCATCTGCCGTTTCAGGATGGAACGTTCGATGCCGTCGTATGTCAGTTTGGCGTCATGTTCTTTCCTGAAAAGTCCAAGGCATTTTCGGAGGCGCGTCGCGTGCTTCGGTCGGGAGGCGTTTTTATTTTCAGCGTGTGGGATCGGATCGACGAAAACGAATTCGCCGACAGCGTGACGACGGCACTCGAGTCCCTGTTTCCCGGGGACCCGCCGCGCTTCTTGGCTCGTATACCTCACGGCTATTACGATCGCCCGACCATCAAGCGAGATCTTGCGAACGGTGGGTTCATGAGGGCGCCCCACATCAGCACCGTTGCGGCGCGCAGTCGCGCGACATCTCCTCAGGTGCCTGCGGTCGCATACTGCCAGGGAACACCGTTGCGGAACGAGATTGAGGCTCGCGATGCCTCGCGGCTCGGCGAAGCAACCGACATCGCCGCCGAAGCTGTCGCCCGGAGGTTCGGGCCGGGGCCTGTGGACGGCAAGATCCAGGCGCACATTGTCACAATCGAAAGCTGACCGTCGCTACACGCCGCGCCCTTGAACGGGCGTAGTCAGCGTCGACCCTTTCTTCGCGAAGATCATCGCCAGGAGCCGCGCGGGCTGCGTCTGACTTGCGTTTTTCGAGACCTCGTGCGTCGCGCCGGGCTGTTCGTAAAACATCTGTCCGGCGGTGTACGTTTTCTCCTCGCCCTGTCCCGAGATCCTGGCGACGACGGCGCCCTCGAGGACATAGGCCAGCACGAAGCCGGGGTGGCGATGCGCCGCGCCGACGCGTCCAGGCGCGTAGTCGACGTAGCTGACCGTCACTTCCCAGTCATCCATCGTCAGATTCGGCAGGTCGTGCTTGAACACCGGCGGGAGAGAGGGTGGTGTAGCGGGCCCGGTCTGGGTCTGCGCGTCGGCGTAACCGCCCGACGCGAGCAGTTCGGCGAACAGCGCAAACGAGGCAACGGCATCTCGACGAGTCATCATCATGGTCAGGGATTATATTGCTCGTCCTGTGCGATCATCTGGCTGCGGCGCGCGGCACTTTCGAGTCGGCACGCGTTGCTATAATCAGCGCTTTCAATGCAGGAGGGCCCTATGCGTGTCGCAACTGCGTTGCTGGTCGGCCTCGGACTGACCGCGTCCGGTGCGTTCGCTCTCGCTCAGAATTCCGGCCCGACGACGGCCGCCGTGCGTGCCCAGAAGGCCACGGAGCAGCCGCGCGCCCCCGCGTTCGAACATCTCGGCACGCTGCAAGTCGAAACCGGCACCCGCACCGTCGTCGAAAACGGCCCGCAAGGGACGCGCACGATCGTGCAGGTGGTCGGCGGCCGCTTCGAAGGCCCGCGTCTCAAGGCGTCGGTGCAGACGCCGGCCGGCGACTGGATCACCAACCGCGCCGACGGCAGCTACCGGCTCGACGTTCGCCTCACGCTGAAAACGGACGATGGGGCGCTGATCCTGGTGACGTACAACGGCATCGGCCAGACGACGAACGCCGGGGCGTCGCTGAGGATGGCGCCACTTTTCGAGACCGGCGATTCGCGCTACGTCTGGCTCACGCGATTGCAGGCGGTCGGCGTCGGCGAGCGCGTCGGCACCGCGGTTAAATACGACATCTACGCGCTGAAGTAGGGCCCGAGCGGGAACCCGTGAAGGCGCGCTTCGCTGAGTTGCGAACGAAGGCCAACACGAAAGTGTCTGGCCACGGTGACACGTGGCAGTTGACCTTTCGTCCATGAGCCAGGATCAAACTTTCCGGGCCGTCCTGATTGTTGTCTTTCTTGTGGTCCTTCCTATCGGCATTTACCACAGGCTCAGGTCGCAAGCGACGGGCGAGAAACTCGATCGGCGGCAGGAGGGCCTGTTCATTCTGGCGACGTTACGGCCTCTTGGCGTTGCTTTCTGGTTCGGGCTGATCGCGTGGATGGTCGATCCAGACTGGATGGCCTGGTCCGCGGTGTCACTTCCAGTCTGGCTGCGGTGGACAGGGGTCGGCGTGATCACCATTGCCTGCGGGCTGCTGGTGTGGACCTTCCGGAGCCTCGGGACGAACCTGACGGACACGGTTGTCACACGGCAAAAACACACGCTGGTCTTACATGGCCCCTATCGATGGATCCGGCATCCGTTCTACGACTCCGCCGCGTTGCTCATGGTGGCAGTCTCCATGATCGCGGCGAACTGGTTCCTCCTGGTGATGGGCGTTGTGTTGTTTTGTCTCCTCATCATCCGAACGCGGATCGAGGAAGCGAACCTGGTAGCACGCTTTGGGGACAGCTATCGAACGTACATGGATCGGACCGGGCGCTTCTTGCCTAGAATTGGAGCGAACCGGCGTGGCGCCTGACATCGCACTCGTCCTTCATAAGCGGCACACGGGCGACATGCGGCCGGTTCGATCGACGTCGTGCCGGTCACCCGGGTTCAGGTAAGAATCGTGAAGGATCTGCTCGAGAAACTAGTGACGCTCGTCCCCAAGTACGTCGGGGACGTTATCCGCCTCACGTCCGGTCCGAAGCAGTTCCTCATGGAGCGCGTGTCGACGGGCGAAGCGAGGTGGGCCGACGGACTCATCTTCCTGGCCATCTCCTTCGTGCTGGCGTTTCTCATCGGGTTACCGCTGGCTCGTGCGGAGGCGGATCCAATGTTGGATCTCGCATCCGAAGGCGTGTTCGTTCTGCTCTACGTCGTCCTCTATGGGTATGCCGTGTACCTGTCGTGGCGCGTTCTGGGAAAGGTCGCTCCAATTCAGCAGTTCTTCGTCATTCACTTTTACGTCGCTGGCATTCTGAAACTGCTGTTGACGGCCGCCTTTATCGCAGTGGTCGGGGTGCTCCGTGTCGGTGATCCTGCCATGAACGAAGAGATGTTGAGAGAGGTGGCCGCCGGTCACATGCTGTGGTGGACGACCAACGCGCCACGGCTACTCGCAAGTCCAGCGATGCGAATTGCCATGTGTGTCCTTCTCGTCGGAGTTGCGGGGATGTTCGGGTGGACGATCGCCGCATGGGGTGCGTACCGGCAGTTGAACGGGTTCTCGAAGGTCCGGTCGAGCGCCGCGTTTGTTCTCTTCTGTGCAGTGTGCGTTCCGGTCTATGCCGTGACGGTCGTGATCGCGAGCGCCTTGGTGAGATAGTGCGCCGCCAAGCGACTCAACCGAAATCGAATGACGCTTGATCTGTTCATCTACGGCGTCTTCTTTCTTCTCATCGCGTTGATCGGATGGCGGTTGCGTCAGCGACGTGGACGCATCGGACCCGCAGCGGTCGGCTCGATGTATGACGTATTGAATGAGGACCGACGAAAGGCAGTGGAGATCATCGTTGAGGAGAAGACCGGCGAACGCGATTTAGAGCACGTCGACGACACAGTAAAGCCAGAAGGGCAGTGACGAACGAGGCTTTCGAACGCCTGGCGTGCGCGGGCGATGGCATCGCGATCGAACGTCTCGAGTGCGGCACGTCCCTCGACAAACGCCCGATACGGCGCGGGCCGCACGTCGATCGCGACATCCAATTGGCTCGGCTGCGCGCGTTCGACAGATGCGACGAAGCGGTAGCCCTGCCCGATTTCGGTCTTGATGTATGGCGCGCCGTCGTTCTGGTTGCCGAGCGTTTTTCGCAGGCTCTTGATGGCTTGCGTAATGCTGTTGTCGCTGACGGCGACGTCGCGCCAGCCCGCCTCACTCAGCGCGTTTTTGGCGACGATGTGCCCGGGGTTCGACGCCAACCGGAGGAGAAGCTCAAGGTAGCGATCGGGAAGCGCGACAGGCTCACGTCCGCGGCTGAGTCGTCGGCGGCCTGAATCGAGCTCGAATGGACCGAAGCGGTAGACATCACCTCCGCTGCGCATCGCAAGGGAGAAATTATGGCTGCGGCGACCACTTCAAACGCCTCGTGGCCGAAAACATCGTGTAATGGTCGCTGTAATCCTGCCGGGGCGACAAAAGGCACGAAATCGGACGCTCACATCTCCGTGCAGCATCGAACGCAGAAAAGCAGCCGTTCTCATCACGGTGCGGCATCGAACAGAGGCGCTGCGCTGCCATGAGATGCCGCAGAACACTGACACCAGCAAACGGACCGCTGCGAAAGCTCGCCGGCAGCAAACACGAGGGCCTGTCTATTCTGGCGACGTTACGGAAAGAACGGGACGCTTCTTGCCTGGAATTGGAGCGAACCGGCGGGACACCTGACGTCGCCCTGAGGCCGGCGCCTCGCTGGCCTCGTGAGCGCCGCTGCTTGATGCGACGCCGTCAGGCTGCGTTGATGTGAAGAAGCACTGATAGATCCGCGCGGCCTACACGCCGCGAGGTCGTGACAGCCAACAACGGCCCACGCAAAGGTCTTGGCCAGTGAGCACTGCTGGCGGTGCGCCCACTTTCAGGTGTCTGCATAGATGCTTCGCGAGAGGGGTAGACTGCTTCAGATGAGATTCAAGGCCATTACGGCCGTCGCGGCAGCCGCGCTGCTGTTTGCCAGCCTCGCGTGGGCACAGTTTGGACGAGGCGGGGATGCCAGCATCGGGACGCACATGGCACGCCCGGACAGCTTTGAAGGGCGCTTCCACTACTGCCGCGCGATGTACCGGCGCAACCCCACCGGCGACGGCGGGAGCTGGCTGACGGACTATCCGCTTGCGGACATCGACCTCTCGATTCGACTCGCCGAGCTCACGAAAATATCGGTCGGCTTCGACGCTCCAGGGCGGCCGCAACACCTCATCGTCCGGCTGACGGGCGATGAGCTCTTCAAGTGCCCTCTCATCATGATGCAGGAGGTGGGCAGCCTCTTTTTCAATGATGAGGATACGGCGCAGCTCAAGACCTATTTATTGAAGGGCGGCTTTCTCTGGGTGGACGATTTCTGGGGTTCGTACGCCTGGGACGTCTGGGCCAGCCAGATTCGAAAAGTGTTGCCTCCGAGTGAGTTTACGATCGTCGATCTGCCGATGGAGCACCCGATCTTCCACACCATGTTCGACCTTCGAGGGGTTCCGCAGATCCCCAGCATCGGTTTCTGGCGTGGGAGCGGGGGCGGCACATCGGAGCGCGGCGCCGACAGCGCGCAAGTGCACGCGCGCGCGATCGCCGACAGCAAGGGCCACGTCATGGTCCTGATGACGCACAATACGGACGTCAGCGACTCCTGGGAGCGGGAGGGGGAGGATCCTCAATACTTCTACAGCTTCTCCGTGGAGGGCTACCAGGTCGCGATGAACGTGCTGCTTTACGCGATGACTCACTGACCTGGCGTCACTCACGTGCGCTGCCATTGTTAGGACAGCGTTCCCTTTGCCTCACCAATCAGACGGTGAATCTCCGCGATCGGGCCGTGATCGAAAAGTTCCCACGCGGTCTGTGAGACCGCCACTATTTCACGCTCATTTTTCGAGAGGCTCGCCAGGTCTCTTGCTTCTCGGTCATCCAGGCATCTCTTGGCGAGATCGTTCAGTGCGATCAGCTCACGCCATCCGACGCCCCGACTCGTCCTGACATCTCGCCGCCCAGTTTTTGAAGCGGACGCAGCAGTTCCCGCTCTCCCGTGCCTCCAACTCCGTGCCCGCAAGTGCCTGGCAGGACTCAGGTTGATGCGTCTGCGGGTTCTTCCTCCAGATCACGCGTTACTGGGGAGAGCCGGCGAAGTCCGTCGGCTAAAGGAGAGAGCACATGCCAGACGTCATCGCTCCACCAGCGCGAGCCCCCCGGGAGCCGCGTCACGGCGTCAATACGCCCAACCTGCTCGCGACGATTAACGCGGTCAGGGACACACCTGCCCTGGCGAAGTTTCGGTTTCGCGCGAGCAATCGATGGGTGAACGGCACCTACAGTGAGTCGCGCGTCGAGTCGTTCAGCGGCGCAGGCGGAGAACACACCCACCAGACGCAGTTTCGCTACGGTGCCGACCACCCTGCCGTCCTGGTAGGGGGGGATCGTGGTCCGACGCCCATCGAATTCCTTCTGCACGGGTTGGCGTCGTGCATCACCGCAGGCATCGGCAATATCGCCGCGGTCCGTGGGGTGACGCTGACCTCCGTGGAGTCGCGCGTCGAAGGCGACATCGATCTGCGGGGCATCCTCGGCTTGTCGGACCAGGTTCGCAATGGCTACGAACGTATCCGCATCAGCTTCGATATCGCGGGCGATGGCCCACAGGAGAAGCTGCGCGAGATCGTCGAGCAGGCCTGCGCCCGGTCGGCTGTGCTCGACGTACTCACGAGCGGCGTGCCGGTTGACATCAGCATCAACGGCCGTTGAGGCGTGTCTTGCCGCGCACGACGACAGTCACCATCGGCGTCGGACAGGCAGGGCTCGCCGTGAGCCAGTGTCTGTCCGACGGTTCAGTATCGCGCACACGCAGCGGATCCATCACCGGACCGACTGTGTGCGCCATTGCGCAAGGATGAACGTTCATGAAATTTGATGCCCTCATCGTCGGAGCGCGCTGCGCGGGAGCGGCCACGGCCCTGTTGCTCGGCCGCGCGGGCGCGCGCGTATTGCTGGTCGACAAAGGCACGTACGGCACCGACACGCTGTCGACGCACGCGCTGATGCGAGGCGCGGTTCTGCAATTGCACCGCTGGGGCGTGTTGCCCGCGATCGTGGCAGCCGGAACACCACCGGTGCGCTCCACCACATTCATATATGGCGACCGGGACATCACCGTACCGATCGAACCGAGGTATGGGGTTGGCGCACTGTACGCCCCGCGTCGAGCGCTCCTTGACCGCGTCCTGGTGGACGCCGCCAGAGACAGCGGAGTAGACGTCCGGTACGGTGTGCGTATCGACGATGTGATCACGGATGGTCTCGGGCAAGTCCGTGGCGTCACGGCTGTCGCGAGCGGAACACGACACCGCATTCAGGCGGATATCGTCATCGGTGCTGACGGGCTGCATTCCACTATTGCCAGGCGCGTTGGGGCGACACGCGTGCTCGAGGGCCGGCACGCGACAGGGGTGCTGTACAGCTATTGGAAAGGATTGCCTTTCGATGGCTATTGCTGGTGGTTCAGAGCGGGTGCGAGTCTCGGCGCCATTCCCACCAACAACGGAGCCACATGTCTGTTCGTGGCAGTGCCGTCGGCGCGTTTTCGCGACGAGCTTCACGGTGACGCCTCGCTGGTCTATCGACGGCTGATTCGCGAGGTTTCCCCGGCGCTCGACGCGCGGCTGCACGAGGCGTCCCGTGTGGAGCCCGTTCGCGGCTTCGGCGGGCATGTGGGATTCATCAAGCGCAGCACCGGCCCGGGATGGGCGCTGGTCGGCGACGCAGGATACTTCAAGGATCCGCTGTCGTCACATGGGATCGCCGACGCCTTGCGCGACGCGGAGCTGCTTGCGCGCGCGGTCGTGTGGGGGACGCCCGCCGCATTTGTCGAGTACGAGATGACGCGTGACGACCTCTCGCACCGGTTGTTCGAGATCACGGACGAAATTGCGTCGCTCGATTGGACCGATGACGCGGTGCAGGCGCTGCATCGCGCATTCAGCGCCGAAATGTCGCGCGAGGTGCGCGCGCTCGCAGCGTTGGAGCCACTCCCATGTCTATTACCGTCGGCCAGCGTGCATCACGTAGCCTGACGCTCACCGCCGGGCACGTCCGCGCATTCGCAGAGATATCGGGCGACTACAACCCGCTGCATTTCGACGAGGCATTCGCCAAGCGGACGAAGTTCGGGCGTCTCGTCGTGCAGGGTGGGCTCACCACCGGCCTGGTCCATGCGTTGGTGGCCATGGACCTTCCAGGGCCTGGCACGGTGTTTCTGAGTCAGGACTGGAAGTTCACGGCGCCGGTGTACATCGGAGACACCATCACAGCCGAAGCGGAGGTCATTTCGGTGCACGCGTCAAAGCCCGTCACGGAATTGCGTATTCACATCACGCGCAGCGATGGAACGACCGTTCTGGAAGGCGTGGCGTGGTGCTGGCTGCGGCGAGATGACCGGCCGGCACGACGCCAGCGAGTCACGGCGACTCGCGGCGCCCCGGCCGCTCAGTGTCACTTGACGGAGTACTTCGTAAAGGCTCCGCCCGCCTGAACGAACGAGTTCGGACCCTCTGCCGCGTACACGTTTCCATCGGCGTCCACCGCCACGCCTTCACCCGCAGCGCCCTGATAGACGCGATCCTCACGGTCGAACGGCGGGATGAACGCAACGACGCGATCCTCGTCCACCGGCCCGATGCGCACGCCGTCGCGCCAGTTCGCGTGATTCAGTGGACCAGACTCCGAGTCGATCGCGTAGACCGTCTCGCCCTTGATGAAGATCCCGCTGACGCGGCTGAACATATAGCGCGACTCGAGGTAGGTCCCGTCCTGGTCGAAGATCTCGATGCGATGGTTGCCGCGGTCGGCCACCCAGAGGCGGCCTTTCGAGTCGAACGCCAGCGAGTGCGGCGTGCGGAACTCTCCGTGTTTGATGCCGATCTTTCCCCACGACTTGATGAACTTGCCGTCGGGCGAGAATTTGCTGATGCGGCTGGTCGCGCCCCTCTTGAGCCCTTCCTCGAGCGCCGCATTCGTCGTCATCCCCTGGGCATCGTGTCCGTCGGACACGAAAATGCTGCCGTCCGGCCCGACGATGACGTCGTTGGGCTGGTTGAACTGGCCGTCAGCATTCCCAGGCTTGCCGGCAATGCCGAGGCTCATCAGCTTCTCGCCCTTCGGGCCGAACTTGTGGACCTGGTGCCCCTTCGTGCCGGCCTTGTTTCCGGAGAAGTCGGCCACCCACACGTTGCCGTCCTTGTCGACCGAGATGCCGTGCGGCGTCACCATCACGCCCTTGCCGAAGTTCGCCAGCACCGCGCCGGTGTTGCGGTCGAACTTGAAGACCGGGTCGACCGCGTTGGTTTCACAATCGACCGCGCCACCGCCCGCGCCCCCGGTGGCAGGGGCGCCGCAGCGCTCATACGCCCAGACGTTGCCATCGATCGGGTCGATGTCGACGCCGGCCGTCGTGCCCCAGGAGCGCCCGGCAGGCAGCTGGCCCCAGTTCCGAGTGACATTCGGCGCTGGGTTCGGGAGCCCCTGGCCGGTAATCGGATTGGATGCGGGTGCCGCCGGTGCCGCCGCGGCGGAAGCCTGCTCACGAGGTGTGCCGGTGCCGCACGCGGCCAGGAGCAGCGTGGCGCACGCACTGACGACATAGCATGCGAGTCGTGACGTGGACATGTGTCTCCTCGAGGACGAGAGACCGGCCCGACGCCGGTCATGGGTGTGCTAGTAGACCGGACGAGGGGGTCACGCCGCAAGCGAAAGCTTCGGTAACTCCGTAGGGGAGGCATCACCTGTAGCCGAATACTGGCGGGAAGATGGTAACTACCAGCGCCGCCCATACGGAGTACACGGGCAGATAGGCGACCTGCCATCGCTCCAAGGCGGCAAACGAACCGCGGTGACGCATGAAGCGCGCATAGAGCCACGCCGTCCATGCCAGGTTGACGAGCAGAATGAGATTCTCGCCCAGCGCCGCCACTCGGTTGGGAGTGAAGCCAAACTCGGAGATGCGGGCGGCGATCGCCGCCAGCGCCACGCCGTCGACCACGAGCGCGCTGACCACGAGCAGCAGTTGCAGGCCGTCGAAGAAGTCAGGTGGTGCCTGCGGGTCGCGCGCGGAGGCGGCGTAAAGCACCAGCCCAACGACCAGCGCCAGCAGCATGTCGAAGCCGATCAGGACCTCCCGCTTCACGTTGATCGGGCTGCCGGTCCACGCCATCGTGGCCAGAAATGCCAGTAGCAGCACGGTGAAGAGCGGCGTGAACAGCCTGGTCAGCACCGGTGCCATGTTCTCGATGACGCTTTGCTTCGCCTCCACCAGCCAGGATCCGATGATGACCGCCGCCGCCGCCCCGCACGGGATCAGCCAGGGCCCAACGAACCATCCAGCATTCATATCGATGGCCTGGAACATCATCACCGTAAAGCCGGTGAGGACGCCCCCGCCAAGCGCGATGAGCACGTAGTAGATTGCCAGCTCGCCCGAGAACCGGACGAAGTTCATGCGCCCGCCATCGTCGAACCAGCGGCCTCGGACATACGCGAAGCCGACGGCCATCCACAGGGCTATCGGAAGGTGCAGAATGGTCAGCACCTCAGTGTCGCTGCCCTTGGGCGCGTTGTCGACGACAACGGTCTCCCACGGGAAGACATTGGCGAACACTGCCCCGGCCGCGAAGGGCAGCACGAGCCAGAGCCCGCCCACAGCATTCCACCCGCGTTTCCACATGAAGTAGACGGCGAGCAGGGGGAAGACGAACAGGCTGGCGTTGCGTAAGTAGAACGCCGGCACTTCTTCGTCAGGGCTGAGCCGTTGACCGAACAGCGCCGGCACCTTGACGGCCAACGCAGCGGCGACGGCAAGGCTCAGGACGACGAGCGTCTCAGCGCGTGCGGCGTGCGCCGACTCGCCGGCCGCGTCGGGGGCAATGACCAACTGCTTCCACAGCCGTTCGGAGTGCGCGCGTGCGAACTCGCGTGACAGCGCATCGAGGTTGCCCATGCGCTTGACCGCGACTAAGAACGCTTCATCCCCTGTCAGACCGGCCTCGGCGAGCGTCACAAGCTGGTCGCGCAGATGTCCCTCGAGCTCCTCCACGTCGGGACCGTAAACGGCCTGCCGGCGGCGTAAATACGCCCGCCACTGCGCGATTTGCTCCTCGAGCGGTTGATCGGCGAAGGTCGTCATACTGTGCACGACTCCATCCAGATACCGCGTAGGGTGCCGTCCACGGCCTTCCACTGTTGCCGCTGGACTGCGAGCTGCGCCCGGCCTTCTTTGGTGATCCGGTAGTACTTGCGCCTGCGGCCGTTCTCGGACGCGGACCACTTCGCCGCTACATGACCTTGGCGCTCAAGCCGGTGCAGTACGGGATAGAGCATGCCGTCGGTCCACTGTAGGTGCCCGCCTGACAACTCGGCCACTCGCTTGATGATGGCGTAGCCGTAACTGTCGCCATCGGCAAGGATGGCGAGCACGAGCGGCGTGGCGGAAGCAGCAACCAGGTCCTTGCTCATGTCCATACGTAGAAGGCTTATACATTGCAGTGTTATGTATGTCAATGATTTGAGGTCAGCCGCGACCGCTTTTTTGCAATTTTGGCGCAGCTGTTGCTTCGACCGTTTCGTTTTTGCTGGCGAGTTGAAATTTACCTAGGAATCTGACGTTTCGTCATGACGTCGCTTCCTCCGGGCGCGACTGAAGTCCACGTGCAAACTGACTTCCTTACGCTGACGAGAGCCACTCGCGTAAGGGTTGCCCAAGGATTCGATATGAAATTCGATATGAAAAAGGTGAGTGCGATTTTTGCGTTTCTGGTACTCACAATATCGGTTCCTGCCCACGCAACGGCCATCACCGGATTCGTGACGGGCGGAACGGCGTTCGCCGCCGGAGGCACATTCGTAAAGTTGACGGCACCTATCGCCAACCCTTTCGGCCCACCCAATAGTGTGGGCAACGACACCTTCCAGAGTCCCAATCTGTACGAGTTCGACGAGGATCAGAACATCCTCCTGGCGGCCATTCTGAACGTGGACGTCGGCTTGAACCCGATACCGGCAGGAACAACGGTAGCGAGTCACTACGTCTTCTTTGATCCAGGGCCAGCTCAGAGCATGATCGGCATTGTGAATTTCGATTCGGACGTCCTCGCAATCATCACAAGTACGGGGAACCTTTTGGCGAGCGACTTTCTCGCCAATACCGGGGTCAACTATCTGAATCCGGCCGCGAGGGGCTTAGAGGCGGGAGATTCAGTCACTATCAGCGGTCCGCGTCAGATCCTGTTCGACACGAGTGCGAGTACGCCAGGTGATTACGTTCGCGTTCTGACCGCATTTTCTCCGGCGGCAGTTCCTGAGCCCGCAAGTCTGTTGTTGCTCGGAACAGGCGTGGCTGCTATCGCCGTCCGTCGCTACCGACAACGCTCGGGGAGCCAGCGGTAACGCACACGCGCACGAGATCATCGCGTTGTCGCATTCCGGCGTGCTCGCGAACGGCCGCGCGCCGTTGGCCGTATTTGCGGAAGACATGCCGCGTCTCACAGCTCCACGACGCGGATCAGCAACCTCGACAGAGGCGGTGTTCGCCAGCGGCGAATCGCTAGGCTGCAACCGCCGAATGGCGGCGAAACGCGAACGGGTCTACAATTCGCACGTCTGCCATGAGCATCCGCATCAGCGTCCTGCTTCTCATCCCCCTCTTGACCGTGGCCGCGACAGCGCAGACGCCGACGGCAATTCCCAACGGTCTTCCGTCCTGGGCGTTCAACATCCCCGATGCGGTTCAGCATCCCACCCAGACTCCTAGTGGACGGGTCCGCGTGCCTGGCAGCAGCCACGAATACGACTGGGCGTTAGTGGCGGGCAACGCCAATCCGCCGGACTGGTTTCCCGAGGAGCACGGTCCCGCGCCGCGAAGCGTGAAGGGCGAAGCCGGCGCGACAATCCAGGCCTGCGGCTCGTGCCACCTCATGTCGGGACAGGGGCATCCGGAATCCGCCGACATCGCCGGCCTCCCGGCGGAGTACATCGTTCGTCAGATGAAGTATTTCAAGAGCCGCGCCCGCAAAGAGGAGGACCGCATGGGTCCGATCGCCAGGGTGACGTCTGACGAAGAGGTGCGGCTGGCGGCGGAGTACTTCGCAGCGATCAAGCCGATTCCCTTTGTGAAGGTGATCGAAACGGCTACGCCTCCGAAGACCTATGTGGCCACTGCAGGGCGCCATCGCGTCATCGTTCCGGGCGGTGGTACGGAGCCGATCGGCCATCGCATCATCCAGATACCGGAGGATCCGTACCGGACCGCGATTCGCGATCCACACTCTTTGTTTATCGCGTACGTGCCGCCCGGCAGCATCGCCAGGGGAGAGGCGCTCGTGAAGACTGGCGGCTCGGGCAAGACGATTTCATGCGCGATCTGTCATGGGGATGCGCTGACCGGTCTCGGAGAAGTCCCGCGCATCGCCGGCCTGCAGCCGGTCTACATCGCCCGGCAGCTCATCACCATCCAGAACGGATCGAGCGCGGGCACCGCCGTGGCGCTGATGAAGAAAGCAGTCGCGAACCTGTCGGAGGACGACATCATCTCGATCTCGGCCTACCTCGGGTCGCTCTCGCCGCGCTGACGTCCCATCCAGAGTCGGCGTGCGGCATCCACGCTGGGATTGGTGCCGACCGCAGCGCGCGGTGGACCGTATCAGGCACCGCCTGGCGGCCGGCTGGCGCCGTGGCTGGAGCGAGGGACAAAACACTAGATGGCTTTTTACGAAGACCGCGTTCTCCCGCACATCGTCAACATCGCCATGAACACGAAGGCGATCAAGGACGAACGAACGCGATGCCTCAAAGACGTGAAGGGCACCGTTCTTGAAGTGGGCTTCGGTACGGGTCTCAACCTTCCTTACTATCCGCGCACGGTGACAAAAGTCGTGGGCGTCGATCCGTCGGAGACATCCACGAGACTCGCGCGAAAGCGAATTGCGGCATCACCATTTCCCGTCGAGATCGTAGGCCTTTCGGCGGAAAAGATACCTGTGGCCGATGCGAGCTTCGAGTCGATCGTCAGCACGTTCACGCTGTGCACGATACCTGACGTCGCGGGTGCGCTCCTCGAGATGCGGCGAGTGTTGGGTCCAGATGGACGCTTCTATTTTGTCGAGCACGGGCTCGCGCAGGATCCCAAGGTCCAACGCTGGCAGGAGCGCTTGAATCCGGTGGAGCGGACGGTCTTCGGCGGGTGCAACTTGAATCGCCCTATCTCCGCGTTGATCGAACACGCGGGTTTCGAGATCGACCAGCTTGAGAACAGCTATCTGAAGGGGGCACCGAAGTTCGCCGGCTTCCTCTATCGGGGAGTGGCGAAGCGCTCGGGTTCCTAGAAGAGCGATGCTAAAGTGATCCAGCCGCCAGTCGTGACGAGGACGCCACCGAAGTAGAATGCTCCCGCTGTCGCCGGGGTCCCGCCTCGGCACCGCGTCGAAGCCGACACATCGAAGCCTGCGAGGGCCCGTGGGGGAGAGTTCAGTCATGAATCCCAGAGACAGACTCGAGAGCCGGCGGCAGCTCCTCAAGTGGTTATCCGCGAGCCCGCTGCTCGCGTTCCCCGGCCTCGCGGCGTTGGCTGCGGACGAGACGACGGCCGCGCCGCTGACACCCCAGGATCCTCGGGTCTGGGCGCCACCCTCGCTGCAGGACCTGATCATGAACCCGAAAGACGCGATTAACGTCTTCGACTTCGAGCCGGTCATGCGCAAGAACACGCCCCCCGCGCACTTCGGCTACATGGCCTCAGGCATCGACGATGAGGTGACGCTGCGCGCCAACCGCGAAGGCTTTTTGAAGTTCCAGCTCAGGCCGCGGCGCCTCGTCGATGTGAGCTCGATCGACATGAGCACCGACATCCTCGGGGTGAAGTACGACACTCCGATCATCGTCGCGCCGATCGGCGGCCATCGGGCCTATCACGCCGATGGCGAGACTGCGGTCGCCCGGGCAGCGAAGGTCGGGAACCATCTCATGATCCTGTCAACCCAGTCGACGACCTCGCCCGAGGACGTGATGGCGGCGCGCGGCGCGGCGATCTGGTATCAGCTCTACGCCACGAACAAATGGGAGGTCTCGAAGGCATTCCTGACGCGCGCGGAACGGGCGGGCTGCCTCGCCGTAGCGGTGACGGTGGATCGCAACGGGGGCCGCAACCAGGAAACCCTGTTCCGGCTGCAGCGCACCGACACGCGCAATTGCTCGGCCTGTCACGACAGGAGCAGCCTGGAGGCGAACTACAGGGGGAGGCCGATGTACGAGGGCGTGGACCTCTCGGGCCTGTCCAACATCCAGTCCTCCGCCATGACCTGGGAGACGATCAAGCGCATGCGCGACACCACGAAAATGAAGTTGGTGATCAAGGGCCTGCTCGCCCACGAAGATGCGACGCTGGCGGTCAGGGCGGGCGTGGACGCGATCGTCGTGTCGAACCACGGCGCGCGGAGCGAGGACAGCGGGCGCGCGACCATCGACGCGTTGCCCGAGATTCTGGAGGCGGTCAGAGGTCGAATGCCGGTCCTGGTCGACAGCGGCTTCCGCCGTGGCACCGACATCGTCAAGGCGCTGTGCATGGGGGCCGCCGGCGTCTGCGTCGGCCGGCCCTATATCTGGGGCCTTGGCGCGTTCGGCCAACCCGGGGTCGAGCGTGTACTGGAGCTCCTGCGTGTTGAACTGGCCGCCGCAATGCAGCAGGTCGGGGCGCCTTCGATCAAGCACCTCGTGCCGGCTATGGTGCGCCGGGCCTGAGGAAAGAATCGACGCGGGAGTGGGTCAGTTCGAGTCGATTCGCGGCAGGCTGGTCAGGTTCGATTGAATAATCGCCAGGTTCGTCCAGATGACAAGAAGATCCGTTACAGCGTTTGGCTTGGCGATCATCTCTTTGACGCGATCTTCAATTGCAGCGGCGGCCTTGGAGATTTCGTCTAGCTGTTCGCGGCTGAGCACGAATTGGACGTCGCTCATTCCGCCTCCAACAGACCAAAGACCTAACGCGCAGGAGGGCTGAGACGGGGATCACTCCTGCCGTGATCCCCGTCCGCCCCAGTGAGACGTGGTCGGACTTGCGGAACGGATAGACTGCGTCTCACAGCCGTGGGGAAGGTCAGTGAAGCTCCACAGACGCGGCGGTGATCGAACCGTCGGCTTGCTTCGTCCCCTCGATCTCGACGCGCGCGCCGTTGGTGAGCGCTGCGCACACGACCCCCGTGAACGTCGTCGAGGCGTTCGTGTTCACCGTGGTTGCCAAGCTCTCGATCGGCCCAACCTTGAACGTCAGCGTGGGGCAGGTGGCGGTTCCAGAGAGGGCGAAAATCGTCCCTTCAACCTCGTCAGGACCCGCCTCGAGCTCGACCTTCGTGGCGAGGATCGACCCATCGGCCTGTCTCGTACCCTCGACTTCGACGATCGCTGCATTCGCAAGCGTCGCGCAGGTCACATCGTCAAACACCGTCGCAGCGGAGGTCGTGACGTTCGTGGCGCCGATCGTGAACGTGACCACCGGGCAGTTGGCCGCAGGGGACAGTGCGGCGACCGCGCCCTTGAGTTCCACTTCGTCCACATCATCGTTGTCCTGACCCGTGTCTTCCACCTTGATCTCCGTGGCGATCAGCGTCGTCCCCTCCATGGTTCCGCGCGCCTGAATGTGATCGCCTACCTCGATGTCAGCGATCGTGAGGGTGCGGTTCCCATGGCGGATCACCACGCCCGGTCCCGGGACCACGGTGATGCCATTCACTGTGAGGGTGTCTGCTAATTTCGCGCTGACGAAACCGACGACCTTGTCGTCATGGCCGCGCCCGGGATTGCCAACGTCGCCCGGCTTCTTTCCGTTGTCGCCATCGTCGGCATCAGCCGGCTTTTTGCCGTTCCCGCCTTTCGCCAGCGGATCGACGCTATAAGCGCTCGACACCGACGCCCCGCTGTCAGTGGATAGAGACGTATCAGAACTGAGCGCGCCGGATGGCCCGGTTGGCGACTGAAGAAGGCTCCCGCCGCCGCACCCGGTGGTCAACGCCGCGGCGGCGAATGGAACCAGAAGCAGGCGCAGACGAACCGACCCGAGCGTGATGTTTGTTCCCATGTCTCCTCTATGGCGCGCCTGCGACGGGGGGTCTGAAGCCGGGCGCGACCTTCGAGACCTAGACGAGCGACCCCCCCGGCACGTCACATCGCGGTCGCGGTAGGATGCGCTGGTGTGCACCAGTGCGCAGGGCCGGGACCGTCAGGCGCCTGTTCCGCAGGTAAACTCGATGTGACCTGACCGCCTCCTGGCTCGTCTTCGTATACGGGTAGGACTATGAACGACCAGATTGACCGAGCCATTCACGAGACGCGCGAACTGCTCGCCGCTCGGCCGGCGCCCGACTTCAGGGCGGCGGTCATGAGCCGAATCGCAAATGTAGAGCCGTTGCCGCTCCCGCGCCCCCCCGGCGCCATCAAACGCCTGGCTCAGTTCGTCTGGACGCCTCGCCCGATTTCGATCCGCCCCGCATTCGCGGTCGCCGCGGCAGCGGCTGTGGTGCTGCTCCTCGTATTGCCGTACGCGCGCATGGCACCTTCAACCTTGTCGCAAGCAGATAGTGCTTCCGCTAATCCGCAAGTGTTCGTGCAGTTCAGGCTCGATGCCTCGGCATCGAGGGTTCAGCTCGCCGGCAGCTTCACCAACTGGGAGCCGCGTTACGACTTGCGCCAGTCCGCTCCGGGCATCTGGACGATCACGGTTCCACTGACGCAGGGCGTTCACGACTACGCGTTCGTCGTTGACGGGCAGCGGTGGATCCCAGACCCCTACGCACCTCAGATCGGGGACGGGTTCGGCGGGACGAACAGCCGTCTCGCCCTGATGTCCCCGGCGACGCCGCAATTGTGACGCGAGGCACGTCCACCGTCGCGCTGGTGGTGAGCCTTGTCGTGTTGAGCCATACGACCGCGGCACTCGCACAAGGGTGGTCGGCGGATGTCTCCGCGGGTCGGCTCGTTGATGACCCATTGTCGGCAAACGTCGGCACCAATAATCTGATCGGCCTCCTGCGGTACGACACGCGACGTGAAGGATGGGTCTATGGAGCTGTCGCGGCGCCTTGGAGTCAAAGCGCAACCTTCTGGGGCACGGTTGGAGCTGGCGGACGCGTAATGCTGTCTGGTTCGCAGGTCAACGGAGCCGGTTTTGGAGTGGACGTTGGCGCGCACGGCTTCTCGTTCCGCGACCGCGTGTTCGATCGCGTAGGCACGGGCGGCACGCTCGAGGCGATACCGTTTACACGATTCTCGGCGGGAAGTGGGTTCGTCGAAGGTCGTGCCGGGTGGCGCGGACAGACGCTGGCGTTCGAGGGCGTCCGCGAGAATCGCGGCGTCTTCGAAACAGGCGCGCGCAGCGGCTATGGCGCGAGGGTTTACGTAGAGGGTGATGCGCGGTGGGTGCACGCGAGCGAAGGGACATATCCGTTTGTCGGCGCCACGCTGGCTTATCAGGTGGCGCCGGTACAAGTGTGGGGACAGTTCGGGAAGTGGCTGGCGACAGATCTATCCGAACGCGTGTGGGCGCTCGGAAGCAACGTAGGTGTGGGCGCGCGCACGAGCGTCTGGGCCAGCGTCCGTCAGGAGGCGCCCGACCCGCTGTACTGGAATTCGTCGCGGCGGTCCTGGAGCCTTGGGCTCACGCAGCGGCTTGGCCGCATCCCGGCGGCGCTCGTACCTGTCGCGCTATCACAGGCGGGCACGGTCGTCGTTCGGTTACGCGTGACGGACGCACCTCCGGGAGCGGTGTCGATTGCCGGTGACTTCAACAACTGGCAGCCCGCCTCGATGCAGCTCGAGGGCGGCGAGTGGATCGTGCGACTGCCGCTCGGGCCGGGCGTCTACAACTACACCTTCCGATCCGCGTCGGGAGAATGGTTCGTGCCGCCATCGACGGCCGGGCGGCGGGACGATGGCATGGGTGGGTATGTCGCGGTGCTGGTGGTGAATTGATGGAGGCGCCGCCGCTGGATCGTCGCCGTTCTGATGGGCCTTCCGACGTCGACGTGATCGCTCGTGTGCTCGGCGGCGAAAAACAGCAATTCGAGCACCTGGTGACCCGGTATCAGCGCGTCGTCTACCGTCATGCCGTCTCGATCGTGCTGGATCACGATGTCGCGGCCGACATGGTGCAGGACGCGTTCGTGCGCGCGTATCTGAACCTCAGAGAGTGCCGCGACCCGTCGCGTTTTCGCGCATGGCTGTTTCAGATGGTGCGCAACCGCTGCTTCGATTACCTGAAGGAGGCGAGCCGGCGGAACGTCAGGCTCGAAGATGTTGAGGCGAGCCTGCTGGACCAGGCCGACGGCCCGGCAGCGCTCGCCGAGCGCAGCGAAACGCGGATCGGGATCAAACGGGCGCTGGCGCAGCTGCCCCCGGTGCTGCGCGAAGCGTTCGTCATGCATTACGTGGACGGGATGCCGTACGAGACGATGGCCTCGCTGCTCGACGCCTCGGTCAGCGCGCTCAAGATGCGCGTGCATCGCGCGCGTCAGGCTCTGAGCGCGGCGCTTGACGGAAATAATGTGACGGACGAGCCGCCTGAATCGTCTTTGTACCAAGTGCGTTAGGCACGGGTTCGGAGAAGGAACGGTGCGAGGAGAAAAGATGAAGTACCGGATTGCTGTCGCGGCCTTGACGCTGGCGCTGTCAGGCGCGAATGTGGCGAACGCGCAGGTCCAGCCGCCGCAGGACCGGATCAACACCGCGCTTTCACGCGCGCGCCAAGTCGGGATTCCGGTGGCGTTGCTCGAAAGCAAGATGGCGGAAGGTAAGGCCAAGGGAATTTCGCTCGAGCGGATCGCCGCAGCCATCGAGCGCCGTGAAGGGGCGCTCGAAAGGGCAAGCCAGGCGCTGCGCGGGAACCCCAGCGACGCGGCCAGCTTGAGTGTCGGGGCGGATGCCATCGAGTCGGGTGTCAACGAAGCGGTTCTCAAGGCGGTGGCCGACGATGCACCGCGCGACCGGCGCACTGTTGCCATCGCCACGCTGACGCAGTTGGTGCAGCAGGGCGACCTTCCTGCCGCCGCGCTCGCGAAGGTGCGCAACGCGCTCAAGCGCGGGCCCGACGCGCTCACCAATCTTCCGTCTGAAGGTAACAACGGCAACGGTCGTGGCCGCGGCTCTTCGAATGGGCAAGGACGCGGCAATTCCAGCGGAGGCGGCGGAGCAGAGTCGGGTCCGCCCGCCGCCGTGCCCTCGCCAGGGAAGCCACCGCAGGCAAGCAAACCGGATAAATCGGGCGACGGCAATCAGGGCGGGGGCAACGATCCCGGAAGGCCGAACCCACCAGGCCGTGGCCGTCAATGAATCGCAGATCGCATCATCCCAAGACAAAGCGCTCGCCCGCTCCGAATTCCTTCTAACTTCCTACTCTGTCATTGCCGAATGCGGTCCACGGCCCGTGCCAATCCGGGCGTATAATCCGCGCGCATTCTGCATGGAGGACTGTATGGCACCCTCACGTCTGGTGAAATCGGCTGCTGCGGGACTCATCGTACTGGTCATCACGGCGGTCGCCGCGACCGTTGGCGCCCAGACTGGCTCCCCCAATCCGTATCGTGAAGACGCAGGGTGGGCAAAGCTTCCCGCCGGCGCGAAATGGGCAGGCGTCATCTCGGTGGATCCCGCGCCGAACGGCGATATCTGGGTCTTCCATCGATCCGATCCGCCGCTCCTTCGATTCGACTCCACCGGCAAGGTGGTCAAGAGCTTCGGCGAGGGACTGTTCGTGCAGGCGCACGGCATGACCGTTGACCGCGACGGCAACGTGTGGGTGACCGACGCTCAGATCAAAGACGGCAAGGGCAACCAGGTGTTCAAGTTCAGCCCGGACGGAAAATTGCTGATGTCACTCGGCAAGGCTGGCGTTGCCGGCGCCGGCAACGATGTTTTCAGCGGACCCGCCGACGTCGCGATCGCGCAGAACGGCGACATCTTCGTCGCCGACGGCCACATGGCCGACACGCCCGTCAACCGGATCATGCGGTTCTCGAAGGAAGGCAAGTTCATCACGGCGTGGGGCAAGCGGGGCAAGGGGCCCGGTGAGTTCGACACGCCGCACAGCATCGCGATCGATTCGCGCGGACGCATCTTCGTCGCCGATCGGAGCAACGGGCGCATGCAGATCTTCGATGCCGATGGACGTTTTATCGATCAGTGGAAACAGTTCGGCCGGCCGAGTGGCGTGTTCATCGACCGGAACGACAACATGTACGTCGCCGATTCACAGTCGAACTCGACGCAGAATCCGGGGTTCACGAGAGGCATCCGCGTCGGCAGCGCCAGGGACGGCAAGGTGACGGCGCTGATTCCGTTTGTCGAGCCCGATCCCGAGAAGAACAACAACGCCGGCGTGGAAGGCGTTGCCACCGACGCGAGAGGCAACGTGTTCGCCGCGGAAGTCAGCACGGAGATCCTCAAGAAATACGTGAAGCCCTAGCTGACCGTCTTAAGAGCGCCGTGCACGCCACCCCGCTGAAGGTGGTCGAGCTGTTCGTGTTCATCGTGGTTGCCAGGCTCTCGATTGCCTTCGTCAGGACCCGCTTCGATCACGACCTTCGTGGCCAGGGTCGACCCATTGGCCTGCCTCGAACAGAGGCTCCAGTTCGCGCAGATCCACCTCGTCGGCTTCAACGGCGTGGACGTACTGCATCGCCCATCGCCCCGCGTCCTCGAGAGACGCTGCCGACACGACGACGTAGCCGGCAATCAGTTCCTTGGTCTCGATGAAGGGCCCGTCGTAAACGCTGACGCCCTCGCGGGAGTTCATGTAACGCCGGCCCCTCCTGCTGGGACGCATGGTCTCGGTGACGAGGTGGACACCACTGCGCCTGGTCTCGCCGATCAGGCGCGCGAACTCCGACCGCTGTGCGGAAGACGGCGCCCCGCCAATCTCCGTCGAGGGGGTGGCCTTGCGCAGGACCATGTAGCGGCGCGTGCTGACGTCTGCCGGCGTCGCACCCATGCCGATGTCCCAGGGCTCGGTGACGGGGCGGATGTCGATCTCCACGTCGCCCAGGATGTCAGCCTGGCGCGTGGCCCACTCGATCGCGTCCTCCAGCGACCGCGTCCGCAGGATGCTGAAGCCGGCGGCCAGTTCGTTGTCTCCTTCGAAAGGACCGTTGATGACGGTGCGCGTGCCTGCCGAAAACCTGAGCCGCACGCCCTCTGAGCTGGCGCGGAGGCCTTCTGCGCCGAGGAGCCCACCCGCCGTCGCCAGCTCGCCGAGCAGCGTTCCCACACGCGCGATCAACTCCGGGCTCGGGATCGCGCCCGACTCCCAATGCGCGTTGGTCTTGTGCATGATGATGAATCGCATGTTAGTGGCCTGTCCGCCTCAGTTGTGTAGCGCCTTTCGGGCGGGGCATCCCGGCTGGCTGCGTTGCTCCTCCGTCAGATACTCCCGGTATCCTCGGTCATCGCGCCTCGCCATCCGGGCGCCGCGCGCCGAAATCCGCTGCACAACGGACGCGGACAGACCACTAGTCAGGTCCGGCTGGACGTCGTGGCCGTTGGCGCTGTGAAGAACTCCACGACCGCAGGCGCCAGAACATCGGGCTTCACGTTGTGCGTCTGTCCCGCCAGCTCGCGGTGACGCGCGGCGGGAATGGCGTCCACGATCGTCTGCGCAGCCTCCCGCAGCCTGGGATCGGTCTTCGCCCCGTTCATCACCAGCGCCGGCACGCCGATCGACGCGAAGCGCGCGCGCGGAATTCTGAACGCGGTCATCACGGCGGCATCGTATGGGAGGGTATGTGCGACCGCTTTCAGCTTGCGCCAGATCCACGGCATCAGACGCATCATCACGACGATTGGTGCCGGCGCGCCGACCATGTCCTGCATGAAGTATTTCACCGCGCCGCCACGGTTTCCTTCCGCGAGCAGACGCGTGAGTTGGCCTTCGTGGCCGGCTCCGCCGCGTTGGCCACTGTCGTCCACGTAAGGCGGTTCGTACGCGGCTACCTTGTTGACGGGGAGACCGCTAGCAGCGGCGTCCAGCGCCAGCGCTCCGCCTGACGACAACCCGAGAAGGAACGCCGACCCGCCCGCTGCCTCGACGAGCGCGGCAATGTCCTCCACCTCGCGCGCCGGGGAATACGGGTGCGTGTCACCGCTCTCTCCGCGCCCGCGGCGGTCGTAGGCGTAGACGGTGAAATGCCGCGCGAGCAGCGGCGCGAGCTTCGGCGAAGGCCCAAAGGCGCGGCTGCAGAGCGCGCCGTCCACGAGTATCAGCGCAGGGCCATTGCCGGACTGCTCGTAGGCGATCGTGGTTCCGTCTTTCGACCTGACGTGACTCATGACTGGCTCCGATCGCGCCAGGGCAGGAACGCACGCAGCCGCGCGTCGCGCAGCATGAGGCCGCCCCAGAGGAGGCCCGCGACGTACGTGGGAAAGAGGACGTGCGTGAAGAGCGCGTTCCCGACACGCACGTGCGTAGCCACGGCACCGCCAAGATAGCCCGTCAGCAACACCGCGCCGAGCACCGACGTCCCCGGAACCAGGTAAGCCAGCACACACGACAGCAGAGTCACTCCGAGGCTGAACACGATATCCGGAGGGTACCCGAGCTGCTTCGTTCCGTCGATGACGGGTTGCACCTCGAGCAGCTTGCCGACGCTGTCGAAGATGAGGAAAGTTACGGCCAGCCCGCTGATGACCCTGCCGGTCCATAGCGCCCGCCTCGAGCCCGCGTGATAGGTCGTGGTGGTGCCCGCGAACGGATTGTCTTGCGCGATTGTCTGCATGTGTCGCCTCCACCTACATGTCGAACGGGCTGGGCGATGATCGACAAATTCACGGGCGGAAGGAAGGAGGGCGGCTAACCCATATGAAATCCGTGGCTTAGTCGCCGCGATGCGATGAGCGGCGCAACTTAGCAGCCGCCGCGCGGTAACGCCTTGAACCGCGGTGCGGGGCGGAATCGAAAACAGCCAGCAATCTGAGCATTAGGTGTCGCACACGGCAGCAGTCACGTGTGGGTGCGCAGGCTCTGATGTCGCGAGGCCCAGCGTCACAACAACACGAGTGTAGAAACGGCGACAGGCGTCTGGCGTTCGCGCCGGTTCCACAGAGAGAGCTGCGGCTATCGCACAGCGCAGGGCTGGTTCAGGGACCCCCGACGTCGCGCTCTGAAACTCCTTTAGGGTCACTTCGGCCTCCGCACGGACGCTTTGTTCATCGTCACGATTAGACGGGGTCGGCGTGTCCCGGTCGTGGCGCTTTTGTGACAATTCGTAGACGGCAATTCGGGAGCACAGGGGGGAACTGGAGCAGCGTCGAGCGAGGCGCGACAGCGTAGCAGGTAGGCTGCGACGAAAAGATCTGGCCGTACGTGGAGGGCTTTCGTGTATAAGGGATTCGGACCGCCAGAACCGAAATCCCGTGCTCGGGCCTGGGATTCGTTCACTCCCGTCTGGGGAGTGATGAGTCGCGGATGGCGCCTCGTCAGGGTTCTTCGATGGAGGCTACAGATGAGCAGAAAAGGCTTGTACGTCCCAATCGTTGCGATCGCGATCGCCGTGTTCGTGTCGGCGTCGCTGACCGGGCTGCGCGGTCAGGTCGCGACCGGACCTGTCGCGGTTGACAATGACGACATCGGGGGTGTCGTCACCAGCCCGCGTGGGCCCGAGGCCGGCGTCTGGGTCATCGCCGAAACGACCGATCTGCCGACAAAGTTCAACAGGACCGTGGTCACCGATGACCAGGGGCGCTATGTCGTGCCCGACCTTCCGAAAGCGAATTACAACGTGTGGGTGCGCGGCTATGGGCTCGTGGATTCACAGAAGGTTCAGGCGGCTCCCGGAAAGATTCTGAACCTGACCGCGGTCGTGGCGCCCAACGCGCGCGCGGCAGCGGACTATTACCCGGCCGCTTACTGGTATTCCCTGGCTCGAGTGCCGGACAAAAGCGAGTTTCCGGGCACCGGGCCCGAGGGCAACGGCATCTCGCCAACCATGAAAACCCAAGCCGATTGGGTTCGGATGATGAAGACGGGCGCATGCACGACGTGCCATCAAGTGGGCACGAAGGGAACGCGGGAGATTCCGCGGGCGCTCGGCACGTTTGACTCCTCGGTCGCCGCGTGGGACCGCCGAGTACAGTCGGGACAGGCGGGCGGGCAGATGAGCAACGGCATCACCCAGATGGGCCGGCGGCGGGCGCTGGCGATGTTTGCCGACTGGACCGATCGAATCGCCGCAGGTGAGGTGCCGTCTGCGCCTCCCAGGCCGCAGGGCGTCGAGCGCAACGTCGTCATCACCCAGTGGGACTGGGCCGACCCGAAGGCGTATCTCCATGATGTGGTTTCAACCGACAGACGGAATCCAAGGGTGAACGGTAACGGCCTGATGTACGGATCACTCGAGCTCAGCGCCGATTACCTGCCCGTGCTGGATCCGGTACGGCACACCGCCAGTCAGGTGAAACTGACCGTCCGCGATCCGAACACGCCGCCGACGTCGGCGGTGATGCCGCACTCTTCGCCATACTGGGGCGAAGAAGCCATCTGGACCAGCAAGAACAACGTGCACAATCCGATGATGGACGAGAAGGGCCGTGTCTGGATCACGTCCGCCGTGCGTCCGCCGGCCAACCCGGACTATTGCAAAGCGGGCTCGAGCCATCCCTCGGCAAAGCTGTTCCCGATTGCCAACGCGGGCCGCCATCTCGCCATGTACGACCCGAAGACCCAGAAGCTCACGCACATCAGCACATGCTTCGGCACTCACCACCTGATGTTCGCCGAGGACGCCAACCAGACGCTCTGGACGAGCGGCGGCGGCCAGGTCGTCGGATGGCTGAACAGGAAGATGTTCGAGGAGACGGGCGACGAAGCGAAGTCGCAGGGCTGGACCGCGCTCATCATCGACACCAACGGCAATGGCAAGCGCGACGCGTATGTGGAGCCCGACCAGCCGCTCGATCCGGCCAAGGACAAGCGGTTCGGCGGCGCCTTCTACGGCGTCTCCCCCGCCCCGGACGGCTCGGTCTGGGGATCGGTGGTGGGCATGCCCGGCGCCGTCGTGCGGCTGAATCCCGGATCGAATCCGCCGGAGACCGCGCTGGCAGAAGTCTACGAGCCGCCATTCAACAACCCGAAGGCGTCGGTCCAGGGATTCTCGCCGCGCGGGTTTGATGTCGATCGCAACGGCGTTGCCTGGCTGGCGCTCGCAAGCGGACACATGGCGAGCTTCGATCGACGCAAATGCAAGGGTCCGCTCAATGGACCCGCAGCGACGGGTCAGCATTGTCCTGAGGGCTGGGCGCTTTATCCGGAGCCGGTGCCGCAGTTCAAGGGCGTGACGGATTCCGGCAGCGTTGAGGGCAGCTACTTCACCTGGGTGGATCAGTTCGATACGCTCGGTCTTGGCAGAAACGTGCCGATCAATACCGGAAACGCTGCCGAAGGGCTGCTGGCGTTGAAAGACGGAAAATTTGTCGTCCTCCGCGTGCCGTATCCAACGGGGTACTACACGAAATGGATGGACGGCCGGATTGACGATCCGAATGCCGGATGGAAGGGCAAAGGAATCTGGTCGACGGTCAGCACCCGGGCGCCGTTCCACATGGAAACAGGCAAAGGGACGACGAGCAAGATCGTCAGGTTCCAGCTTCGCCCCGATCCGCTGGCAAAGTGAGCGGTCACTTGGAGGTTGCAGCCGGCGACAGCAACGAGTGCGCGCCGACGGCCGCATGAGCAGCGAAATCGAGTCGTTCCCAGGCAGGCCCACGGTCCTCGCGGCGCTCGGCGTGTACGCCGAGCGCCGTATGCTGGCCGCTGCGCTGGTAGCAGCGGTCGCCTTCACCTGACGAGTTCAAGGAGCTGATTCCGATTCGGTCCCGGCATAGGACTGGGCGGAGCGTTCTTGACTGCCTGTGTCGCGGCGCGAATCCGATTCATGACCTCGGTTCGCTCGAGAATCTCCTGAACGGGTGTGACAGTTCCAATATATTCGAGTGCCGCACGGAAGAGGTCTGGGTCGGCGGCCAGCGACGACAGCAGTGAGACAATGCGCCGCGCCAGCTCACCCGCCGGCTGCGGTTTTTCGCGTCCGTTGCGCACCGCCTCCATTTCCTCGAAACGCAGGCGGTCGAGGGCAATCTGCGCGTGATACCACGGTGCGATCTCGGCTTCGGTGCGCCTGTCGAAGTCTTCGACGAGGGCGAGCGGATCATCGCCATGGGCGCGCAACGAATCGCGCAATCGGAGCGCGTGGAGAAGTCCAACCGTCAGGCCGCGTCCTGCCGAGGGATTGGTGCATGCCCAGGCGTCGGCGATTGCGACGAAGCCGGTCACGATCGGCCTTTCGTCAACAACAAAGCGACGATAGCGATCCACGATACCGCTCATCGGAAGCACAGCGGTGATCGGCCGTCCGTCGAGCCAATGCGCGTGGAGCGGGCAGGCTCGGACGGTGTTCGTCCACTGTGCGTCGTGCCGGAGAGTCTTCAGCGGCTGATCGCCCGACGCAGTGAATATCGTGACGGACCACGTGCCGTTGTCTCCCGGCAGCGTCAGCAGCGAGATCGAACCAAACGGCGTCAGCGTCGGCCCCACTCGCTGGGGTTGAGTTCCGCTGAAATAGCGTGTGTAGTAGGTGAAGCCACAGTCCGCCTGTTCTTCGTACGGCGGTCGCGCACCGATCGCGGCGAGCCACTGCGGGCTACGCGACTGGCGCCCCGTGGCGTCGACGACGAGGTCCGCGTGGAAGTCCTGGCTGTCCGGCACGCGGACGCCCGAGACATGCGGTGTGCCGGCGATCACCGAAGGGCCGACGAGCAATTCCGCCACGCCCACACCACGGCGGATCATCACGTGCGGTGCTCTTTGAGCGACATCCGCGAATACCCACTCAGCCACCGGCCGCCGAGCGGTCAACGTCCAGAGCTTGTCGTCGATCGGGCGGGGAGAGCGATCGGCGAAGAACGGCGGCAGCGGGTTGACGAGATCGTATCGGCTGGCCCCCGCGCGGCCGAGCGCGTCCTGAACATCCGGCAGTTCCGCCTCGAGCAACAGGCGCAGCCCCGGCATGAAGTTATGCGGCTGCCGGAACTGCGCCACGCCTTTGCGCCCCCAATGTTCCCACGCGTCTTCCGCGGAGACGGGCATCGAATCAGCGTCGCGCTCGAGAACGGTTACCTCGTGCCCATCGCGGCCGAGCAGAAGCGCGGTCCCCAGACCGCAGATCCCACCGCCGATAATCAGAATATTCATAGAGGTGCACCATAGCGATGATGACGCGTGATCCACGCGCTCGGCTGTATTCTGGACCAACGAGCGCATGAGCAGCGAAATCGAGTCGTCTCCAGGCAGGCCCACGGTCCTCTCGGCGCTCGGCGTGTACGCCGAGCGCCGCACGCTGGTCATGGTGGCGCTGGGATTTTCGGCGGGCCTGCCCTATTACCTTATCTTCGACACGCTGTCGGCCTGGTTGCGCGCGTCCGGCCTGTCTCTCGAAGTCATTGGCATCTTCAGCCTGGTCACGCTGGTCTCGACCTTTAAATTCCTCTGGGCGCCGTTCATTGACCGGGCGCCCGTACCCGTGCTCACTGGCTGGCTGGGGCATCGCCGGTCGTGGATGCTGGTGTGCCAGGGCTTGATCATGGTTGGACTGGCGCTTCTGGCGGGTTCGGATCCTGCCAGCAGTCTCGGAAGGATCGCGGTCTTTGCGTTCCTCGTCGGTTTCTCGTCAGCCACTCAGGACATCGCGATCGACGCCTGGCGCATCGAAGCGGCGGAAATTTCCAAGCAGGGCGCCCTCGCAGCAGCATATTCATGGGGCTACAGGGTGGCGATCATCGTCGCCGGTGCCGCGCCGCTGCTGCTCGCCGAAGGCTACGGCTGGAATTTCGCCTATGCCGTGATGGCGGCGCTGATGACCGTGGGTGTCCTCGCCGTACTGGCGGCGCCGCGCGAGGAACGCCACGCCATCCGCTCGATACAGACCGCGGACATTCAACCGGCCCCTGCACGTGAGTCGGTGGAATGGGTCGCCCGTCTCGCGCTCCTCGCGGCAGGCGCGCTCGTTCTGGGCTCGGGTCTCGCCGCCAATGCTGGCGTGCTCGCGGGCGTGCTCGGCGCCGTGGGCGCAACGAGCGCTCGAGACGCTGTTCTATCAGCCTGGGCATCGGCTGCGGGTGTCTGGGTCCAACTGGCCGCCGTGGTGTTGGGGTTCGGACTAATCGTTCTTGCCGCACTCCCGCTTCCCGGTGCGCGTACTCGGCCCGGTGTCTATCTCTCATCGGCGCTCGCCGATCCGCTGCGCGATTTCTTCGCACGCCACCGCTCTGCGGGGGGGCTGATTCTCGCGCTCATCTGCGCGTACCGGATCCCGGACTTCATGTTGACCATCATGAATCCGTTTTATCTCGACAGCGGATATAGCCTGGTTGAGATCGCCGAGGTCCGGAAGATTTTCGGTGTCGGGATGACGCTGTTCGGTGTCTTCGCCGGTGGCGTGGCGGTGGCGCGTTACGGTCTGATGCGCGCGCTGGTGATTGGCGCGTTCGCGGGGCCGTTGAGCAATCTCCTGTTCATCTGGCTCGCGATGCAAGAGCACAGTCTGATTGCGCTCTTCGCCGCCATCGGCCTCGACAACGTCGCCGGCGGCTTCGCGGGCACGTGCCTGATTGCCTATATGTCGAGCTTGACGTCGGCCGGGTTCACCGCGACGCAGTACGCGCTTTTTTCTTCCATCTATGCGGTGCCCGCCCGCCTGCTCGGAACGCAATCGGGCCGTATCGTCGAGGGTGCCGCCCGACTTGCTGATGCGGGTGGCGTGTTCTCAGGTCTGAAGAGTTTGTTTGTGGGCCAGTCGCCGGACAAATTTGCGACCGCCCTCGAGCGGTCTGGAGTCACGCCTGCGGCTCTGGGTGTTGGCTACGTCGTGTTTTTTTCGTACTCCGCGCTCATCGGCGTACTCGGCGTCGTGCTCGTCCTCGCGGTGCAGCGCCGGCAGCAGCAGGAGCAGCGACCACCCGCGCCGGTCGAGTCAGGCTGACGTTCCACGTCCCGATTCGCGGATGTTTACCGCTTCGTCTTCTCGTCGAAACTTGTGACGTGCTCGATATCCAGTTCAACGCATGGAGGATTTTCGACGAGCATTTCCTTGGTGGTCCTCACGGAGACCCAGGGATTCATCGTCCATGGACGCGTGAAGACTTCCGGATCTTCGACCGTGGCCTGATAGCGAAGCGTATCCCCGACGCGCGAAATACGTTCGACCACGTGCAGCATCGAACTGTGAAACCAGCCATAGATGCCAAGCCATGTTTCTTCGTTGAAACCGGTCGTGTCTACAACCAACGTGTCTCTCTCCCAGCGTCCAATGGAGTCGCCGTAGTAAAACTCGACCGCGTCCGGATCATGAGTGGTGCGATCGGTCGGCACGAGGCGAAACGTGTTCCCTGAGTTCATTTGGTACAGGAACACGATCGGCATGCCGGGCGCCTGGACGATCGAATGTGGTGGGCCTATGCGCGGAACGCCGCCAGGCTTGCAGTAGAACGCGGTGTCCACCTTGCTCTCATTCTTTGCAAGGTCCAGGACCTTCGCCATCAACTCGGGCTTGTAAGGAGGTTGATTCGGATCCGCGTATTGCGCCGCGGCGTTCCGGGCGTCGCCCCGTTTGATATTCGGGTTACGTTGACCGAACCCGCTACCCACCGGGGTGTCAGGTCCGCGACCGATCGCCCAGAAGCCATTGAGGTCCGGGTGCCCATCGGCGAGCCGCGGTGTCGGCTTGGCGGCGGGGTCATCGGCGTTCGCATTCGGTGCGGGTCGAACGGGTGACTGCTGCGCTGCAGCTGGCAGCGCAGCGATCGGGAGAAGCGCGAGCACGGCAAGCGCCGTGACGCTCGTTCTTAGAAACGATTTCATCACCAGTTCTCCGAGCCTGGACCATTTTTCACTTCAACGAGCCACGGAGGCACGGTTCGTGTCTCCGTGGCTACGTCGGAGCGAAACTCGCCTAGTTGGTGGCCCTCGTGGGCGTGGCCGCTTTGTCGAGCTCCGCCACGGTCGTCATCCGGTTTCCGTGGAACGGGGCGATCGTCTTCACGTTGAGCTTCAGTCGTTTGATGTTGTCGCTGAGCGCCTTCGCACTCGGGACAGCCGGCGCGATCAGCGCGGCGCCGGCCTGCGCCGGCGGCGTGTACGCATCCGGTTCGCCGAGGATCCCTTCCTTCGGCAGGTAGACCACCAGCATATCGCCCGTGTGCTCGTAGCCCTGCAATCGATGCAGCTCGATCACGCGGGTGCCGTCGGTCAGCTGTCCATCATCACCAACCGTCTGGACCTGCACCGCCTTCTTCGACTCGGCCTGCCGGTCTGGCTTGATCGTGTGGGGTGTCGTGGCCACGCGCTCGAGGAACGCCTTGTTCGATTCGTGCGTCACGATCGTCGCGCCTTCGTCGATCGCGGCGCGGATGCCACCGAGGTGATCCCAGTGGTGGTGCGAGGTGACCACGAAGCGAATTGGCTTGTTCGGAATCACTTCCTTCGCCTTCGCCAGCACCGCCTCCGCACGCGCCTGATTGTTCGGTGTGTCCACGACGACGATGTGGTCGGCCATTTCAATCGCGAAGCTGTGGTGCGTGCCGCCCTTCAGGTAGAAGACGCCGTCGCCCAGCTTGTCCGCCGTGACGGTCACCGCCGCCGGCGTGAATGCCTTAACGTTGTCGGGAACGGTGATGTCAACGGCCGGGTTCACGGTGACGGCGGAAATCGTCAGATCGAGTGACGGATAGCCGTCCTGCGTCTGCACCACGTGCGACGGACGTATCACGCCGCCGCCGAAGTCCTTGTAGTCCGAGTAGGTCGTCTCGATCAGCATGTCGCCGACGATCGGCTGATCGATCCACGTCCGCACCTTCTCGACCTGGCCTTCCGCGTTGATCGTGCCTTCCATCTTGTACTTGCCGCCGACGGTGAACGAGACGTCGGTGCTCGTGCCCGAGGGCGTGGTCGTAGCGTTGTTGGCCATCGCCGCCTTCACGAAGCCGGTTGGCGTGCTCCAGATTCCGAGCATGCGTTCAGGCGCCGCATCCGGGTTGGGCGCCGCTGGCGCACCAGCTGCGGCAGGCACGTTCCAGGCATAGTCGCCGCTGACGACCTGGACCTGGCGCTGTTCACCGAAGAACGGCGCGCCGCCGCCGCGCGGCATGACGGCGCCCATTTCCCGGAGCAGCTCGACACGCGCACTATTGGTGTCGTAGTTGTAGAGGGCGGTGTAGTTCTTCACGGTGACGCGTGGCCACGCTTCATCCGCCGTGTAGTTCTGCCCGACGGAGAAGTTGGCGCCGGAACCGACAACCTGTAGTGTCTTGACCTGCTCGGCGCCGAGAAGGGCAGCGGCCTTTTGGAGGGGCGTCTGCTGCGAGCATGCAGCGGTCGAAAGTGTCAGGAAAGCAGTTAGGGCTAGAGCGATGTAGCTGCGCATCTTTTTGCTCCTGAAGGTGAGTTGGGCGGACATTGTGCCGCGGTACCGAGGTCCAGCATCGTGGAAATCGTGGAAGGTGTTTCCAGCATGAGTGCTTCTGGTAACAAAGAAACCGGTTTGTTCTCAGTTCCTGCCGGGAGCGGGTGCGCCGGGAGCGGCTGCTGCGCCGCCTCGACCGGCCGGTGGAACATAGGGCTCGGCCCCCGGGGCGGGCCGGCCGGACCCGGTGTAACCGCCGGTTGGCCACGTCTGTGGCGGCCCGCCATCCACGCGAAACGGCGGAGGCTCATTTTCCCGCAGCCCGTGCACCGCATTCGAGTAGTAGTCGGTGTACCGGATGCTGCCGCCCTTGGCGTCGACGATCCCGACGGATCCCTGAAACAGTCCCGGCTCCGGAGCGCCCTTCGGCGTCGTCCCCTCGAAGATGTAGAGCCGGTTCTCGTGCATCGTGATGTAGACGAACGAGCGCGACTCGTCTCGATTCGTCAGCTGCATGAAGTAGCCTTCGACCACCTGCTGGAACTGCAGGTTGAAATCAGTGACCTTCGCGTCCCGCTGCATGTACTTGAGGGCTGCAAAACTCATCGCGCCACGCACGTCCATCTTCCAGTAGCCGAGGCCGATGATCGTACCCTGGCGGCCGTCCTGCGTGCCGACGCAGGTCTCCGCGCCGGGCGGGCACTGTCTGGCGCGGGCGACTCCCTGCGCTTCGGCGGGGCGGTAATCGACCACGGTCACGGAATACCGCTCGCGTCCGTGTGAGGCGGTAAAGACCTTGGCGGGCAGCTGGTACCTGTACTGGGAGGTATAGGTCGTGGTCTGCACCAGGGGCTTTCCTGGAAAATTCACCTCGAACCCGTCTTCGGGGAACTTGAAATTGTCCCAGTCCTCCTGGGCGAAAGCAGGCGTCACGAGCGCCAGAGTGAGAACGGCTGCAATCCATGGAATCACGCGCATGATGGTTTCCTCCGGCGACGGCAAACGTCGGGATGCTGGGGAGAGGCGAATATAACCCGCCGTGTCGGAAAAGTGTCAATGAGAGACGTGGCCCAGCTTCGTGCCGCTATCGCGACGGGCAGTTACCCTCGACTTGATGCCAGCTCTCGACGTCGATGTAGCTCGGGCTGGCAACGTAGGGCGCCGGGCGGCCGGCGGCAGACGAACCAGGCGTAATTCGCACGCCGCCACCCACGTTTATACCCGTCTGGTTGTACTGCCCCTTCTTCATGAGACCGGTGATCTCGATCATTGAACCTTCGTGCGCCTTGATCTCCGCCATCAGCTTCTTCGGCCCGTTCATGCGCAGATGCATGCCTTCAGGAACGTCCAGCCTTGCCACTTGATCTGAGGTCCGGGGGCCGGCGGTGAAGACGTTACCCTTCGCACAACCGGGAATAGACCCGCGAACCGAGTCTTTCGGCACAGGCTTGGTGTCCTGTGCGGCCAGCGGCCCGCTCAAGATGGCGATCGCGACGGTAATAGCGGCGGTGTTCCTCATAATAGCTCCGCCCTCATTGTGCTCCCGTTCGCGCCTTCCATGAAGGCGTCTCGCTGATGCTCGACGCGAGCGGGCGCGAGTCCCTGACCCGCGAAAGGATGACGATATTGCATCCGAGGGCGGCCTTCCGCGCGCGGCAGGCGGAGCGGTTAGGATGGGTTGAGCAGATAGGGCTGGTCGCGCAGCTCGCGGCTCAGCCGCGCGTGCCGCTGACGCCACGGTTCGAAGCGCCTGGCAATCGAGTCGAGGAGCCGGGCTTTGCGCGAGGACGATTCGTGGACGGCCGCCTGGCGGAAGAACCCCGAGCCCAACTGCGCGTACCAGCGGATGTTGTGACGCTCGCGCATCTGATCCTGGAAGAACCCCGCCAATAGGAGGCACTGCGTGCCTGCCACTTCCATCATCTGGCTGTCGCGCAGCAGGGTGGAGTCCGACACAAAATGATCGAAGACCTCGCTGAGATTCGCGGGAGCCGGCCACTCGACGCCGGCTTGTGTGGATATCTGAGCGTAGTGCGCCAGCACACTGGCGTTGTAAAACAGCTCTTGCTGATCGACGTCGGGCTCGGAAACGTCGCGAAGGCCCATGACGAAAAACTCCAGGACGCGTCGATGGTCGGTCGCGAGCAGTTCCTGGAACGGGTCCATGACACCTCCTAGTGACCGCGAGTCGGTGAAGGCCTAAGGCATGACGGCGCCCGCGGCAATCAGTGAGACCGCTTCGCAAGAAGTGTGGGGGCAACATGAATGCCAAGGCATGAACGAGCGCGGTCTTAGGAACGCTGAGCAAATTGCGCATTCCGCGGACCGACCTGCGCCCGCCTGGCGTGATAAGGGACTCCGGAGGCGACTTTTCGTCTCCGCGTCACCGACAGGTTGGCCGAGTTTGAGGACACCAGGAAAGCGAGCCGCCGACGTAACTGTTCGCGGCAGTACAAAACTGTACGCCGCGGTACAAAAAGAGGGCCGGGTCCCAACGGACCCGGCCTCCACTTCCAACTTACTTCGAACTTTGACGTTCGAACTTCGAACTTAGTACATCCCGCCCATACCGCCGCCCCCGTGCGGCATCTGGGGCGCGTCCTTCTTCTCCTCGGGAATCTCGGAGACCAGCGCCTCGGTCGTCAGCAGGAGCGACGCGATGGACGAGGCGTTCTGCAGTGCGCTGCGGACCACCTTCGCCGGGTCGATGACGCCTGCCTTCACCAGATCCTCGTACACCTCGGTCGCGGCGTTGAAGCCTTCGTCCTGCTTCATCTCCTTGACCTTCGACACGACGATCGAGCCTTCAGCGCCGGCGTTGCTCGCGATGTGGCGCATCGGTTCCTCGATGGCGCGCTTGACGATGTTGAGGCCGACGAGTTGGTCGCCCGTGAGCTTCAAGCCCTCGAGCGCCTTGCTGGCGCGGAGAAGCGCGACACCGCCGCCCGGCACGATGCCTTCTTCCACGGCCGCCTTCGTCGCGTGCATCGCGTCCTCGACGCGCGCCTTCTTCTCCTTCATCTCGGTCTCGGTGGCCGCACCGACCTTGATGATCGCGACGCCGCCGACCAGCTTCGCGAGCCGCTCTTGCAGCTTTTCGCGGTCGTAGTCCGAGGTCGTGTCCTCGACCTGCGTGCGAATCTGCTTGACGCGTCCCTGGATGGCTTCCGTCGTGCCCGTGCCTTCAACGATCGTCGTGTTGTCCTTGTCGATGGTGATCTTCTTGGCCTTGCCGAGGTCGTCCACCTTGATGTTCTCGAGCTTGATGCCGAGGTCTTCCGTGATCGCCTTGCCGCCGGTGAGGATCGCGATGTCCTCGAGCATCGCCTTGCGGCGATCGCCGAAGCCCGGCGCCTTGACCGCCGCCGCCTGCAACGTACCGCGCAGCTTGTTGACGACGAGCGTCGCGAGCGCCTCGCCTTCGACGTCCTCGGCGATGATGAGGAGCGGGCGGCTCATGCGCGCCACCTGTTCGAGCACAGGCAGCAGATCCTTCATCGAGCTGATCTTCTTCTCGTGAATCAGGATCACAGGGTTCTCGAGCACGATTTCCATTCGCTCGGGATCGGTGACGAAGTAGGGCGAAAGATAGCCGCGGTCGAACTGCATGCCTTCGACCACGTCCAGAGTCGTCTCGAGCGTCTTGGCTTCCTCGACGGTGATGACGCCGTCCTTGCCGACTTTCTCCATCGCCTCGGCGATGATCTTGCCGATTGTCGCGTCGCTGTTGGCGGAGATCATGCCCACCTGCGCCACCATGTTGCCCGACACGGGACGCGCCATTTTCTTGATCTGCTCGACGATAACCTCGACGGATTGTTCGATGCCGCGCTTGATCTCCATCGGGTTGGCGCCGGCCGCGACGTTCTTTGCGCCCTCACGATAGATAGCCTGTGCGAGCACGGTGGCCGTGGTGGTGCCGTCGCCCGCCGTGTCCGACGTCTTGCTCGCCACCTCGCGCACCATCTGCGCGCCCATGTTCTCGAGCGGGTCCTTGAGGTCGATTTCTTTCGCGACGGTGACGCCGTCCTTGGTGATCGTCGGCGATCCGAATTTCCTGTCGAGAACGACGTTGCGTCCCTTGGGTCCGAGTGTGACCTTCACTGCGTCGGCGAGCTGGTTGACGCCGCGCAGGATTGCCTGTCGCGACTGCTCGCCATAAATAATCTGTTTTGCCATGTATCTAGACTCCATCGGCCGCACAGGCTGACGCCCGCGCGCTGCGCGTTATTTCGAATCGAGAACCGCGAGCACTTCATCCTCGCGCATGATGAGGTATTCCTCCCCATCGAGCTTGATGTCCTGCCCCGAGTACTTCCCGAAGAGAATCGTGTCGCCTGCCTTCACGTCGAGCGGCACGCGCTCGGCCTTCTCCCGTTTGCCAAGGCCGACAGCGATGACCTTACCCTGCTGCGGCTTCTCCTTGGCGCTGTCGGGAATGATGATTCCGCCGACTTTCTGCTCGCCCTCGTCGATGCGCTGGACGATGATGCGGTCGTGTAGTGGTCTGACTTTCATGTGCGTCGACTCCAACTGTCTGGTAGGTGCGGCGGGGCCGAAAGGCCCGCGTAGATGCCTGAAATGTGATGCGGCACAGACGGAAAGTTAGCACTCACCGCTGGCAACTGCTAATCATAGGGTCCTGACAGAGGCCCGTCAAGCAGGACCGGGCGTGTCGTCGTTTCTCGCCCTGGGCGCCGGGGTCGGCGGCGACCATGGCGAAAATCACAGGTCAAGCTAGTTGATGCGGTCGTCGAGGAACTTCGAAAAGGCGTGAACTGGCTGAAGCTGTCGCGGGTGCTCGATGCCCGGCTGTTCAAAATGGGTGTGCAGGTCGATTTCTGAGGAGACGTGATTTCCGTCGGGTCTTAAGCGGAGACACGGCCCGTGGGAATGTACTCCGGCCACTCGAAAGGTTCTGACGAGTAGTAGAGCTCAGGCTCTCCGGTCGTGACGACCGCGTCCGAAGGCTGAACTTTCTTCGGGCCGAGCGGCTTGTTCGCCACGAGAAGTTCCTCGACCGCCTTCGTCGACAGCGGACGCGAGAAGAGGTAACCCTGGGCGTGAGTACACCCAAGGCGCTCCAGCTCATGCGCCTGCACGTCGTCCTCGATTCCTTCGGCCACCACACTGGTGTTGAGCGTTCGGGCCAGCGCAAGGATGCTTTCGACGATGGCCGGACGGTCGGGCATCAAGAGGCTTCTCACGAACGAGCGGTCGATCTTGAGTGCGTCGACTGGAAGCTTGTGCAAGTGGCTCAGCGACGAATAGCCTGTCCCGAAATCGTCGAGATAAATTTTCACGCCGAAATCGCGGAGCTCGCGGAGGAGCTGCGCGGCCACGTTGGGGCTGTCCATCAACGCGGTTTCCGTGATTTCGAGACGGATATCGCGCGGCTTCAGTCCGGCCTGGTGAATCGCCTGCTCGACGATGCTCATGAAGTTCTGCTGCATCAGCTGCCGGCTGGAGACGTTGACGGTGATGAAGTCGAGCCCGCCGGCAGGAAACCGTCGCTGCCAGTCGGCGAACGTACGGCACGCTTGCTGGAGGATCCATGTGCCAAGCGGCTCGATGAGTCCCAACTCTTCGGCGATTGGGATGAACGTGACCGGTGAGACGGCCTCACCGTTGCGTTGCCATCGGACCAGCGACTCGAACCCGACACACATCCCCGAGGCCAGCGACACAATCGGCTGGTAAACCACCTCGAAGTCATTGTTGCTGACGGCGTGACGCAGGTCGTTCTCGAGGCCAAGCCGGTCGAGCGCTTGCGCGTGCATGTCGGCATCGAACAGCTCGTGCCGCGCCTTGCCGCGCGACTTGGCGTGATACATGGCGGTGTCGGCGTCGCGCATGATCTCGTCCGGGCTCGTGTAGTCGGCGAGGCCGAACGCGATGCCGATGCTGGCCGAGGTGAAGACTTCCCGGCCGCCGATCGAAAAGGGCGCGCTCAGCACGTCCTGGATCCGGAACGCGATGGCGTTGGCCTGCTGCTCGTCGTTGAGCCCGTTCAGGAGAATGACGAACTCGTCTCCGCCCAGGCGGGCAAGGCTGTCTCCGTCCCGCAGGCACGACTCGAGCCGCCGCGACACCGCGATGAGCAGCTCGTCGCCCACCAGGTGGCCGAGGCTGTCGTTGACCACCTTGAAGCGGTCGAGGTCGAGATAGAGCGCCGCGAACCGGCCGCCGCCGCGGCGCTGCTTGAACTCATCGAGCCGCCGGCCGAGCCCCTCCACGAAGACCGCCCGGTTGCAGAGCCCGGTCAGCGGGTCGCGGAAGCCGTCGCTGCGGAGCCGCTCCTGTGCGATCACTCGCTCCGTCGTATCCGTGAGCGACCCTGCGATGCGGGCCGCCGAGCGCCGGCCTGCGCCTCGCGCGGCGACACCGCGGCACAGGAACCGCCGGTAGGTCCCGTCCTCGTGGCGGATCCGGTGCTCGTGCTGAAGGTGATCCGTCTGGCCCGACAGGTGCGCCTTGAGCGCCTCTTTCAGCGCAGCGACGTCGTCGGGATGAACACGCTCGAACCATTCGTCGGACCGACCGCTGCCGGCGGGCGCGTTCACACCAATCATCGCCTTCCATCGTCTCGAGAAGTAGAACTCCTGAGTGCGAACATCCCACTCCCACATCCCGTCGTTCGCGCCTTCCGTCACGAGTGAGAACCGCTCCTCGCTTCGCCTGAGTGCGTCTTCCGCGTGCGCTCGCTCCGTCACGTCATGCCAGAGCAGGGTCACGCCGCCGGCAACAGGGAGGAGCTTGACCTGCAGAATCCGCGCGCCCGCAGCGGATGGCAGGGCAAGGTGCGTGAGTGTCCGGGGGCTTCGGTTTGCCAGGACTTCGGTGATGACTCGAGGGATCTCGGTCTTCGCCAGGGCCGGTACCGCGCCAACGAGCGAACGGCCCAGCGCTCGTTCTCGGGGACAGTCCACGATGCGTGCGAGGGCATCGTCCCAGAACGTCACAAGGCCGTTGCTGTCGACGACGGACATACCCTGATCCCGGGATTCCAGGACCTCCCGATGGCGATGCTCATCTTCGAGCTGGTCCAGGTACGCGCCGTACGCCCGATAGGCGAAATACAGCGGCACTGCTGCGACCAGCGAGACTTCCCACACTCGGTGGTCGATCACTTCGACGAGTGAGACAGCGATGCTCGCCCCGATAACGTAGCTCGGACAGCCCAGGAGGGCAATTTTCAGCCACGCTCGATTGAGCGACCGTTTTGCGAAGAGCGGCACGATGACCTCGGCCGAAACGCTCCGCACGAAGCAATACGCGATAACGGCAGCCGCAATTGGCACTGCCTGCCACGGCCACATGAAGTGGCCCATCGTGCCACCGAGCGCCACGTGCGCCGCGCCTGCTGCCTGTATCGCAACCATGCCGGTCGCAGCGTTCAGGAACACTCGGCGCGGCGGATGTGCGCGCTGTGAATTCGCAAGCCCCCTGGCGATCGCACCGACTGCTACGACGAGCATCGTCGCGTGAGGACCGAAGAGCAGCAGCGAGGTGAAGTCGATGACGAAGGACGGCGGCATCGTTCCGCGGTCCTCGGTGGTTGACTGCTGCAGCGCGAGGGCTGAGGTCAGAATCGCTGCGAGGATCAGGCCGGAGAAAATGAGGGCCTGATGAGGCTGCAGCCAGCCCGCGTACCCAACGAGCAGTACCGCCCCGATCCCTATCGCCGCAAAGGCGAATACGCCCGACAGACGAGGAAGCGTCGGCATTCAGGTGACATCGGCGGCGGATTGAGCGAGTGGATCCACTGCGCCGGACGGAGCAAGGTCAGGACCAGCTATGGGACGCGCGGCACAAGGGCTTGCTGGAGAGCGTGTTAGAGAATATTTGGCCCGACGCGGGCCATGCCATCACCGCAGGAGCGTGTCCCATGTCGGCGCACGGCTGTCCAGGAAATCCTCGAGGAAAGACCAACGGGACTGAATTCACTAGGAAAAAACGGGCGGTCTGCGCCCGTCCCAAAATAGAGCCGCATGTTCTGTTGGCAGACACACAACAGGGCTCCTCGATCACACGAGTGCGCAGATTGGCCACGCAACTTCCTCGGGTCGTCGGGGTCTTGTCGGCGGCGCCTGGAGCGCTCGCACGCGAGTGGGTCCAGGCCGCACGGCACGATCCGGCGGGCTTAGAATCGGATCCGCTCGCATTCTATGGACGTCACGACGCACCCGCCAGGATCGTTCTGCACCACCGTGCTCCGCACAGGAGACCCGGAGCGCGCCGCTGCCTTCTACAGCGCGCTCGTCGGCTGGACATCTCAGGAGGTATCGGGCACGCCCTGCCATCGGTTGCTGCAGTTCGGCGGCAGGACGGTCGCCAGCCTTCACCAGACCGCTGGCGGAAGCGACCTCTGGATCCCGCACGTATCGGTCGAAAACGTCGAGCGCACCACGGCAGACGCCCTCGCGCTCGGCGCCACGCTCGTGGACACGGCCGACGTCCCTGGCCTGGCGCGGCTGGCGACACTCCGCGACCCGGAGGGCGCGTTGTTCGGGCTCTGGCAACCGGCGCCGCACCAGGGGGCGCAACTGACGGAAGACGTGGGCAGCCTGTGGTGGATCGAAGTGCTCTCGAACAACGTCGCGGGCGCGCGCGAGTTCTACGGACGCCTCTTCGGCTGGACCTCCGTCGACACGTCGTTCGAGCCGTTTGCCGCGTACACGGTGTTCAAACGCGGCGACGTCCAGGAAGGTGGCATCCTGCCAATCGGGCGAGATTGGGAGGTAACGCCAACGTGGAACTCGATCTTCGCGGTGGACGACTGCAACGCCGCGATCGAGCGCGCGAAGACGATTGGCGGCTCCCCCGTATTCGTGCACACCGTGCCGAAGCACGGGCGGATCGGCAGCCTGCGCGATCCTGGCGGCGCGATGTTCGTGATCCGCGGGCCGTTACCCTCGCAAACGTGAACGGCTTCAAACCGCCGTGCGATGAGGCCGTCATCCTGACGGGCGTTGCGGATCGCACGGATGCCCGCCGAGGCCGTTGGGTGCTGGCGGCCACCATTCTCGGGTCGAGCCTGGCGTTCATCGATAGCACGGTGGTGAATGTGGCCCTTCCGGCCTTGCAGTCGGCTCTCGGTGCGACCCTCGCACAAGTGCAATGGGTGGTCGAAGCCTACACGCTCACGCTGGCCGCGCTCCTCCTCACCGGCGGATCACTTGGCGATCTTCGAGGCCGCCGCAAGGTCTTTGCCGGCGGCGTGACGCTCTTCGCCGCCGCGTCTGCGTGGTGCGGCCTCTCCCGAACAATCGGTGAGCTCATCGCAGCTCGTGCCGTGCAGGGTGTCGGCGCGGCGCTGCTCGTTCCTGGCAGCCTTGCACTGATCAGCGCGTCATTTCCAGCGGCAGAGCGCGGTCGCGCAATAGGTACCTGGTCCGGGTTCACCGCGATCACGGCTGCATTTGGACCAGTACTCGGAGGATGGCTCGTCCAGCACTTCTCGTGGCGTTGGGTCTTCTTCATCAATCTGCCGCTCGCCGCCATCGTCCTCGTGATCACGATCTGGCGAGTCCAGGAGACGCGCGTCGCTCACGCATCGGAGCGACTGGACTGGCCGGGGGTTGTGCTGACGACCGCTGGCCTCGGGGCTCTTGTCTTCGCACTGATTGAATCCGCCCCATTGGCTGGTGTCGCTGGCATCATCCTGCTGATTGGCTTTCTCGTTCTCGAAGTCCGCACGCCCGCTCCGATGCTTCCGGTGGCGCTGTTCCGCTTGCGCAGTTTCAGCGGTGCCAACCTGCTCACGTTTTTTCTGTACGCGGCGCTGAGTGGCGTCCTCTTCTTCTTTCCCCTAAACCTGATCCAGGTACAGGGTTACTCGCCAACCGAAGCCGGGGCGGCGCTGCTCCCGTTCATCGTGTTGATGTTCCTCCTGTCGCGCTGGTCCGGCGGGCTGATCCAGCGGTATGGGGCGAGGCGGCCCTTGATCGTCGGACCGTTGATCGCGGCCGCCGGCTTTGCGCTTTTTGCCAGGCCTGGCATCGGCGGTTCGTACTGGAGCACCTTCTTTCCCGCCGTCATCGTGCTCGGCTTCGGCATGGCCATCAGCGTGGCGCCGCTGACCACGACGGTGATGAACGCGGTCCCGCAGGACCGGGCGGGCGTCGCGTCAGGAATCAACAATGCGGTCGCGCGCGTCGCGGGCCTGATCGCGATTGCGGCCCTCGGTGTGGTGTTGTACGCAGGATTCAATCGAGCGCTCGATCGAGAATTGGACGCTCTGAATCTATCGCCCGCAATTCGCGCTGAGATCGACGCGCAGCGCCGCAACCTGGGCGCTGCTGAAACGACGGACATCAAGGGGCGGGAGGCCATCCAGAGGTCATTTGTCGCGGGTTATCGATATGTGCTGTGGATTGCCGTGGCGCTTGCGGTCGCAAGCTCCGCCACCGCCGCGGTGTTGATCGAACCTGAAGGGGGAAGGGGTTAGGGGTTAGGGGTTAGGGGGAAGAGCTTCCCAGCCTGCCTGACATTCGAAGTACCTGAAGGTCCTCCTGCCCGATAAACTTAGCGGCGGTAAATAGACACCTTGGCGTGGGCGAAGGTGAACGACGTGGAAGGATCAGCAGCGATGAGACAGCTCTTTTTCCGGTTCGTGGCAGCCGCGGCAATTGCAGGCGCATTCGTCGACGCGCAGACGATCACCCCATTCAAGCTGGGAACGTTCGAGCGGCAGGGGAGGCCCTTCGTCGGGATCGTCGTGGGCGATTCGACGGTGATCGACTTCGCAGTCGGCCACGCGGCGGTTCGAACGCCGGCGTCGACGCTGGCCGCGCCAACCGACATGAAGGACGTGATTGCGCGGTACAACACCGGCGTGCGTCAGCGAATCGTGGACGTCATGGCCGCTGTCGCCCGCGCCGGCGCCGCACGTCCAGCCTATGTCTATGATCTCGGCGCAGTGAAGATCCTTCCGCCGATCATGTATCCCACGACGATGCTGAACGTGGCAGTCAACTATCGCGAGCACGACATCGAAATGTCGCAGCTGCGTGAAGCGGCGCCAGGACAGGGCGCTCCGACGGCCGGCGCCGCGCTGCCTGGTACTCGCAGCGCGCCCGGGTACTGGGAGCGGCGTGCCGATGACACCCGATGGAACCCGTACATGTTTCTGAAGGCGTCTGCGGCGGTGACCGCTCACGGAGAGCCGATCCGTCTGCCTCTCGGCCGCACCCAGGTGGACTGGGAGTGTGAGATGGGGGTCGTCATTGCCCGGCAGGGAAGCCGCGTTCCAGCGGCACAGGCCGCGGACTATATTTTTGGATACACGATCGAGAATGACGTGTCTGACCGCGGCGGCCGAGGCGACACGCGCTACGGATCTGACTGGGTGGTCGGTAAGTCACATGACACATTTGCGCCGCTCGGCCCGTTCATCACACCGAAGGAATTCGTCGCGGACGTGAGGAAGGTGCCAATCACGGTCGATCTGAACGGCACGCGGATCCAAGAGGGATCGAGCTCCTTGATGATTCACGACGTGTTCGAGCAGGTCGCGTATGCCTCGAACATCCTCACCCTTCGCACCGGGGACGTCATCGCAACGGGGACGCCTGCGGGAGTCGGTTCGGCGCGCATGCCGCCGGTGTATCTGAAGGCCGGCGATCGGATCTCGTGCACCTACGCGGGGATCGGAACGCTGACGAATCCTGTCGTCGCGGAGACCGCCGCCACGCGATGATGGGATCGGGAAGGGATGGATGTCATTGGTTCCACATCGAGGGCTCGTCCTAAGCGTCGCCCTGAGTGCGATCCCCGTTTCCGCGTCGAGCCAGTCCGTCGAACGGATCGTGTACGCCAGCGTGCTGGACCGTGCCGGACATCCGGTGACCGATGTCGCCGCGAAGGACCTGACGGTCCGTGAGAACAACATCGATCGTCGCGTGCTGCTGGTGTCTCGAGCGGTAGAACGTCTCGATGTTGCGGTGTTGGTGGACACCAGTGAGGACGCAGAGGCGTTTATTCCTGATTTCCGCCGAGGACTCCTCGAGTTTTTCAGGGGCATGAGCGATCGGCACGAGATCGCCTTGATTGGTTTCGGCCAGCGTCCGAATACTCTGGTCGACTACACGCGGGACATACGACGGCTCGAAGCAGGGGTCGCTGGTGTTTTCGCACAACGCGGCAGCGGCGCCTACCTCATGGACAGCATCATCGAGACATCGCTAAGTTTGCGTGCTCGCGAGCGCCCACAGCGCGAAGTCGTCGTGATTACGAGCGAGGGGCGAGAGCTCAGCGATCGCAACGCGGGGGAGGTGCTCGGTGAAGTGCAACGGAGCGGCATCATCCTGGACGCATTTGTCGTCGTTGGTAGACAACAAGGCGTAGGGCCAGCCTCCCAGGCTGGTATGCCCGGGTGGACTGCGGGGGCCGCCGCATCACAGGACCAGCCTGCACATGAGCGCGCGGTTGCGCTCGACGAAGCGATCAAAAGGACAGGCGGACGACGCGAAGACCTTGTAACAGCAGCAACACTCGCCGCGAAATTGCGAGAGCTTGCAGCCAGGCTCAACAATCAGTATCGCGTGGTCTACGAAGGGCCACCGAGTCTCACTCGTCCCGCTTCAATTGAGATTGTGACCACGCGGGCGGACCTGAGGGTGCGGGTGGTGGGGACACCGCAAAACCAGCCCTAGCAGTCCGTGGTGAAAGTCCAGCTGCATTCGACCGGCGATGCATCCCGTCTGGCTGCGTTGCTCTTCGTTCAAATATTTCCGATATTCTCGCTCGTCGCGCCTTGCCAGTCGGGCGCCTCGCCGGTCTCGGTGCGACGCTGGACTCTCACCGCGGACTGCTAGGTTCTGATATCTGCGCCGCGCTGAGCGATGTTATGTTGCCCTCCACACGAGGTGTTATGCAGCTCCATGGCGAATTCGGTATCCGAGGAGGCTGGCTGTCGGCCCTTGCCGCAATGGCGCTGTTGGCGGTCGTGCAGCCAGCGGCTGCAGCACCCATCGCGCTCAGCTCCCTGACACTTAATGGCGCAGCAGAGTTGGTGTCTCCAGACCTGCTTCGTCTCACGCCGAATTTCGACACGAACGTCGGCGGCGACGATCCTCCCGCCGGATCCGCCTGGACGGCGTCACGGTTCGACGTCGCCGATTCCTGGGCGGCGAGCTTCAACTTTCACATGTGGGCGCCGAATCTGGACGAGCAACTGGATAACGACGGTAGCGCCGGTGACGGATTCGCCTTTGTGATTCAGAACGATCCGTTTTCAGGAACCGACGCGCTTGGACGCGGAGCGGGCGGCATGGGGTTCCTCGGGATTTACAACAGCGTGGCGGTCATGTTCGACACGTACAAAAACAACGCCGCCTACGGGGATCCGAACGGCAACTACGTCGCCGTGAATACGCGGGGAACGGACTTCAATGTCCCACACCATTTCTGCACCAACGGTGAGTTGACCACGGATCCATCCCTCATCGATTTGCCGGGAGTGCACTGCACGGCGGACCCGGGCCTGGGAATGACGACGCAGGTACCGCCCCTGGCGGATGAACTGCACAACGGGATTCTCGTGGCGGCGCCCGTATATAGCGCGCTAATCACGTATGTGCCGGGGACGATGAACGTCTACCTCGATTCCGCGCTGGTTCTTTCGATCGCTCTCAACCTCCAGTCCACACTCAATCTGGACAATGGTACCGGTGCGTTTCTCGGATTCACGGCCGGGAACCGCTTCTCGTATCAGAACCATGACATCGTGGATTTTTCGATTGCGGCGGTTCCCGAACCGGGCACGCTCGCCCTTGTGGCGCTCGGCGGGTTGGGCCTCGCGAGCCAGCGGAGAAGGCGGGCCTAACCGCGCATTACGGACGTGAGGGCGTCAGTTCTTGAACGTAATGGCGCGAGACGGGTCGCAGCCGGCAGGTAGTCCAGCGTCCTTGGGCGGCACGTCGCCGAGATAACATCCGGGAATGAAGTAAATCGTCGCGGGCGGTTGCGGGGATACCTGCGTCGGCGCCGGAATGTCTGGAGCAGGCACGGACACCGGCTCCACAGCCTTCAGCGCCCCTCGATACGTCGTCGACCGATCCGGAAAGATCTGGACGTCGAGCTCGAGACTCTCGTATCCGTCGGCGCGTAGTTCAAGCCTGTGTGGCCCCACATCGAAGGGAAGCTCCGCGTTGACGTCATTCAGCGTCCCGACGTAGTACCCGTCAACGTACACCTGCGGCACGAGTCCCGGCTGCAGCTCCAGACGCAAGCTCCCTGTAGGCGGCGTCTGTTGTTCCCTTTCTGAGGATTTGTCAGGAAGGCTCGCTTCCTCTGGATAGTACAGACCTTGCGCCGGCACGTAATAGATCACGGTTGACGACGAGCGCATGCCGCGAGGTCCGACATGTGGACGTCGGCGGCCAGCCACGGGCGCCGACCCGCTCGCGTTCGTCGCGCGGTGAGATCTGCCGGTACCAGGTGACGTTCCGACTGGAGGCAAGCCAATGCGGGACAACGGGAGACCGAGGCTGGGAAGAGGAAGCCCGATCGTCGGAAGGGGAAGTCCGATGGTCGGAAGGGGAAGTCCGATGGTCGGCTGGGGAATGAATCGCCTTGAACGAGGCGCGGCAGATTGCGCTGCCACCGCGGCTGACAGCCCAAGCACGAGCACGGCTGTAAGTGCGCTCCGCATGTTCCTATAACTACTATAGCGCGCTTGTTCCGGCACGGCGACGCATTGGCGCGGGCGAGCTCGACCGCGCTAGCGGGAAAATGTGACAACAAGCGATAGTTGGAGGAACAACCTGGTGTTGCGGCGTCTGCGTGAGCGCAAAGAGTGGAAGTTCTTCGGCGTGCTGCCGAAGGCGGACCATTTTCTCGCCATCGTCTGGTGGGTCGTGCTCGTCCTTCGCGGCGTGCTGCCTGCGCTGTTCGCCATCGCGATGGGTCTGCTCGTGGGCGCCGTGCAGCGCGGCGACAACCTCGCCGTCCCCCTCACTCTCGTCGGCAGTGTGTTTGGCCTGCTCCAGGTGCTTCCCCCCATTCACCAGGCGGTCAGCGCGAACCTTGGCGACCGCACTGCCGCATGGCTCTACGACAGGTTGATTGAAGCCTGTGTTCGCCCGCCAGGTATGGCACACCTCGAGGATCCGAGGCTCACCACCGACCTGACCATTGCGCGCGATTTCGACCTCGGCATGACCGGTCCGCCGCTGAGCATCTCGATGGACTTTATCGCAGGCGGGCTCGTCGAAATGATAGGCGGCGTCGCATGTACCGTGGTGCTCTTCGCCTACGCCTGGTGGGCCCCGATTGTCCTGGGCGGCGCCTGGCTGGCGACGCACTGGCTGTTGCGCGAGAGCGCGATCTGGCGCGATCGCAACACCGAGGAAGTGCGTGCCGCGCAACGCGACGCCGACTACGCATACAGGCTCGCGGTCGATGCGGCGCCCGCGAAGGAGCTGCGCCTCTTTGGCCTCGCGGCCTGGACGATCGATCGTTTTGTGGCTCGCCGCACGCGGCTGCACGCGCTGCAGTACGACGCGACACGGCTGCGCGAGAGGCCGGTGCTGTGGAGCGTGTTGCTTGTCGTCGGCGCCAACGTCGCGGTGTTCTGGTCGCTCGCGAATGCGGCCGACGACGGCAGCCTGAGCCTGGGGCAGCTCGTGGTGTTTGCTCAGAGCGCGGTGGGCGGGTCGATGATCGCATTCGGGGGACTCAACTGGGCGCTCGACGGCTCGTCGGCGCCTGTGGCGGCCGTCCTGCGAGTCGAGGGGACCATGGCAGCCGCTGGCGCAATGCCCTCAGGTAGTTGCCCCGCTGCCGGGGCGCCGGCCCGCGAAGTCCGCTTCCGCGACCTGACGTTTGCGTACCCAGGTGGTTCGCCGGTCCTCGACCACTTCGATCTCTCCATCCCCGCGGGATCCTCTCTCGCCATCGTCGGGAAGAACGGCGCCGGCAAGACGACGCTCGCGAAGCTGCTCTGCCGGTTGTACGACCCACAGTCGGGCGCGATCGAGATCGACGGCGTCGATCTTCGGGACTTCTCACTCAATTCGTGGCGCGAGCGCGTCACCGTCGTCTTCCAGGATTTCACCCGCTTCGAGCTGCCGCTGCGCGACAACGTCGCGCTCGCCGGCGCACCCGACGAGATCGTGAACAGGGTGCTCGCATCTGCAGGTGCAGCGAACCTGGCGGGTCTCGACACGGTGCTGGCTCGCGGCTACGAAGGCGGGACCGAGCTCTCGGGAGGCCAGTGGCAGCGCGTCGCCCTTGCACGCGCGTTGTGCGCTATCGAGGTCGGGGTTGGCGTTGCCCTGTTGGACGAACCGACGGCGCAACTCGATGTACGAGGCGAAGCGGAGATCTTCGATCGGATTCTCGCTGCCACACGGCACTGCACGACCATTCTGATCTCGCACCGTTTTTCCACTGTTCGCCACGCTGACCGCATCTGCGTGCTCGAAAAGGGTCGGGTCGTCGAGCTCGGAACCCACGACGAGCTGATGGCCAAAGGCGGTCGCTATCGGACGATGTTCGATCTACAGGCACAACGCTTCATTGAGGACGAGGAGGGCACCATTTATGACGTCCTCAGTTGAGGCGCGCAGCGACGGCGTGCTCAACTCTCCGGGCGATCTGCCACCCGCGCTATCGTCGATGTGGCGGCTGTGCAGGCTCGGATACCGCCACGAGCCGCGGTTGATGCTTGCGGCGTTTGTGTTGTCTCAGCTCTCCGCGCTTCCAGATGCGCTGCTCGCACTGTGGCTGATGCTGCTCGGCAAGGGCGTGCTCGAAGACCGACAGGGCCTGGTGTTTGGCGCGGCCGTCGGCCTGGGTGTATCGGCCGCGGCGACCTGGTTCCTCCGGACGGTCAGCACCAGAGTACAGCGACGTTTCCGCGACAAGGTGACGATTGCGCTCGAATCGCATGTCGCGCGGCTCCAGGCGTCGATCGCAACCATCGCGCACCACGAACGGCCCGAGTACCTCGACCGCCTGGCGATGCTGCGCAACCAGGTGTTCGTGCTCGATCACATGTACATGTCGCTGTTCTCAACGTGCGGCTGGATCCTGCGCCTCGCCGTGACGGTGGCGCTGCTCGCGTCGATCCATCCCGCGCTGATGCTGCTCGCCGTATTTGCGCTGCCAACCGTGCTCACCTCGACGTGGAGGCCCGCGGTCGAACGCGCTGTCCAGGAGCGTTCGGCGCAGTCCAACCGCCTGGCTCGTCACCTGTTCACGATCGCAACCACAGCGGCACCAGGAAAGGAAGTCCGGGTCACCGGCATTGCCAACCGTCTTGTGGCTCGGCGTCGCGAAGCGTGGGAGCGCGGATATTCGCCAATTGCTGCAGCCCGATGGGGCTCGGCGGTGTGGCACACCCTGGCGTGGGCGCTCTTTGGTGCGGCGTACGTCGGCGCGGTGGTGTTCGTATCGTCAGGCCTCGGTTCGCCGGCCGGCGACGTGCTGCTGGTGCTCGCCGCGGGATCGCGCCTGTCCGCGTACATCGGCGCAACGGTTGGCGAGATCGGATTCCTGCGCGGTTTCTGGATGGATGGATCGAGGCGCCTCGCCTGGCTCGAAGACTATGCTGCGTCTCTGACCGCTTCCGCGGATCTGCCCGTGCCCGCCGCATTGCGGCGCGGCATTCGCCTCGATCGCGTGTCGTTCGCTTACCCAGGCACGTCGCGGCTCGTCCTGGACGATGTCTCGCTGTCGTTGCCCGCAGGCTCCGTCGTCGCGATCGTCGGCGAGAACGGTGCCGGCAAGACGACATTGGTCAAGCTCCTCGCGAAAATGTACGAGCCGACGTCGGGGTCGATTCTCATTGACGACACGCCGTTGGCCCGCATCCCGGCCGATGAATGGCGTTCGCGACTGGCGGGCGCGTTCCAGGACTTCTTCCGCTTCGAGTTCCTCGCACGTCACACCGTCGGTCTGGGCGATGTGCCGCGCGTGGACGATGAGCGCGCTGTGGTAGCAGCGGTGGGGCGCGCAGGTGCGGACGACGTCGTGGCACGTTTGCCATCCGGGCTCGAGACGCAGTTGGGTCCGACCTGGCCTGGCGGGGTCGAGGTGTCGTTCGGTCAGTGGCAGAAGCTCGCACTGGCTCGCGGTTTCATGCGTGACCAGCCGGTGCTGCTCGCGCTGGACGAACCGACAGCCGCGCTGGACGCGGAGACCGAACACGCGCTCTTCGAGCGATACGCCGCCGCCGCTCTGGGCGAGGTCGGCGACGGCCGGATCACGCTACTCATCTCGCACCGATTCTCGACCGTGCGCATGGCCAATCTCATCGCCGTCATGGATGGCGCGCGTCTCGTGGAGGTGGGCACTCACGATGAGCTGATGGCCGGGGGCGGGCAGTACGCCGAGCTCTATGGCATTCAGGCTGCGGGTTACCGTTGAGCCCACTCCTGAAGGCCTTCGCGAATCGCCTGCGCCACGATTCGCTTGAACGTCTCGTCGTGCAGCGCGTCGTTGTCCGGAGTCGGCGTATCCATGAATGCCGCTTCCACGATGATCGCAGGCCGCGCCGCGATACGGTTCTCTCCCTTGCAGCCGTTGCACGTCCGCAGCCCGCGATCGGGCCAGTCGCGGTTGTAGCGCGCACGAAGTAACGCGACGATCCGATTGTTGACGATCCCGGCGAGGCGCTGGCTTTCGTATTCCTGTCCGTTCGTCGCGTCGTACCACGTCTCTGTGCCGGTGCCTCGTCCGCCATTGTTGTGGATGGACACCATGACGGCCGAATCGATCCAATTGGCGTACATCGGCCTGGTGTTGATGTCGCGCGCGTACTCATCAACACCGATATTCCAGACTTCCGTCGGCGCTCCCAGGCCCTTGATGAAATACTTCGCGCCCTCCTCCCATCGCGGACGTCCAGAGGTGCCGACGTTCGCGTCGCGGTCCGGATACCGCAGGAGCCGAGCATCCACGTTGGCCGCGTTTAGCTCGTCTCGGACGTAGTTTGCAATGTCCCAGTTCACGACGTCTTCGACAATTCCACCGTAGTAATCGCGTTGCAGACGCCAGGTGCCCGACGCGTCGTGCCAATACCAGCCGTGCCCTGCACTGATCACGGCCGTCCCGCCATTCCCGAGCGGCCGGCTGCGAACAGAAGAGCGCGGCGGAGGTCGTGGAAGGAACTGTTCGAGTGGAAGTCCGTCAATCAGGAACCGGTAGCCGACGTTCCCGGAGGCGGCGGTCAGCGTGGCCGTGCCGGCCAAAATGCGATCGATGAGTGCCTCCACGTTGCCGGACGGGTCATACGTCAACGCTTTTTGGCTGAGGTCAATGGTGATCTGATGAGATGAGGGTGACGTCTGCTGAACGTCAACGCTGAGTACGCGCACGCCGGCTTGTGCCGGCGCCTGAAGCGTTTGATAGTCGCGCGGCGCAGTGGTCAATGCGCGTTCGATCCCAGTCTTCAGAGCGTCCGCGTCGATCGTCGAGGGCCCTTGCTGCGCGCTACCGACCCGCACGAGAAGCATGACGCCTGCGCTGAAGGCGATTGCGAAGTGATGAGGTGTCGAGAGTCTACCCACGGCTCATGCGCTGGCGCGGCACAGAAGGGTGCAACGGACGTACCGGTAAGACGAGACGGACGCGACCACGATAATGGTCGCGTCCGGTGAAGGGTTAGTTGGTGCAGGTGCCGGCGAGAGGCTTCACAGCCACGACGGCATATTGGCCGTGAGACGCCCCCTCGACTTCGATTTTTGTCTTGCTCTGCGCCTTGGCGTCCGGCGCATCGTCTGCATCCACCTTTGTCTTGTCCTTGATCTTCACGTCCGCATCGTCCTCGCCAGGCTTGAGCATGACCGCGGAGAGCTGGACCTGGTGACCCACGTGCGGTGACAGCGAGACGTCGCCTTTCGGCATCACCACGTACGTCGACATCGTTCCGCTGGTGCCCACGGCGTCGTCATCGCTCGTCGATTTCGTGGTCGCCTCTATCTTCGTATCGTCTTTGTCGACGTCGGTCTTCACCTTGGTCTTCGTGGTGAGATCGTCACCACCGCCAACGGCTCGACCGAAAAGCGTGTAGTTGCGTGTCGCCCTATCCTGGCTCAGGCAGCCAGTAAGGCTGATCACGGTGGCGTCGTCAGCCTTCACGGTTGTCTCTGACTTCACCGTGCTGTCCTGCGCCGCGACTCCAATACTCATGACAGCCGTAAGCGCGCAGATCGGAATCAGTGATCTCATGGATTCTTCTCCTCTTCCGTTTACGGATTCGCAACGGGCAACTGCAGGAGACGTTCCCGACTGACCCCGGCCGTTTATTCGTTGCCTGAGTTTGAGTCGCCGGTCGACCCATGAGCGTCCTCAACCGTGCGCCGAATGTAGAGCTGAACCGCACGGCTGGCCGATGGATTGCTCGCGAGTTCCGACGAGGTAAATCATGCGAAAGCACGCTGCAGCTGCGGCGCTGGCGGTCGCCGCGCTGATTCCTACCGACGGCTTCACGCAAACCGCGACCAATCCGGCACAGCAAAGGGATGTTCGTACTTCGGACGAGGCGCCATTGTTTCGTGTGACGTTGGTCGGCCGCACGACCCCTGCGATCAACTATCGGCCACGAAGTGGCAGAACGAAGATCGACTTCGCCGGCACCATGCTCCTGCCGCAGGCGCGCGGAGACGCCACCGTCAAGGGCGAGAAGGGGTACATCGAGATTGACGCGAACTTCGAGCATCTCCAACCTGCGACCCGCTTTGGTCCCGAATATCTCACCTACGTCATGTGGGCGGTCACACCCGAAGGGCGCGCCAGCAACCTCGGCGAGTTGCAGGTCGATGGCGACGATGGCGAGCTGCGGGTGACGACTGAGCTGCAGGCCTTCGGCCTGATTGTCACTGCCGAGCCGTATTTTGCGGTGACACAGCCGAGTGACGTCGTCGTGATCGAGAACATTGTGCGTAAGGAAGGGACGTTCCGTGATGCGACGATCGGACGAGCGGAACCAATCGAGGCCAAGTACCAGCTCTTGGAACGGGGGTCGTATCTGATGAACCAGGACCCCTCGAGGTTGCGTGCAAAGGCGCTCGACCCCGGCGTGCCGTTGGATCTGGCCGAAGCTCGGAACGCGGTCGCGCTCGCCGAGGTTGCCAGTGCCGATCGTTATGCAGTCGAGACCTTCATGAAAGCATCACGCCTGCTGGTCGAGGCTGAGCAGGCTCGTGAGCGCAGGAGGGGCCGCAACGCGGTGATGATGCCTGCGCGTCAGGCGGTGCAAACGGCAGAGGACGCCCGGATCATGGCGTTGCAGAAACGCGAGGAAGAGTATGCCGCGCGGCAGCGGGCGCTCGCCCAGCAACGTGAGGCTGAGGCGATCAACCGCGCCCGCGCCGAAGAGACGGCTCGTCTTCGAGCCGAACTCGAGAGCCAGGCGACCGAGGCGCTGCGCCGCCAGGCAGAGGCCGAACGGATGAACGCCGAAGCTGCGCGACTCGCTGCTGAACGCGACAAGGCGACGGCCGAAGCCGAACGCATAGCGGCCGAGCGTCAGAAGGCGGAAGCGGACGCCGCTCGCGCGACCGCCGAATCGGCGCGCCTGGCGGCCGAAGCACAGACGCAGCAGGCACAGGCAACAGCCGCGCAAATCGATCGCGAGCGGGCAGAGCTGCGTGACCGCCTCCGCCAGCAGCTGAATCTCATTCTGGAAACACGCGAGACCGCGCGCGGGCTGATCGTCAATCTCTCCGACGTCTTGTTCGATACGGCCCGCGCCGACCTGAAGCCGGGTGCGCGCGAGAAGCTGTCACGCGTCGTTGGGATCGTGCTGTCGCACCCCGGGCTGCGTATGGAAGTCGAGGGTCACACCGACAGCGTCGGGTCTGACTCTTATAATCTGCAGCTCTCGGAGCGTCGCGCGGCATCGGTCCGTGCGTACCTGGTGACGGCGGGGGTAGCGCCGACAGCCGTGGCAACGTCAGGTCGTGGTGAAGCAAGTCCCGTGGCGTCCAACGCGACCGCTGCGGGGCGACAGCAGAACCGCCGCGTCGAGTTGCTGGTGTCAGGGGAACCAATCGGCCGTGAACCGTGATCTGGCACGACAGGCGAGCGCACCGCGCGTTCGCCTGTCATCTCACTGGATGCGTGACCGGCTCGGTCACGCTATTCAACGCGCCAGCTGAGCCGGCACTTCAACGTTCGTTCTGTAAGGTTCCTAACAGACGTGTAAGAGAGCCTTCTGTAGAGTGCTGATCGCAATGCAAAAACCAACTGCGATCAGCGGTCATTTCCATGCGGTTCGGTTCTACAAAGACGACGATTCGCTCTGCAGTATGGTGGCCGATTTCGTCGGGGAAGGTCTTGGAATCGGGCAACCCGCAATCATGATTGCGACGTCGGTTCACAGCGCCGGAATTTCCTCCGTTCTCGCCAGCCGATCCTTCGACATACAGCAATTGCAGGAGAACGGCGATCTACTCCTGCTCGACGCGGATGAAATCCTCTCGCGATTCATGGTCGCCGGGATGCCGAACGAGAAGCGATTCAACGCCACGCTTATTCCAGAGATCGAGAAAGCGTGCCGAGGCCGTACTGCCCGCACGATTCGCGCATACGGGGAAATGGTCGACGTGCTGTGGAAGGGGGGACATACCGTCGCTGCGACCCGACTCGAAATGCTCTGGAACAAGCTTGCCGCCACACACGATTTTTCGCTCGTGTGCGGCTACTCGATGGGGAATTTCTACAAGGACGCGGCGATCGAGGAGATTTGCAGCCATCACTCGCACATCTTGTCGGGGACCGGAGAGGCCGCACTAGTCAACTAGCCGGGCCACGATTCGCCGTCGCGCAGCCGTTACAAGGCCGGGAGAAATCCCGGCTTTTTCAGTTTGTTGCCGGCGCGTGTCGGATTTGATCAATGGGTATTCCCTTGATCACCCCCCAGCGAAGCTCTACCCTCCGGACACACTTGCCAATTACCGCCCCTTTGGTGCTCGTTGTGGATGACTTCGATGACGCGCTCGACATCTACGAGCAATACCTCACGTTCAAGGGCTATCGCGTGATGACCGCCACGAACGGCGCCACTGCGATAGACATCGCGCGCGCCCATCATCCCGCAGTCATCTTCATGGATTTGCGGATGCCCGACATGACGGGGGCCGAAGCCATGCGCTTACTCCGCCGTGAAGCGGTTTTCAACCACGTGCCTATCGTGGCGTTGACTGCGCACGCCCTCGACGAGGAAAAACTGGCCGCATTGGAGGCTGGCTTCGACGAGGTCATCCCGAAGCCGTGTCTGCCCGATGAACTCCTGGCAGCGGTAGATCGTCTGCTCCACCGCCCCCCGCGAGCTTGACGAAAACTCCTATTCGTCGGTTGGAGACTTCGTGAGAAGGTGGTTAATAACTCGTTCGAGTGTTGCGTGAATGTCCGCTGGCACATCAACCCACTTCACGGCGTAACCGTAATCGGGTCTCGCATACAGGATTTCGGCATCGAGGGTGACCCATCCTTCGTACGGCAGTTCGACCGCAATCTTCACGCGTCGGCCTACCGGTTCTTCATGGAAGCACTGAATCAGGCACCCGCCGATGCTCAGATCGTGGATGCGGATCGCGACCGGCAGCATTGCTCCGCGTGTGCCGTCAAACGGCCCAAGAACCCTCGGAGATTTCCGTCGTGATTGTGGCTCCGGCGGGTTTTCCGCAGCTTCCCACGATGGAGTCATCGACCCTTGCATCACAGTTGTTGTCCCATTGGAATACGGTTCTCGACGCCCGTATGGATGGCAAACGTCGATCCAGGCCTGGTAAAACGAACCTAAGACTTCTGAATGCAGGCTGTTAGGCCACCGAAGCACGCGTGCTTGAAATGAGTAGTGCACTCAGGCGGAACAGCGCCGAGCGTGAGTAATCCTCTTAAGTCTCTCCAATCATTTCGGTTACCAATGCGGTTTTCAATACGAGACACACGGTTCGTTTTTAAGCCACCAGAAGCGCCAAAGTAGACCACGTGGGCGGCGCCGATGTGCGCGAGCCGCTCGGTGGTTTCGTCAGGCGCTCACTTCGCACATACGTTTGCGCTCAATGTGGCGGATTCCGCTCGCTTACACCTTCGCACCGCAAAAACACCGTAATCCCGCGGTCCGTTCGGCACCGGACTTGCGGTCGGGTTGCGCATGCGCATCCTCGTGGCCGACGATGACCCCATCGCCACGGCCATTCTGTCGAACACACTCACCAATTCTGGTATCGAGGTGACAGTTGTGCACGACGGCGATGCGGCATGGCAGCATCTCAATTCGGCGTACCCCCCTTCGCTCGCTATCCTGGATTGGATGATGCCGAACATCGACGGGATCGAACTGTGCCGTCGTGTCCGGAGCACGCCGCGTCTCGCCTCGACCTACATCCTGCTTCTCACGGGCCGCGACAGCCGCGAGGATCTCGTGATGGGCCTGGAGGCCGGCGCCGACGACTACATGGTCAAGCCGATCAACCTTGATGAATTCCGGGCCCGGCTGGGGGTCGGTCTCCGCGTGGGCAAGCTTCAGCAGAGTCTCACCGACACCGTGACCGAACTTCGCGCCACGCGCGACCACCTGGCGCGTCTGGCAAGTACCGACATGTTGACCGGCGTGTACTCCCGGCGCTGGTGGTTCGATCTCGCGGCGAAGGAATTTTCCCGATCGCGCCGTTACGCTCGAACGTTCAGCGTCCTGATGACTGACCTCGACTGGTTCAAGCAGATCAACGATTCGTTTGGGCACGCGGTCGGCGACCATGTGCTGCAGCAGTTCGGAGGCATGCTTCGGCAGGAGTGCCGTCAGTCCGACGTCATCGGACGAGTGGGCGGAGAGGAATTCGGGGTAGTCCTGCCCGAAACGGCGCTCGAAGCGGGCAAACATATGGCCACCCGCGTCACGGAAGCGTGTCGATTGCTGGTCACCGAGGCATCCTCCGCCGAAGTGCGGTGCTCGTGCAGCATAGGTGTAACCGAAGTGCGGCTCGACGATGATGATCTCGACAGCGTCCTGAAGCGGGCCGATCACGCGCTGTACGAAGCCAAGCGGGCGGGGCGCAATCAGTGGAGCTTCGCCGCGTAAGAAGTCGGAGATCAACTACGCAGGGTACTGCGAGAGCGTTCGATATCGTTTGATTCCGGGAGTCTGGTGAGCGAGCGGAGAAGCGGATATCCTGCCTCGTGTGCCAACGAAGCGTCTGCTCGGCTGATCGGCGCCATTCACCATGACGTTCGATCCGAACGCCCTCAGCCCATTAGAAGTGCAAGCGATCAACGCCCAGGCGTCGGTGCTGATGAAGCGAGGCATTCGCCTGCTGAGTGATGGGCAACCCGACGCCGTTGCCGAGGCGTTGATCTGCTTCGATCGCGCCCTCGAGCTGCGCAGCGGCCTCCCGATTCATTCAGATCCTCTCCTTGGGTACGGCCTCGCGGCGTGTTGGCTGAATCGCGCCGACGCGCTGATTCGATTGGGAGATCCCGCGCAGTTTTCCGCGGCGCTTCGGGCGTACGACGAGGGGATCGCGGCGCTGCGCTGTCTGCCCCTGGGCGACAACGCCCTTTTTCCGAGACGGCTGGCGATCGGACATCAGAATCGCGGCCTGGCATTCCAAGCCCAGGGCGCTGCTCATACCGCGGAGGCCATTGCCGCGTTCACTGAGGCCATCGGCGTCCTTGATCACGATCAGGCGGCGCGCATACCCGATCGGCAGTACCTGCTGGCCACGGTGTGGGTGAATCTCGCGAATGCACGGGCATCCGAGGCGAGCGAGGAATCGGGGGTTCTTGCGCGTAGCGCCGCGCTGCGTGCGATCGCCCTTGTCACAGACTTGGAGGTGAGCGACGCCGACGCCGCAGAAGTCGGACTCAAAGCGCGCCACGTCTTCTGTCAAACGATTGCGGGACGCCTGTCGGAGACGGCCGCGAGTCACGAGCCGATGCCTGACGATGTCCACCAGGCCACCGATGCCGTGGACGACGGCCTTGCTCTCGCGCGGCGGTGGGAACAGCAGGGCGTCGCTCGTTTTCGGGGTGTCGCGTATGACTTGTTTCGATTCGGCGCCCGCGTGTACGCGAGATATCAGCCGCAATTCCTGAACGAGTTCGTCCTCGAAAACATGGATCCCGGTCGATCGTCGCCTGAGTATGTCAAAAGTGCAGAGATGCGTTCGGCTGCTCAGGAAGCGCTCGAGCTCTCGAGCCGCACGCGCGGCTAGAGGTCGGCCCAGCGGCGCACGAGATTGTGATACACGGCGGTCAGCTGCACGGCAGCGGGGTGCTCGGGCAGATCCACGGTGAGGCGCTGGATCGCGTTGTCCAGATCGAACAGCAGCGTTCGCTCACCATCGTCGCGCAGCATGCTCTGAATCCAGAAAAACGAGGCGATGCGCGCACCGCTCGTGACGGGCCTCACATGGTGCAGGCTCGTGGAGGGGTAGAGCACCAAGTGCCCCGCCGGAAGCTTCACGCTGTGGACGCCGTAAGTGTCCTCGACGATCAGCTCGCCACCCTCGTATTCGTCTGGCTCCGCCAGGAATAACGTCGCCGACAGGTCGGTCCGAATCCGAAGGGGCGTGCCCGCGATCTGCCGGATGGCGTTGTCCACATGACTCCCGAACGAGTGTCCTCCTTGGTAGCGGTTGAACAGTGGTGGAAAGACGCGCAAGGGGAGCGCCGCAGAGGCGAACAGCGCGCTCTGCTGTAGAGCGCCGAGAATCATGTCGCCCAGTTCGCGCGCGACGGGATGATCTTCGGGTAGCTGCAGGTTGTCCTTGACCTGCGCCGACTGGCGGCCCGCCGTCACCCGGCCATCCACCCAGTCGGCGGCATCGAGGAGGCGGCGCGCGTGCGCCACCTCCTCGATGCTGAGAACGTCAGGAATCTGCAGGAGCATCGTGTTCCGATTCGGCTACCAGGTAATGACTGGGCTGAACAGCACCTGCCGCGTGGGGCCCGGCAAGAAGTGCCGATCGTAGGCACGATCCGCGTACTTCCTGTCTGCTAGGTTGGTGGCATTCACCTGAAGCTGGATGTGGCGGTTGAGCGGGTACATCGCCATGGCGTTGAACAGCGAGTACTTGGTCAGCGCCTGGATGGCCGCCGCGTTCTTGGCGTACTTCGGATTGGCGACGGTGCCGCCGCCCACGAAATTGAACCCGCCTGTGTTGTTGAAGTAGTTGCCGTCACTGTAATTCGTGCCTCCGCCGATGGTGAGGTTCATCGGCAGCCGATAGGTGGTCCACAGGTTCAACGACACGTGCGGCACATAGGCGAGGCGCTGATCGACTTCAATCGGGTTCAGCGAGCTCTCGACCTTGCCGTTCATGACGGCCAAGCCCGCAAAGGTGCCCCATCGCGGAGTGATATTTCCGCTGAGGCCGAACTCGACGCCCCTGACCCGCTGATCGCCCGCGAGCACGGTGGTGTTGGACGAGTCCACCGTTTTCGCGTTGGTCTTCGCTATCTGGAACACCGCGCCGGTTACCGACAACCCGTTCAGCGGATCCCACTTCGCGCCGAACTCGATGTTGTGGGTCTTTTCCGGCGGCAGCGCGATGCTGTTGGCTCCCGTCGCCGCCACAATCAGTCCATGCCCGCCGTCGTACGACGGCGTGAACGAGGTGCTGTAGACGCCATAGATGCTGGTCTGGATTGTCGGCTTGAAGATAAGGCCGCTGCGACCGCTGAGGGCCCTGTCGGTGCGGCCGAAGTTCGTGACGACGCCGTTGACCGCGACGTTCCTGTAATCGATCTTGACCCGGTCCCAACGCAGGCCGAGGTCGACCTGCCAGTGGTCGGTGACATTGATCGTGTCAAACGCATACGCCGCCGCCGACTGTACCTTTGCATCCGACGATGCGCCGGTGCGGGCGATTGCGGGCGTGTATGCGATGTAGGGCGTTGGATTGAAGAGATCGTTCACCGGTGGACGCCCATTGGTGAAGAGGTCCGTGACCGCGTAGGTCGGCTGACGATCCCCGGCGATTTCCACGCCGATGTCCGCACTGTGCCCGATGGAGCCGGTGCCGAAGGTGGCGCTGAGGTCGGTCTGATTGGTCGCCACCTTATCGTCGCGGTACTGGTACTTCGTGTCGGTGCGTCGTATCTGTGCGACGGCCGGGTTGTAGCCAGGATCCTCGGGGCCCTGGCCGGTCGTCGTGGTAGCGGGCCGCGGCGGCGTGATGAGGGCATTACGGTAGTTCTTCCCGTAGCGGGTCAGATTGCGCAGGCTGAAGGTCGAGTTGAATCGCTGGTCGAACTTCGCGGTCACCACGTCTGACGTGGTCTTCTCGTGATCGCGCGAGACAATGCCGTAGAAGTTGTTGAAGTCGAGATCGTTGACCGTGAGGCCCTGCTCGATTGCGAGATCAGGAAGCAGCGCGGGCAAGCCGAGGTCCACGATATTGTCCTGCTTCAAGTGTGAGTAGCTGACGACGAGCTGCGTCGACTTGTTCAAGCCGAAGCCAATCGAGGGGGCAAAGCCCCAGCTCTTGTTCTGCTGGACGTCGCGTCCCGGATACCCGGCGTCCTGCCACAGGCCGTTGAAGCGGAACGCCACGGTGTCGGTCAACCTGCGGTTCACGTCGACGGTCGCGCGCTCGTAATCGGAGCTCCCTCCCGTGAGCCTCACGTTCGCGGAGTTGGTCAGGTTTGCCGACTTGGTGACGAGATCAATCGAGCCACCAGTGGCGCCGCGGCCGCCGGTGACCGACGATGGGCCTTTCGCCACGGAGACCGACTCGACGTTGAACATGTCGCGGCTGATTTCTCCCGGATCGCGGGCGCCGTCGATGTAGATGTCATTTCGCGAGTTGAACCCGCGGATGAGCGGCTGATCGCCATTGGCGAATCCGCTGGGTCCTTCGCCGACGCTCATGGTGATGCCAGGGGTGTTGCGCAGGACGTCGCGCAATGACATCGCGTTCTGCTCTTGAAAGACCTGCTGCGGAATCACGACCACTGTCTGTGGCGTGTCGCGGAGCGACGCACGGTACTTCGGTGATGGCAGACTCGGCGTCCTTGCCACGACCGCGACGAACTCGGTTGGTCCCCGAACTCCCAGGGTCACTCCGTCTGCGCCCACCTCGGACGACACGTTGGTGCCGCTCAGCATCTGATCGAGCGCCTCCCGGGGCGTCATGGTGCCGAACACGCCGGGCGTCAGGATGTCCTCGATACCAGCCGTCGCGACGGTGACCTTGATGTGCGTGAGCTCTTCAAAGCGCTTGATGGCGTCGACCAGTGGGCCGGAACGGATATCGAATCGCACCTGGGCAGAAGGGTCGCCCGCCTGGGCAGCACCAGCATTCGCCGAGAGCGCGGGCTGCCCTTCCGGGATGCCCTGTCCGGCCTGCGCGGGCGTGGCGCCCGCGGCGGTCATCGCCGCCGACGAGGCGAACGCTGCGCCGAGCACGAACAATCGGGAGGTGCCACGTTTGCGGGGCAGGCGAGGTCCTGAGACAAACGGGCGAAATGTCCGGTTCTTCATGAAGTGCGACTCCGTGAGAGTGAAAAGGGATTCTCGTTGGAGGAACGATTGGTCCGCCTCGACGTTAGCAATCATGCTGCCCTGCGAAGAGTGCAGGTTGAACCGCCGTTGGTCAGAGGCTGTTCATACTGCCGACGATCTACGCAGCAATCAGACGCCCAATCCATCGACGTTCACGACAGTCTCGCTGGCGTCTGAGCAAGTTGTGGTTAGGGATTAGTCAGGAGCAGTGCGATTGCGCAGAAGCAGGACAGAGACTTTTGTCGCGCTGGTATTGACCGGGCAGCTTGCGAGGGAGGCGACGGGCAAACCCGACGCGGGCGGCGGCGTAATGCCGCCCGGGTCAGGGCGTTTCGTGCAGGATGGCGAGCACGGCCAAGGGATCAACGCGCGCCTCACCGATACGTACTCCCCAGTGAAGATGCGGTCCCGTGACTCGTCCAGTTGCGCCGACTTGCCCCACGATCTGACCTGCGGTCACGCTATCGCCAGCATGTACGTCAATGACCGATAGGTGGGCGAGCAGCGAAAACATTCCGAGGCCGTGATCGATGACGACGGTATTTCCAGTGAAGTACAACTCGCGCGCCAGGACCACCCGGCCGCTGTTCGGAGCCTGAATGGGTGTGCCTGTGGGGCTGAGGAAATCGGTTCCGCCGTGCGGCTGGCGAGCCTGGCCATTGATGATGCTCCGCGAGCCGAAGATGCCGGTCGCGCGCCCTGAAACCGGGGGCACGAATGCGCCGCTCCATAATCGGCTCGGCGCGGATTGTTCCCACACGCGCGCCAGTTCAGCGGCTTCGCTGATGATGCGTTGCATTGTCGGCGCCGCCGGATTGACAAAAGCGTCGTCGACTCGTAAGGTGCGCGTCGCGAATGCCCGTTTCCGAACGGCAAGGGTGACCGTCGTGTCGACCTCGTGTCCCTCGAGAAGGGCGTCAAATGACACCGGGTAAGAGCCCGCCGCGACGCCCAGATCGATACCCAGCACGGCCTGCCACGTTTTTGAATCGAGGCGGAACGTTGGCAGGTCGCGGTCGAACGCGCGCGCGCGAAGCGCCTCGATCGGTGCCGCGGTAGTCGCTGTGAACAACACCACTTCGCCGGGCTGAACGGAACGCGCCGCGGTCACGATCTGAATCGCATCCGCCTGAATCGCATCGGCTGCGGTCGCCACCGCGGAGGCACCAAGCAGCCCCCACACGCTCAGGACGGCTACGCGTGTCATACTGCCATTGTAGGCGTCTCAACGCCTCAAACATCCGCCGACTCGCGGCGAGTTGCCCAAGTTCCGCATTCGATCGGTTCCGCGCCGGACTTCCTATAACATGCAGCTCTCATCATGATTTGGTGGTATTGGGTTGTGCTGGGTCTCGCGCTGACCGCTATCGAGCTGGCGACACCAGGCGGCTTTTTTTTCATCTTTTTCGCCGTGTCGGCGCTGTTGATAGGTTTATTGGAGCGGCTTGGTGGCCTCCAACAAGACTGGATGCAGTGGAGCCTGTTTCCCGTCATCTCGCTCGCGTGCCTCGCGCTCTTTCGGAAACCGCTGCTCGCCTTCATGCAGCGTGGAGAGCGAGGCGGAGCGGTCGACTCACTCGTCAACGAGGTCGCCCTGCCGACGAGCGCGATTCCAGCCGGTCAACACGGGCGCGCGGAGCTGCGCGGCACGACGTGGAGCGTCCGCAACATCGACACGCGGCTCCTTGCGTCGGGGGAGCGCTGCCGCGTCGTTGCCGTTCGTGATCTGGAACTGGATATCCGCGCTGAGCGAGGTCCCTGATGGAAGGTACGCTGATCGTCCTGTTGTTGATAGCTGCACTGGTGCTCTTCGTTGTGTATCGCACGACGCTCGTGGTGCCGCAGCAGAGCGCCTTCGTCGTGGAGCGCCTGGGCCGGTACCACGCCACGCTGAACGCGGGCTTTCACCTGCTCGTGCCGTTTGTGGACGTCATTCGGTACAGGCATTCCCTCAAGGAGTCAGCCATCGACATCCCGGCACAGGTGTGCATCACCCGGGACAACGTGCAGGTCGGCGTCGATGGCGTCCTCTATCTCAAGGTCCTCAACGCCGAGCGGGCGTCGTACGGCATCTCTAATTATCTCTTTGCGATCACTCAGCTCGCGCAGACCACACTTCGCAGCGAGGTCGGGAAGATCGACCTCGATCGCACGTTCGAGGAGCGCACGACGATCAATGTCTCCGTTGTCGGGGAGCTGGACAAGGCGTCGGAGTCCTGGGGCGTCAAGGTGATGCGCTACGAGATCAGGAACATCGAGCCGCCGGCCGACATTCTGGCCGCGATGGAAAAGCAGATGCGGGCCGAACGCGAGAAGCGCGCCGTTATCCTGACGTCCGAAGGGCAGCGCGACGCCGCCATCAATACGGCAGAGGGCGAAAAGCAGCAGGTGATCAAGGCGTCTGAAGCGACGCGCCAGAAGCAGATCAACGAGGCCGAGGGACAAGCTCAAGCCATTCTCGCGGTCGCCTCCGCAACCGCCGAAGGCATCCGCCAGGTCGCGAACGCCATTCGTACCGATGGGGGCATGGAAGCCGTGCAGCTCCGGGTTGCCGAGCAATACGTCGAACAGTTCGGCCAGCTGGCCAGGCAGAGCAATACGGTCATCATTCCCGCGACCGTCTCCGACATCTCGGGGATGATCGCCTCCGCGATGAAGGTGTTCGGGTCCATGTCGCCTCGCACTTCAATTCCTCCGACGCCGACACCTCGCTCCTAAAAAGCGAGGACCACGCTCGCGCTTGCGCGTCCGAAGTTCAATCGAGCATCGGTGAAGACTGTGTCGAGCAGCGGCACCGTCGATCGCTGCATCGAGTGGAAATGACGGATGTCTCCGCGTACACCAAAATGCGGCGTAAAGAGCACGATGGCTCCGCCGCCCAGATCCCAGGCCAGACTGTTGTCTGTGGTCTCGAGCAGCGTAGAGGTGCTGAAATCTACGTGTGTCTTCATCAGGCCAAGCCCGCCAACGACGTACGGATGAATGGGGCCCAGCCTCGGAACGATCATCAGGTTACCCATGACGGTGACGACGCTGGACGACTGACCGGGAACCTTTCCGAAGAAGTTTCGGGCGTCCGCGATCTCCGCTTCGAAACCAAGGATTGCGCCGAGGGCCCCGACAGCCACTCCGATATTGAGATGTTTGTCTTCACAGTTCCTAAGCTCTGGACATCCCGAATCACCACCGAAGTCGTACCCGATCAGCGGACTTATGAAGCCCTGGGCGCGGGCGGGTGTCGAGACTGCCAACAGAACGAACGCTAGTAGTGGAACCGCGAAGAACCGGCGACATAGTGAGGTCTGCATGAACGCTCAGTACGCATCCCGTGTGCCGTTTCCGAAGAAATGACAGCCCCACCGCTTCACGGCTCTCTCCGCGGAATCATGGTTGGGCTTGGATCATCCGGGCAGTACATAATGCCTCGCGTGTCGCGCGTGACTGCAGCGATCGCCATCGGTCTGATCGCCGGTTGCACGGCCAGGCCGGCTCCGCCGCCGGCAACGGAAGCTCTCGACGACTGGCCTTTCTATGGCCATGACGCTGGCGGAGCGCGCTTTTCACCAATCACGGACATTAACCGGAGCAACGTCTCGCAGCTTCAGATCGCGTGGGTCGCCCATTCTGGCGACGCCTCGGTAGGGAAGGACGGTCGAGGCAGGACTGGGTTCGAAACGACGCCGATCGTCGTGGACGGGACGCTGTACTTCACGACCGGTATCAACCGGGTGATCGCGCTCGACCCCAGTAACGGAGCGCAGCGCTGGGCCTACGATCCGCATATCGATCCAACACTCGACTACGGGGACGGGCTCATTAACCGTGGTGTGGTGACGTGGATTGACGAGCGGAAGCAATCGGGGGAACCGTGTCGCCGCAGGGTGTTTGAGGCGACGCTCGATGCGCGCCTGATCGCGCTGGACGCGGCATCGGGTACACCATGCAACGACTTCGGTACCGCCGGGCAGGTCAGTCTGCGGGACGTGCCAGGCTATCGGGCGGGCGTGTATCACATGACGTCCCCACCCGCGGTCGTCGACGAGCTCGTCATCGTCGGTTCGGCCATCAACGACAATGGGCGCGTGGATGAGCCCGCCGGAGTGGTGCGGGCATTCGATATCCGCTCCGGAGCGTTGCGCTGGAGTTGGGATCCCATTGCACCGAACGTGGACGGAGCGCCGGCGCAATGGCGCAGTGGCGCCGCCAACGCCTGGTCGGTCATGGCCGTTGATCACGATCGCCATCTCGTTTTCGTGCCGACCGGCAGCGCAAGCCCGGACTATTTCGGCGGGTTGAGGCCCGGGGACAACAAATGGGCGAACTCGATCGTTGCTCTTCGTGCCGCTACCGGAACGGTCGCGTGGGGATTTCAGCTCGTGCACCACGATCTCTGGGACTACGACACAGCATCGCCCCCGCTGCTGGCGAACGTCATTCGCGGCGGGCAGACTGTCCCCGTAGTGATGCAGAGCAACAAGACGGGCCTCTTGTATGTACTCCATCGTGACACCGGAGAGCCCGTGTTTCCCGTCGAGGAGCGCCGTGTGCCGCAGAGCGACGTGCCTGGCGAAGCGAGTTCACCCACGCAGCCATTCCCGACGGCGTTTCCACCTCTGACGGCCCAGCGGTTCTCCGAGACCGACGTGTGGGGCGCTACCCCTGCGGACGTTGCGGCTTGTCGTGACAGCATCCAGGGTTTGCGGAATGAGGGGGTCTTCACTCCACCGAGCGTGCGGGGGACGGTGGCAGTGCCGGGACACGTAGGCGGTCCAAACTGGAGCGGATACGCCTTTGACTCCACACGCGGCCTGTTGATTGTCAACACGAACAATCTGCCAGCAACAGTGAGATTGATCCCACGACATGAGTACGACGCGAGTACGCGCGAAGACGGTGAGTATGGGCCCTCGATCGGGACGCCCTATGTCACGTTTCGACGCTACCTGTTCGCGCCTTCCGGGCGTCCGTGTAGCCAGCCGCCATGGGGCACGCTCGCCGCAGTAGACATCGCCAACCGCACCATTCGCTGGCAAGTGCCGCTCGGCTCGATGGAGGGATTCGGCGGTGCGACAGCAGTTCCGCCTGGATCCATCAGCCTCGGTGGCCCGATCGTGACCGCCGGCGGCATCGCATTCATTGCCGGCACATTCGATCCCTTCCTGCGTGCATTTGATATTGAAAATGGCCGGGAGCTCTGGAAGGGACAGCTTCCAGCCAGCGGGCACGCGACTCCCATGACCTACAAAGTGGGGGGCCGCCAGTACGTCGTGATTGCGGCGGGCGGTCACCCGAAGATCACGGAAGAGCGAGTCAGCGACGCGCTCGTGGCGTTCGCGCTTCCCAAATAGAGTCTGTTCTCCGCCCGGAAACCGGCGTCTCGCCATCCGGAACGACGAAACGGGCTATGATTCGCCCTTATTCCATACGAAGACCGCGACGGCACTCACAGAGGGAGTGACATATGTCCGTGTTCCGGAAGCGAAGCCTACGCTGGAAACGTACTCTCGCGACCGCGATCGTCGCCCTTCTGGTCTCGACGTCGCTCGTCGCCCAAGAGGCTGTTGACCTCAGCGTCGTCCATAGGATCCGGCAGGAAGCGCTGCAGAACTCCAGGGTGATGGAGCATCTGTTCTACCTCACGGACGTGTCTGGACCCCGCCTCACCAATTCGCCAGGATTCTTCAGCGCCGCCGACTGGGTCGTGAAACAACTGGGGGAGTGGGGCATCAAGGCGCACCAGGAAAAATGGGGGCCGTTCGGTCGTGGCTGGACGTTCACACACTTCTCGGCGCACCTCATCGCACCGCAATACGCCCCGCTCGTCGGGTTCCCGCTTGCCTATACTCCGGGCACGAACGGTCCCGTCACGGCAGACGCGACGATCGCCGTGATCGCCAACGAAGGCGACTTCGCGAAATACAAGGGCACGCTCAAGGGCAAGATTCTGCTCCTCGGCACGGGGCGTGAATTAGCCATGAGTGTTCAGCCCCTGGCGGTACGTCGCTCCGACGCAGACCTCGCCGCGCTCACGCAACCCGTTGTTGGTCAGAACCCGGGCGGCCAACGGCCGCCGGGCGCGGCCGCCGCGGCCCCCGCCGGTCCTGGTGGCGGTGGGGGCGCGAATCAGCAGTTCCAGCGCGCGCTGAATCGCTTTCTCTCCGACGAGGGCGTCGCAGTCGTCGTGCGCATCGGCGGCGGCCCAAGCGAGGGCGGTACGGTCTTCGGCCAGGCCGGCGGATCGCGCGATCCGAAAGATCCTGTGCCACCGCCGATGGTTGCGCTGACGCCCGAGCACTACAACCGGATCGCGCGCCTGCTCGATCGCAAGATTCCCGTAAGGCTGGAGTTCGACATTCAGGCCCGCTTCCTCGACGACCGCATGGATTCAGTGAACGTCGTCGGAGAAATCGAGGGGGGCCGTAAGAAAGAGGAAGTCGTCATGATCGGCGCTCATCTGGATAGCTGGCACGGCGGTACGGGAGCCACCGACAACGCTGCCGGCAGCGCCGTCATGATCGAGGTGATGCGAATCCTGAAGACACTCAATCTGCGTCTCGATCGGACGGTACGTCTGGGTTTGTGGAGCGGGGAAGAGCAAGGACTTCTCGGGTCGCGCGCTTACGTTGCCGAACACTTTGCCGCCCGCGAGGACATGAGGGTCAAGCCGGACCACGCCAAGCTGGCTGGATACTTCAACGTCGACAACGGCTCCGGCAAGATTCGGGGCGTGTATCTTCAGGGAAACGACACGATGCGTCCGGTGTTCGAGGCCTGGCTGAAGCCGTTTCAGGATCTCGGCGCCGGGACGATATCGATTCGAGGGACAGGAGGCACGGATCATCTGTCGTTCGATGCGGTCGGTTTGCCGGGTTTCCAGTTCGTTCAGGATCCATTGGAGTACGACTCGCGGACACATCACTCCAACATGGATGTGTACGATCGCGTGCAGCGAGCCGACATGATGCAGATGGCTGCGATCGTGGCGTCGTTCGTGTACAACGCCGCGAATCGTGAAGAGCTGTTGCCGCGTAAACCGTTGCCGAAGCCTCAGCCCCCGCCTCAGCAAAGCGGCGCCGCGCCCCCGGCGCCTGCCGCCGGCGGACGCTAGAGCGAATTTCACTACCACGTAGCCACGTAGCCACGAGGACACGGAGGAATTGCATGTTTTTGCTCCGTGACTCCGTGACTCCGTAGTAGTGAAAGACGGTTTAGAGATGGATACGGGTCGTTCGGGCCATTCGTGCGCCGCAGTCCGATGAGTCCAAGAACTCCCCATCACGCTGCTGCCCTCGTGGTGGCGGCTACCTTCTGGTGGCTGGCGCCGGCGCGATCCGAACCGGCTGCGCAGCAGAGGCCAGTTGTTTATGGCTACCGCGTGGTGCACTCCTACCCTCATGACCCTGATGCGTACACGCAGGGGCTGATCTATCGTGACGGGTTCCTGTTCGAGAGCACCGGGCGGAACGGACGGTCGACCGTTCGAAAAGTGAAGTTGGAAACGGGTGAGGTCGTCCAGCAGCGAAGGGTTGACTCCGCACACTTTGCGGAGGGCCTCACAGAGTGGAACGGCCAGCTCGTTCAACTCACGTGGCGGTCCAACGTCGCATTCGTCTACGACCTTGTGAGCTTCGCGCCCAGGCGAACGTTCGATTACCCCGGCGAGGGCTGGGGCCTTACTCATGATCTGCAGTCGTTCATCCTGAGCGACGGGACCGAAGATCTGCGCTTTCTCAACCCGGACACGTTTCGCGAGACGAGGCGCGTCGCGGTTCGTGATGGGAGCGTGCCGGTCAAAGATCTGAACGAGCTCGAATGGGTCCGTGGCGAGATCTACGCTAACGTCTGGCACACGGATCGAATCGCGCGAATTTCTCCCCAATCGGGGCGAGTCACAGGATGGATCGATTTGCACGGCCTCCTGTCGAGCGTGATCCGGCTCGACGCCGAGGCCGTGTTGAACGGGATTGCCTACGACGCCGCCAGGAACCGCCTGTTCGTCACAGGCAAGCTATGGCCGAAGCTCTTTGAGATTGAAGTCGTCCCTCGGAGATGACCCTCACCTTGCGCTGAGCCGATCGGGGGTCGCCGAGAGCCGCAAATTGAGCGCTCGCTGGTCTCCGTCTTCGAGCCGGAACTGCGTCGCTGAACTCTCGAGGAGTTCAAGGACGGCGGGGTCGTGCCACGCGTACATCGGGAGGGACAAGAGCGCCGTTGCTCGGTAGGTACCCGACGGCAGTCCTTGAATCTGGAATGAGCCGTCATGGCGAGACCGCGCGGCTTGCACTGAGCGCGACGGAAACATCCAACGATCCCGATCGTCCGGAAAGACAACGACCGTGTAGTTCGCGACTCTCTGACCTCGCGAGTCGGTGACGCCTCCGAACACCTCGGAAATCTTGTCAGTCAAGACGACTTCCACCTGGTGTCGACTCCCTTCACCAAAATCCGTCGGCTGCTCCGTGATGTCGATGCCGTTTAGACGAACAGCCTTCACCCTCCAGCCGCCTGGCAGGGCTGAGACGTCCAGCGTGGATCGTCCCAATACGCGATCGATTGCAAACGTACCGTCTGAAGCCACCGGGGAGCCGATCACCATCGTCGTTGCCCCTGTCACGTTCGGTTGCGCGCTGAAGGTGATCGTGTCGGTCACTCGGTTGGTACCGACATGCCGTACGCTTCCTACTCGAAGCATTCGCGGATTGAAGGTGAAGGGCCGTCCGTCTGAAACGATGCGTCCCTCCACATGAGCGCCGCGTCGAGCGACTAACTGAAGATCCGTAAGACCGCTCTCAATCGTGACTTCTTCGAACACACCGAGCCACCGATCGGCGCCAGCGCGCAGTGCTGCTTCGCGGCACTCCGCATTGGAAGACGGACATTGCGGTCCCTCGACTCGCAAGATGTACTTCCCTGGAACGACATCCGAAATTCGAAACGTCCCGTCACGCGACACGGCGGCGCTCCTCGCGCTTCGCGAGGTCGCCGTGTTGCCCATCAACACCACCAGCGTCTTGTCAAATGGGTGTCCCTCGGGGTCGATCAGAGCACCCGTCACGCTGACTGTATCAACGGTGGTCAGCGCGAGATCGACACCGTACAGCTCTTGACCAGCAGTGATGAGGATTGGCTGAGCCTCCTCGATCTTCGGGGTTCCCGGGAGATAGGTCGACGCATACACTTTCGTTCTTGTTTGAGTCGGTCGTCTTCCCTCTGGTCCGTACGCTCGCACGTAATACTGTCCTGGCGGCAAGTCAGCAACGCGAAACGCCCCGAGATCTTCCGTGCGTGCAAACGCTACTGGTACTCGTGCAGGCCCTCCCGGAAGATAGCGTTCTGTCAGTAACTCAATTTCCACACCGGGGAACCCCTCCCCCGAAGCATCGAAGATCCGTCCATTTACCACCGCCGCCCGCTCAACACGGACATCGATGCCTGACGTGATCCGGCCGCTTTGGATTTCTACCGGCGCACCCGCTTCAGACGCCGATCGCTGACCAAACACCGTTGGGACATAGTGATCGGCACGCACGTCGACTCGGTACTCGCCGGGCGGCAGGTCGCGCACCTCGTAGCGTCCCCCGACGTCAGCCGTCACGTTCCTGACCTCGCCCGCCCGTGAGACGCTGACAGACGCACCCGCTACTGGCCGCCCCGAGGTTGCTTCGACGATCTGCCCTCGCAGGCCTCCACGTTGGGTTTTGGCCTGCGTGACACTTGCCTGCGACTGATTGGCTTCCGGCGACTGACGTGCGGCCCCTCGCACGTGAACGTCCTGCACCGTGAACGCAAGCACGGCAAGAAATAGCCACTGCTGCAGGGTCGATGACCGGGGCATCGGCGCGATCCTACCTACGAACTCATTCGTGGATCAAACGAACGTATTCGCAGGACAGTATTTGAGACGTGGTGTGACGCCAACACGACGCATGGAGATTTCTACCGGCATGTCAGGTTGAGGTACCCTAAATCCATGCGTTGCGGATCGGAAGGGGCACGTCCTGAGGAGATTATCGGCGCGGTGGCGGCGGATAAGAATCGAGCGAGGGTGTTCAATGCCTGACGACAAATTGTTTGGTGAGCGCGGCCGCTCGCTCGAAGAGGACTACTTTCGGAAGCGAGACCGGGAGCTGATTGAGAAAATGCGGCAGGCGGAGGCGGTCGAGAACGCCCGTCACGAGCTGCGCAAAAAGACCGGGCTTGCCGATCCCGAACTGCAGGCACTTCAGGAACTTGGATTCACTCCTGAGACGGTAAGCCTGCTGCCCCTCGTGCCTGTCGTGCAAACGGCCTGGGCTGAAGGCGGAATTTCCAGCGCGGAACGCGATCTATTGGTGCGGCTGGCTCGCAGCCGGGGAATCGAAGAGGGCAGTGCCGCCGATCGCCAGCTGGCCGCATGGATGACGAGTCGTCCCGACAGCACTGTCTTCAACCGCGCCGGACGCCTCATCGCTGCGATGCTTGCCTCCCGATCGCAAGAGGTGGGTGACCTCTCGGCAGAGGATCTGGTCAAGTATTGCGAAGAGATCGCCGGCGCCTCCGGCGGGATGTTCGGCATCGGTCGCGTCTCTTCCGAAGAACGGACCTTGCTGTCCCAGATTGCCGCGGACCTGAAAGCTCGACAGTCCTAGTCGCCGCCGTCCTTAGTTCGTATTCGGGCTCTCGTCGGCGTGGGCGATGCGATCGCTTCCGACCTTCAGCCCCGTGAGACTCTGCGCGCGATTCTCCACCACCGAATTCGCCTTGAACTCGGCGTCCGCCAGCGGCGAGTAGATTTCCAGACTCGCTGCGAGCATCCGGCCCTCGTGGAGCGCGGCCACTTCGTCCGCATTCAAGGCCGCGCGGTAGAGGAACAGGTCCTTGTAGTCGGCCTGCTTCGGCGCCGCCGGAGCGGATGACGCTCCCGGGCCGCCGATCACGAATCGGTTCGGCTCGAGCCGCTCCGCCACCTTGCCAACAAATCTTCCGTCGACAAAGAGGAGCGTCTCGCCGCGCGCGGTGTAGTGACTGAGGACGACATGGTGCCAGCGCAGATCCGCGGCGATCGCGGAGTCGAGAATGGACCCTGTGGCTGACGTGTAGGCGAACCTGCCGTTCCGCACGCCAAGCGACGCGGCGAACGGCCGATCGGTGTGGAGCGTCGTCGCCGTGAAGTCCTTGCCTTCGTTCGGCCGGGTCTCGGTCTTCGCCACGAGCGTCGAGCCGCTGATCGCCGCGATTGTGCCGTTGTCCTGGGCGCGGACCATCACGCTTATCGCGAACGGATGCATCGTCTCGTCGGGCGCAAACGTCAACGGCGCCGGGGCGCCGGCGATCCGCGCGAAGCCCCGGGCGCTTGCAGCCCTCGTCGGCGCCGCCTTGCCCTTCTCGAGCGCCTCGAACAACGTCGGAACGAACGCGTAGAACATCTCGCGGTGGCCTGACGCCTGCGGATGCTTGTCATCCCACCCGAGCGCCCAGTGGCCCGCGCCGTCGTCAATCGCACCGAGGACGTTGACCGTCGGCACATCCCAGGTGCTCTGCACCAGGTTCGCGCGCCTGACGTACTCGTAGTCTTCAGCCGTGTAGACGCCTCTCGTGTAGCAGAGCATCACCACCGGGACGATGTTGCTCTGGCGGGCGCGGTCGACAACCGCCTTGATGCCTGTGAGGTACCCCTCGTAGACCGCGTCCTTCTCCGCCTTGGTCTTCGCTTCGTAGAGGCCTTCGTTGCCGAATGACAGGCCGATCAGCACGTAGCTCGGGTTGACCGTCGTCAAGTAGCGAATCTTCGGATCGGGCGTGCCTTCAGGCGCGAAGCGCGGTGGCAGCGTCTTCGTGCTGTCGCCGCCACGCGACTGGTTGAGGACCTCCCACCCACGCGACGCCATCATGGCGCGCAGCAGGCCGGTGTAGCCGTCGCGGGCGAATTCGTCTCCGCGGCCATTGGCGACCGAGGAGCCGAACATCGCGATTCGTCTCGGGTGCAGACGCGCGGCCTGCCCGAGTGCAACCGCCTGCGCCAGGCCGGCAACCGCGAGCAGCGCCAGGATCAACCGCCACTTGGGCAAAGACCGGACGCGCAACATATCGACCTCCTGAGAGATCTAATCCCGACGTTCGAACCGTTCGGAACGTTTGAGTCGTTCCGCCGTTCGAACGGGGAACGAGAACGAACCGAACGACTCGAACGACACGAACGATCCGAACGATCCTGTGCGGCGGGTCCTCGTGGACCCGCGAGCGAATCGCTGGGATTATACGCCCGCGAAGGACCATCATCGCCGTCGCATGTTGAACCCGGTCAGGACGCTGACGCGAAGGCCTGAACGCGACGGAGCCAAGGCGAAGTTCAGGGGCACATTCAGCGCGCCTGTTCGCACGGTCACGCCGAAGGCGGCGACCAGCCCCACTCCCAACGGTGTGAAATTGGGACCGGCGCCGAACTCTACCCCTTCCGGCGTGCGTATCCCGACCAGCCAACTGAGACTGGGGAGCACAACACCCTGATCCAGACCTCCTGCGAGCACCACCCATTCGTTCACCGCCGTCAGACCTTTGTCAGAGATCTTCACCTGCTTTTCGAACTGCCAGCCGAATTGGGAAATCGTTGACTTGACATCGATGTCTTTGTCTTTGAGTTTCTCGAGAATCCCATCGCCCAGGACTGTCAACCCGAATCGGGGCCCGGAAAGACTAATCGCTTCCGGCGGCAGGTCCGGCGTTTGACATAACGCGGGCGATGCGAGCGCGATTACCCCGGCTGCGGCAAGAACCACTCGACGCCAAATGCTCATGTCCGTGAAGTTCACCATTCGTTCCTCCTGGAACGGACGGTACCGTCTCCGAACGGGCAAGTCCTGACCGCCGCGCTGAAAAGTCTTGAATTCGCGTGAGAACGAGCAATCCGGGAGACATGACGAACCAGGGCTGGGCGAGGACGTCGCTGAAGCCTGGGGACCAGATTACGATCGCTGTGCAGCCGCCAGCAGTTGCAAGCCAGTCGGGCGGGTCCTGCAGGTCGTGCCGCCGACTTGGAAAACGTTGATCGCCTATGTCGGAACGAGGACCGCTGCCGGCCAATGATTTGGCACGACCGCTGCTAGACTGACCGCGATGCGAATGCTTCTCCTCGTATCATGTCTCCTCGCGGCAACAGCGTGTAACGAAAAGCAGCCAGTCGGACCGTCCGCGCCGCTGAACCAGCAGTTCACGCTGCCGCGGGGAGAGACCATTTCGATCGACCGAACCTCCGTTCGTCTGCAATTCGTGGAGGTGAGCGGCGATTCCCGATGTCCGGCCGATGCCTTCTGCGTCTGGGCGGGCGACGCGACTGTGCATGTGCGTGCGCTGGACGCCGGCGCCGACGCCGACTACACGCTGCACACCGGCGATGCATCCCGCACGGCCGCGACCCATCGCCAGCTGCGCATCGAACTCGTACAGCTCGCTCCGTACCCGTTCAGCTCTCGCACAATCGCACAGGACGACTACCGGGCCACGCTGAAGGTCACAGCTCCTTAGCTGGGCCTCCGCGATTCGTTGCCGGTCGCGCGAGGCACGAACCCCGGCGTGAGGCGCTGTTGCGGGTCACCGCCATCGGAATGCGTAGCCCACGCCCAATTTCACATCAGGACTATCCAGAGTGCCGACCTTGAACTCGGCGAACAGACCACGCGCGTGCTGGACGCCGACAAGCAGGTTCAGCCCGCCTTCCGAGTCAGTATCCCCGAGGAATCGAATGAAGTTCAGCGCGGGACCACCTCCAGCATACGCGTGCCAACTTCGCTGCGACGGGAAGTGATACGCGAACTCGATATTGAACGCCACGAGAGTGACGTTGTCACCAACGCCAACCTCGAGGTTCGGGCGAAAACGCAGATTGCCCACGAGGTTCGCGGTTTCAGCATGGCCGCCGAAATAGAACTGATCTGGATTGACGGAAACGCCAGCTCTGACGCCCAGTTCCTGGGCAGCAGCGGGAACGACAAACGCGGTGAACGCGAACAGCGCAATAGCAACGAAGCGGCAACGAGACATCGGTAGCTCCAAGTCGGGGTGAATGAACAAGTATGGACTTTTTGTAGAACGATGTGGACGCGACAGTCGGAATTGTTCGGCTAGCAATGATAGCTGCTTCCTTGCGTGAGGAGGGGATTGCTAACGCCCCTCGAAGGCCGCGTGTCGCACTCGCATGAAACCAAAGACTGCCAACGCCCGTAGGGACTGCCTGAGGCCTATGCCTGCCTGCGCCATCGCTCGGCCCGGTGTAACCCTTTCCGCGTGCAGCGGTTTTCGTGGGGTGACGCACCACGCGTCACATCAAGAACGACGATGACATCCGTGACTCTCCGCACCGGACCGGTGGCGTGCGCGCTCACGCTGGTCGTGGCGTCCCACGCGGGCGCCCAGTCGGAGCTGTCGGGCGATGCCATTCACATTGCGCGTACCACTGGACCAATCACGGTGGACGGCGAACTGTCGGATCCGGGATGGCAGACCGCCCACCGCGTCGAGCAGTGGTACGAAACCAACCCCGGCGATAACGTTCCCCCGAAGGTGAAGAACATCGCATATCTCGCGTACGACGATCGGTTTTTCTACGCGGGATTTGACTTCGATGATCCCGACCCCGGTTCCATTCGCGCGCCGTACGCCGATCACGACAACATCAGCGGCAACTTCACGGACTACGCAGGTGTCATTCTCGATACGCGCAACGACGGCCACAGTGCCGTGCTGCTCCTCGCCACGCCGCGCGGCGTTCAATACGATGCCCTGACCGACGATGCTTCCGAGGAGGATTCGTCGCCGGATTTCTTCTGGGATTCGGCCGCCCGCATCACCGACCATGGCTGGACGCTTGAGATCCGTGTCCCTTTCTCATCGCTGCGCTACGGGAGCGCCGATCCGCAGAGATGGGGCATCCTGCTGTACCGCAACTACCCGCGTGATTTCCGGTATCAGATGTTCTCGGCGCGGCTGCCGCGTGGCGGCAACTGCTTCGTCTGCCGCGCCAACACACTCGTCGGTCTGGAACGGCTTCCGGCCGGTGGACACGTCGTCGTCGCTCCCTATCTGTCCGGTTCGAAGACGGCGCATCCCGCCGATGACCTCGGGTCGCCGCTCAAGGCCGACCCCGTCAAACCGCGTGGTGGAGCCGATGTGAAATGGACGCCGAATGCCGACATTGTCGTCGACTTGACTGCCAAACCCGACTTTTCGCAGATCGAATCCGACACAGCTCAGATCTCGACCAACGAGCGCTTCGCGCTCTTCTTCCAGGAGAAGCGTCCATTTTTTCTCGAGGGGGTCGACCTGCTCCGCACGCCGATTCAGGCGGTCTACACGCGAACGGTGACGGCACCTCGATGGGGAGGACGGCTGACCGGGAAGTCGCGCGGCGTCAGCTACACCGCGCTGATCTCCGACGATGCCGGCGGCGGCACGGTGGTGCTGCCAGGGCCGAACGGGTCGTCGCTGGTGAATCAGGATTTCGGCGCCTACGTGCTGATAGCGCGAGCCAAGCGTGAAATTGGCCGCACTTTCGTCAGCGTGCTTGCGACCGACCGTGAGGCCCACGACGGCAACGGCCATAACCGTCTGGTCGGTCCGGATTTTCAGTGGCGCTGGCAACGTGAGGTGGTGACAGGGCAGTGGCTGTTCAGCGAGACGGAGCTGCCTCGGAGGCCAGACGTTGCGGCCGCATGGAACGGTGCGTCGCTGAATTCGCACGCGGGACAGATCGAGTTCAGCCACAACACGACACACCTTGATGCCGTGGCCCAGTACAAGGACATCGGCGAAGGTTTCCGGGCGGACAGCGGGTTCGTGCCCCAGGTTGGCTACCGCAGTGGGTTTGGGAGCGTCGGCTGGACGGTGCGACCGCGCGGCTCCTTCCGCCGCCTCCGCGTCTATCTGAACACAGAGCGCCAGGAGGACCAGGCCGGCGCCCTGATCTCGCGCTACGTCACACCGGCCGCCGACATGGACGTGAAATGGAACGGGTTCTTGCGGTTCCGCTTCATCGACGACCGGACGCGCAGCGGAAGCCAGACGATTGGCCGCCGGCAGTTCGGCTACCTGGCGCGGTTCAGCCCGTCACGCCGCATCGCGCAACTGTCCGTCGAGGGTGTGGCTGGACAGGAAATCGACTTCGCCAATTCGCAGCCTGGCCGCGGCGGGAACGTCAGCATCGATGTCCGCATGAATGCGACCGACCATCTGGAGCTGTCACTCGTGCAGAACCAGCGATGGCTCGATGTCGACAACGACGTCACCGGACGTGAACGGCTGTTCGTGGCGCGCGTGTCGCGCATCCGCGGGACCTACATGTTCACGTCCAACGCCTTCACGCGCGTGATCGGTCAGTACGTGTCGACGACGCGCGATCCGTCCCTGTATCTCTCGCCCGTGTCGCGCCGCTCAGGGACGTTCAGTGGGTCGGTGCTCCTCGCCTACAAGATCAACTGGCAGTCGGTGCTGTTTGTCGGGTACGGCGATGACCGCGAGCTTTCGGAACACCATGAGCTCGAGCGTGTCGCCCGACAGTTCTTCGTGAAGATGTCGTACGCGTTCCAGCGATAGCCGACGGGGTTTCGCTTTTTCTGGTTGGGTTGGATGTGGCAGCCACGCCGATACTTGTGGTTGAATGGGCAGCTGGACTTGGCTGGGATAGACGGAGACTCGAGCCGGAGAATGGACCGCACCGCCAAGAGCTGAGCACCAACAGAATTGTGGAGAGTTAACACCATGACCGTTTCCCGCTTCCTGCTTGCGCTTCTCTTGTCAGTCAGCTTTGCCGTCACCAGATTGCCAGCGCAAGCACCGGGACAAGGGCGGGGTGGTCCGCCGCCGGTAGTGTCGGCACAGGCGGCGCCAGAAATAATGGCGGAGGATCCTCAGACCGAGCAACGGACACAGGATCGCGTCGGCTTTCCCGGTCACAAGATCATCGGCAATCTCTACTACGTCGGTACGGTGACGCTGTCCTCCTATCTGATCAACACCCCGGCGGGAAACATCGTCATCAACAGCAATTACGAAGAGACCATCCCGCTTATGAAGACTGCGATCGAGTCGCTGGGCTTCAAGCTGGAGGACACGAAGATTCTGCTGGCCAGTCACGCCCACGGCGACCATCAGACGGCTGACGCCATGTTGAAGCAGATGACCGGCGCCACGACCATGTTCATGGAGCAGGACGTGCCGGCCCTGCAGAATATGAAGCCGGGCGGCAAAGAGCACCCGATTGACCGCGTGCTCAAGGACGGCGAGACGGTGTCGCTGGGCGGCATGACTCTGACGGCTCACTTGACGCCGGGTCACACGCCAGGGACCACGACATGGACTTTCAAAGTTGCCGACGGCGGCCGGATGTACGACGTGGTGATCATCGGCGGCGGCCTGCAAGACGATGCTCGTCTCGTGTACAACGCCAACAATCCGAACATCGGCGACATCTGGGCGTCGACCATCAAGACCTGGCAGTCTTACCCTTGCGACGTTTTCCTTGGCGCCCACAGCTGGTTTTTCAATCTGACCGGTAAGTACGCCAAGCTGAAGGCCAACCCCAGAGTCAATCCTTACATTGACGCTGCGGGCTATAAGAAGTACGTGGCCGACGTGGCGGAATTGAGAGCGAAGTTGATTGCCGAGCAGACGGCCGCAGGGCCTCCGGCTCCCAGGGGCGGTGGTCGCGGGGGACAGGGTCAGGGGCAACCGGCAGGCGGACGCGCAAACTAGTTCCGAAGCTCACTTGAGTTGACATTGCGGGGCGAGCCTTTCAGGCTCGCCCGCGGACCCGTAGGGTCCGCGCCGCCTTATCGGAAGAACTCGATCTTCGCTTCGCGGAAAAAGACAGGGTTCGGCGGCGCGACCGAGATCGGTCCATTCATCGCGAGGATGGCGACCTGGAAGACGTCGCCCGGTTTGGCCTCAGGCAGCGGCACACGATTCGGAAGATTGAAGCCCTGGATGATCGACGGACTGGGGTATCCGACAACCCGGGGCAGTTGCCCGTTCACCCAGATTTCGGCGTAGTCGTCGATTGTCACCGAGAGCACGGCCTTCGTGCCTGCCGTGTCGAAAGTCCCAATCCTCGCCGGGATCGTCAGGCTGGTCCGGAACCAGGTCATGAAGATCCCGCCGCCGCCGCGTCGATCGGTCAAGCCCTTGGCATCGATCGTCGGCCATGATGAATCGTCGAAGCCGGAGTCGCCCGCGCGCGGCTGAATGTCGTACGCGGTCGTCCACGGGGCCGCATTCGGCCGGGCGGGCACTTCGACAATCTTCGCATCCATGTTCTTCCACCGCGCACCGAACACCGCAGCACCTTCTGCCGTCGTCAGATCTACCTGGTACGCCGGTGGGCTGGCAGGCGCAAGCGCCGGGGGAATCGTCTGGGACGTTTGAGCCGGGCGAAGCGAGCCGGGGCTCTGGCCTCCGGTGCCTGATTGCGCCGCCGAGATCATGACCGGGACGGAAGGGAGGCAGGTGACCACGATCACCAGCGCGCCAAGATGTCTCCTGCGCATATCTTTCTTCTCTCACGCTTCAAATGAGTGCCGTCAGGTTCTTGAGATTCGCACGACGATGAGCGGTGTACGCCGCAATCACATGGCACACCCACCCGAATAGACCGCCAGTGCCGATCCACATCCCGGGCGTGACGATCAGCCAGAAGATGCCCCGGAGAAAATCGCCGTTGTAGATCTGTCCGACTCCCGGGATCAACACGCTCAGCACCGCCGCGACACCGGGATTTCGTGGGCTATGGGACATTCGTATTCGTGGAAGGGCGCGGTGGACTGACTGCGTTGATGACGGCCTGCGGATTATCCGACGCGATCACGAGACGGTTTCGCGTCGCCAGATAGCTGTAGCGCAGGTTGATGTGAGCTTCCGCGATTTGTTGAAAGATGCGGGACGCGGCTCCGGGCTCGTCCGCGACGGGCACGAGGACGACCTGTTGCTCCTGGACCACGCGAAATCCCGCTTCACTCAAGCATTGACGAGCCGCGGCGAGGTCTGGGGTCAGCACGTGCACGACACCGTTCATCTCCGCGTAACCGTCGATGTTGATTCCGGCGGCGCTGACGCAGCCGATCGCCTGGGCAAGCATGCCCGGACGATCACTCGCGAGGGTAACGGCGAGGTCCGCTGCCAGGTGGGCCATGGGTAAATCCCAAGCTCCAAATCCCAAATCCCAACCCAAACCCAAACCAAACCCCAAATCCCCATCCCAACAGCGGCGTTGGGATTTGGGATCTGGGGTTTGGAACTTGGGATTTACTTTCTACTTAGACAGCGCGTCTGGTCTGACCTGGAACTTGATGATCTTGCTCGTTGTGCCTTTTCCACCTTCCATGTGGAACGGCGCGCGGGTCGCATACGTCGTGTAGACGCCCTTCCCCTTCCAACCAGCATTCGCATTGTCGATCCGGCCGTCGAAGCCCTTCCCGTAGAACCCCATCGGGTAGGGAATACGGAACGTCATGAACTTGCCGTCGACGAGCGCGAGCAGCGCTTCCGACTGGTTGCCGGTCGCGAGCGGCACGTCCTTCCCGAGACCGAGCATGTCGAACCGATCCACGAAGTTGTAGTACGCGGAGTCGGAGCTGGCCGTATCCGCGGCGCCCTTGTAGTTCGGGCCTGGCAGCGCGTAAAGCGCCCAGCCTTCAGCGCAGTGCTGCCCGGTGGCGGTGGGTCCGTTGAGCGGCGCCTTGCACTTGCGCCGATCGAAGCTCGCAAGCTGGCCGCTCGAGAGCACCGTCCAGACGACGCCATTGCTGTCGACGTCCATGCCGCGGGGAGCGAACCCCTGGGCCGACGCCTTCGGGTTGTTCCACGGCACCTCGTAGATTTCCGACAGCGCGGTCGTCGTCGGGTCCGGTCCCGGAACGACTCGGATGAGAGATCCGGGCATGCCGAGCACTGAGCCCCAGATCGAGCCATCGGCCGGGCTCGGCGCCACGCCGTAGAACCCGCCCGCAATACGCTTGTCCTTCGTGGGATCAATCGGATCGTTGATCCCGACATAGGCGTCGCGCTTGCCGTTGCCGTTGGTGTCGAGCACGAACGCGCTCCATCCCTGCGCCTTGGCCTCGTCCTTCGTGGCCATGTACACCTTCGTGTCGAACCACGCGACCTGTTGACCGCTGCCCGTGAACCAGAGCTTGTCGCTGTCGTCGAAATTCAGGTGATGTGTACCGAAGCAGGTGTCGATGGTCGTCATCTGCTTCGTTTTTGGATCCCACATCTGTATCTGACGGTTGCTCTGATTGATGGGAAGCAGCTTCGCTGAGGGATGGCTGGAGCCCTCCCGGCAGAAGGCTGCCGTTTCCGCCGGCCGGATGCGGGCGGCGACCCACACGCGGGCCTGCTGATCCATCGCGAAGCTATGCGAGTTCGACTGGGTGTTCCAGATGGTTTCGTCACCCCAATACGGCGACGGCATCGTGGGTGGCTGATCGGCTGCACTCGGCGTCTTCGGATCGCGAACCTGCAGCTTCACCTCGGTTGCGCTGTTCTGCGCTGGGTTGACGACCGGCAGGAACTGGGTGCTCTCCTCCGTGGCCCCGTATATCGGACCGTTGGCGTTGACGGTCGGGTTCCGCTTGTCGCTGGCGATCTCGTCATGGAGATAGGTCTTCGGCGTGCCGTAGTCCCACATCGTGATGACGATGTTCCGTTCCCGACCCTGAGGCCGTGCCGGCGCCGCCGCGGGCATCTCGCCACGCGCAATCCGATCGGTCCAGTCCGCGTACATTCCGAGCGCGCGGGCCCGGCCAACCTGTGTGAAGCGGGCGCTCATCGATGCCCCAGCCTGTCCGGACTGAATCCGCCGGTCCCACGCCGCGACGGAATCCTCGAACGTGCCGAGCGCCTTCGGGATTTCACGCGTGGCCTTGTTGCCCAGTTGGTGACACCCCATGCACCCGTCGGTGGCGACGATGTTGCGGACCCACTCTCCCTGACTCTTGATGTTCGGAGAGATTCCGTTACCGCCGGGCCCCGTGCCTGGAAAATCGCTCTTGGGCGGCAGCTGGAGGAGAGACATCCAGTACTGCGCCGGGTAATACTGCGCCGCGGCCTGCGGATTCGGCGCCGCGATCGCGGTGAAATTCTGCGCCTTGCCCGGTGTTGCCTTGACCTTCGCTGAATCGACGAGCCCGTAGCCTCGGACCCAGACATCGTAGGTCGCCTTGGGCAGATCGGGCAGCAGGTAGCGGCCCTGATCGTTGGTGACGACGGTCTTGATGAGGCGCGTGGGCAAGTCCGTGGTTTCAGCGATCACCCAGACCCCCGCTTCAGGGCCGCGGGGACCAGTCACCACGCCGCTGATGTCGTCGGCGTCCATCGCGATTGCCGGGCCGCCGACCTGACCAGCGCTGACCGCCGTCAGCGAGACCGCCACCGCCAGGGCGGTGCCAAGCACGGCGATCATGCCTGGCGCGGTCGCCAATTTACGGATTCCCCTGTCGAGGCCTGTCTTGCTCATACCGTTCCTCCTCGTCGTTCACCAACCGGGTCGCTCGCCTGCACCGTTCCCGTCTTCGCGCCAGGTGCTCGGGTGGACAGGTCGGCGAGGCAAGTAAGGGAGAATAGAGCGCCCGAACCCGCTGAGTGTGCTCCCCCTGAATGGGGCAGTCAAGCACACTTATCGGCCCGTCCGTTGTGGGCGGACGAGCGTCCCCGGCCGCGAAATTGTCCGCGCCACGGTTTTCTGCCACTATTGCACCCGCTCGTGCCACTGGCGGGCGGAAGGATGTTACCCATGCGCTCAGTTCGACTCATTGCCACGGTGTGCGTTCTGTCTCTCGCGCAGCCGCTTTTCGCGCAGAAGCAGGAATGGATCGAGTACAAGAACCTCGAGGACCACTTCTCGATCAACGCGCCTGGCCAACCGAAGGCCGAGAAGATCACGTGGAAGTCCGAATACGACTCCATATTCCCCGGAATGGTGTACCGGTGGCAGGATGGCGCGAACCGGTACTCGGTCACCGTGATCGACTACTCGGATTCCGAGGCCATCTACAACGCCAATCACCACAGCCAGGACTTTCAGCAGGCTGCGTACTGGCAGATCGATATCCTCGGGTCCATCCAGTACGCCGCCACTCAGTACCGGATGCGACCAGGCGTGAAGGTCAATTTCGACAACTTTCACTACATCAACCTGGTCACGGGGCACCAGCTTTCACTGACGAATCCCGATCAGTCGCTCACCTTCGTCGGCATCTACCTTCACGAGAATCGGCTCTACATTCTGGACGCGACGGTCCAGAAGGGATCGCCGCCCCCCATCATTTTTCAGCAGTCATGGGAAGTCGTGGACGCGGAAGGGAAAGCGATCCGCTATAGGACCTACTACTACAACAAGCTGCCTGAGCAGAAGCTCGGCCGACGTGGCGGAGGCCCCGGTGCAGGCGCTGATGGTCCGGGTCAGGGTCAACGCGGTGGTCCTCCACCTCAGAATCAGCCGCAGTAACGGGAGACGCGACGGTCGTCCGTGAATGTGAGCGAGGAACAGCAATGACGGGTATCACACGATTGACGTTGCTTGCGCTCGTTGCCATCGCTTCAGCGACGGCCGTGGCCCAGGAACAGCGACAGTCGCCGGCCGAGTGGCGCAGCATGTACGAGCTGGGGCTCAAGCATCGCACTGCCTCGGATCTCTACATGGCGCTGAAGAGCGCGGCGGGTGGTGGGAAGCAGTCGCCGTTGTTTGCCCAGTTGCCGGATTGGTCCGGGCTGTGGATCGTCGCGGGCGGCGGGTCCTTCTTCGGTCCCGGGCCGGGAGGCGTCTCGCCGAAGCTGACGCCGACAGCCGCCGCCATCTTGAAACAGGGCTCGGAGAATGAAGCCAAGCGCATCGTCTACGACGAGAATCTCAGCGAGTGCGGCCCTCCCGGCTTCCCACGGTGGTTAATCATCCCTTTCCTCAGGGAGTTCATCGTCCGGCCCGAGCAGACCTGGCTGTCGTCGGAAACGGTGAATAACGTCCGCCGGATCTATACCGACGGACGCAGTCACCCGCCAGTGGAGGACAGGTATCCGCTGTATTACGGCGACTCGATTGGCTTCTGGGACGGCCAGAAGCTCGTCATCCATACCAATCAGCTCATGGCCCGCTCCATGGGGCGTAGTCAACCAAATCAGAGCGAACAGATGGAGACCGTGGAGGTCTGGAACAAGATCGATGCGCGGACGATTGCGGCCGACGCTTGGATCTACGATCCCACGCTTTACCTCGAGCCGTGGTACATGAACCGGCGCTACAGCCAGGTCCCCAACGCCGACAAGAGCCTCCGTATGAACTACTGGCACTGCGGCGAGAACCCGAACAACGAGGTGTTCAAGACCCCTGACGGCGCCACGCAGTACCGGGACTTCACGTTCACCGGCGATGACAATCGTGCGAAGGAGCAAGGCCGATGACCAGAGTCACCCTCGCCATCGTTCTCAGCGCGGTATTGTTCGTCGCGCTCGTGCCGATGTTCGTGGAAGCGCATCACTCGGACGTCATGTTCGAGGAAAAGAAGGAAATCACCGTCCAGGGCGTGGTGAAGGAGTTTCAGTTCACCAACCCGCACTCCTGGCTGCTGGTGGATGTGACCAACAAGGACGGCTCGGTGACGACGTGGGGTTTCGAAGCGGAGGGTCCCAGTACCCTGATGCGAAACAAGGTCCGCAGGAGCGATTTCACCCCGGGCACCAAGCTCACCGTCACCGGACGCCCGATGAAGGACGGCCGGCCTGCTGCGGCCTGGAGCAAGGCGGTTCGGGAAGATGGCGCTGAGTTTTTCCCGCGGGGCCGGGCTTCGGAGACGAATTAGGTTACGCGATCGTTGATAGAGGAGAGGCCATGACGCACAAGAACACGAGCCGTGCCGTTCTCATCGCATTGGTCGTTGCCGCGGGCGTGGTAGGGGGTCGGCTTTCCAACGCGGAATTGGCGGCTCAAGCCGCCAAGGCGCAAGGCCGCAGCCTACCGATCTTCGAAGTGGATCGCGCGTGGCCGAAGGTGCCGCCGCAATATAAGCTCGGAGACCCCTCGAGCATCGCGATCGATGCCCAGGACAATGCCTGGGTTCTGCATCGTCCACGAACGCTCGTCAAGCCCGAGGACGCGGCGAAGGCCGCCCCGCCGGTGATCGTGTTCGATACTGCGGGCAATTTCATCAAGGCGTGGGGCGGCGCGGGCAACGGCTATGAATGGCCGGAGCGCGAGCACGGCATCCACATCGACTACAAGGGCTTCGTATGGCTCGGCGGAAACAACTGCCCCACGAATGGCCTGCCCGGCCTCAAGCGGGTTGCGGACGATCAGCTCCTGAAGTTCACGCAGGACGGCAAGTTCGTCATGCAGATCGGCCACAGCAACCAGAGCAAGGGCAACAGCGACACGCGGAACCTGCACCGCGCGGCGGATGTGTGGGTGCACCAGCCGACCAACGAACTGTTCGTGGCCGACGGGTACGGCAATCACCGCGTCGCGGTGTTCGATGCTGACAGCGGCGCCTTCAAGCGGATGTGGGGCGCGTTCGGCAACAAGCCGGTCGACGATGACCACTGCGAGGTCGTGACCCCAACCACCTTTTCCGATCCGGGTCCTCAGCAACTGAGCATCGTTCACGCCATCCGCGTCGCCAAGGACGGGACCGTGTATGTGGCCGATCGGGAATACCGGCGCGTCCAGATGTTCACCAAGGACGGCAAGTTCGTGAAACAGCTGGTCAGAAACAGCGCACCTTTTGCCCGCGACCTGGCCTTGTCTCCGGACGCGAACCAGCAGTTCCTTTATGTCGGCGGCGGCGACGGCGTGTTCATTGTCGATCGCAAGACACTGGAGATTGTGGGCAACATCCAGCCTGCGGGCATGATCGGAGCGGGCCACCAGATCGCGACCGATTCGAAAGGCAATCTCTATATCGCGCAGACCGGCGCCGGTATGCAGAAGCTGACATTCAAAGGGATGTCGTCGGCGAGTTCGCAGTAGGCCAGTAACGCGCGTCCGCCCGCTGGATGCGCGTCCGGGAAACGCGGGGACATGGTGAGTGATCCGTCACGGGAAACCGTGCTCGTCGTCGAGGACGAGCCCGCGATTCGCGATTTGCTGCGCCTGCACCTTACCCTGGCCGGTTTTGACATGCACGAGATCGGCGACGGCCGCAAGGGTCTCGATCTCGCGCGCGCGCAACGGTTCGACGTGGTGATCCTCGACATCATGTTGCCCGGGCTTGACGGCGTGACCCTCTGCCGTGCGTTGCGCGCCGAAGGCGCGAACCGAAACACGCCCATCCTGATGCTGACGGCTCGTGATACCGAGTCGGATAAGGTCGTGGGGCTGGAGAGCGGCGCCGATGACTACGTCGCGAAGCCCTTCGGCGTCCGCGAGCTGCTCGCGCGTGTGCAGGCTCTTCTTCGGAGACATCGCCGTGGAGGAGAGGCCGCCGCTTCGCGCAAGGGGAAGATTGGATCCGGCGGATTGGTGGTCGATCCCGAAAAACGGCAGGCGACAGTTCGGGGGCAGGCCATCGAGCTCACGAAGCAGGAGTTCGATCTGCTCTACTTGCTGGCGGCACGTCCCGGTATCGTCTTCAGTCGTGCCGCGTTGCTGCAGCAGGTGTGGCGTGACGACGCCTATGTCACCGAACGTACCGTCGACAGCGTGATCAGTCGGTTGCGACGGAAAGTGGAACAGGACCCGCAGGATCCGGAGCTGATTCTGACCGCGTGGGGAATGGGCTACAAATTCGCCGACGTCGAGTGAGGGATGGGGACCGCGCCATGGTCCTGCGGAAGCACGAGAACGAACTCGGTGCGGCCCGGCCGACTGTTGACGCTCATCGTGCCGCCGTGACGTTCGACGATGGCTTTCGCGATCGACAGACCGAGACCGCTTCCTGCCGCCCCCGCGACACGCGATGCGTCCACCTTGTAGAAGCGATCGAAGATATGCGGCACGTGCTCGGGCGCGATACCTGACCCGGAATCGGTCACGGAGAGACGTGCGTCATTGACCCCGGCCACCGCGTGCAGCTGGATGACGCCACCGGCCGGCGTGTGACGAAAGGCGTTGGCGACCAGGTTCTCAATCACCTGTTCCAGGCGGTCGGGGTCGGCAAAGAGTTGATCCGCCGAGCTGTCGACATCTAAAAGAAGCTCGACATCTCGCTCCTTTGCTTCACGCTCGTGCCGTTCGACGACATGTCGGAAGACCTGCTCGGTCGCGAAGTAGCGGCAGTCGAGCGTGACGACCCCATTCTCCAGTCGCCCCAGATCGACCAGATCCTCCACGATACGCTCCAGCCTCCGTGTTTCGTGTGCGATCGTATCGAGATATCGCCCGCGTGCCTCCTGCGAGATCACCACATCCGGCATGCTTAGCGTCTCGAGGTAGCCTCGCATGGACGTCAGGGGCGTCTTCAACTCGTGCGAGACATCGGCGACCATCTGACGCCGCAACCGGTCCGATGTGTGGAGCGCCTCATCACGCGCCGCCAGGTCCCCGGCCATCTTGTTGAATGCCCGGGCCACGCGCGCGATTTCGTCGGCGCCGCTGTCGGGCGCCATTGTTCACGTTGACGACTTTCACCGTCAGCGCCAGCGGCACACCGCTTTTCCCCTCCCTGATGTCAGTACGAAACAGGTCCACCAACGATGGGTAAGGCCCCACGGTTTCAGTGGGGCTGACCGCGCACGCCGCGCTGGCTCCCGCAGCACCCATGGATGTCGTTCCAGTGGTCCCGGCCGTCGTGGCCGACGGACTTGTAGCCGTCTCACCGCCGCATCCGAACGCGAGCGCCGCAGCACCCGCGGCTCCCATCACTCGCATGACCTCCCGGCGACCTGGGACGGAACCTGTCCCGGAACCCGCGACGTTGTTGCTGGTCCTCACAGGCGGATTGCTCCTTCTCCGCTCACGTTCGGTCGTTGAAGACTCGAACTGACGCTGATCGCGAGGCCAGGTCATGAGCATCATGCGGAAGCTCGCGCGACGTCTTTCCGTCCGCCATGCAGGTACGGTGCTCACGTGCGTCGCGGTGTCAGGATTTGTCCTCGTGTTTGCCTGGAAGGTCGGACCCCTCTCCGCCCAGTCCGGCATCAGCCGATTCATCGGACCGATCTCTTCCCAGCCCCTTGCGCTGTCAGCAGAGGGATCCTTTCTCGCGTCCGTCAATCCCGACAACAACTCAGTGTCGTTCTTCGATCTTCGCAACGACAGAAACCGCCGGCTCGCCCAAGTACCGGTGCAGGTTGAGCCGAACGGCGTTGCATTGCTTCCAAACGGTCGTCGCGCGTACGTGGCCAATACGGTAAGCGGCACGGTCTCGGTGATGGATCTGAACATCCCGAACGGTTTCATCGGCAAACCGCGAAAGCACATTCCCGTTGGCACCGAACCGTACAGCGTGGTGCTGACGCCGAACGCCACCAAGCTCTATGTGGCCAGCGCACGCTCCAACACAATCTCGGTGATCGACACGGCAACCGAGTCGGTCGTCAAGACCATCCAGGTCAATGCCGAGCCGCGCGGCCTGGCGGTGTCGAACGACGGGGATGACGACGATGCCGACGAGACACTGTACGTCTCGCACTTTCTGTCGTTTCCCGCCATCGGCAAAGTCGACGGCCAGGACGACGCTAAATTCGGGCGCGTGACGGTTATCAGCACGGGTACTGACGTCATCGCGGCGAATGCGGTGATCAATCCAATAGCCGACAGTGGTTTCAAAGCAAACGGTGATGCCATCGCGCGCATCCCGCCGGGCGCGGGCTTCGTCTTCACGACGGGCGCTTATCCGAATCAGCTCAACAACGTTGCGATCAAAGGCAATTTTGCCTACCTCCCGAATACCGGGGCCTCGCCGAATGGGCCCGTGCGTTTCAATGTCAACACGCAGAGCCTCCTCTCGCTCGTCAATCGGACGACGAACTTCGACGCCAATCGGACGATCAACATGCATCGTGCGGTTGCCGACCAGACTAACCCCGCGAGACTGTTTATCACGCAGCCCTGGGCGATGGCCTTCAAACACGAGGCGGACGAGGGGTACGTCGTGAGCGCCGCAAGCAACATTGTGGTGAAGGTGACTGTCGATCCACTAACGGGTGCGCCGGCTGTTGCGTTCGACCCGCTCGATCCGACGCGAGTCCTGGAGGTCGGCGTCGGCAAGAATCCGCGCGGCATCGTGGTGAATCCACTCGACACACGCGCGTACGTGATGAACTACGTGTCGCGTGATGTCAGCGTAATCGACCTGACGGGCGCCACGGAGGCCGTGATGGCGACGATGCCGTCGGCCAGTCTGCCAGCGCCGGGCACGCTCGAGGCGAAGATTCAGATTGGCAAGGAGTTGTACAACACGTCCGTTGGGGTGTTCGACCCCGCGATACCTGGTGGTTCCGCCATCGTCGGGCGGATGTCTGCGGCTGGCTGGGGATCGTGTTCCGCGTGCCATCCAAACGGCCTGAGTGACAACGTCGTCTGGATTTTCGGGCCGGGGCCACGCCGGACGATTCCGCAGCATACCGACTTCGATCTGACGGATCCGACTCGCGCGACTATGCGGGCGCTCAACTGGTCGGCGGAGCGAGACGAAGAGGAAGACTTCGAGCTCAACATCCGCGTCGTGTCAGGTGGTCAGGGGTTGATTGTGCTGGCTGACGGCGTGACGCCGGATCCCGACGTCGCCAACTTCACGCCGCTTGCGAACGGCGGTCGTAATCAGGTGACGGTCAACGGCGTCCCGGCCTGGGACGCGATCAAGGCATTCGTGCAGTTCGGTATCAGGCCACCGATCTCGCCTGTTTCCAAGACCGAGCCCGACGTCATATCCGGCCGTGCCCTGTTTATCGCAGCCAACTGTCAGCAGTGTCACGGCGGGCCACAGTGGACAAGCAGCCGCGTCCGCTTCACGCCGCCTCCCGGTCCTGCGTTCGTGTCAAACGGTCAGCTTATTGGTGAACTGAGGCAGGTGGGTACTTTTGATCCGACGGCCCTGAACGAAGTTCGTCAAAATGGGGCGCCGCCACTCGGGGCCGACGGTTTTGCGCCGGCGTCGCTGCTATCGGTGTTCGCGTTTCCAGACAGCTTTCTTCACAACGGCAGCCAGTCCTCCCTGGCCGGTGTCCTCGACAACGTGCAGCATCGCTCAGCAGGGACCGGTGGTGTCGACACGCTCTCGAATCCGAACGACCGAAGCTTCGTCGTCAGGTTTATCCAATCGATCGACGCGGCAACGACACCGATTCCGTGACCTGTTCGCGTACGCAGAGGCGGACCTTTAGGTCCGCCCTAACGCGTTCTCGTCCGCGTCAGTATGCGCGCAACTCCCGCACGAGCAGCTGGAAGCATCGCCGGCCCGATCCGTGCGACCAGAAACCCGTTGCGAACGGGGATGCTTGCCCTGACTCACGCTCGAAGACCGCGCAGAGCTCGAACCTGCGCTCATCTTGCGGCCGATACTCGTAAGCGTCCATTGTTCCGGGATCGCGCGCATTGATCCCGATTCCGGCTTCCTGTGTGAGCTCTTCCAGCGACGTTGGAAGCCGTCCGTGTCGAGACCGATAGACGTTTAGGGCCTCTTGGATCCTTTGCAGATCCTCGACCCGCCTCTGATCGAGACGATTGATGCGCTCCTCGCTCGGCGGACCAAGAATCACGAGTCCACCAGCCACCCCCGCGATGACCAGCAGGATCGCAAAGCCGGCGACGACATGTCTCGATGTCAGCGTCACGGTCTGGTCTCTTTCTCGTCGAGTCGAAGATCAGAGAGGTAATACCAGAACGTCGTGCCGGCAATGACCGCAATCGTCAGAACCTTCAGCACGAAACGCACGGTCAACTCGCCGCCAAGAAGGTTGTAGACGAGCGTGATGAAGTCGCCAATCAGGAAGCTGGCCGCCACGAACAGCGTCAGGTACGTCAACCAACGTCGTATCTTCGAGCTGCGCTTGTTTGGATCCGTCTGGATGGCACGAGTGGTCGCCCACGAGACGTACAGAAACACCGGGAACGCGACGACGAGGGAAGAGACGGACCAGCGGATCGCCTGACGTGTGTAGTACTCAAGGGCCGAATTGGCTGGATCGGGAAAGGCGCGATCGATGATCTGGAAGAACAGGCTTCCCAAATAGTAGGCACTGATGTAGAGCGTCGTGAACTGGACCAGGTACAGGAACGCTTCGCGGGCGGACAGGTACGGCTTTGGTCTCGGGACAGGAATGGGGAAGTCGAACTGAGCAAAGCCTGCGAGCGCGGCCCTGACCTGTTCGTGTGTCCAGCCCGCTCGCAGCAGAGCATCCTCGATTTGCGCGGGCGTCAGCCCCCGCACGAGTGCTTCCTTGACGAAGCCGGAGAGTTCTTCGCTCATCGCCATCAGTTGCCTCAGCGTTCGATCCCGAAGTGCCCAAGAGAGCCGCAGTGCAGAAGTTGATATTCAAAGGGATGTTGCCGGTGTAGCAGAATCCGAAATCAGCTTCAGCGCCGCCGCTGCGTCTCCCCACCCGACGATCCGCACGTCCTTTCCCTCGAGACCTGTTGCGATGAGCGCCAGGTGCTCGAGCTCCGCCCGCACGCGCGGGGGAAGCGAGGCGATGCTCGTGATGTCCTGTTCGCGGCGCGCAGCCTCGGGGACGGCAAGAATTCGATCGTTTCGAATCCGCTCAGACGGATCGTGATTCCTGCGGTTCTGCTCGACGTGTATGACACCGAGCGCGCGGCACGGCAGGACGACACCGGGATACGACCCAACGTCCCACACCACAAGGGCGTCGATCGGATCACCATCCGGGCCGGCGGTCGATGGAACGAAGCCCCAGTCGAACGGATAGGTCACGCCGAGCGGAAGCGGCCGTGAGATCGACATCGCCTCCCATCGCGGTTCGTATTTCAGCTTCACCGTGGATCCGCGCGGCGATTCGACCACGACGTGGATCACTCCGGAACCGCCGAATGCCGGAATCGTGAGTAGGTTCATCGCGTCACGATACCCTGCGGCTGGCCGTGCCGCCACACGTGAGCTGTCAGACCATCTTTACACAGCGATCAACAGGTCGTTGCATCCGCTGACCATAATCCACAACGAGTATCTCCGGGAGGACCTATGGTCGGCGGTAAAGACGTTGAATGGCTCGGCGATCGTGTGTTGTTGGCGATTGGTCTTCTCCTGATGGGGCTGGCAGTCTGGCTGTCGCTGACGTGACCTCGATGACGGCCGTGAGCCGGAGATGTCGATGAACGCAGAGGAAAGAACCGTAGCGAGTCCAGCTACGGTGGCGTGCCGGTGACGCATTGCTTCACATCCTTGGTTTCAGCATCGTTACCACGTTGTCACGCTCTCGTTGATGGCGTGTTGGTACCGTCGCTGGCGACCCTGGTCGAAAGTCGACGCACTGTTACAAGAGAGGCTGACGACGATGCTGAACGATTGTCAGGTCGAACAACGCACAAGAAGATCCCGGGCGACACGCAAGGTGTTCTTATCAATTATCGCTGTGCTGACGCTCGTGGGAATTACCACCACCGTCGCGAGGAGCAAGGATTTCGGAGACAACGATCACGACGACGACCGAGACGGACGCGGCGCTTACGCGATTGGCCTCTGGGGCGATCTGCCTTATTCCGATTTACAGGCCACGACGGGGGTGCCGAACCTTATCGCCGATATGAACAGACAGGACCTGGAGTTCACGGTTCACGACGGTGATCTCAAGGTCGGCAGCGGCGTACCCGGCTCCACCACTCCAACCACGTGCAGCGACGCAATGTATGTCCAGGCCCTCGGATACCTCAGGGCGCTGAAAGCGCCGGCCATGTTTACACCCGGCGACAATGATTGGACTGATTGCGACCGACCGGCCAATGGTGGGTTTTCGTCGCTCGAGCGTCTCGATCATGAGCGCGCGCTGTTTTTCAGCACACCGTTCTCGTTTGGGCAGCATCGCATGCGTCAGGATGTGCAGGACGCGGCGCTGTGCCGCGGCGTCAGCGGTCTGGTACCCTGCGTCGAGAATCGCCGATGGACCGTTGGCGGTGTCACCTACGTGACGCTGAACATCCCAGGGTCGTGCAACAACCTCTGCGACGTCGCTCCGGATTTCGCCGAGTATTCGGCGCGCAACCAGGCAAACATCATCTGGATGCAAGACGCCTTTGCAGAAGCGATGGACCGGCGCTCGGCTGGGGTTATGGTGATCGCGCAGGCCAATCCCGGATGGGATCTGACCGATGGCACGCGCGCGCCGTTGCGCAACCCGAGGACCCTCTTCCAGACCGACGGGCAACCTGACGGCTTCGAGGAATTCCTCAGCGCGCTGCGCGCTCAAGTGATCGCGTTCCGGAGGCCGGTCGCGTACGTGCACGGCGACTCGCACTACTTCCGCATCGACAAGCCGTTTCAGGACGACCTGGGGCGCCGGCTGGAGAACTTCACACGCATCGAGACGTTTGGTGACAATCAGGCGAATGGCAACAACGACGTGCACTGGTTGAAAGTTCTCGTGAGCCCCCGCACCCGCGAAGTCTTCGCGTATCAGCCGCAGATCGTCACAGCGAACCGTGCGGCTGTTCCGGCACCATAGCTCGACCTCGGGCCGAACAGCGCGGACGAGCGGTCAGGAGAGCGAGTCGATCTCCTTCAAGTCGGCGTCGGTCCACTCGACATCGAAGTCTGTGTCTGGCCGATCGATGGCCGGTGCGGCAGCCGGGGCAGCCGGGCGCACCGCCGGTGTTCTGGACGCCGAGGTCCTCTTCGCAGCCGGTGCCCGCGTTGCCTTACTGGACGCTGACTTCACGACCGGGGCCTTGGTGGCACCGGATCTCGTCGCGCTGGCGGCTGCTTTGGGACGCGACCTGCGGAGTGCCTTCTGGGCCTTTTTCGGCGTGGCGGCTTCGTTGCCGTTACGCGCCTCGACTTTTTTCGGGGCCTTGGCGGCCTTCGCCTGCGTTTTGGCGGCGCGTGCGGCGGCCTTGGCAGACGCCCTGCGCGCATCCTTTGCGGCACCGCGCGCGACGCGGGCGGCTTTCGCAGCCTGTTTGGATTCCTTCTTCGCCTGTTTGAGCTTCAATTTCGCGAGCCGCGCCTCCTTTTTCGCCCTTTTGACCTTCTGGGCGGTTTCCTTGGATGTGCGCTCGGCAGCTTGCGCCAGCGCATCTGCCTTTTGCGCGGCTGACTCGGCTTCGTGCAAGTTCATGATGTGTTCTCTTTCGGATGATCAGCGCTGACACGCGGTTGGCGATCAAACCCTCTTGGGCTGCGCTGTATTTCGCAAGCCTAACGCATGCGTCCGTCGGCCGCTAGTCTGATTTCGGCGATGCGTTTGGTGCACGAACCCTCGCGGCTCAAAAGTCCAAAACTAGTTATTCACTCGATTCGATCGGAGAAATGATTCCAACGACAAGCCTCGATACAGAAGGTTTGCATAGGTGTTACCGTATCCGCTCGGTCGCCGTCGTACGGTGCCACATTTAACCCTTATCGCGGAGTTCCCTTCACAATGGCCCGCCCCCAGCTGCGCTCACGTTCCCTCCGTCCGATGATTCGCGCCCTGCTCACCCGCCGCGTGCCAATGCTGGGCGCGCTGGCCGTCGCCGTGTCCCTTGCGTACTCCGTGCGGGCCGACCTCGTCCTGGGCCTCTCGGCCGCAGGCACCATCAGCCTGACGTCGCTCGGGACCGCTTATGGGCCCCAGGATTTCTCTGGCCTGGCGAGCAGCGGAGCGTCGAGCGCGGTGCCGCTGGGATGGGATTTTTCCGAGTCGAGCACGAACGCCAACACGTTGTATACGGCAGGCACCGGCTCCAGCAACGCCGGTGACACCTACAGCTTCGGCACCCCCGCTGGCGACGCCGACCGCGCGTTCGGCGGTTTGCGCAGCGGAACTCTTGTCCCGATCATCGGAGCGCAATTCACGAACAACACCGGCAGCACGATCACCACGCTGACGATCTCGTACACCGGCGAGATGTGGCGCGCGGGGGTCGCCAACCGGAACGCCGCCGACCGGCTCGACTTCCAGTACAGCACCAATGCCACGAGCCTCACAACCGGCACATGGACCGATGTCAACACGCTCGACTTCAGCAGCCCGAACATCAGCACCGCCGTCGGCCTTCTGAACGGCAACGCCCCGGGCAACCGCACAGCGATCGGCGACTCGATCAATGGTTTGTCGATCACGAACGGCGCGACGTTCTGGATCCGCTGGACCGACCTCGACATTCCCAGCAGCGACGACGGCCTCTCGGTCGATGACTTCTCGCTGACGCCGCTCGGCGCCGCAGGCGACAGCGTTCCTACCGTCAGTGGCACTACCCCGGCGTCCGGCGCAACCGGCGTCGCGCTTACCGACAATATGAGCGTGACCTTCAGCGAGCCGGTCGACCTGATCGGCAGCTGGTTCACGGTTGCGTGCCCGGTCTCCGGGCCCCGCAGCGTCGCGGAGGCGACGGTAACCGGCGGACCAACCACCTTTGTCATCGACCCGAACACCAACTTCGCCAACAGCGAGACCTGCACGCTCACGGTGGTCGCTTCCCAGGTGAGCGACCAGGACACGAACGACCCGCCGGACACGATGGCGAGCGACTACGTCACGAGCTTCATGACGGTGGACCCTCCCGCGCCGCCGGTTCCTATTCACGACATTCAGGGCTCCGGCCACCTCTCGCTGAGAAACGGTCAGACGGTGACAACCGTGTCATCGATCGTCACGGCACTCCGCTCGTCGGGCTTCTACATTCAGGACCTGAACCCGGATGCGAGCGACGCCACGTCTGAGGGTCTCTTCGTCTTCACCAGTTCAAGTCCTTCCGGTCTGGTGAGCGTCGGCGACGCCGTGCAGGTCACTGGCAGGATCAACGAATTCCGCGCGGCGGCCGCAAGCCTCACCATCACGGAATTGGCTGCTCCTCTTACCATCAACATCCTGACCCGCGGCAATCCTCTCCCGACTCCTGTCGTGATCGGCATCGGCGGACGTACCCCTCCGACGACGGTCATTGAAGACGACGCGACCGATGTGGATACGAACGGCGTCTTCGATCCCGACACTGATGGCATTGACTTCTACGAAAGCCTCGAAGGGATGCTCGTGCAGGTGAATGACGCCGTCGCCGTCGGGCCGACGAGCGACTTCGGGAGCAATCGTGAAATCCCGGTGGTGGTCGATGCCGGCGCCAATGCCGGCCTGCGGACCGCGCGCGGCGGCATCGTCATCCGGTCAACCGACTTCAACCCGGAGCGAGTCATTCTCAACGACGTGATCGCAGGTGGCCCGACGCTTCCGTCGGTCAACGTCGGCGATTCGTACCCGGGCATCACCATCGGCGTGATCGATTACAGCTTCAGCAACTTCAAGCTGCAGGTGATCTCGCTGCCGCCTCTGTCGGACAACCACCTGCAGCAGGAAGTGATGACACCTATTGGGGCGAATGAGTTAGCGGTCGGGACGTTCAACGTCGAGAACCTCGCGCCCGGCGACCCGCCCGCGAAGTTCGGGAGGCTGGCCGGCCTGATTGTCACGAATCTGAAGGCGCCGGACGTGCTGGCGATCGAGGAAATTCAGGACAACAGCGGCGCAACCAACAACGGGGTGGTGGATGCCTCCGTCACCTGGAACCTGTTGATTTCCGCGATCCAGTTGGCGGGCGGTCCGGTCTACGACTATCGCCAGATAGACCCCGTCAACAATCAGGATGGCGGCGCGCCAGGCGGGAACATCCGCCAGGGTTTTCTCTTTCGCACCGACCGCGGCCTGAGTTTCATCGATCGCGCCGCCGGTGGTGCGACGACAGCCAATGCCGTCGTCGGCAGCGGCACCGGCACGCAATTGCTATTCAGTCCGGGCCGCATCGATCCGACGAACGCCGCGTTCAACAGCAGCCGCAAGCCGCTGGCGGGCGAATTCATGTTCCGCGGCCATCACCTGTTCGTGATCGCCAATCACTTCAACTCCAAGGGCGGTGATGATCCGTTGTTCGGTCACATCCAACCGCCCGTGCGCAGCAGCGAAGCGCAACGACACCAGCAGGCGCAGATCGAACACGACTTCATCAATGCGATTGTCGCTGCGGATCCGACAGCGGATGTTGTCGTCATGGGTGACATCAACGACTTCGAATTCTCCGATACGGTCACGATTCTCAAGGGCACGATCCTGCACGACTTGATGGACACCCTGCCGGCGAACGAGCGCTACAGCTACGTATTCGAAGGCAACTCACAGACGCTGGATCACATTCTGTTCAGCAACAACCTGTTCGACACGCGTCCCCGTTTCTACGACGTCGTACACGTCAACTCCGAGTTCGCCGACCAGGCCAGCGACCACGAGCCGCAGGTGGC